>Ga0209066_10006817_pt1 | contig 11535 bp, 16 predicted proteins | sample All_14_2_FD_187198 | JGI IMG/M metagenome (GOLD analysis project Ga0209066, IMG submission 187198) | Freshwater microbial communities in response to fracking from Pennsylvania, USA - Allegheny Zone_MetaG_DW_15 (SPAdes) (version 2) ...
CATCACGCACAGGCCGTACACCACACCGATCAGGCCCAGGCCCAAAAAATCGTCCATCAACTGGTGGTGGTGCGGCGCGCGGCGCAGCTTCCAGCCGACCCGGGCCAGCGCCGCGCCTGCCGCCACCCCAATGGCAATCGCGCTCAGGGTGGCCCAAAGCACCTCCACCAGCCACCAGCGCGTGCCCCAGTCACCCAGGTCGTGCAGCCCCAGCAGGCCCAGGCCCAGCATCACAAACGGGAACGCACTGCCGTCGTTCATGCCGGCCTCGCTGGTCAGGGTGAAGCGCAGCAGGTCGCGGTCGCCGGGGTGGCGCACCTGCACGTCGGTGGCCAGCACCGGGTCGGTGGGAGCCACGATGGCGCCCAGCAACACCCCCGCGCCCAGCGGCAACCCCAGCACGTAGTAGGCGAACGCGGCCACCAGCGCGACGGTGAGCGCCATCGACACCGTGGCCAGCAGGATCGGGGCGCGCCAACGTGCCAGGATAAAAGGCGCGGGCATTTTGACCCCGGCAGAAAACAGCGAGATCAGCACCGCCACCTCGGTCAGCGCCTCCAGCAACGCGGACTCTTGCAGCGGATTGAAATGGAACAGGTTGAGGGCGCTGGGGCCCACCAGCAGCCCGAAGGCCAGGTAGACCATCGCCGACGTGACGGCCGAGCGCTGCAACAGCGTCGCCGTCAAGCCGCGCACTAGCAGCAAAGCGCCAATCAGCAAAAACCACTGCGGGATGGACATGACAAGCAGCTTGAGGACATCGGGGCAGTGTAGTCAGCGCCGCCGTGACTGACCGTGCGGTCAGTCACATGACCTTGTCAAAAATCACCCGGGTGGAAGGCGGCCCGGGCTAGTGCGTGACGATGGTGTAGGTCACTTCTTCGGACTCCACCAGGTCCAGAATGTCGTTGAGCAGTCCTTCGTCCTCGGTGCTGGACCAGGTGTCTTCCGGGTCGTTGGCAAACAGCGGCTCGATGGCCAGATCCAGAAACTGGCCGTTGGGCAGGCCGATCACGTGGCCGCCTTCGGAGGTTTGGACCAGTTCCCAGTCGTCTGGCACCAACATGTCGAGCTGGATGGTGACGTTGAGTTTTTTCATAGAGGCATCCTTTTTCAATAAGGCCGCGAGGTTAACCCACCTCGGACCCAAGCTCGCCACGTTTTGCGGTGCGCACGCATGTTGGCTGGCGCGAACTACTTGGCGAGCGTGATCCGCTTTTGTCGCAGGTACTCGTTGAACTGCGTCAGCGGAATGGCGGCCAGACCCACGGCGCCGTTGTCGGCGGTCCAGCTCAGGGTGGCGCTGTTGGCGGCAGACAGGTCGACTTCGACCGGGCCGACCGGAATCACCAGCGGTGCGCCGTCGCCAGGGGTGTAGGTCATGTGGTCGTTGACGGTGGCGTGTTGTGTCATGAGATCTCCTCAAAAGGTGCATTACATGCGCTGGCGCGCGGGGCGGTCTGTTAACCAACACACCGCCAGACAACGGTGCTCCTGTTGTTAATCTGAGGCGAGGTAGGGTGGACAGCAGAGTGTGAATGCAGCCTCACATCTGCTCGGGCGCTGCTGCTTCGTCCATCCAGAACACCTCCCACTGGTGGCCGTCCAGGTCGGCAAAACCGTGCTGGACCATGAAGCCGTGGTCTTGCGGCGCATTGGGTGTGGTGGCACCGGCGGCCACGGCCTTGGCGATCACGTCGTCGACCTCGGCGCGGCTGTCGACCGACAGGGCCAAGATCACTTCGGTGGCCTGGTTGGCGTCGCTGATCGGCTTTTTGGTGAAGCCCTGAAAGAAGGGCTCCACCAGCAACATGGCGTAGAAGTTTTCGCCAATCTCCAGGCAAGCGCCTTGCTCGTTGGTGAAGCGCGGGTTGAACGTGAGGCCCAGCGCCTTGAAGAAGGCCTGTGAGCGGGCCATATCTTTGATGGGCAGGTTGACGAAGATTTGTCGGAACATGAGGTGTTCTCCTGGTTTTCGGTGGGTGTGCGAGGCTCAGCTTTTCTGGCTGGCTTGCATCTGCTTGAACTTGTCCAGCGCGTCGCTGGGCGGAAACTCGTCGAGTTCAATGAGTTGGCGCAGCTCAATCACCGCCTCTTTGCCCCGCCCGGCGGGGTTGGGGAAACGGCGGCTCCATTCCAACGCCTCTTCGCGCGAGCGCACCTGGATCAGCGTGTAGCCGGCGATCAGCTCTTTGGCCTCGGCAAAGGGGCCGTCCACCACACGCTTACCGGATGCGTCGAAGTGGATGCGCCAGCCGGTGCGGCTGGGGTGCAGGCCGCTGCCGTCGAGCAGCACGCCCGCGCGCGCCAGTTCTTCGTGGTAGGCGGCCATCTCGGCCATGAGTTCCTCAGGTGCTGCGGGCGTGAGCTCGGCTTCGAACTCGGGGCAGGATTTGACGATGATCATGAATCGCATGGGGATTCTCCTGGGAGGTTCAGGTTTTGCAGGCGGGTGGTTCCATGCCGGGCTGCAGCATGCTGTTGTGGTTACCTTCGGTGTCACAAAACGCCACGTACTCGCCCACACCGGGAATCGTCATGGGTTCACCGAGCACCTCACCACCTGCCGCTGTGACCCGCTGCATGGCAGCGCGGATGTCTTCCACCGCGATCACCACTGAGGGATGTTGTATCGGCCCATGGGCTTGAAAGGGGAACAGGCCGCCGTTGATGGAACCCAGCGCAGCCTCCGGCGGCACCGGTGGTCGGGCACCCGCAGGGGCGGTACCCACCAACAGGTAGTCGCCCATGTCGGGGCCCAGAAACTGGTGGGTCCAGCCGAAGGTGGTGGCGTAGAAGTGCTGGGCGCGCTCGCGGTCTTTGTACGGCATTTCAAAATGCACAACGGGACACATAGGAACGGTGACGGTGCTCATGGGTGCCTACTCAGGTGTTGGTTTACAGACGGTGTTGACATGCCGCGTCTTCACTGGGCAGGCCAATGTGGTTGACTCAGGCTGCGGCAGGGTGGCCGCGCCGCGTGTGAAACCGGTTCAACGGCTTCCATGAGCACAACGAAACCAGTCGAGCGACGGTCGCCGTCTCGCTCAGGCTGACGCGTTGGTCAGGCGGCTCCATGAACAGGCGCATGTGGTTGGACATGGCAGAGACCTCTCACGGTTCATGGGGCGCATGCTACACAGGTTTGACGCAGGGTGCCCAGTCAAGCCTGCCACACCCCAAACCCCGCTGAGCGCAGATCGATGCCGATGTCGATCTCCTTGTCCACCGCGTCCTGGTAGCCCATGGGGTTGAACGCTTCGTACAGGTCCGGCAGCAGGCGCAGGCCGTATCTCTGCACAAAACTGTTGGCCTGAATGCCCGCTTTGTGTTTGTCAAAACGCACATCCGGGTCCAGGCCCGTCATGCCGATGTACACGCAGGGCTTGCCTTCGACGTAATGGGGGTTGTTCTTGCGAAAACGCGGCTCAAACAGCACATCCTTGGACAGCTCAATCACATAGACGTGGTGGTGCCTGCGCCGGGACATGGTGGGTAAGCCCGCGTGAGTGCACTAGCTGCCTGTCATATCCCGGATCAGGGTTTTGACTTTGGTGGTGAGGATGTCCACCGCCGGGTCGTTGGCGCCGTGGGGCAGGATCACGTCGGCGTGGCGTTTGGTGGGTTCGATGAACTGTTTGTGCATCGGGCGCACGGTGTCCATGTACTGGTTGATCACGCTCTCGGCTGTGCGGCCGCGCTCGGCCATGTCGCGCTGCAGGCGGCGGATAAAACGCACGTCGGGCGCGGTGTCCACAAAAATCTTGAGTGACATCATCTTGCGCAGCTCGGGGTCATACAGCGCAAACAGGCCCTCCACCACAATCACCGGCGCGGGTTGGAGGTGAATAGTCTGGCTGGCGCGGTTGTGCGCGGTGAAGTCGTAGGTGGGCATCTCGATGGGCTCGCCACGGCGCAGCGCCTGCAGGTGCTGCATCATCAGCGGCCAGTCAAACGCATCGGGGTGGTCGTAATTGGTTTGGCGCCGCGCATCAAACGACAGTTCGGTCTGGTCCAGGTAGTAGTCGTCCTGGTAGACCACGGTGGCCATGTCCGGCCCGACCGACGCCAGCACCTGGCGCGTGACCGTTGACTTGCCACTGCCGCTGCCCCCGGCAACACCGATCACGAAGGGTTGGTGGTTGGCGTGGGACATGCGTTCTCCGGGGTCAGGTGCAAAGCAGGCAAGTTTACAAGCCACCCCAGGCTTGCCAGACACCCAATCCGGTTGAGCGCAGGTTGATGCTGATTTCGATCGCACAGCCCACCGTGTCCAGCCTGGTCTTGCCTACCTGCACGCAAGGCGTGGCGTTGATGGCGTGGGCGGGGTGCTTGCCGCCCCGCCGCAGGGGCTTACAGCGTGGCGTAGTCGGTATAGCCCTTGGCGCCGGGCGTGTAGAAGGTGCTGGCGTCGGGCGCGTTCAAAGCGGCTCCGGCCTGGATGCGCGCGGGCAGGTCCGGGTTGGCCAGGAAGCTGGTGCCAAAGGCCACCGCATCGAGCTTGCCGTCGGTGATGGCTTGGATGGCCTCGTCGGCGGTGTAGCCCATGTTGCCAATCAGCACACCTTTGTACTTGTCGCGCGCCACCGTCATCACATCACCGTGTTGCACACCAAAGAAGTCGGCGCGCATCAGGTGCAAATAGGCCAGTTGGTAGGCATTGAGCTTGTCGGCCAGGTAGCTGGTCAGCCCGATCGGGTCGCTGTCGATCATGCTGTTGAAGCTGTTCAGCGGCGACAGGCGCAGGCCCACGCGGTCCGCACCAATGGCGGCGGTCACTGCCGTCAACACCTCAAACAGGAAACGTGCGCGCTTTTCCATCGAGCCGCCGTAACCGTCGGTGCGCTGGTTGGCGCCATCACGCAAGAACTGGTCGATCAGGTAACCATTGGCACCGTGCACCTCCACACCGTCAAAACCCGCCTCGATGGCGTTTTTGGCACCCTGGGCGAAGCCTGCCACGATGGCAGGAATCTCGGCCTCGGTCAGCACACGGGCCGGGGCGTAGGGCACCTTGCCCTTGGGCGTGTGGATCTCGCCCTCAATCGGCACCGCGGTGGATGACACGCTGGCTTGGCCACCGTTGATGTCGGCATGCGCCGCGCGCCCGCTGTGCCAGATCTGCAAAAAGATGCGCCCACCCTTGGCGTGGACGGCGGCGGTGGTCTTCTTCCAGCCCTCAATCTGCTCGGCAGAGTAAATGCCAGGCTCGGCCACAAAAGCCGAGGTGTTGGGCAGCACCATGGTGCACTCGGTGATCAGCAGGCCGCCGCTGGCGCGCTGGGCGTAGTACTCGGCCATCAGCTCGTTGGGCTGGTGCTCTGAGCCAGCGCGGGTGCGGGTGAGGGGGGCCAGGATAAAACGGTTGGGCAGCGTGAGGCGGCCAACTTGCAAGGGGGTAAACAGCATGACAAATGTCCAGTGGGTCAAAGAAAGGGGCGAACCTTAGCACCACAGCCCATTCACGGAGCCCCAGCGGGCCAATGCTGTTTGCGCTAGCCAATGGCCAGGATTTGTATGCCAAATTGGCCTCTAGACCTTTTTTTATATGGGAAAGCAGCTACAAAAAATGCAGCGTTCTGACGGCGCTAATCTAAAACGACGACCCCGGCTCACTCAGAAAAGCCAGCTCCTCGGCGCTGGAGGTGCGGCCCAGAATGGCGTTGCGATGCGGGTAACGGCCAAAGCGGTCAATGATGGCCTGGTGTAGCAACTCGTAGCGCAGGTTGTCTTCCAAACCCGGCTGCGAAAACAGGGCCACGGCCTGGGTGTGCACCAGCGCGGACTCGCTGTGCATGTAGGGGCATGTAGGCAAACTTGCGCTGCGCCAGCGGCAGGTTGCGGTCTTGCCCACGGGCCACCAGCTCTTGCGCCAGGGGCAGCGCCAGCGCGTCCTGCGCAAAGGAGAGTGGGGTGTCGCGGTACACATTGCGCGAGAACTGGTCCAGCACAATGATCTCTGCCAGCCGCCCCGCCGCCGTGGCACGCCAGGGGGCCAGCTCACCCCGCGCAGCCGCCTCCAGCGTGGCGCCAAAGCGCTTGCGAATGGCGGCGTCCAGTGCAGCGTCTTTGGCAAAGTGCTGCTGGGGGCTTAACTCGTTGAACCAGAAACTGAGGATGTTGGTGGCTTGCATGGGCGCGAGGATATCGCGCATAGCCAGCGGCGGACCTAGGGTCTACGCCAATCTGTACTTAGGCTGTCAGTTGCTTGCTGCGCCTGGACAGATCCGGTTGCCCAGCCAGCAGGCCTGCGATGGAAATATCTTCGTCCAATGCATCCCAGTGCAAACCACCTTTGCTCAGCTCGACCTGGGCAAGCTGCACAGGTGTCGCCTCCATCAAGCGAGGAAACCAAGCCAGAGGTGCTGCGATGGTGCGGCCGTCTGAGAGGCTGACCCACAAGGTGTCTTCATCAAACCGGACGTCTTTAGGCGAAGCGATCATTCCAGGTCCTTTCAATCAGATCTTTGTTTGCTATGACGGCATCTCGTATCAGCCTTGTGCTGTGATCATTTGCCGCGTCGTCCCAATTTATGGACTCCGGTCATCTCCGCGCGTCATGCTCATGATTTGATCGGTGCTGTTCCTGCGGTTGCCGCTACCAATCAAGGCTAAAAATGGATCTTTGTTGGTTCGCCAAACTGCCAACTCGTGTACCTTGGCGGGCGAAATCTCCAGCCCGTTGGGCCAACACAGTGCCCCTGCATCAATGAAGTAGCGGGAGAAATAAGACGCGTCGCGCAGCTTGTCCAGCAGCGGCCCCGAATGACTGGAGAGGTAAGACGCCGCGTCAAACAACCCCTGCGTGTGGTCGCTGAAGTCAATCTCCAGTTTGAACTCACCAACCAGGCGGGCACTAAGAGCCTTCATCACGGTCTGCTCCTTGAATGCGGTCCAACAGCTCAAATCGCTGGGCACGTTGCCAATTGTCCTGTAGTTGAATTCAAAGGGTTGCGCCAATAGTTGGGTTGGGTTTGCTGTGCTGGTGGGCAATCGCCAATATCAGCACATTCGGCCCAGGAGCCTGTTCCGCATACCAAGCCATGCCTCGTCAAGCTCGGCCAGCGCTGGCTCAAGCAGGCGAATTTGCTCACCCCACTTTGCCAGCGCTGCTCGTGGCCCTGGGTTTTGTGGTTGGCACCACCAGCCCAAAGGCATCGGCCAGGCGCTGCGCTTGCCGGGCTGATTGCTCTAGCGCTTTTTGCAATGCTTTAGGCGAGGGCGTCAGACGGCTCGGCTGAGTTTTTTCAGTTTGTGCCATGGTGCGGGTTCCGTCACAGTGAGTTGGTTATCGAGCTTTGCAGCGACTGTACGCGCATGCGGAGGTGTGGAATTATCAAACAACGTCCATTCGTCTGCCAGCGGCATATACAGGTCAAAGAAGTTGCTCAGGCTTCGGCCAAATCGCCGCCTAACCACATCGGCGGGCACATCATGACCGCCAAGCGAAACGCGCAGCTTGACGCGGCGCACGGCCAATTGGGCATTGGCCAGCGAAAAGTAGTAGATGACGACCGCATAACCCTGCTGCTTGAGCGTTGCAATCAACGTGGCAAACGTCCGGCTTGACAGGGTTGACTCAAAAGCGAAATCAGCTTTGGCCTCGCCCAATTGACGTAAACGCTTGAGCATGATGCGCCCCGCCTCAAACGCCACCGCGTCTGTATTGCGCCCGGACAAGCCACGGGCAATGTAGTCGGCGTTGACAAAAGTCTCGATACCCAGCGCCGCAAGAATGGCATCGGCGTGGGTGGATTTGCCTGCGCCATTGGGGCCGGCAAAGATGACGACGCGAGGTGGCGGCTTGGGTGGGCTGGACATGCACTGATCATACGTAATCCAGATTCAGGTTTATCCGAACATGCAGGTACATAAACCGACTAAGGTCATTAGATAAACTGACCTCTAGCCCACATAAAACCTGGGCTAAAAACTATAAAAAACGAAGCACAAAGGCAAGTACGATGATGCCACCACAAGAGAGAAACCCATGGCCATCAACACCAACCAAAAGCTTGCCGTCTTGATCGACGCCGACAACGCTCAGGCATCCGTCATCCAGGAACTGCTGGCCGAGGTGTCGCGCTACGGCACCGCCACCATCAAACGCGCCTATGGCGATTGGACCACCACCAATCTCAAAGGTTGGAAAGACGTCCTTCACAAGATGGCGATTCAGCCCATCCAGCAGTTCAGCTACACCAGCGGCAAAAACGCCACCGACTCCGCCCTGATCATCGACGCTATGGATGTGTTGCACGACAACACTGTGGACGGTTTTTGCCTGGTCAGCAGCGACAGCGACTTCACCCGCCTGGCCACCCGCATCCGCGAGGCGGGGTTGGTGGTATATGGTTTTGGTGAGCGGAAGACGCCTGAGCCTTTTGTGGCGGCGTGTGACAAGTTCATCTATACGGAAATTTTGCGGACTGAACCAGTACCCGAAAAGGACGCCGCCAAAGTGGTATCGGTACCCGAGGCGGTGTCAGATGTTCGCACTCTGCAGCCGTTATTGATTGCCGCCATAGACGCCAACGCACGCGACGACGGCTGGGCTTCTTTGGGTGGAGTGGGGAGCCATATCGGAAAGATTGACACCGCGTTTGATGCCAGAAACTACGGCTTCAAAAAACTCAGCGAACTGGTTCGTTCGCTGAAATACCTGGAAGTGAAAGAGTTGCCACTGGTTCGACCTGACGGCGTCACCGTGTCGAATTTTCAGATACGGATGAAGCGGGTGGTTTGACCTCTCGGGAAATCAGGCCTGGCCCCTTCCCTTATGTCCCAACCAGAAGTGGACTAGTTCACTAAAGACCGTCATAAGAATCAATAGCTCTGCTTTTGATCATTAAACTAAATCAAGAGGAGAAATCGCCTCCCTTAGGGAATTCTCGAACTGCAAGAAACTAGGTAGAGTTCTAAGTCCTGAAAAATCATCAATAAAGCTTGTTACCCGACTTCTTGCACTATGCTCGTTAAATTTTTTTAAGCGTTGAGGGGGTAAATCGGATGCCACTTTCAGCGCCTGAAATAGAACATCCTTTGGGTTTGGCAGACTTTCGATTGTGTGTCTTGGCGGTAAGTTCAGATTCACATTTCCATTGCGATTATTTGCAGCAGAGCGGATGGCTGCTTCTTCCGTCAACAACCAACTCTCTATCATCCGAACAGGAACTGCAGCGACGACTGGAACAGGCACACCAGAAACGAGATGTGCGTTTCTGACTTCATCGGTTCGCGCTTGCAGTGTAGTTTTTTCGGCATCTCTGTGACAGACAATTACATCAGGCTCGTAATTGTCAAACGCCTTTTTTAGTCGCGCATGAAGTGGGCCATGCGCTGGAATTACTTCACGAGCTGGGTTGATACGAAACGCTTGATCAGGAAAATTAGTATCGACTATCCATTGAATCAAATGTTGTATGCATAAATCGGAAGTGCCGTCACATACGATCGCAATGTTAGTCACTGGCACTGTCATCTCCATTTGCAGGCGAACCAAAATCCAGCACCCCTTGTTCTGCAGCTAGTTGCCAAAGGCGGCCACCATCAAGTTCGTCCTGGGGAGAAGCTTCTTTGCTACGCAAGTAGTCTAAGAGTTCGGTTACCGTCACCTTTGGGGTTCTTTCTGCCGAGTAGTCAAGATGAGATAGCCGCCATGAATTCACAATTGCCCCATATGCTGTGAACGATGATCGATGCTTTCTAATCGGAACGGCTACTAGGAGTTCATCCGGTAGAAGATTCCGAACAACAACAGGAGAGTGTGTATTAATGATCACCTGTCGCAATGGGTTTTCAAAACTAACCGCTTGTTGCGTATTGACGGCCATCTCGCGAAGCAGTTCCAAAATGGCATTGATGCGGGATGGATGAATACCGTTTTCTGGCTCTTCAAAGCAAATTAGACCTTTTGATTCGGTATCAAAAGCCATAGTGGCTAGAGCCAAGAATCGAAGGGTTCCGTCTGAGAGTGCCCGAGCTTGATGAACAACACCATTCCGTTGCTCAAGAAGCAATGTCTTTATTCGTCTAGTGTTATCAACGTCCACCGAGACCTCGCGTACCTCAGGCAGTAATGTTGCAACGCGGTTCGATATTTCCTCATATCGCTTAATTCGCTCAAGCGTAGAGGGAATGTGTGCTCCATCGAATGTAATGTGCGGATCGTCAGAAAACTCATCAGGAGCTCGTAGCTTTGCGGGCTCGAGTTGCAAGAGCTTCCAACTCTGCATTTCTCTTCGCGCGGCGAGAACAGTGGGTCTTTCATCGGTATTTGCTGAGCCCAGGACCGTTCTAGGGGAGTTCTGTGCTGGAATTTGGGATGGGCGTCCCGAGTTTCCATCTTGACTAACGTTGATCGTCGAACTGCCATTCTCGGAATGAATCTCTGTGGTGATGAATGGTGCTCTTCGCTCACCTAGCAAAGCAGAATTAAAAAACTCTTTTGAACAATTGAAACCAATGCGTCTCTTAGCATTACCTTTTGGAAGATAGGTTAGATGCTCAGAAACAAGCTCGATACGTTCATTTGAATCGCGATCAACAACATACTTGAGCTCAATCCTATATGTTAAGAATGTAGTACTGGGCTTCGCTTTGCGTCCAAAGTCGTCAACAACTTCACTTGCGACAATTAGGTCAGCTTCAATTTCAATATTTGGCAGCTTCGAATCAGTAGTTTTCGTAAACAGTGACCGCAGATCGCCTTTGCGACTACCGCTTCTGTCTCGAACCCGGTGTGCGGCTTCCACTATTGAGTGATCTGCCAGATCTCTCAAAAACAAAATTGCATCAAAAAGATTTGACTTTCCTGCACCGTTTGCACCTGCAATACAGGTGAAAGGCCCAAATCTCACTTCTGAGTCAATGAGGCTCTTAAAGCCTTGAACTCTGAGTCTTGTAAGCATTGCGAAGTCCTAGTCGGTTTGAGCTCGTTACATCAAATTAATGCTATTAACTGAAGAGGCATATCGTCTACTTCCCCCAACTATCCCTCAACCCCACCGCCAAGTTAAACACCGGTTTTGAACCAGTCACATGGTCCACCCGATCCGCAACAAAGTACCCATGCCGCTCAAACTGGAAGTTCTGGCCCGCCACGGCGTTGGCCAGTGAGGGCTCGACGATCGCGGTGATGACTTTCAGGCTGTTGGGGTTCAGGCTGTCCAGGTAGTCTTTGCCGCCCGCGTCGGGTTGGGCGTCCAGGAACAGGCGGTCGTACATACGCACTTCGGCGTTGACGCCATCGGCCACGCCCACCCAGGTGATGGCGGCTTTGACCTTGACGCTGTCGCTGCCGGGGGTGCCGCTTTTGGTGTCGGGCACCAGAGTGGCCAGCACTTCGGTGATGTTGCCGCTGGCATCTTTGGTGCAACCGGTGCATTCGATGACGTAGCCGCCTTTCAGGCGCACCTTGTTGCCGGGGAACAGACGTTTGTAGCCCTTGGGTGGCACTTCTTCAAAGTCTTCGCGCTCAATCCACACCTCTTTGCCAATCGTGAAGTGGCGTGTGGGGCTTTCCACACCTTCGGG
>Ga0209066_10006818_pt1 | contig 11535 bp, 7 predicted proteins | sample All_14_2_FD_187198 | JGI IMG/M metagenome (GOLD analysis project Ga0209066, IMG submission 187198) | Freshwater microbial communities in response to fracking from Pennsylvania, USA - Allegheny Zone_MetaG_DW_15 (SPAdes) (version 2) ...
CTCCGACACCAACGGCTCGATCCGCATTCCGGCCAGCCTGTGCGGGGTGTTTGGCCTCAAACCCACCTATGGTCGCCTGTCGCGCCAGGGCGTGTTCCCGTTCGTCGAGAGCCTGGACCATGCCGGCGCCTTCGCCCGCTCGGTCGAGGACCTGGCCCTGGCCTATGACGTGATGCAGGGACCCGATGTCGAGGGGGACGCGATCTGCAAGCGCGCGGCTGAGCCGGTGTCGGGCAAGCTGGCCGCCCTGGCCGAGGCTCCGCTAAGGGTTGGCGTGTTGGGGGGCTGGTTCGCGCAGGACGCCTTTCCCGAGGTGCTGGCGGCGCTGGACATCGTGGCCCAGGCGCTGGGCGCGCGCGACCGCGTGATCCTGCCCGGGGCCCAGGCCGCCCGCGCCGCCGCCTTCTGCCTGACGCCGGTCGAGGCGGCGCATCTGCACCTGCCCGACCTGAAGACCTCGGCGATGGACTACGACCCCGCCGTCCGCGACCGGCTGCTGGCCGGCGCCCTGCTGCCGCACAGCGTGGCGCAGGCGGCGCAGCGCTATCGCACGATCTTCCGCGACGAGGTCCGCCGGGCGTTCGAGCGCTTCGACATTCTGCTGGCCCCGTCGTCGGTCTGCCCCGCCCCCGGCATCGGCCAGGCGACGATGGAGATGGGCGGACAGCAGGTTTCCGTCCGCAGGAACCTGGGCGCCTTCACCCAGCCGATCAGCTATATCGGCCTGCCGGTGCTGGCCGCGCCCGTGAACCGCCCGGGCCAGCTTCCTGTTGGCATCCAGATCATCGCCCCCGCCTGGCGCGAGGATCTGGCGCTGGCCGCCGGCCTGAAGCTGCAGCGCCTGGGCGTCGTCGCGGCCCACGCGCCGGGAGGTCCGCTGTGATCATCAATGACCCCGTTGCGCTGGCGCAGGTGACCGCCGCCGTCGACGCCTATGAGACGGCGCTGATGACCAACGATGTCGAGGCCCTGGACGGGGCGTTCTGGAACGCGCCGCACACGGTGCGCCTGGGCGTGGCCGAGAACCTGTATGGCTTTGACCAGATCGCCGCCTTCCGCGTCGGCCGGGCCGGCGGCTCGCCGCCCCGCACCCGCCTGCGCACCGAAATCACCACCTTCGGCGACGACTTCGCCATCGCCAATGTCGAGTTCCAGCGCGACGGGTCCGACAAGACCGGCCGCCAGAGCCAGACCTGGATCCGCACGGCGGACGGCTGGAAGGTCGCTTCCGCCCACGTCTCCCTGATGCAGGCCGGGGCCGACCAACGCCTCGCGCCGCCGCCTGAAAGTCGCTAGAGCCTCACCATGACGCACAAGATCATTTTCGACACCGACCCGGGCATCGACGACGCCATGGCCCTGCTGTTCATCGCGGCCAGCCCCGCCCTGGACCTGCTGGCCATCACCACGATCTTCGGCAACGCCGACATCGAGACCACCACCCGCAACGCCCTCTATCTGAAGCAGCGCTTCGGCCTGACGGCGCCGGTGTTCAAGGGAACCGACAAGCCCCTGACCCGGCCGCGCAACCCCTCGCCCACCTTCGTGCATGGCGAGAACGGCCTGGGTGATGTGGAGCTGGCGGGCCTGACCCCCGCCCAGCCCGAGGCCAAACCCGCCCATCAGGCGATCATCGATCTCGCCCGTGAGCATCCCGGCGAAGTGACCCTGGTCGCGGTCGGTCCGCTGACCAATCTGGCCCTGGCGCTGAAGGCCGATCCCGAGGTCGCCACCCTGCTGAAGGCCGTGGTGATCATGGGCGGCGCGTTCGGCGTGGCCGGCAAGCCGGGCAATGTCACGCCGGTGGCCGAGGCCAATATCTGGAACGATCCGGAGGCCGCCGATCAGGTCTTCACCGCGCCCTGGGCCCTGACCGCCGTCAGCCTGGACGTCACCACCCAGGTAGTGATGTCGCCGGCCTATATGGACGCGCTGGAAGCCTCCGCCGGACCGGCCGGCGCGTTCCTCAACGCGATTTCCAAGCCCTACGCCGCCTTCTACGGCAGTCGCGACGGCATCAGCGGCTGCTGCGTGCACGACGCGGCGGCGGTGGCGTTCGTGATCGATCCGTCGCTGTTCACGGTGCGTCGCGGCTCGGTGCGGGTGATCACAGACGGCATCGCGCTCGGCCAGACCTGCCAGAAGGTCGAGGGCGAACTTTTTGGGCCATCGGCCTGGGATGACCAGCCGATCCAGGCCGCGACCGTAGCGGTGGATGAGGCGGGGCTGTTGAAGTTGTATGCGGAGACGATGAGGGCTTAGCCACCGGCCCCCTACGGGCTGCTGCGGGGATAAACTGCGCGCTATCCCCGGATGGGGGCGGGGATCGGAAACCTTCTCCCAGAGGGAGAAGGAGGGGCCCGCGCCGCAGGCGTGGGAGGATGAGGGGTTTGCGAAGCCCTTCCGGACAAGGCAGGATCCCAGGCGCGACAATGGCTGACGGTGTAACCCCTCACCCTCCCACGCAAGCGTGGGTCCCTCCCTCTCCCTCCGGGAGAGGGTCGAAGGAACGGGGACCGGCATGGGCGTCCAGCAAACTTATCAGACGCGCTGAAACCTCCTGCATAATCATCCCACCTCGTCGCGAGGAAAGGGCGCAAGGCCAGCGACCATTGCGGCGGCGGGGGGTGATCGAGCGGGACTGGGCTTCAGGGGGATACTGAGGCGTGTCCGGGGATCCTGGCGTTGCGGGACCCGCCCGTCGTCGGCGTGGACGGAGAGACACGCGGGAGATGCCATAGGCCCTCGCGCTTCGACCGCCGGGCCGTTCTGGAAACAGGGCGGTTCGGGTCCTGCTAAGGCCTCAACAGGGCCACCTGGCGGGACGCTGGCGGATAACGGTCGCGCGGAGCGGACGGCTTCGTCGAAACGGTATTTCTATTCTTCATCCGGACGTCGTCCGGACGCTCCGCGACCCTTTCCGAAAACTCAGCGAGGAGTCGCGTGGGTCTGCAAACCCGCGTCCTGGGACCTGCTCCTCTACCGCCGATGCTGCTCGACGCCGGCCAGATAGGTCCGCTCGACCACCCGGTCATCGCCCAGCACGGTCAGGGCGAACAGCCGGTTCTCAAGACTGCGGTCACCGCCCAGGCGCCGGGCCAGCAGCGGCGTCGCAGCCAGGTCCAGCACCAGGAAGTCGGCCTCCTTGCCGGCCGCCAGATTGCCGATCCGGTCGCCCAGGTCCAGGGCCCGCGCGCCGCCCAGGGTGGCCAGATACAGGGCGTGGAACGGATCCAGCGCCGTCCCGCGCAGTTGGCCCACCTTGTAGGCCTCGCCCAGGGTGTGGAGGATCGAAAAGCTGGTCCCCGCTCCCACATCCGTGCCGATGCCCACCTTGACCCCATGGGCGCAGGCGGTCTCCAGCGGGAACAGGCCCGAGCCCAGGAACAGGTTCGAGGTCGGGCAGAACGCCACCGCCCCGCCCTTGGCCGCCAGCCGCTGGAACGCCTCGCCCTGCAGGTGGACGCAGTGGGCGAAGACCGAGCGCCGGCCCAGCAGGCCAAAGCGGTCATAGACGTCCAGATAGTCGCTCGCCTGCGGAAACAGCGCCGCCGTCTCCTCGATCTCACGCGGGTTTTCCGACAGGTGGGTCTGCATCCAGACCCCGGGGTGTTCCGCCAGCACCTCGCCGGCCATGGCCAGCTGCTGGTCGCTGCAGCTGATGGCGAAGCGCGGGGTGACGGCGTAGCCCAGCCGACCCTTGCCGTGCCAGTCGGCGATCAGGCTCTGCATGTCGGCGCGGCTGGACTCGACGGTGTCGGTCAGGCCTTGCGGCGCGTTGCGGTCCATCAGCGACTTGCCGGCGATCAGCCGCATGTCGCGTTCCAGCGCCACACGGAACAGCGCCTCGACCGAACCCCTGTGCACCGAGCCAAAGACAAGGGCCGTGGTCGTGCCGTTGCGCAGCAGTTCGTCGACGAAGAACTCTGCCGCCTCGGCCGCGTGGACCGGATCGGCGAAGGCCGCCTCGGCCGGAAAGGTGTGCTGCTCCAGCCAGTCCAGCAGCTGCGCGCCATGGGCGGCGATGATGTCGACCTGCGGGAAGTGGATGTGGGTGTCGATGAAGCCCGGGGTGATCAGCTTGCCGGTCAGGTCCTCGACCGGCGTGTCGCCCAGCAGGTGGTGCAGAGCCGCATGGTCGCCGCAGGCTGCGACATGGCCGTCCTCGACCAGCAGCAGGCCGTCCTCGTGGAAGGCCACGGCCTCCTCGGTCTTCGTCGGATCGTCCAGCAGGTGGAGGATCGACGCCCTATAGGCTTGCAACGGCGGCGCCCTCGTCATTGGAAATCCGCGCCGCTTCCAGGCGCATCAGCAGGTCGGCGGCCACCGAGACGGCGATCACTTCGGGGGCCTTGCTCCTGAGATGCGGCAGGCCGATCGGACAGGTCAGGCGGGTGAGCGCCGCTTCGGAGAAGCCGTCGTCGCGCAGCCGGCTCATGAACCGGGCGCGCTTGGTCTTCGAGCCGATCAAACCCAGATAGCCGGCGCATCCGGCGAGGCCGGCGGAGGTCAGGGCGTAGTCGAGGCCGTGGTCATGGGTCAGGATCAGGCTGTAGGCCTCCGGCGTCGCGCCCATGGCGGCGGCGGCCATCTCGGCCGGTTCGGCTACGGTGACGCCGGGAATGTCGGCGGTCTCGGGTCGGCTGTCGAACCAGGACAGCTTGAACGGCAGCGGCGCGAAGGCCCTCGCGATAGCCTGGCCGACATGGCCGGCGCCGAACAGCAGCAACGGCGGACGCGGGGCGTCGCTGCGCTCAACCAGCTCGTCGCCCAGCGCGGGGCGGGCGCCGCGCGCCGCAGCCTGGGCCCCGGCCAGGGTGACCGGCGGAGCCTCGGAACTGGCGGCGATGGGGGCAACGGTCTTGGTCAGCAGGCCAGGCTCAAACCGGGTGCGGACCTCGAACGGCTGGGCGGCGTCCATCCGGCGGGCGGCGTCAGTCAACCAGTCGCGGCTGGCGGCCTCGACCCGCTCGATCAGCAGCCGCACGCGGCCGCCGCAGCACTGGGCCAGCAGCGGTCCCAGCGGATAGTCCTGGATGGCGTAGGTCGCCCGCGAACCGGTCAGCATCTTCCGTGCCTGATTGGCGGCCTGATGTTCCAGATTGCCGCCGCCGATGGTGCCGGACTGGCCGCCTTCCCAGACCACCATCTTGGTGCCGGCCTCGCGCGGCGCCGAGCCCTCGGTGGCCAGGACGGTGACCAGGGCGACGGGCTGGTGCTCGCCGATACGGGCCAGGGCGGAACGGGCCCAGTTCATGGCCGGACTCCCGGAAAGGCGGGGCTAGGCACGCGCCCTCGCCTTCACGTCCTCGACCGCCATCAGGATCCGCTCGGGCGTCGCCGGCGCGTCCAGGCGGGGCATCACCCTGTGATCGGCCACGCTGGCCACGGCCCGGGTGATCGCCGAAAACACCGAGATCGCCAGCATCAACGGCGGCTCGCCCACGGCCTTGGAGCGGTGCACCGTGGCCTCGACATTTCGGCCGGCCGCCCAGAGCTTCACATCCAGATGGGCCGGGCGGTCGCCGAGGGTCGGGATCTTGTAGGTCGAGGGCGCGTGGGTGCGCAGGCGGCCCAGGTCGTCGAACACCAGCTCCTCGGTGGTCAGCCAGCCCATGCCCTGGATGAAGCCGCCCTCGATCTGGCCAAGGTCGATGGCCGGGTTCAGCGACTTGCCCACATCATGCAGGATGTCGGCGCGGGTGACTTTCATCTCGCCGCTGAGGGTGTCGATGATCACCTCGCTGCAGGCCGCGCCATAGGCGAAATAGAAGAACGGCCGGCCGCTGTGGGTGGCGCGATCATAGTGGATCTTGGGCGTGGCGTAGAAGCCGGTCGAGGACAGCGACACCCGGCCCAGATGCGCCTGGCGGCAGAGGATCTCGAACGGGATCAGCGCGTCGCCCGCCCTCAGCCCCTGCGGCGTGAAGGCGACATCGGCCTCGGCGCAATTCCATTTCTTGGCCGCGAATTCGACCAGCCGGGCCTTGATCGTATTGGCCGCATTGAGCGCCGCCATGCCGTTCAGGTCGGTGCCCGACGAGGCGGCGGTGGCCGAGGTGTTGGGCACCTTGTCGGTGACGGTCGAGGTCGCCTTGACCCGCGAGACATCCACCTGAAAAGCCTCGGCGACGATCTGGGCCACCTTGGTGAACAGCCCCTGCCCCATCTCCGTGCCGCCATGGTTCAGCAGGATCGAGCCGTCGGCATAGAGGTGGATCAGGGCGCCGGCCTGGTTCAGATGGGTGGTGGTGAACGAGATGCCGAACTTCACCGGCGTCAGGGCCAGGCCCTTCTTCAGGACCGGGCTGGCGGCATTAAAGGCGTCGATCTCGCGCTGACGGGCCTCGTAGTCGCAGGAGGCGGCCAGCTCGGCCAGCAGTTGCGGCGCGACATTGTCCTCGACGGTCTGGTGATAGGGCGTCAGGTCGCGGCCGGGCTCGCCATACAGATTGCGACGGCGCACCTCCAGCGGATCAAGGCCGGTGGCCTGGGCCACGGCATCCATCACCCGCTCGATGGCGATCATGCCCTGCGGCCCGCCAAAGCCCCGGAAGGCGGTATTCGACACAGTGTGGGTGCGAAAACGGTGCGACAGGATCTCGATCGCCGGCAGGAAATAGCAGTTGTCGGCGTGGAACATCGCCCGGTCGTTGATGGCCATCGACAGGTCGGTGGTCGCCCCGCAGCGCGAGGCCAGCTCCAGGGCGACGCCGGTCAGGACGCCCTCATCATTGAAGCCGACGTCATAGCCGACCTCGAAGTCATGCCGCTTGCCGGTCATGACCATGTCTTCGTCGCGATCGGGGCGGCATTTGGCAGCGCGACCGGTCTTGACCGCCACCAGCGCGGCGCCGGCGGCGAACAGCGAGGCTTGCGTCTCCTTGCCTCCGAACCCGCCGCCCATCCGGCGCACCTCGACTGTGACCGAGGTGTGGGGACGGTCCAGCACGCGGGCCACCAGATGCTGCACCTCGCTGGGATGCTGGGTGGACGACCAGACATGGACGTCGCCGCCCTCACCCGGAATGGCCAGGGCGACCTGCCCCTCGAGATAAAAATGGTCCTGCCCGCCGATGGCGAACTGACCCTGCAGGCGTCGGGGCGACGCCGCCAGAGCGGCGGCCGCATCGCCCCGCGTCATGCGCTGGCTGGCCTCGATCTTCAGGTCGGCCTCGCGGGCGGCGGCGATGTCGATGGCGGCCGGCAGATCCGCATAGGCCACCACCGCCTTGGCGGCGGCGGCGCGGGCGGCGGCGATCGAGGTGGCGGCCACCGCGAAAAGGCTCTGGCCGACATAGGTCACTGTGTCGGTGGCAAAGAGCTTGTCGTCGTGGATCACGGGGCTGACGTCGTTCTCGCCGGGGATGTCGTCGGCGGTCAGCACCAGCACCACGCCCGGCGCGGCGCGGACGGCCGACAGGTCCATCGCCGTGATGCGGGCATGGGCCCTGGTGCTCAGCCCAAAATGCACGTGCAGCATGCCGGCCGGTTCGGGCATGTCGTCGATATAGACGGCCGAGCCAGCGACATGGCGCGTCGCGCTGTCGTGCGGCAGCGAGGCGTGGACGCCCGCGAAGGCGTCGGTCACGACGGGCGCGGTGGCGGATGAATCAGCCATGAGCGCTCTCCGGTTCCACCCGGGTGACAAGGCCTGGCGAGGTGGTCTCGAGGAAGACCTTGCGCAGCATGTTCCTGGCGGTCAGCGACCGATAGGCCGCCGAGGCCCGCATGTCGCTGAGCGGCGCGTAGTCAGCATCAAGCGCCGCCGTCGCCGTCTCGATCGTGGCTTCCCTCCAGGGCTTGCCGATCAGCGCCGCCTCGCACGCCGTCGCCCGCCTGGGCGTGCCGGCCATGCCGCCGAAGGCGATCCGCGCCGAGGTCACGACGCCGCCCTCGATCGTCAGGGCGAAGGCGCCGCAAACGGCCGAGATATCCTGGTCAAACCGCTTGGAGAGCTTGAAAACCTTGAAGACAAGTTCGGGCTTGGGCTTCGGCACGATCACCGCCTCGACGAACTCGCCGGGCCGCCGGTCCTGCTTGCCATAGTCGATGAAGAACGCCTCCAGCGGCATCTGCCGCCGCTCACCGCCCCGGTTCAGCACCAGGGTCGCACCAGCCGCGATCAAGGCCGGTGGCATGTCTCCGATCGGCGAGCCATTGGCGATGTTGCCGCCGATCGTGCCGCTGTTGCGCACCTGGGTCGAACCCAGTCGCCGCATCATCGCGCCCAGTTCCGGATAGAGGCCGCCCAGGGTCTCCATGGCGTCGACATAGCGAACCCCAGCGCCGATACGGATGCCGCCCTCGACCGGCGCGATGACCTTCAGTTCGGCGATCTGGCCGATGTCGATCAGGGTCTTCAGCGGCCGGCGCTGCTTGGTGACCCAAAGGCCTACATCGGTCGCGCCGGCCACGATCGTGGCGTCCGGATGCTCGAGGAAAGCCCTCGCCAGATCCTCGATCGAGCGCGGCGCCAGCCAGCGGCGGGTGACGCCCTGGACGGGATCATCGTGCGTCATGTCCAGCATCGTCTCGTCGCGCAGCGCCGACAGGTCGACTTCGGGCGCAGGCTCCGCCTGCACGCCGTTCGCCACCTCGATGATCGGCCCGTAGCCGGTGCAGCGGCACAGGTTGCCCGCCAGCACCTCGGCCGGCGAGGTATCGGTTCCCTTGGCCGCGACGGCCTTGGCGTACAGCGACATCACGATGCCCGGCGTGCAGAAGCCGCATTGCGAGCCATGCTTGTCGACCAAGGCCTGTTGCACTGGATGTAGAACGCCATCCTTTGCGAGGCTCTCGACTGTCAGCAGCGCCTTGCCGTGCAGCATGGGCAGGAACTGGATACAGCTGTTCACCGCGCGCCAGGCTACGCCATCCCCATCGGTCTCACCGACCAACACGGTGCAGGAGCCGCAATCCCCCTCGGCGCAGCCTTCCTTGGTCCCCGTGCGCCGCAGATCGCCGCGCAGGTGCTCCAGCAGGGTGCGGGTCGGATCGGCGCCGCGCACCTCATGCGCCTGACCATCCAGCAGGAAGCGGACCGTATTGCTCATCAGCTGCCCCGATAGGTCGAATAGCCATAGGGCGAGACCAGCAGCGGCACGTGCCAGTGTTGCTCGATGTTCGAGACGGCAAAATCGATGACCACGACGTCCAGGAACGGCGGATCGGTCACGGCCGCGCCCGCCGCCTTGAAATGCTCGCCAATCGAGAACGCCAGGCGGTAACCGCCAACCGCTATGTCGTCTTCGGCGATCAACCGCGCACGACCGTCATCATCCGTGCGGATTTCCGCCAGCGGCGACAGCTCATCACGCTCGCGGCGCGATACGCGCACCAGAACCCCGGCCGCGGGCCGGCCGCTGGCCTGATCCAGGATATGGGTCGTCAATCCGCTCATGCCCCGTCCTTCAAAATCTGGTCCACCGATGCTCGGCCCGCCCGCCCGCGCTGTCCAGAGCCCCGCGCCGCAACGGATCGTCTCCGTCCACCACGCCAGCGAACACAGCGGCCGGCGCCCACAAGGCAGGCATTATATAATAGATTTATTACTTACCAGAGCCCTTGGCGATCTGCATGAATGTGACCGCTACCACAAAAAGTATCCCTATCCGGCGCATAGGGTTGGCAATGACGGCTCATCCCCGGTAGCTAGACCCTGACACCCCCGCGCAAGACGGGGTGCGCCAAGATGCTCCGCGCAGACGCCCAAGAGGAAAAGTCCATGGACGAGGATTTCCGCAAAGCCGCTCTGGACTATCACCGTCTGCCGCGGCCCGGAAAACTGGCGATCGAGGCCACCAAGCGCATGGCTACCCAGCGTGATCTGGGCCTGGCCTATTCTCCGGGCGTCGCCGCCCCCTGCGAGGCCATCGCCGCCGATCCCGACAAGGCCCGCGATTACACCGCGCGCGGCAATCTTGTGGCGGTGATCTCCAACGGCACCGCCGTGCTGGGCCTGGGCAATATCGGCCCCCTGGCCAGCAAGCCGGTGATGGAAGGCAAGGCCGTCCTTTTCAAGAAGTTCGCCGGCATCGATGTGTTCGACATCGAGGTCGACGCCGAGGACCCGGACAAGTTCATCGAGGTGGTCGCGGCGCTGGAGCCCACCTTCGGCGGCATCAACCTCGAAGACATCAAGGCCCCCGAGTGCTTCATCATCGAGCGCAAGCTGCGCGAGCGGATGAAGATCCCCGTCTTCCATGACGACCAGCATGGCACCGCCATCGTCTGCGCGGCTGCCGTCCGCAACGCCCTGCTCGTTCAGGGCAAGCAGCTGAAGGACGTCAAGCTGGTCACCTCGGGCGCCGGCGCGGCTGCCCTGGCCTGCGTCGACCTGCTGGTCTCGATGGGCCTGCCGGTCGACAACGTGACCCTGACCGACATCAAGGGCGTGGTCCATGCGGGCCGCGATCCCGACATGCTCGACAACATGGCCCGCTACGCGCGCCAGACCGACGCCCGGACTCTGCCCGAGGTTCTGGCCGGCGCCGACATCTTCCTGGGCCTGTCGGCTCCGCGCGTGTTCAAGGCCGAGTGGCTGCCCCTGCTGGCCCCCAATCCGCTGATCCTGGCCATGGCCAATCCCGAGCCTGAGATCCTGCCAGAGCTGGTGACCGCAGCGCGTCCCGACGCGATCATGGCCACTGGTCGCAGCGACTTCCCCAACCAGGTCAATAACGTCCTGTGCTTCCCCTTCATCTTCCGGGGCGCACTGGATGTCGGGGCCAGCGAGATCAATGAGGCCATGAAGGTGGCGGCCGTCGAGGCCATCGCCGAACTGGCCCGGGCCGAAGCCTCCGAAGTGGTGGCCAGCGCCTATGGCGGCGTCGCGCCGATGTTTGGCGCGCAGTACATCATCCCCAAGCCCTTCGATCCGCGCCTGATCCTGCAGATTGCTCCCGCCGTGGCGCGTGCGGCGATGGACAGCGGCGTCGCCACCCGGCCGATCGCCGATTTCGACGCCTATCGCCAGGAGCTGGAGCTTTTCGTCTATCGCTCGGGTCAACTGATGCGGCCGGTATTTGAGCGGGCCCGCAAGGCCCCGCTGAAGGTAGCCTATGCCGAAGGTGAGGATGAGCGCGTGCTGCGCGGCGTCCAGACTGTCCTCGACGAGGGCCTGGCCCACCCCGTCCTGATCGGCCGCCGCGACGTGATCGCCGCCAAGGTCAAGGAGATGGGCCTGCGCATGGATCTGGGCGGACGTGTCCAGGTGATCGACCCCGCCGCCGACACTGAGCTCTTCGCGCCGCTGATCGCGCGCTACCAGGCCCTGGTGGGTCGCCGCGGCGTGCCGCCGATGGCCGCCGAGCGCCGCGTGACGGGCCGTCGCACGGTCGCCGCCTCGATGCTGCTGCAGGCTGGCCATGTCGACGCCGCCCTGGTCGGCGGCAGCGGCGACTGGTGGCAGCACATGACCTATGCCCTGCCGATCATCCCCAAGCGGGACGATGTCAGCCGGGTCTATGCGATGTCGTCGCTGATCCTGCAGACGGGCACGCTGTTCTTCTGCGACACCCACGTCAATGTCGA
>Ga0209066_10006819_pt1 | contig 11532 bp, 8 predicted proteins | sample All_14_2_FD_187198 | JGI IMG/M metagenome (GOLD analysis project Ga0209066, IMG submission 187198) | Freshwater microbial communities in response to fracking from Pennsylvania, USA - Allegheny Zone_MetaG_DW_15 (SPAdes) (version 2) ...
ACATATGGGCGCGCAACCCAGCGTCAAACGTAACTGACGACTGTGACGATGACGTCTGTTGAGCTGGTATTTGATTATCGAACATCCCTAAAACCTCCGTGGATGAAATTAACTACTTATATAATTATAGGGCAGAAACTTTGGAAATCAAAGGTCAATCGGAAAAAATCGATTTAGGCCTATTTCGTGGCAAGACTATAGAAAAACTGGAAGCCTTCATCAAAATTTGCCAACCAAAACAACATCATGGTCGACATAACCATCGCAAGGGTGATGAGAGAGAGAAAGATCTGGATCGGTACAGCCAGCATAAAGACCTGAACCTGCGGCATTAATTTTGACATGACCGCCATTCCGACGTTCAAAATCGTCACAATAATTAAGAATGGCGCGGTCATTTGGATGGCGATCCGGAAGGACAGGGTGATTTCCTGAATCAGGATATTGGCGATATCCCCCATGCTTGGTAGTTGATTGATCAGGATCAGGTCATAACTCTCGATAATCCCTGTAATCATCAAATGGTGCATATTGGTGACCAGCAATAACAGGGTTGCCACCATGGTCAGGAATGACCCGATCACCGTCCCTTGGGACGCAAAAGCAGGGTTGAATAACTGGGCGTTGGCAAGGGATGATTGGGTCGCAATAATCATCCCTGCAATATCAATCGCCCCCAGTAGGACGCGCATAATGGTGCCTAGAAGAAGCCCTGCAATAAACTCCATGATAATCATGGTAAACAGTGTGATGGTTTCAGGAATCGGGTTCGGAACTTTGCTCTGCAAAATCGGGAAAATAACAAAGGTAAAAGCAAGGGCGTAATAAAGGCGGATATTGGCGGGAACAAACGCATTCCCAATCCCCGGCATAATCATAATGGCCGTTCCAACCCGCACAAAAACAAGGATGAACGCAAAAACCCCGGTGGTCAGAAAGCTTTGGAAGGTATCAGGAGTCATGGTGTGTTACTCCTGCGGCGCTATTTAATGGCGACGATTTTATCGGCTAGGAAGTTCATAAAATCAATCAGGACGGTTGCCATCATCGGCAGGCCAATAAACAACGCCAGAAAGATTGAGAGGATTTTAGGCACGAAAACAAGCGTAACCTCTTGAATCTGGGTTAATGCCTGAATCAAGGCAATCGAAGTCCCCACAATCAACCCAACCAACATCACCGGTGCACTGAGTTCAATGCACAGCATAATCGTATGGCGGATCAACTCGATAATTTCTTCTTCGGTCATATCTATATTCTAGGCGTTTCCTGAAATAGCGCAAGCCCTGTTAGAGGTATCAAAACGGATATGGGGTTATTGGGTTAGTAATTGAAGTTGGGTGTCGCTCACGCGGATAGGATAGTATTTTAATTGTCTGATAGGCGCATCAAGAAAGAACGCTCCACTTCCTGCTCCAACAGAAATTGATGTCCCATTATAAGCCCCTGCCGTATAGGTCCCAGTCACGACAGCTGAACCACTTGCGCTGATGGTAGAGACAGGGCCTGTGTCATCCCAAGCGGCAGCGGCTTTCATAGCGGTCGTAAATGTGGGGATAATGGGTGATGTTGCGGTTGGCCCACTTGCGCCTGACCAATTTCGCCATTGCGCAGAATTGACCGGATTGTTGATTGTAAAAGGTGCCGCACCCGAACTAATAGACACAGCACGTGCATTTGTTGATGTGTTTCCTAGAAAATACTGGCCATAAAATGTGCCTTTTGTAGATGTGTACCATCCTGCGGTTGGTATCATCAGTACATCTGCTGCGCGCGTGACCGTAGCCGTTGTCGTCGGGATGTAGGATGTGGCGAATGCTCCTTGTTCAAGTTGGGCGCCCCAAAAATATGCGCCTGATGTTCCATTCCCACTATATGAAGATGTTCCGGTACCATCGCCAGTTCTTAATATATAAATGATTCTGGTGGTGGTTGCAGATGTCAGTGTGTAGGTCATCATACATTTATACCACCCATTCCCTGCTGGGCTTATGGAAGACGATACGGTCGCGGCCCCACCAACCGATGTATTTCCCACCACCCCTGCCGATAAGTCAAAATTTGCATTAGCACTAGTGGTATTTCCGTCATCCGCTTGTATTCGTATCCAATTTCTTTCCCCCGCTTTGGCATAAATTGAAACGGTGCGTAAAACATTTGACGATAAACTAACTGTGTAAGTTATGTTGTGAAAAGTGCCAGCAGCCCCTTCTATCATCTTATCGGCGGTCATTGTTCCATTCGGGGCCGTTAAAATATTGGGGGTAATTGAAACACCTGTTTTTGCATAGATGGCATCATCAAACTCCTCACTTTTTGTAAGGAGGTTCGTCCTGCTTTCCTCAATCAATACACCCTTTGCGGCATGGGTGATTGGGTTATAATCAAAACGGGGAACGCCTGATGCGGCCGTCTGGAGTGCTCCTGTGATATCATAATAGGTCCCAACACTGGCACGGGTAAATGTTCCCCCTGCAGCAGAGAGGAAACTTATGAGGTCGTTATAAACTGTCCCGTTCAGGGTATATCGCCCATCTGCATCATAGACAAAATCCATTCCCAAGGACGGATAATTGACTTTGACATTGGTGGTATTAGGCGCAGTAAACGTGAGGGGAGAAAGGTCGTTGCCCGCTAAATCCTTGATCGTCCCGCCATTCAAATCAATCGATGCCGCAAGTGAAATTCCATCCAGATCAACATCTCCCGCCACCATCGTATAGGTAAAAATCAAAGTGGATGTGCCTGAACCGGAAGTATAAGTAGCGTAACGCGGCGGCGTAATACCACCAACATCGAGCGCGATACGAGGTGTTCCCGTCACATTGACAGCTTTAGATAAGTTAATGGTAAACGGAATGGAAGTTGCAGCAAATCCAGGGGCGGAATATAGAAAAAATACACAAAATATCAGAGCTGCTGATTTGCCTAGTCTAAGCATAGATTTTATCCCTGATGGCATGTGGTTAATAAACATAGTCTAATGGTTCTTCCATCTAAATCAAGTGGGTCAGCTCTCCCCCCTTACTATCCACGCTAAAATATGGCATGATGCTGACATGATTTTAGGCATGACCCTTCTTGAATTTATGGAATTTTTAAGCTATGTGGCGACCGTTGTTGGTATTCCGCTGGCGATTATGATGTTTATGATTCAGGAAAAGAAAGAGCGCCAGAACGAGCAAGAAGAAATCTATGATAAGCTGATGGGGCATTATACCGATATTCAGGAAAAGCTTTTTGAACACCCTGAGCTTGACGTCCACGACAAACAGCTTGAAAATCCCGAAGACAAAAGACGCCAATATATCCTCTATCAAATGGTGGTCTCCCTGTTCGAGCGGAGCTATATCCTTCTCGCCAGTGAAACCGACCCTGCCTATCAACGGATGTGGAATTCTTGGGTGGACTACATTAAAGAATGGATCACCCACCCCAATTTCCGCGCAGCCCTTCCGCGGTTGATGGAAGGCGAAGATAAAGATTTCGTGGCCTATATGGCTGATCTGACCAAGCTTCCTTTAAAACCATGACCTATCAATTGATCTGGATCACGCTGGGTATCGTGGCGGCTATCGTCAGTTCGGGCATTCCTTTGGTGCAGGAAAAACATAAGGGAAATCCTTTTGCGGTGGCGATTTGGGTTAAAATCGGTGTTGCACTTCTGACCCTTCCCTTGGTTTTATATTTTGGCCTTCCGGATACCCCGCGCTTTTATATTTTTGCAGGGTTGAGCGCAGCAATCTGGTCAATCAGTGATGTGATTTATTATCGGTCAGTGTCTGAAGTTGGTGCAGGTGTGATTTCCCGCGTTCTGCCATCTGCAGCAATTCTTACCTTCTTGGTCTGGTTTATGATCAACCCTGATCAGTTGCAGAAATATCTGGATAATCCTATCCAAGGCGGATTGATCTTTCTGATTATTGTTGCGGCGTCCCTTCTTGCGATGTTGATGAAGAAATGTCCTGTCTCATGGCGCGGGTTGCAACTGGTCTGGTTTGTGTTGCTGGCGGCGGCAATCGGCCCGCTCGTTGAGAAAATCTGTATGGGCGATACACCCAAGATGAAAATGCCTTTTGCGATGGTTTTTGTGCAAGCAGTGATGATGCTGGGATTCTGGGCTGTTTATACGTTGGTCAAGAAACCGATTACAAGAGAGGTCTTTGTTCTTCCCACCTCATGGAAAACAGGGCTGTTGATCAGTATCTTTATGACGGTTGCTTTATGCGCCCGTTTTTCGGCACTTCAATATGTTGAAAATCCCGCCTTTTTATCGGTGATCCTTTTTACGGATTCCCTCTGGATATTGCTGTATTACCGACTGATAGGTCGCAAGGATGATAGTAAAATCTGGGTGGGTCTGGGCATTGTTGGCTGTGCAGCAGCACTGGTTCTGGTCAAAAGTTTTTAAAATGCTATAGTTATTTTATGACCGATCGCCCCATTTATAAATCACTCGCACTCCTCCCCACCGAACAAGACCAAGTCGCAGCAATACTGGCTGAATTGGATTGGGACACTGCCCGCGCCGAACGGGTGAAGGCCAGAACAATTGATTATATCAAAACCATCCGCGCCAGTTCCACCAGTATGGGTGAGGTTGAAACCTTTCTCCAAAATTATCCCCTCTCCAGCGCCGAAGGTCGGGCTTTAATGACTTTGGCAGAAGCCTTGCTCCGCGTGCCTGATAGCGAGACCGCAGACGCTCTGATTGCCGAAAAATTGGCGGTATCCGACTGGAAAAAAATCAGTGGATCGGGGTTCTTCGCAACCGCTAGTTCCTTTGGCCTTGGCATGGCAAAATCCATGCTGGGCGGGTTTTTATCGGGTGTCTCGAAACCAGTCATCCGCAAAGCGACGTTTGAGACTGTCCGCCGTTTAGGCGCACAATTTGTGGTCGGCGAAACGATCGAAGCAGCCTTAAAAGTTGCCGCAAAAAATGCTCATGCTCATTCGCGCATGTCTTTCGATATGCTGGGCGAAGGGGCTCGTACGACAGAAGATGCCGAACGTTATTTTAATGCCTATATTGCCGCCGCACATACGATTGGGGACGCCAATGACCCAGCATTACCGCTGATGTCACGGCATGGCATGTCGGTCAAACTCTCTGCACTTCATCCGCGCTATACATGGACACAAGCGGATATATGTGTGCCTGAAATTGCGGCGAAATTGCTGCATCTCTGCAAAATTGCTGCGCATAAGAATTTTACATTGACCGTGGATGCCGAAGAATCTGACCGTCTGGAAATCTCTCTCGATATTTTTGCACGGGTTGTGATGTCGCCTGACCTCAAAGGTTGGGATGGGTTCGGTTTGGCTATTCAGGCCTATGACCGCCGTGCTTTATCGGTGATTGATTATATCTGCGACCTTGCCAAGGCCTCGGGTCTCAGGCTTCAAACTCGCCTTGTTAAAGGGGCGTATTGGGACGGTGAAATCAAACGTGCCCAAACCGCAGGGTGGGCGCAATATCCGGTCTTTACACGGAAACTCCATACGGATTTATCTTATCTGCGTTGCGCCCAGAAAATGCTCGCGGCGCGTGCGTTGATTACCCCGATGCTCGCCACCCATAATGCGGCCTCTGCCGCCGCCGTACTGGAATTGGCGAATGGTGATTTGACTGGCTTTGAAGTGCAGCAATTATTCGGCATGGGCGGAAATCTCGGGGATATTCTCCGTACCCGCGAAAACCTGACAGTTGCGCAATATGCCCCTGTCGGCAGTTATGAAGATTTATTGCCTTATCTGGTGCGCCGTATGCTCGAAAACGGGGCAAACACATCCTTTGTCAGTCAAATTCGCGACCCGTCCGTGCCGCCCGAACATCTGGCGCGGGATATTGTGGCGACCATTCAATCTTTGGGCGACAAACCGCTTCCCCTTCCTTTGCCAGCCAATCTTTACAAGGGTGATAGATTAAATTCTAAGGGCTATGACTTATCACGCATGCCTGAACATGATGCATTCTTTGCGTCCGTTCCACGGGATTTAGATCATGCTTTGAAACCATCCAAACCCATCCCCGAACTTTTCAAAATTGCGGGCGGTGCGTTTGATAATTGGAATAAAACCCCAGCGTCCGAGCGTGCAGCAATTCTCCGTAAAGCCGCAGATTTTATGGAGGCCAATACAGGCACTCTGGTCACCTTCCTGCAATCCGAAGGCAAAAAAATCTTATTCGATGCAATTGCCGAAATCCGCGAAGCGGTTGATTTCCTCCGCTATTACGCAGCCCGAGGCGAAGAAGACTTTGCGGAAGGTGGCCAGATTTTAACAGGCCCCACGGGTGAGCGGAATAGTTTGCGCCTCACTGGCCGCGGCATTTTTGTTGCAATTTCCCCGTGGAATTTCCCGTTGGCTATTTTTGTTGGGCAAATCTCTGCTGCACTGATGGCGGGCAATACAGTCATTGCAAAGCCAGCCGAACAAACACCATTGATTGCAGATTTTGCGGTTGATTTGCTGCATGCGGCGGGCGTGCCCGAATCCGTTTTACAAATTGTCCAAGGCGACGGCAAAATCGGGGCGCAATGTGTGGCGCATCCGGATGTTGCGGGTGTTGTGTTTACTGGGTCGTCCGAGGTTGCGCGTCTCATCAACCGCACCCTTGCCGCAAAGGATTCAGGGATTGTGCCGTTGATTGCCGAGACAGGCGGTCAAAACGCAATGATTGTTGATTCAACCGCTCTGCCTGAACAGGTCGTGGATGATGTTTTATTGTCGGCTTTCGGCTCTGCGGGGCAACGATGCTCCGCCCTGCGGGTTTTGTTTGTGCAGGATGATATTGCGGACAAAGTCATTCATTTGTTAAAGGGTGCGCTTCCCCTTCTAAAGGTCGGTGCGGCAAAAGATATAGCCACCGATATCCCCCCTGTGATCGATGCGGACGCCTTGCAAACCTTAAGGACACACCAGCTTTATCTGGATAGTTTTGCAAAACATATTGCCTCCGCAACCTTGCCCAATGATACGCAGGATACTTATTTCGCGCCTTGCGCCTATGAAATCGATAGTCTGGAACGCCTAAAGGGCGAAGTTTTTGGCCCGATCCTGCATATTATTCGTTATAAGGCCGAACATCTGGAAAAGGTGATTGCTGATATCAATGCAACAGGCTACGGCCTGACCTTCGGTTTACATTCACGCCTTCAAAGCCGCCATCAATTGGTTGCAAAATCCGTTAAGGCCGGAAATATCTATATCAACCGTAATATGATTGGCGCTGTTGTCGGGGTTCAACCCTTCGGTGGACAAGGGCTTTCGGGCACAGGCCCAAAGGCAGGTGGCCCTCATTACCTGCACCGCTTTGCAACCGAAGTCACGATCACTGATAATATCATGGCCAGCGGCGGAAATGTCGATTTGCTTTCAAGCCTTGAAGAATAAGACACTTCGTTTTATAAGGCTTTATGAGAATTTTATTGGTCGGATCGGGCGGCCGCGAACACGCCCTTGCTTGGAAATTAAAACAATCCAAATCATGTGACTATCTGATTTGTGCCCCGGGGAATGCGGGGATCGAACAGATTGTACCGTGTAAGCCCGTTGCGGTTGAAGATATTGACGGCTTGGTCAAACTGGCACAATCCGAACAGATTGATTTTGTGGTCGTTGGCCCTGAAATTCCTTTATCTTTGGGGTTGACCGATGCTCTTAGAAAAGTTGGAATTCCAGCTTTTGGGCCATCAGGCAAAGCGGCACAGCTTGAAGCCTCCAAAGGCTTCACCAAAGATCTTTGCAAAAAATACAATATCCCGACGGCAGCGTATGAACGCTTTACCGATATTCCAGCCGCACTGGCATTTCTAGACAAAATGGGTGCGCCGATTGTGATTAAGGCGGATGGTTTGGCGGCTGGTAAAGGCGTTGTGGTCGCTATGACCATGGATGAAGCCAAAGCAGCGATTGAAGATATGTTATCGGGCAATGCATTTGGGGCTTCCGGCGCATCGATCGTGATCGAAGAATTTATGGAAGGCGAGGAAGTCAGTTATTTCGCGTTGACTGACGGCGTCAATATCCTCCCTCTCACTACCGCCCAAGACCATAAACGGGTGGGTGACGGGGATACGGGGCCAAATACAGGCGGCATGGGTGCCTATTCCCCAGCGCGTCTGATGACCCCTGAACTCAATGATATTGTGATCAATGAAATTCTAAAACCGACTGTTGCGGGAATGGCGGCTGATGGTTGTCCGTTCCAAGGTGTTTTATATGCAGGATTAATGGTCAAAGACGGTAAACCACGCCTTGTTGAATATAACGCGCGGTTTGGCGACCCTGAATGTCAGACTTTAATGCTCCGTCTGGAATCCGATCTGGTTGACCTATTATATGCCTGCGCGGCGGGAAAACTCAATTGCGTTACCCCGCCAAAATGGTCATCCAACCCGTCCCTTTGCGTGGTGATGGCGGCAGAGGGATATCCTGCGGCCTATAAGAAAAACACGGTTATTCGCGGTCTTGATAAAGCTGCCGCCATTCCCGATGTTCAGGTGTTCCATGCGGGAACAGTTGCCAAAGACGGGCAAATTCTATCGGTCGGCGGGCGTGTTCTGGGGGTTTGTGCCACAGGGGCTGATGTCACCTCGGCGCGTCAAACGGCTTATCAGGCGGTAGATGCAATTGACTGGCCGGAAGGTTTCTGCCGCCGCGACATCGCATGGCGCGCCATTTAGCTTGCAGATTGATCAAAATATCTGCAATTATACGGACTTAAGAGGAAAATATGGATACATCAGCACTCAAAAAAGAATTGATCGAGCTTGTCGCGGCTGCCAATGACATGACCGCACTCGAAAATGTCCGCGTGACAGCACTTGGCAAAAAGGGTCGGATTACAGATCTCATGAAAAATCTGGGTACAATGTCCCCCGATGACCGTAAAACGGCTGGCGCAGAACTGAACGTCCTGAAAGACGAAATCGCCGATTTAATCGAAAAACAGGCCTTACAACTCAAAAAACAAGAGCTAGATGCCCGTTTAGCGTCCGAACAGCTCGATGTCACCCTCTCAACCCGCCCCAATCGCAAGGGTTCTATCCATCCGATCAGCCAAACGATGGACGAACTGGTCACAATCTTCGCTGAAATGGGTTTTTCGGTGGCCGAAGGGCCGGATATTGAGGATGATTTCCACAATTTCACCGCCTTGAATTTCCCCTTGGGACACCCCGCGCGTGAGATGCATGACACATTCTATCTCCCCAATGACGAACGCGAAACTGGGGAATCCCAAAAGAAACTCCTCCGTACGCATACATCAACCGTACAAATTCGCCATATGATGAACAACAAACCACCCTGCAAAATTATCTGCATGGGACGGGTTTATCGTTCCGACTGGGATATGACACATACGCCTGTTTTCCACCAAATGGAGGGGTTAGTCATCGATAAATCGACCCATATGGGTCATTTAAAGGGCTGTTTGATGGATTTCGTGCGTAATTACTTCGAAATTGACGACCTTCCGGTACGTTTTAGACCGAGTTTCTTCCCTTTTACCGAGCCAGGGGCCGAAATGGACATCGGATGCTCCCGAAAAGACGGTGGTTTGAAGATTGGCGCTGGGGATTCTTGGCTTGAAATTCTGGGCTGCGGCATGGTTCACCCGAACGTGATTGCCAATTGCGGTCTTGATCCGAATGAATATCAGGGCTTTGCCTTCGGCATGGGTGTTGAACGGATCGCGATGCTGAAATATGGCATTCCCGATTTACGCAGCTTCTTTGAATCGGACACACGCTGGTTATCCCATTACGGCTCTGACCCCCTCAACCGCCCGAACCGCGCTACAAAATAATTTTAAGACGAAAGTTAGAATAAGATGAAATTCACACTCTCATGGCTGAAAGACTATCTGGATACGGATGCTCCGTTGGATGTTATTCTTGAAAAACTGACAGACATTGGTCTGGAAGTGGAAGGCGTCGAAGATCGCGCTGCCCAATATGCACCGTTCAAGGTAGTTGAGGTGATGGAGGCCGTTCCCCATCCGAATGCCGACCGTCTGCGCGTTTGCCAAGTAAAGACCGAAACAGGGATGATTCAAGTCGTTTGTGGTGCACCGAATGCGCGTGCGGGGATGAAGGCTATTCTTGCGCCCGAGGGAAGTTATGTTCCGGGTCTTGATATGACCATGAAGAAAACCAAAATCCGTGACGTTGAATCAAACGGAATGATGGCGTCCGAACGGGAAATGAATCTGGGTGATGACCAGAACGGGATTATTGATCTGCCCGTTGATACCCCTATCGGTACACCACTTGCCGATATTTATGGGTTGAATGACCCTATCATTGAAATCAACGTAACGCCAAACCGCCCTGACTGTGCGGGTATTCGCGGCATTGCGCGGGATCTGGCGGCGGTTGGTCTTGGAACTTTGAAACCTCTTTCATCTGCTAAAATCCCTGCGAAATTTGATACGCCAGTTGCGATCAAACTTGAAACGCCTGCCTGCCCGCTATTTGTTGGACGTTTGATCAAGGGTGTTAAAAATGGCCCGTCTCCGGAATGGTTGCAAAATCGTTTGAAAGCAATTGGCCTTCGCCCGATTTCTGCCCTTGTCGATATTACCAATTATTTCTGTATCGGTCTTTGCCGTCCGCTACACGTTTTTGATGCCGATAAATTAAAAGGCAATATCACCGTCCGTTTTGCCAAAACTGGTGAAACCTTCGATGCCTTAAATGATAAATCTTATAGCCTTACCGACACCATGATTGCCGTGTGTGATGACTCTGGCGTTTTGGGACTGGGCGGTATTGTTGGTGGAACGACAACAGGATGTTCCGATGATACGGTGAATGTCCTTCTGGAATGTGCGTATTTTGACCCGCTGACCATTGCCCGCGCCGGTCGCGCGCTGGGGGTTCATTCCGATGCGCGTTACCGCTTTGAACGCGGTATTGACCCTGCGTTTACGATTGAAGCGGTGGAATTGGCCACACAAATGATTCTGGATTTATGCGGTGGGGAAGTCGGGTCTGTTGTGCAGGCGGGGACTGTTCCACCATGCACCAAAGTGATCGCTTATAAAACCGATGCTTTCAAACAATTGATGGGTTACGACGTTCCCGCAAGTGAACAAAAACAAATCCTCGAAGCATTAGGTTTTGTTGTCGATAGCAACTGGAACGTGACCACTCCGTCATGGCGTCCCGATGTATTCGGCGTGCCTGATTTGATTGAGGAAGTGGCACGGATGAAAGGTCTGGCGGCTATTCCTGCGGTCTCAGTCATGAAAGATCAGATCGTTGCCAAATCTGCCGAAACCCCGCGCGGACAGAAAATGCGCAAAACCCGTAATGCTTTGGCTGCCCAAGGGTTGCAGGAATGTGTCACATGGTCATTTATGGCTGAAAATCTGGCGTCCAAATTCGGGGCGAATGATGCGACTGCCGCCCGTTTAAAGTTGGTCAATGCGATTTCAACGGAACTGGTACAAATGCGCCCGTCCATTTTGCCGAATTTGATTGAGGCCTCCCAACGGAATGCCGACCGTGGTTTCCACAATGC
>Ga0209066_10006821_pt1 | contig 11531 bp, 5 predicted proteins | sample All_14_2_FD_187198 | JGI IMG/M metagenome (GOLD analysis project Ga0209066, IMG submission 187198) | Freshwater microbial communities in response to fracking from Pennsylvania, USA - Allegheny Zone_MetaG_DW_15 (SPAdes) (version 2) ...
TTGTGGTGGTGAGATAAAAGATGGGACCCAAAAATGGGCGGAAGGGCATGAACGCCGGGTTGAACTCAGCCGGACCAAGAAATTTTGTGATCCATGCGAAGGGCCAGTCGTCCCAATAAAAGCCTGTGAGTGGTAGAAGTAACCCATAGGCGACGATGGTGATGATAGCAATGAGCAGGGTTTGGCGTGTTGTGGGAGAGAAACGAAATTGCATCCCGTAATTATAAGGGATTGTACGATGCTAATTTTTGACGGGATTATCCGCCAACTGCAAAGACATTCACTGCTTGGGTTTTGCCCTTGAACACGATCTTGCCTAAATCTTCCAATGCATATTGGTCAGATAATCCTTCGCGTGTGTATCGATCGATCAAGATCGGGCGCAACGCTTCTTTGGTGTATTCTTCAATTCGGTCCGCAAGGTTGACCGTATCGCCAATACAGGTGTAGATCGCGCGGTTGTGGGTGCCGGTGTAGCCCGCTACCATTTTTCCCGAAGCGATACCAATGCCGATGCGAATGGCTGTCTTGTTTTGTGCCAGTTGATTTTGGTTGAATACTTTCAACTGCTCCAACATTTGCAGGGCAGCCTTCACAGAACGTTCGCAATGATCTTCATAAAAGATCGGCGCACCAAAGACCGCCAACAATCCATCGCCAACGATCTGGTTGATAATCCCTCCATTTTGAGTGACAGCATCGAACATCATGCTGAAATACTGGTTAAGCAACTCAATAGAATCAGATGGGTCTTGGCTTTCTGCGATGGATGTGAAAGAACGAATATCAGCCACCAATACACTGGCAGTCACGATCTGTCCGCCAAGTGAGAAGCCTGTGCGTAACAACTCTTCGGCTACTTCTTTTGTTGCGAATGTGCGGAACAACTTACGTTGTTCATCACGCAGACGTTTCTTTTCAAGGCTGGCATTCACACGTGCTCGCAGCAAAATGGGGTTCACGGGCTTGGTCAAATAATCTTCGGCGCCGAGTTCCACGCATTTCACTACTGCATCCAACTCTTCCATTGCCGAAGTCATGATGATGGGAATTTGACGCAGGTCGAAATCGTTCAAGCAGGCTTCCAGCACTTCGAAGCCGTTCATCACCGGCATTTCAATATCCAACAGCATCAGGTCAAACGTTCCCGTGCGGAATTTATCCAGCCCCTCTTTGCCGTTCTCGGCAGTTTCCACGATGTGACCTTGCAACTCAAGGCTGCGTGAAAGCGCCATGCGGTTGACCTTGTTATCGTCCACGACAAGCAGACGGGCGGGTTCGGGAATTAAATTCGGCATCAGATTACCTTAACTCATTAAGTTGACGTTTGACCGCTTCGAACGCCTCTTTCAGGACCTCAAGCCTGTTACCCACTGCGAGGTTTTTGTCACGCCCCATCATCTCCAACTCACGCGCCAACACCTGCAAGTCCGTTGCCCCAAACGTCGCCGCATTTGATTTCAAACTATGCGCCGCACGCCGAAACAACTCGGCATCATTCGTCGCAATTGCAGATTTCATGTCATTCATTTGTGTCACTGCATCTTCAAGAAAGGCATCGATCAACTCGACGATGAAGTCTTCGCCGGTACTTTCCTTGAGCGTATTGAACGTGTTCATATCCAAAACAGGCATTTTTCTCCAAAAAGGTCGACTTACGGTTTCGCTTTGAATAGCGCATCCACCAACTCCACCACGCGGATGGGTTTGGGAATGTAATGGTTCATGCCTGCGTTCAGGCACATTTCGCGGTCACCTTGCATGGCGTTGGCGGTTAGACCGATGATGAATGGATGTTTTTCGGGCCAGCGTGCCACGATCTCGCGGGTCGCTTCCAAGCCGTCCATTTCGGGCATTTGCACATCCATTAAGATGACATCGTATTCTTCACGCTCCACCGCTTGCACGGTCTCACGTCCGTTCACGGCGACATCTGCTTTGTAGCCCATTTGCTCCAGCAGACGCAGGGCAAGCTTTTGGTTCACGGCGTTGTCTTCAGCGAGGAGAATTCTCAACGGATGCCGCGACGCCATTTGCGGGTCCGGTTTGAAGCGGTCTGTCGTCACTTTCTTTTCTTCTTCATCAGAATGGACGAAGAGTCCAACCAGGGTGTCAAACAGTTGTGATTGCTTGATCGGCTTCGAGAGATAAGCAGAGAAGATATTGGTCTCATCGCCCGCTTCGCGCCTACCCAACGAGCTGAACAATACCAACGGGAAGTTTGCCATGCCGCGCAATTTTTTAGCGAGTTCAAGTCCATCCATTTCGGGCATGTGCATATCGAGAATGGCAATATCAAAAACTTCGCCGCTTTCGATCCATTGCAAGGCTTCGGCGGGGAAGGCGGTATCGCGCGGAATCATGCCCCACTTTGCGGTCTGCATATTGAGGATGTACCGATTGGTGGCGTTATCATCCACGATCAGTACTCGCTTGTTTTGCAAGGCAGGTTGAATGCCAAGATGAATCTGTTTTTTAGCAGGCGGCAGGTCTGCCACTTCGGCTTTGATGTTGAACATAAAGGTCGAACCCTGACCCAACCCCGGGCTCATTGCCCACATGGTTCCGCCCATCAACTCTGCCAACCGTTTGCTGATGGCAAGTCCCAACCCCGTGCCGCCATATTTGCGCGTGGTGGATGAATCGGCTTGCGTGAAAGATTGGAAGAGGCGACTCATACCTTCATGCGTGAGACCGATCCCCGTATCGCGGACAGCGAACGTGAGCAAAGCCTTCTCTTTCGCGCCTCCATTCTTGTACCGTTGGCTGGATACCGTTAAAACGACCTCGCCTCTGTCTGTGAATTTGACCGCGTTACTGAGTAAGTTGGTGATGATCTGCCGTAAGCGCGTCACATCGCCAACGATGGCGGGCGGAATATCGCCTTCGAAGATGTAAGCGATGTCAATGCCTTTTTCCACGGCGCGCGCAGTGACCAGATCGAGCGAGGCTTCCACACATTCGCGCAGGTCGAAGGGTTGATGTTCAATATCCATGCGCCCGGCTTCGATCTTCGAGAAGTCGAGGATGTCGTTGATGATGGCAAGCAGGGTATCGCTCGAACTGCGGATGGTTTCCACATAGTCGCGTTGCTCTTCGCTCAATTGCGTATCGAGCAACAATCCACTCATACCGATCACAGCGTTCATCGGCGTGCGGATCTCATGACTCATCGTCGCAAGGAAGGCGCTCTTAGCTTCATTGGCTTGTTCAGCGGCGGCGCGTGCCAGACGTGCTTCTTCGAACAAACGTGCATTTTGGATCGCCGTGGCCGTACTGGATGCGATCGACTCGACCAATGTGATGATGGATTCATCGTAAGCATTTTCATGCTCGAAGTTCTGAATGGTGAATCCACCGATAAGTTCCTTACCGACGATCATGGGAACCATGACCACCGATTTGGGTATCTCGTCCATGGCGGTCATTTTTGAGCCGAGCTTCTTCCATAGAATGGGGGAGCGGCGGTTGATGACAAGCGTTTTGCCTTGTAGGGCGGCTTTTTGCGTAAACTCGTTAATGAGGAATGGCGGGAACTGAATCCGCTCGCTGCCTTTGGTAACGTACTGCGCAGTGACAGTTTTGGTCTCTTCATCGTAAAGCCCAATGCCGATGTTGTCTTCATTGACCAACTCCCGCACCTTGTCGCCAACCATTTCAATGATGGTATTAACGTCGAGTTGCTGGGTGAGCACTTGCCCAATATTGTTGAGGATCTCCAATTCGGCGGCGCGGCGTTTGGTCTCGTTAAGGAGGTGCTGGGTCTCATCGAACAGACGCGCATTTTCGAGTGCCACGCTCGTGGCGCTAGCAATGGTCTCTAACAGACGCAGTGCAGAGTCAGTGAAGTAATCCTCCATATCGAGGTGCTGCAACGAAATACCCGTCACAGAATTTTTGCGGATCAGGATCGGCACAGCACAAAGAGATTTCGGGAAGCGGCTGCGCGAGGTTTTGAAATCTGGGAATTGCGCCGCGAATGCATCAAACTCTTTGTTGATGACGAAGGTCTTGCGGCTCTCTTTGACCGTATTGGTGATATGAACGTGCAGGTTGGTCGCCTTTTTGGGCGGAATATCCCATTCCTTGCCTTGTTCATAGGCATATTCATAGGTCATGCTGTAAGTATCCAAGTCTACAGTGTAGATGACCGCAGAGTGGACGTTGAATATCTCGGTCAGTTTTCTTCCAACCGATTGATAGATCGAGCGGATATCGATATTGGAAACAAGGGTCTGTTGTACTGAGTTAAGCGCACCCAACTCGGCGTTCTGTTGTTCTGTCTCTTTGAGCAGGCGTTGGGTCTCGTCGAAGAGGCGGATGTTCTCGATGGCAACCCCGATCGAGTTGGCAATGGTCGATAGCAGGCGCACATCCGAATCGCTGAAGGCATCCTCTTTTTCAAGATTTTGCAGCGAGATCACGCCTTTCGCTTCGTCCCCAACCATCATGGGCACCCACAAACCGGAACGAACGACCACTTCGGCTTCGGCATCGACACCCAGATTCGCGGATTGATACTTTTGTGATGCTTCTTCGAAATTACGATTGACCAGAATCGGCTGACGCGTGCGGATGACTTGTCCACCGAACCCGCCTCCATCCTCGCGAAGCGGTAAGGGGTCTTGATACAGCCGTTCACCATTTTCGATGATGTAAGGATAGTAGGTGAGCTGGTTTTCCTTATCGTAGATGCTTAAGACAACGATCTGGGCATCGAAGATATCGCGGATGCGCTCACCGGTTTTGTCATAAACGGCTTGGATATCCATCTTGGTATCCAGCCCGCTTAAGATGGTGTTGATGAGTTCCAGTTCGTCTGCACGTTGCTTTGTTTCCACCAGCAATCTTTGCGACTCGTCGAACAGACGGGCATTCTGAAGTGAAATGCCCATGCTTGCTGCAAGGGTGGAAAGCAAACGCAAGTCGTTCTCAGAGAAGGCACGTTCCTGTTCGAAGTTCTGAATGGAAAGTGAGCCGAAGACCTGGTCACCCAAAAGGATGGGGATGGCGATCAACGATTTCGGGAAGGTATCACCTGCCAACAGCGTGGACCCATACGCCCGCGCCATTTCTTCAACATTGGTATTGATGAAGATCGGTGCTTTGTTGCGAATGACATACCCAGAGAAACCGGAAAGCGGTTCAGGGTGCGGATAGATCCGTTCTCCCTTCCAATACATGTAAGGGAATCCGGCTGTGTCGGTTTCGGGGTTGTAATACGTAATGATGACTGCTTGGGTGTTGAAGATGCCGCGCACTTTCTCACCGACAAGCTCATAAATGGACTGTACATCGAGCTTGGTCGATAAGCCTTGCTGGACGCTGTTGATGATCTCCAATTCGATGGCGCGTTGTTCCACTTCGTTGACGAAGTTCGCATTTTGGATCGCGATGACCGCTTGCAATGAGAGTTCTTCTTGAAACTGTAAGTCTTCGGTCGAGAACGGCTCGCCGCCTTTGCGCCAAACCGCCATCATACCGTTGACTTTATCTCCCGAAAGCAGTGGTGTCACCAGCAAACGTTCATTCTGAACGGTGGGGGTGCCGGGAATTTGCAAAGTACGCGGATCGTGATTGGTGTCGTTGATGTATTCGGCTTTACCAAGTTTGGCAAGCGACCCAATGATGCCTTCTCCGATCTGGATCGAGTCTGCCAGGATTTCATCGGCGATATCCCCTTTGGCGACCAATGCCCGCATAGATTTGCCGCCCGGCTCCGGCAGATAAATAGCACTGCTCGAACCTTTCAATAAATCGCGGGCATGGGCGGCGATCTTGTCCATTACTGCAGAGAGGTTGAGCGTGGCAGAAATATCACGCCCCACTTCGTTCAATGCTTCAGATTCGCGTGCATGGCGCACGGTCTCTTCGAAGAGACGGGCATTGTTCAGGGCGGCGCTCAAACTGGTGGCGATGGTGGAAAGCAGTTTGATATCCGATTCTTGGAAGGCGTCTTCGCGATCCAAATTTTGCAGACTCATAATACCGGTGACTTGGTCATCCACAACCATCGGCGCGAAAAGCAGGGACTTTGGCGCTTCTCCCGCAGAGGCAGGCTCTTCGCCAAGTTCTTCTGCTCTCTTGAGATAATCTTGGTTGATGAGCAGTGTCTTTTTGGTTTCGATCACATGCTTGCGAAAGCCATCTACCGGGGTGGGTTGATCGAAATACATGCGCACACCGCGCTCACTAACATAACGGTGATGGATCTCGCTTGTGGCAGGGTAGTAAAGGGAGATGAGCGTTACTTGCGCATCAAAGATCTCGCCAACCTTGTCTCCGATAATATCGATGATGGATTGAAAATCCAGCTTCGAGACCAGCACTTGTTGCAAGCTGTTGATCACACCCAACTCGGCGTTGCGTCCGGCGGTTTCGGATAAGAGACGCTCCGTCTCGTTGAACAACCGTGAATTTTCAATGGCAACCGATGCCTGATCTGCAAACAATTTCAAGAAGCGCAGTTCAGATTCCGCAAAGGTCCGCACTTCATCAAAGTGAATGTTCATGACCCCCACAACGCGATTTCTGAATTTGAGCGGCAGCCCGATCAATGCCCCATTCCATACGGAGTCTTTATAAAGCGGATGGGCTTTCATATTTTCCACTAGCAGCATTTCACCCGTCTTTGAAACGGTATCGGTCATGCCGCCCGGGCGCGGATCGGCGATCGGCGCGTGCGTGATCTTTCCCTTAACAATGGCGGTACCAAACTTCAGTTTGTTGTGTTCATAGATGAAAAGATTAATGCTCTCAATGCTGGGCATTAAGGCGGATGTGTTCTGAAGAAGCGAACTGAGCACTGTGGTGTAGTCGAGACTGGAAGAGAGATCGATGGTGGCCTTGCGAATGGCTTCCAACTCGGCATTGCGTTTTTCGGTCTCGTCGAGCAGACGTTGCGTCTCATTGAAGAGGTGGGCATTTTCGAGCGCAGCGCTCAATGACCCGGCGAGCGTCTCCAACAGGCGCACATCCGATTTATTGAAGGCGTGTTCCTTATCCATGCTTTGGAGGGAAATAACACCGCTTACCTTGTCACCCGTCACCAATGGAACATACAAAGCCGACTTGGGAATGAGCGGACCCAGAATGAGTTCCGCACCAAATTCATTCATCCGCTCTTCGACCTCTTCATTAAAAAGAAAGGTCTTCTTCTCGCGGATGAGGGCTTTGACCAATCCGCTCATGGGGCGGTCTTCAATGTATTCTCGTCCGAAGCGATCAACATAGTAGTTGAACGCCTGCGTCTCAGTTTTATGATCGAAGGTGGCGATGATGGTGGTTTGCGCCTTGAACAGGTCGCGGATCTTTTCCCCAACAAGGTCATAGATCGCCTGCATCTCCAGTTTGGCGGTGAGACCATCCTGCACGCTTTTGATGATGGCAAGCTCCGCCTCGCGCTGCTGCAACTCTTTGCGGAGTTGGGCAACGGAGACTGGTTTGGTGCTGACAGTTTTCTTTGCCGCACCGCGGACGGTCTTTTTCCGGGGCGTGGGCTTCGGTGTTGCGCTCTTCTTTGAACCAGTTCTGGGCATGGCTTCCTCTAAGAATGATTCAGTTTACATAGGGGGGGAAGAATCGTCAATAGCGAGGGTAAAAAAACAGGCGCTCTAACGCCTGTCTGTCATTCTTTTGTTATGTTATTTGATAAGCTTACAGCCGCCGCAAAGCGAGTATGGTAATGTCGTCGAATTGTTCGGCAGTATCTATAAACTGATCGAGTTCCGCCCCAATCCGGTTGACCCGCTCCGCACAGGTTTCTTCCTGTCGCTTCAACAACCCTGTCAACCGTTCGTGCCCAAAGAACTCATTTTCTTGATTTTTGCTATCAGGAATTCCATCTGTAAAGACCAACAAACCATCGCCAGTATTCAAAGTAGTTTCCATAACCTTGAACTTGGCATCTGCCATGAAACCAATGACGGGCCCCGTGGGGCGCAATGCTTCCTGCGCTCCATCCGCGCGGATCAGGTAAGGGGCTTCGTTCCCAGCGTTGATGTAGGTCAATGCTCCAGTGGATGCGTTCAAAATGCCGATGAACACCGTTGAAAAGACAAGCGTCTCTTCATGGGTGTTGGCAACGTAGCTATTCGTGATCGTGATGGCTTGCTCGATGCGTTTCGTGGGGGAGAGTTGTGCAGAATTTGATTCATCCAGAAAATAGCCGGCGATGGAGGTGGCTCGTAAAAGACTGCGGAACAAGGTCATGAACAGGGCAGCGCCAACGCCTTTGCCGCATACATCTCCCACCACAAAGACCAAGTCTCCGCTGGGCAGGGTGAATGCATCGTAATAATCGCCTGCCACGAATTTTGCCGCTTTGAAATACGTAGCAACTTCCCATCCCGGCAACTCAGGCATTTCTGAGGGCAGGAATTGTTTTTGAATGTTGCGTGCAATATTCAGCTCATTCTCAAGGCTTTGTAGATAGAGTTGTTCCTGATCGCGTAGACGTTTGCGGTCGAGGCTGGCAGAGATGCGTGCATGCAGAATGGTAGGCTCGAACGGTTTGGGCAGGTAATCTTCAGCGCCTTTTTTGAGTCCCTTCACTACGCTTTGCAGGTCGCTATTCGCCGAAATGACGATGATGGGAATATCGCGAATCGCTGGGTCTGCTTTTGCCTGATTGAGCACCGAAAAACCATCGATGATGGGCATCATGATATCGAGCAGCACCAGGTCTGGAGTGTTTGCGCGGATCTTCTCCAGTGCTTCTTCACCATTGACGGCTGTTAGAAGTTCATAATCGAAATCTGAAAGTTCCTGTTCAAGATAATCAACATTGTATGGCTCATCGTCCACGATCAGAATGCGGGGTGGGTTGTTCATGGTTGGCGGTTATCCCAAATATTTGTGGAGCATTTCAAAAAGCAATGAGTCGTTCACAGGTTTAGTAAGGTAATCATTGCAACCAGCATCTTGCGCTTTTTGCTTGTGCCCCTCCATTGCATGCGCCGATAGACCGATAATAGGAATGTATGGCAGCACCTTGCGAATCTGACGTGTGGCTTCGTATCCATCCAACACGGGCAGGGAAATATCCATAAGGATCAAGTCTGGCTTTTTGTTCATTGCCATGTTCACACCCTGATTCCCATCCCTGGCAATCAGCAGGGTGTAATCATCTTCAAGCAATTGCGTCAGGAGATCAATATTCAATTCGGTATCTTCAACGATCAAGATGGTTTTCATTCGTCCTCCGGGTTCAATGTCCGTGCAGTAAAGTATTTTTGATCTCTTGTGCCAATTTTTCTCCGTCGAAACCTTGTTTACGCATGATGAGCACCACACTCTCACGCAAACGCGCCACCTCATCATCTGTCAATTCTTTGGCGCTGATAACGATGATGGGCAGTTCACGCGTTTCAGGGTTTTCACGCAATCGTTCGATGACGCCGAACCCATCCAACTTTGGCATCATGATATCGAGCAGAATGACATCAGGACGCTCCGCCTCGATCGCCGCCAAACCTGCTTCACCATCCAAAGCGGACTCTAGTCTGAATTCTGATTCTGGCAACAACTGGCGCAACATCTCTGAGATGTGCGGGTCATCGTCCACTGTCAGCACGTGGATGCGCTCATGTTCCTTGGGCTTGATCACCCTGCGAAGCGTGGACAAAACTTCAGCGGGGTTGAGCGGCTTGAGCAAGTATGCTGCTGCGCCTAACCTCATGCCCAAGGCTTTCTTATCCACAATCGTGAGCAGAATGATTGGAATATTAGTCGTTGTGGGGTCGCTTTTCAGGTCGTGTAAAACTTGCCAGCCGTCTTTATCGGGCATGAGGATGTCGAGCAGAATGGCATCGGGTTTTATTTCGCGGGCTTTTTCCTGTCCGCGAATGCCGTTGCGTGCGCCGACGATCTCGAATTCATTCGCCCCCAGATTTTCACGCAAAAGGTAGACCGCATCGGGGTCGTCGTCAATGACAAGGACGAGTTTTTTTGCGGCACCCGTTTTGGTTGTGGTGCCCGGTCGATGGATGGGACCCGTATCGGGATTAAGAGTCGAGGCGGATTTTGTCCCATAATGAACGGGTACGGTGAGGGTGAAGGTCGAGCCTTTGCCATATTCACTTGCCACGGTCAAGTCACCGCCAAGCAGACGGGCGAGGTTGCGGCTGATGGTGAGTCCCAGACCGGTGCCGCCATATTGACGGGTGGTGGTGTTATCGGCTTGTTGGAATTCTTCGAAGATTCTGCCAAGGGCTTCTTCGGTAATGCCAATGCCGGTGTCGCTGACTTTCACCACCAGCATTTCGTTTTCACGACGAGCCTGCAAGGTGATCTTGCCTGCGGCTGTGAACTTGGCTGCGTTGCTCAACAGATTGAGGATGATCTGTTTGAGCTTGTCTTGATCGGAATAAATGGTGCCAATGCCATCATCTACCAGTTTCACTAATCGCACGGCAGGTTTCACGAGCGGAGTGGCAGTATTGGCGCACAGGTCGATGAGCGAAATGACATTAAAGTTCGCGGCTTGCACATCCATGCGCCCGGCTTCGATCTTGGCGATATCGAGCACAGTGTTGATCAGGCTGAGGAGATGTTCAGAACTGCCGAGGACCTTATCGAGATTTTCGATCTGCTTTTCGGGCAATACATCTTCGCCTTTTCTACGAACGATGCGCGTAAAGCCGATGATGGCGTTGAGCGGTGTACGCAGCTCATGGCTCATGTTAGCAAGGAAGGCGCTCTTTGCCTGATTGGCTTGTTCTGCGGCTTCACGTGCTTCTCTGGCTTCGTTGAAGAGACGTTGGGTCTCATTGAAGAGGCGCGCATTTTGAATGGCAACGCCCATGTTCGCAGAGAGAGTTTGCAAAAGGCGCAGATTGCTCTCGTTGAACGCTTCCGCTTTGTAACTTTGTACATCCACAACGCCAAGCACTTGTTCACCGACCATGATGGGCACGCCCATGTAAGATTGGATTTCTTCTTCATCTGCCGGCGCGGTGAGGAATGCCGCTGCGCCATTCTTGGCGATCTCTTCGGCAGAATTCAATAGCAGTGGCTGCCGGGAGATGATGATCTTTGAGGTGAGACCTTCACCCAATTCCCAAGGTGGTTCATTTTCATAGTAGATATTGTCACTATAACTATATGCCAATTGCACAATATTTGTGGCTGTGTCATAGAGCAGAATATCCACAATTTCGGCATCGAATATCTCGTGGATCTTGTTGCCTAAATTGTGCGTCACAGCGTTGACATCCAAAGTGCGCGTCATCGATTCGCTGACGCTGTTGAGGATGGCAAGTTCGGCGGCGCGTTGCTCGGTCTGTTTGAGCAGTTGTTGGCTTTGCTCGAACAACTGGGTGTTCTGAATGGCAATGACCGCCTGACGTGCCAGATTGTTCATGAATTCCAATTCGGCTTCGGTGAAGAGATTGTCTGTGCCATGCCGCCAGACCGCCATCAGACCTTTCAATTCATCATTGGCAAGCAGCGGAATTGCCAACATGTGTTCATTGGGCGATGATTCGGTTCCGGCAATGATCAACGCGCGCGGGTCGTTGTTGGTGTCGTTG
>Ga0209066_10006823_pt1 | contig 11530 bp, 8 predicted proteins | sample All_14_2_FD_187198 | JGI IMG/M metagenome (GOLD analysis project Ga0209066, IMG submission 187198) | Freshwater microbial communities in response to fracking from Pennsylvania, USA - Allegheny Zone_MetaG_DW_15 (SPAdes) (version 2) ...
GTCTCGTCGTCGTCCTCCTCCATGAGCACGAGCACCTCGAGCTTCTCCACCGGGTAGTCGATGCCGCCGAGGTTGCCGACGAGCTGCGCGACGATGTTCGACTCGCGGTAGACGGGCACGAGGATCGTGTATCGCGGCAGGTCGCGGTCGTCGAGGTCGGCGACGTCGCGGTCGGAGATGCGCTCGACGACGTCGAACTGCGCCCCCCACATCGAGACGGAGAACTTGAAGAGGATGCTCGCGAGGAAGGCCACGGAGGCGAGGGCGAGCAGCACGATGACGAGGACGAGCGGGGCGAGCACGAGCCCGAGCAGCACGACGACGCCGACCGCGATGGCGACCACCTGCTGCCAGCGCGCGAAGACGGTGCGCGCCGAGATGAGCGGATTCTGGCGGAAGAGGTCGTTCGCCGCCGCGTCGGCGATCCGGTCGGCGAAGATCCGCAGCACGGCGCGCCGCAGCGCCCACGCGCTCGTCGCGACGAAGCGCACGCTGGCGCCGACGAGCTGTTCGGCCGCATCGACGTCCTCGACCTCCGGCCGGTGCGCGATGGCGACGACGACCCTGCCGTCCGCCTCCCTGGCGATGGGCAGCCATTCGCGCACGAGCGCGTCGCGCCCGGTGAACCGACGGACGTACTCGAGGTCGACGGAATGCGCATCCTCGAGGTCGACGGCCGGGATGCGCCACACGGACGACGTGGCGGCGACGAGGGCCTCGGGCTGGGCCATGCCGAGGCTCACGAGCACGTCGTCGACGTGGACGCCGGTGCGCGCGTTCGCCGCCCGCGCGACGGAGGCCTGCCCCTCGGTGATGACGCCGCGGTCGACGAGAAAGGCCGTGTACGTCGCGGCACGCGCGCTCGACATCACCCCCGCGCGGTCGGCCATGACTGCATCGTCGCGCGCTCCGAGTCCGAGGGCCAGCACGGCACGCCGAGAGCGAACCACACCGTACCGACATTCCGCTGCATCGGCACCCGCCATGCCGGGCGTTCGCGGGGCGCGCGGGTGCCGCGGGTCAGGCCCGCCCGTGCGCGACCACGCGCCACCCCGCCGCGCGCCATCGCGCGCGGTCGAGCACGTTCCGCCCGTCGATCACGTGCCGATCGGCGACGAGCGCCGCGGTCGCGACCGGGTCCAGCTCGCGATACTCCCGCCACTCGGTCAGCAGCAGCACCGACTCCGCTCCGGCGAGCGCCGCCGTCGTGTCCGCCTCGTACCGGAGCTGGGGATGCCTCCCCCGCGCGTTCGCGATCGCGTGCGGGTCCGTCGCGACGACGTCGGCACCGAGCCCGTTGAGCTGGACCGCCACGTCGAGCGCCGGCGAGTCACGCACGTCGTCGGAGTCGGGCTTGAACGCGAGGCCGAGGATCGCGATGCGCCGACCGACGACCGATCCCCCGAACGAGGCGACGGCCATGTCCACCACGCGCTGACGCTGGCGGAGGTTGATCTCGTCGACCTGCCGCAGGAACGCCACCGACTCGCCCCGGCCGAGCTCCTCGGCACGGGCGCTGAACGCGCGGATGTCCTTCGGCAGGCAGCCGCCGCCGAACCCGACCCCCGCGTTGAGGAAGCGGCGGCCGATGCGCGCGTCGTGGCCGATCGCGTCGGCGAGCTGGGTCACGTCGGCCCCCGCCACCTCGGCGATCTCGGCCATCGCGTTGATGAAGCTGATCTTCGTCGCGAGGAACGCGTTCGCCGCGACCTTCACGAGCTCGGCGGTCGCGAAGTCGGTGACGATCCGCGGCGTCCCCGCGGCGAGCGGCACGGCGTAGACCTCGTCGAGCACCGCAGCGGCGGCCTCGTCGAGCTCGTCGCCGGCGCGCGCGACGCCGTAGACGATCCGATCCGGCCCCACGGTGTCCTGGACGGCGAAGCCCTCGCGCAGGAACTCCGGATTCCAGGCGAGCCTCGCCCCCGATCCGTGCTCGGCGATGCGGGCCGCGATGGCCGCCGCCGTGCCGACCGGCACCGTGCTCTTGCCGACGACGACGTCGCCGGACTTGAGGATCGGCAGCAGCGAGTCGACCGCGGCGTCGACGTAGCGCAGGTCGGCGGCACGGCCGTCGGGCGACTGCGGCGTGCCGACGGCGACGAAGTGCACCGTGGCGTCGGCCGCCGCCGCCGGGTCGGTGGAGAACCGCAGCGCGCCGCGGCCGACCTGATCGCGAAGCAGCTCGTCGAGGCCTGGCTCGTAGAAGGGCGCACGCCCGGCGGCGAGGTCGGCGATCTTCGCCTCGTCGACGTCGATGCCGACGACCTCGTGACCCAGACTCGCCATCGCCGCGGCGTGCACCGCGCCGAGGTATCCGCACCCGATCACGCTCAGTCGCACCAGCAGCCCCCGTTCGTTCACCGCAATCCTAGGGACAACTCGGCGCGGTGACCGGGGTCGTCAGCCTCGCGTGCTCCGACACGCGGGACGACGCGGCACGCGACTCGCGCGGTGGAGCCGGCGGACGACACGTCCGGTGCGAGCGAGGGGCATGACGCCACCGGTCGGGTGACTCTGTGGTGGGCGATACTGGGATCGAACCAGTGACCTCTTCCGTGTCAGGGAAGCGCGCTACCGCTGCGCCAATCGCCCGTGTTGAATTTTCTGTCCTGCTGATCACCCGCCGGTGCCGGCGAGGTGGCGACGGGATTCGAACCCGTGTGCACGGCTTTGCAGGCCGTTGCCTCGCCTCTCGGCCACGCCACCGTGGATGGGAGCGCCCGCGAGGCTGACACTACCCACTCGAGCGGATGACGAGATTCGAACTCGCGACCCTCACCTTGGCAAGGTGATGCGCTACCACTGCGCCACATCCGCACTGCCCGCTTTCGCGTGCCCCACTACGTTAGCCGATCCTCGCGCGAGTGCAAAACCGCCCGAGCGCCCGCGTGTCATGTGGCATGATGGATGACCGCGGGCGATTGGCGCAGTTGGTAGCGCGCTTCCTTCACACGGAAGAGGTCATCAGTTCGAGTCTGGTATCGCCCACCGAATACCCTGCAGTCATGGTCCGTCGAGCCGTCCGCGAGTTCCTCGCCGGACTCGGCCATCTCGGCGAGGGCCTGCGGCTCTGGATCACGGCGCCGAAGCTGATGTTCATCGGCGCGGTGCCTGCGGTGATCGTCGCGATCGCGCTCGGCGCGGTGCTCGTCTGGCTCGGATTCTCGGTGCAGGGCGTCGTCGGCTGGGGCACGCCCTACGCCGAGGGGTGGGATCCGCCGTGGCGCGACGCGTTCCGCGGCCTGCTCGCGGTCACGATCATGCTCGGCGGCATCGTGCTCGGCGTCGTGTGCTTCACGGTGCTGACGCTCATGGTCGGCGCGCCCTTCTACGACCGGATCCGCCTCGAGGTGGACCGCCGCGCGGGCGCGCCGCCGACGCCGCCGCAGCGGGGCGCATGGCACGAGTTCTGGCGGATGCTCCGGGACGGCGTGCGGACGGTGCTGCCGGCGATCCTCGTCGGCGCGCTGCTGCTGCCGCTCGGGTTCGTCCCCGTGATCGGGCAAGCGGCCGTCGCCGTGCTGTCGGCGGTCTTCGGCGGCTGGTTCGTCGCCGTCGAGCTCACGGGCTCGGCCGGCGACGCGCGCGGGCTCACGCTCACGCAGCGGCGTCGGATCCTGCGCGCGTGGCTGCCCCGCACGCTCGGGCTCGGCCTCGGCGTGTACCTGCTGTTCCTGCTGCCGTTCGGCCCGGTGTTCGCGATGCCCGCCGCGGTCGCCGGCGCGACCCTGCTGCTGCGCGCGGTGCGGGACGAGCCCGTGGCGATGCCGCGGCCGTCGACGACTCAGTCGCGACCGCCGAAGGCGTAGGTCCCCTCGCCGTGCACGACGAGGTCGACACCGGCGACCTCGTCCTCGCGGGCGATGCGCATCCCCATCGTCCGGTCGATGACGAAGGCGATCACCCATGCCATGACGAAGGAGTAGATCATCACCGAGAAGGCGGCGATCGCCTGCACGATGAGCTGATTCCAGCTGCCCGAGGCGAAGAAGCCGGTCTCCGTGGCGAAGAACCCGAGGTAGAGCGTGCCGATGAGTCCGCCGACGAGGTGGATGCCGACGACGTCGAGCGAGTCGTCGAAGCCGAGCGAGAACTTCAGGTCCACGGCGAGCGCGCAGAGCGCCCCCGCGACGACGCCGAGGACGATCGCCCAGCCCGGCGTCAGCGCGGCGCACGCCGGCGTGATCGCCACGAGGCCGGCGACCGCGCCAGAGGCGGCGCCGACCGAGGTGGCCTTGCCGTCCTTGAACCGCTCCACGACGTTCCACGCGAGGAGGGCCGCCGCCGGGGCGATGAGGGTGTTGACGAAGGCGAGTGACGCGACGCCGTCGGCGGCGAGCTCCGACCCCGCGTTGAAGCCGAACCAGCCGAACCACAGCAGCCCGGCGCCGAGGAGCACGAACGGCGGGTTGTGCGGCGCGAAGGCGCCCTTGGCGAAGCCGACGCGCTTGCCCACCACGAGCGAGAGCGCGAGCGCCGCGGCGCCCGCGTTGATGTGCACCGCTGTGCCGCCCGCGAAGTCGATCACGCCGACCCCGAAGATCCCCTGGAGGCCGTAGGTGAGCCAGCCGCCGTCGGTGAAGGCGCCGGTCGCCGGGTCGAGGGTGAAGTTGAAGACCCAGCCGGCGACCGGGAAGTACACGAGCGTCGCCCAGAGCCCGGCGAAGACGAGCCACGCGCCGTACTTCGCCCGGTCGGCGATCGCCCCGGAGACGAGCGCGACGGTGAGGATCGCGAACATCGCCTGGAAGGCGACGAACGCGAGCGGCGGGAAGGGCGCGTCGCTCGGCGTCTCGAGCAGGCCGGCGAGGCCGATGTCGGCCGTGTCGATGCCGATGATCCCGTCGATCCCGACGTACGTGTCACTGCCGGCGCCGGTGAACGCGATCGCGTACCCGTACACGGCCCACAGCACCGCCACGAGGCCGATCGCGCCGAAGGACATCATCATCATGCTCACGACGGACTTCGCCTTCACGAGCCCGCCGTAGAAGAACGCCAGGCCCGGCGTCATCAGCAGCACGAGCGCCGAGTTCAGCAGCACGAACGCGGTATTGCCCTGATCCATGTGATCCTCCCCCGCACGCCGGACGCGTGACCCCGACGCCAGTGTGCGCCGGGCAGGTTCCGAGGCCGTGATCGCCGTGTTTCACCGGCGTTACAGTTCACGGTCGCCGGCGTCCCGGTTCGCCCGCGCCGCCGCGCGCGAAACGCCGAACGGGGCGCCGCCTCCCCCAAGGCGACGCCCCGTTCGGGCGTTGGAATGCGCTCGCTCAGTCGGCGATCGCGTAGCCCTCCTCGCCGTGCACGGCGACGTCCACGCCGGCGATCTCGTCCTCGTTCTTCACGCGGAAGCCGATCGTCTTCTCGATCGCGAAGCCCAGCACGAGGGCGACGACGAAGGAGTAGATGGCCACGGAGAAGGCCGCGACGGTCTGCGAGAGGAGCTGCCCGGCGTCGCCGCCGACGAAGAGGCCGGTGCCGATGGCGAAGAACCCGAGGTACAGGGTGCCGATGAAGCCGCCGACCATGTGGATGCCGACCACGTCGAGCGAGTCGTCGAAGCCGAGCTTGAACTTCAGCTCCACCGCGAGGGCGCAGAGCGCACCGGCGATGACACCGAGGAGCAGGGCCCAGCCGGGCTCGAGGTTGGCGCACGACGGGGTGATCGCGACGAGACCGGCGACCGCGCCGGAGGCGGCGCCGACCGAGGTCGCCTTGCCGTCCTTGATCTTCTCCACGATGATCCAGCCGAGGATGGCCGCCGCCGTCGCACCGAGGGTGTTGACGACGATGAGGCCGGCGCCCGTGTTCTCGGGGCCGAGGAGGCCGAAGGTGCCCTCGGCGCCGGCGTTGAAGCCGAACCAGCCGAACCAGAGGATCGACGCGCCGAGCAGGGTGAGCGGCACGTTGTGCGGCTTGTGCGCGCCCTTGGCGAAGCCGACGCGCTTGCCGAGGACGAGCGCCAGGGCGAGGGCCGCGGCACCGGCGTTGATGTGGACCGCGGTGCCACCGGCGTAGTCGATGACGCCGGGCAGGCCGGTGTTCGCACCCCAGTTGAAGATCCAGCCGTCGCCCCAGACCCACGCGGCGACCGGGAAGTAGACGAGCGTCGCCCACAGGCCGGCGAAGATCAGCCACGAGCCGAACTTCGCGCGGTCGGCGATGGCGCCGGAGATGAGCGCGACGGTGATGATCGCGAACGTCGCCCCGAAGGTCGCGCCCACGAGCGTCGAGCTGTCGAGGCCGGCGAGCGCGAAGCTCGTGCCCTCGGGCCCGAACGGCGAGCCGGCGAAGGCGAAGGTGCCGCCGCCGAGGCTCATGTTCCAGCCGTAGAGGATCCAGAGGACGCTGATGAGCCCCAGCGCTCCGAAGCTCATCATCATCATGCTCACGACGGACTTGGCCTTGACCAAGCCGCCGTAGAAGAATGCGACGCCAGGGGTCATGAACAGCACCAGTGCGGTGGCTGCGATCGACCAGGCGAAGTTGCCACTATCCATGGATTCCAGCACCTCTCGTTGTTGCGGTAGGCGGTGCGTCGGGCAGAACGCGCAGCACACGCCGTTTCGCCTGCCAGTGTGCTGACGGCACGTTTCCGGCGGCGTGCGAAGTGTGTTTCGCGTCGGTTACGTGAGGGTCCGCCGTGTAAACACTGTGTTTCGGACGACCGCCAAGGTGCCGCGAATCCGGTGACCGATCACCGGGAGCGTGCGCGACGCGCCGCGGCGCCTCAGGCGGCGGTGCGGGAGGTGAGCGAGACGAGGCGCGAGATCGCTCGGAGGTACTTCTTGCGGTAGCCGCCCGAGAGCATGTCGTCGGGGAACACCGAGTCGAGCGCGGTGCCGTCGGCGACGACGGCGACCTGCGCGTCGTAGAGCCGGTCGACGAAGGCGACGAACCGGAGCGCGTCGGTCTGGCTGTGGAACGGGTGCACGCCGGTCAGCCCGATCGCCGCGAGCCCGTCGACGAGCGCGACGTAGTTCGCCGGATGGACCGTCGCCAGATGGGCGAGCACCGCGTCGAAGTCGTCGAGCGTGACCGTGCCGCCCGCGGCGAGCGCGCCGAGCGCGGCGGGCACGTCGTCGACGACGACCGCGTGGGCCGCGACGTCGCGGCGCCGGTAGTCGAGGCCATCGATCCGCACGGTCTGGAATCGGGCGGCGAGCGAGTCGATCTCACGGAGGAAGTCCTGCGCCGCGAAGCGCCCCTCCCCGAGGGCGTGCGGCGGGGTGTTCGAGGTCGCCGCGATCCGCGTGCCCGAGCCGGCGAGCTCCCCGAGCAGTCGGGCCATGAGCCGCGTGTCGCCGGGATCGTCGAGTTCGAACTCGTCGATGCAGAGCAGGGAGGCGCCCGTGAGCAGCGCGACCGTCTGGGCGTAGCCGAGCGCGCCGACGAGCGCCGTGTACTCGATGAAGGTGCCGAAGTACTTGCGTCCGGGAGCCGCGTGCCAGAGCGCGGCGAGCAGGTGCGTCTTGCCGACGCCGAAGCCGCCGTCGAGGTAGATGCCTGGCAGCGGCGCCGGGCCCTTGCGGCGGGAGAAGAGGCCGCGGCCGCCACCGCCGAAGCCCTCGATGAACGTCCGGATCGCGGCGACCGCCTCGCCCTGCGACGGGTAGTCGCGGTCTGGGCGGTAGTTGTCGAGCGAGGCGTCGCGGAACTGCCTCGGCGGCACGAGCTGCCCGAGCAGCTCCTGACCGGTGAGCCGAGGCACCCGGGTCGACAGGCTCGGCCGGTGGTCCGTCTCGGCAGTCACGAACGACGATCCTACCCGCGGCACCGCGACGCTCCGCCCGCGCTCCGGGGCACGCCCGGGCATACTGGGGCGATGCTGACGGTGCTGCGCTCCCCCGTCGACGGCGCGGATGCGCGCGGCGCGGCGCGCGAGTTCGACCCGCAGATCGACGACGGGCTCGAGCGCCTCCACGACGAGTACCGCCCGCCGGAGCCCGACTGGCTCCGCATCAACCTCATCGTCAGCGTCAGCGGCAGCGCCGCCGGCCCCGACGGCACCTCCGAGTCGCTCACCAACCGCACCGATCGGCGCATCCTCGGCGTCATCCGGCGGCAGGCCGACCTCGTGCTCGTCGGCGCCACGTCGGTGCGGGCCGAGGGCTACCGGATCCCCTCCGCGACGACGCTCGGCATCGTCACCGGCTCCGGCGACCTCACCGGGCACCGGATCGAGGCCCACGAGACCGCGCGGCTCGTCGTGTTCTGCCCGGCGGCGGCGGCCGCTCGCGTCGAGGCGACCCTGCCGGGTTGCACCGTCGTCGTCGTCCCCGATGTCGACGGCCGGCTCGATGCGGCCGACATCCTCGCCGCGGCGCGCGCGGCGGGCGCCCGCACGATCGTGTGCGAGGGCGGGCCGAGCCTCGCCGCGCAGCTCGCCGCGATCGGCGCGGTCGACGAGGTCTGCCTCACCACCTCGCCGCTGCTCACCGGCACGACGCTGCCATCGCTCGGCGCGGCCGCGTTCGCCCCGGTGGCGATGCGACCGGCGCTGCTCATGGTCGACGGCGACGGGGCGCTCTACTCGCGCTGGCTGCGTCGAGACCGCTGAGCCACGCGTCGATCGCGGTCTCCCACGCCGCGCGGGCGTGGTTCCAGAGCCGCACGTGATGCGCGCCCTGGAACTCGACGAGGTGCACGAGGTCCGGGCGGGCCTCGGCGAGCGCGCGCGACGCGTCGATCGGCACGAAGCCGTCGTCGACCGAGTGGAGGATGAGGATCGGCACTGGCAGCGCCGCCGCGCCGCGGACGAGGTCGAGTCGGCCGAGGTCGATCGGCGCGCCGAGGCCGGTCACCACCCGACCCCAGGCGCTGGAGACCATGCGCACGACGCCGGGCAGGACGATCGGGGGCAGCCGGTTGAGCCGCGCCTGGAAGCGCAGCGCGGTGACCCAGTCGACGACCGGCGAGTCGAGGATGACCGACTCCACGGATCTGCGCATCGCGGAGCGCGTGATCGTCTGCAGCACGAGGGCACCGCCCATCGACCACCCCATGAGGACGATGCGCTTCGCGCCCCGCCGGCGCGCGAATCGGATCGCGGCCTCGACGTCGGCCCACTCCCGGTCGCCGAGGGCGTACCGGCCGTCCGGCGACGAGGGCGCGCCCGGGTCGTTGCGGTAGCTGATCACGAGCGAGGTCCAACCCCGGGATCGGATCACCGGAATCGCGCGGATCGCCTCGTGACGCTGCGCCGCCCGCCCGTGGACGAGGATCGCCCAGCGCTCGCCGGTCGCCGCGGCGAGCTCGGCGGCGGACAGGTCGTCGGCGGGCAGGTCGCCGGCCGGCACGAGCCAGGCCGGCGCCGGCCCCAGCTCGGTGCGGACCTCCACGTCGATGGTCGGGACGCCGAGCTCGCGAGGCGAGAGATAGAACGCCGCGCCCGTGCGCGCGGCGACGCCGGCCCGGAGGTCGCCGAAGTCGACGGCGAGCAGCTCGCGCCTGACCCAGCCGGGCTCCTCCTCGAGCACCTCGCCGAGCTTCGCGTGCCCGCGGTCGTCGTCGAACCAGAGCCCGTAGCGCCCGGTGAGCCGGGTCTCCGGCGTCGCGGTGAGTCGGATCCACCCCTCGCCGAGCTCGAGCACGCGCGTCGCGCGCTGCGGCTTCGTCGGCGGGGTCACGAGCTTGCGCGCGGCGATCGCGGTGATGGCGGCGATGCCGGCGGAGACCGCCACGGCGGCGGCGGCGGCCATGCCGGCGACGCGGACCGCCCGGCGACGGCGGATGCGGCGTTCGCCGGCCACGACGGCGGCGCGTTCCGTGGCGTCCCGCCGCAGACCGTCTCGTCCGATGCGCACGAACCCCTCCGTCCGTCCCGGGGTCGGCGCGCCGCGAGCCGCGCGCCTCGACCGCATCATAGCCTTGCGGGGTGACGGACACTCCGACGCCGACGGACACCGACGACGCCTTCGCGGCCGCCGCGACCTCGCTGCGATCCGCCTCGGTGCGCCGCGACCTCACCGTCGAGGAGATCCCGGCGCCCGCCGGCATCGCGCCGCAGGCGATCGCCTTCGCCGGCGACGTCCACCCGCCCGACCACGGCATCGACTCCCAGCTCGGCACCGGTCGATTCATCCTGCTGCACGACCCCGAGGAGCCCGAGCCGTGGGACGGCCGGTTCCGCATCGTCGTGTACGCCCAGGCACCGCTCGAGCGCGAGATCGGCTCGGACCCCCTGCTGCCCGAGGTCGCCTGGTCGTGGCTCGTCGAGGCCCTCGCGGACCGCGACGCCGCCTTCCACGCCGCGAGCGGGACGGCGACCACCGTGCTCTCGACGGGCTTCGGCGGACTCATCGAGCAGGGATCGAACGCGCACATCGAGCTCCGCGCCTCGTGGACGCCAGACGAGCTCGACCTCGGCGCGCATCTCGGCGCCTGGAGCGAGTTCCTCTGCGCGCTCGCCGGGCTGCCGCCGACGACCGAGGGCGTCGCCCTCCTCTCCGCGCGACGGAGCTCCCGTGACCGCTGACGACGAGCGCGCGGCCCCCGTCGGCGACGCGGCGGATGCGACCGCGTCGCCCCCATCACTCGCGCCGACCTTCCTGGCACCAGCGTTCCCGGCGCCCGTCGCCCAGCCCGTGGAGACCGACGCGCCGGCGGCCAGGGCGAGCGCCTCGGCGACGCGCGAGGCGGCGGCATCCCCCGAGCCCGCCGACCTGCCGCAGCGGACGGTGATCGCCGACCGCGACGGCTTCCTCGCGGCCGTCGACCTGATCGCCGCCGGCCACGGTCCGGTCGCCGTCGACGCCGAGCGCGCATCCGGGTATCGCTACTCCCAGCGCGCCTACCTCATCCAGGTCTTCCGTCGAGACGCCGGGGTCTTCCTCTTCGATCCGCCCGCGATCGGCGGCTTCGAGCCGCTCCAGGAGGTCATCGGGGAGGAGGAGTGGGTGCTCCACGCGGCGACCCAGGATCTCACCTGCCTCCGCGAGGTCGGCCTGGACCCCGTCCGCGTCTTCGACACCGAGCTCGCCGCCAGGCTCCTCGGCATGGAACGCGTGGGACTCGGCGCGGTCGTCGAGGAGCTCCTCGGGATCCACCTCGCGAAGGAGCACTCGGCCGCCGACTGGTCGACCCGGCCGTTGCCGGCCTCGTGGCTCGAATACGCCGCAAAGGACGTCGAGCTGCTCGTGGATGTGCGCGACGAGATCGACGCGCGGCTCGTGGCCCAGGGCAAGTCCGAGATCGCGGCGCAGGAGTTCGCCTCGCTCCTCACGCGCGACCTCGTGCCGGTGCGGGTCGAGCCGTGGCGGCGTCTCAGCGGACTCCACGGCGTGCGCGGCGGTCGCGGCCTCGCCGTCGCGCGCGAGCTCTGGCTGGCGCGCGACGAGTATGCGCGCGAGATCGACACCGCCCCAGGGCGGCTCGTGCCTGACGCGTCGTTCGTCGCCGTCGCGAAGGCCCTCCCGGCAACGCGCCAGGACCTCGCCGGGATGAAGGACTTCATGGGCCGCGCGAGCCGATCGCAGCTCGACCGCTGGTGGGCCGCCGTCGAGCGCGGACTCGCGACCGACGACCT
>Ga0209066_10006824_pt1 | contig 11526 bp, 11 predicted proteins | sample All_14_2_FD_187198 | JGI IMG/M metagenome (GOLD analysis project Ga0209066, IMG submission 187198) | Freshwater microbial communities in response to fracking from Pennsylvania, USA - Allegheny Zone_MetaG_DW_15 (SPAdes) (version 2) ...
GGTTAGTCGAATACACTGTTCGTGCCTATGAACAGCACCGGATCACCTTTGAACGCTTGGAATACCTGCTCTCCTTGTCAGGCTTGCAAGCTGGGCAAGTGGGAATAAAGTCACCAGAACAACCTCAACTTCCATCAAATGAGGAGCTATCAAGTCTGATGGAGATATAATCTATTGCATTATAATCAAATACTGGTTGATGCCGACTTCTGCATCAAACTTGGGTGTAGCGATAGTTATCCGTATCTGACCAAAATGTTACCGCTTCTGGCAGATGTCGCCCTCATTCATGAAACTGTCTATAACGAAATCAGGCAATCGACATCAGCAAAAAGACAAATCAAATCATTACTGGATTCAGGAACCTTGAAAATTGTCAGTGAAGCCGTGTTACCGGTACAGGAACAACTATTGTATCATGCGACATTCAAACTACTGTCCAAGAGAATGATTGATCCCCGATATCCAAGGAAGAATTTGGGTGAAGTGAGTTCCCTTGCGTATGCAAAAACAATGGACATCGCCATCTTCGCCACTGATGAAATGCACCTGCAGACAATCGTAGATGAATTATTGAACACAGAAATCCACAAAATAACCTGCCTGAGAATCATTGATATCATCCAAGCCATCAAAGCACGCAAAATTCAACTTCTACAAAGAAAGGACGCAAAGCTTCTTTGGATCATCTCAGCAAAGATAAAAGAAGCATTCGATCCCAAGATATGGCCATTGATTCAACAACCTTCGTAGTAAGCCTCCAAACACATCGAGGCCTGCCATCATCTCAGCTCCTTCAATTGCTCCTCGGTCAAATGCCTGATAGGCAAATCCCTGCCTAGGTACCAGAGCTTTGCACTCTCTTCAAATTCCTCTGCACTATAGAGGGCTTCGTTCAAGGTGGCGCCACAGACGATCAGACCATGGTTCTGCATCAGATAGGTGCTGTATTGCGGCTTTGCCAGGATGTCGGTGGCAATCAGAGGCGATCCCGGCTTGCGGTAAGGAAGAATGCCCACCTTGCTGACCTTCATCACAAAGTAGGGAGTGAAGGGCACAAAGGGCTGTCCATCGACCAGATGTTCACAACTTGCAAGCAAGGTTGCATAGGTTGAGTGCAAATGCACCACCGCCCTTGTGTGCGGGTGTGATTCATAACAGGCGAGGTGGAACGGCACCTCCTTGGTGGGGGCCTTGCCGCAGAGTATGGTTCCCTCCTTGGTGAAGTGCGAAACATCCCCCTCTCTCAGCGAACCGAAGGATGACCCGGTGGGAGTTGCCAAAAAGGTACCGTCATCGAGCAACACCGACATGTTGCCTGCACTTCCAACGACCAATCCTCTCTGATAGAGACTGAGGGCGACTTCCACCAACTGCTGCTTCATCTCACTGATTTCCATTGTACATCTCCTGTGCCTTCAATAAAAACTGCTCGGAACCGAAGTTGCCGCTCTTGAGCACCAACTGATACGAGCCATCCAACGATCGCACCCAGGAGACACCCGGGTCGATTTGAGCTCCGATACGGTAGGCATCGACTCCCAAGGTGGTAGCCACCACCCCGCTGGTCTCGCCTCCCCCTACGATGAAGGTTTGTACGCCCTTCTCTGCAAGCAATGCGGTCAGGCGGGCGAACAAGTGCTCGATGGCCGATGAGACATCAACGTCGCCGAACTTCTTTCGATTCTCTTCAAGCTCAATCGGCGACCTGGTTGCGTACACCAACGGTGCGAGATCCTGGTCCTGATGATCCAGAACCCAAGTTGCTACGTTCTTGCCATACTCTGGATCATCCAAGCAGGCCTGTTCATCGATGCTCAACGAAGGAGCGTGCTTTTTGTAGTACGCAACCTGCTTCTGCATCATCGCCGAGCAGGAGCCGGCTATAACCACCGCCTTTCGTTTTTCCACGACAAAGGCGGCTTCATTGCCTCCACGCTTCTCAGTTCGTCTCCAAACCTCTGTTATTCCCTGGGCAAGGCCTGAGCCTCCGGTCACCAGGGTAAAATCCTGGGTTGCCTCTGCAATGCAAGTAAGGTCCTCATCATCGACGACATCGACGATAATGTTGTTTACCCCCTCGTCTTTCAAGCCGTCAATCGCCTGACGGACGGCATCACTTCCCCTCTTTATGACATCATGGTAGACATGTCCATTCTTGGCCGGGCTTTGCGAGGAGAGAATCCTCGCGAGTTTGGAGTCGTGCATCGGATTGAGCGGATGGTGGCGCATCGGACAGTCGCTGAGCAGCTCATCGTTTACAAAGAGATAGCCATGGAACACAGTCCTTTTGTTGACCGGAAGGGCCGGACAGATCAGGGTGGCACTACAATGCAGAGCCTGTCTGAGGGCATCGGCAACCGGTCCGATATTCCCTTCAGCGGTACTATCGAAGGTGGAGCAGTACTTGTAATAGAACCGATCACAGCCGCATTCCTTGAGAAAAGCAAGAGAGGCAAGGGCTTGCTCGACTGCCTGCTCCTTGGGGATACTGCGTATTTTAAGACTCATGACGATTGCATCACAATCACCCGTTTCGACTGGGCGGCTGCACATGATAGTCCTCATTCCCCCCGCCACAAGAAACCCTGCAATATCCACAGCCCCGGTAAAATCATCGGCAATAACACCCAAACGCATTAATTCTTCCTTTTCTTAAATAGTTGTGAAAGTCTGATGTTGATGAAATCCTGGTCGAACTCCCGTTCCTCAATCCCACCGGACCAATCCAAGATATCCTCATATTGCTCATGCTCCGGATCAGCGAGAATTCCCATCATTTCATCAAATCCATAGGCACCTCCGCAATCCTCCCAAGGACTCGCTCCTTTTCCGCCCGTACACACTGCAACGGGCTCTTCAGGTATGAACTTCGGTTTTTCAACCTTGATGGTATGGACCCAATAATCGCCGAAATCATAAATATAGGTGAAGGAAGCGGCAAGACCGGCTACGTGTTGCAACTGCACTTCACTTTCATCGTATATCTCATCACGGTCAAACCATCCGGCCTCCTTCTCGGTTTTGTCACCTATGCGGATATGCTTGCCTACTCTGAATTCGTGCAGATGAGCATCGTCCCAATCGAAGGCAATCTGCAACACACGATGCACTTCATACATGGTAAGTGTCGGAGGGAGGAGAAAACTCCGCCAAACATTGTAGCCGGGAGTCAGCTGAAGTGTTACCTTCAAAGGAACAACCAAATTCAGTTTCTTGGTGATTTCCACCCTTTGTTCACCAAGGGCTTCCCTCATCAAATCAGAGCTGATCACCTTCTTCCTGTTCTGTGTCGTCTCCTGCTTGGGGAGCATGGAGGGCGCCTTGTCAAATCCAATTTCGTACGCAGAAGCAATAAGGGCATCGAGCTTCTTCTTGACAGGCTGGTCACTCTTTCGGGCAAATCGGACAGCCTCGCCTTCCTTCAGATAGGCCTCGATTGCATCATTGTCATACCCCTGGGCAAGAAAAGCCTTACGAATCTCAGCAAGAATCTGTTCGCTGTTGATCACAAGGGTTTCTCTTGATACCTGAAACAAGATGGGAAATCCAGTAGAAAGGTTGCGGAGCATGACGTATGGGTTTCCATCGTCTGCATGGAACAGCTCCCCCGACCAGGTGAACAGAGCATCATACTCATGCGAGGCCATCCATTCTGAACCACCGACATACCCATACATCTTGCGCGTGCAACTAATCAGCATGCAAACCTCCTGTGCATGCAATCATAGTAGCCGAGAGCTTTCGCAATGACTAGAGTTTTCTAGCGCGCGAGCACTACCACGTAATTCTTCCCATACTTCTTGGCACACTTAGGACAGGTGGTGTACCACATGTACCATGTGTTGATGACGAACTCCTTCTCCTTGGCCAGCCGTTCAAAATCCTTGCACCAGATGGCTGTATCTTTGAAGGGCCCCTCGTACACATTGGAAAGGAACTTCCCCAGCAGCCTGATCGGCTTCAGTTCAGCCACTTCCTTGTCTATTGCAATGTAGACTTCCATGGTCCACCTTGAGACATGGTTGGATAGGGCGATGTTGTTCACCACCTTGGCTCCGCTGGCTTCAATCTGCTTCTGGGCTTTTGTCATCACCGATCCGAAGTTAAGGGGAATGTGATTGAAGGTTCGAACCTTTACCTTCATGAAATACTGGTCATCAAAGGAAACGAACCTCTTTTCCCAAGGTTTTGGGTCGAACTTCGGGCAGCACACTTGTTCTTCCATAGATTGTTAACCTCCAATAAGTTAGATTACAACCGAATATCAGAATCTACAAGATGTTCAGTTATTGTTGCGAGAGTATTGGTATTTGAATCTCTGTGATGAAATGATTACTGTCGCGTTCTACGAACTGATCGAGGATATTGAAGTTCACCTCCCAATCGGCCAAGTGTAGGCCTTGGGCGTGTGCTCGAATAAAGGCTATTCTCTCATGGATTGTTTCGTATGGACCTTGATGATAGGCGCACAGGAACTGCCCGCGAGGGAGAACCAAGGCATCCTCTGGTTTTTCTGATGCAAAAAGGTAGGCTCCGAAGGTTTTTTCCCTGCTATGGTAAAATACCATAGTCGGATGGAAGTAAAAGACATCGGAGCCATACAGGCTCTCCTCGGAACCTATATTGAGGTAGTAACGGTCTTCGAAGGTTTTCACAACAATATGCTGAAGATCCACCAGAGGGAGTTGCTGCTTGATGAACTCCAGTTTGCGACCAATGGTGGCATCAATATCGATGAGCTCATTCCACCGCCGCTTCAACTCCTGTGATTGGTCATGCAGGTGCTGCATGGTGTGCTCCAGCGTCCTGCTGTCCAAATACTGACGTATTTGGTTCAGGGAGTACCCGATGCGCTTGAGATAGCGGATTGAGGCAACTTGGTAGATCTGGTCGAACTTGTACAATCGATAGCCATTATGGGCATCCCGATGTGAAGGAACCAGGAGTCCGATGGAATCGTAGTACCGCAACGTCTGTACATCGATGGCAAAAAGGTTTGCAAGCTCGCCTATGGTGAAATAGTCCTTCATGCAAAAATACTACCGTTTGTCCCTTTCATACGGAAGCCCCAAGGCTGCAGGATCGTGACCCTTTCCCATCGAAAGCATCAATACCAATACGGTAACAACATAGGGAAGCATGCTGAAAGCCTGTGATGGAATGGTCGAGCCAAGGGTTTGCAGGCGTATCTGCAAGGCTTCGGCCGAGCCGATTACCAGCGCAGCAATCAATACCCCCAACGGGTTGCGCCTGCCAAGAATGACAGCCACCAGGGCTATGTAGCCCTTGCCGCCGGTGAGGTTCTCCTGGAAGAAGCCAAGCTTGACCAAGGTAAGGTATGCTCCTCCAAGCCCGCCGAGCACGCCGTTGGCCGTACAAGCAAGATAGCGAACAGCATGTACCTTGATACCCGCAGTATCGGCGGCACGAGGAGCCTCTCCTACGGCATGGAGGATGACACCCCACTCTGTCTTATAGAAGAAAACCATCAAAAGGATGACCATCAGATACAGTACATAGACGAAGGGATCCTGAGCGAACAGGGCCTCTCCGATTATCGGGATGTTGGAGAGCAAGGGAAGCGCCACCGGCTTGAGTACAGTAATGGAAGGAAGCGTGGTCGTTTTTCCAAATTGCATCAAAAACAAAAAGCTGGTCAAACCAAGAAACAGGAAATTCAACGCCAATCCGGCAATGGTCTGATCTGCTTTGCACCTCAGAGAGAGGAAGGCATGGATAAGACTCGCACCTGCTCCTCCCAAAATGCCCGCGAATACCGCCACATAGACGTTTCCACTTTGAAACATCGCCCAGAAGCTGAAGTATGCTCCGCTGAGCATTATGGCTTCAACCCCGATGTTGCTGACACCCGCTTTCTCGCTGATGGTCTCCCCAAGAGCGGCAAGGGCGATCGGAGCGGCCATTCTGACTGTGGCGGCGAGAAAGCTGGAGAGTACCACCAGTTCCATGCTAAGCCTCCTTGCACCTGAACAGGCTTTTACGTGAAAGAATCATAATGACCACCAAGCCCATGATAATGGAAGCTATCGAGGTGGGAACCCCGCTGGAACGTTGCATGGACATGCTGCCCACCTGCAAGGCGGCAATACCCAAGGAGGCAAACACAATACCCACCGGATTATTGCGCCCCAACAAGGAAACGATGATGGCAAGGTACCCATAGCTTGGACTGATACCTTCGATGAGTCGATGATGCAACCCGGCGATTTCCGACACCCCGGCCAGGCCGCTCAAACCTCCGCTAATCAAGGAGGAGATAATCACATACTTGCTGACAGCAATACCGCTGCACTGGCAAGCACGTGCATTCAAACCCACAGCCCGCATGCAAAACCCTAAAGTTGTTCGAAACATCAGCAAGTAGACCAACGCAGCACAAACCAAAGCAAGCAATAGTCCTGCATGCAGGCGGGTGGGAGAAAGCAGCTGAAGGAAATTGGTCGAGGCAGGAAGCATAGGGGACATTGGATAGGGATAGGTAGGATCCTTAAGCGAGGTGCGAACCAGGATCCCCACCAAATTGATGGCTATGTAGTTGAGCATAATCGTGTTTATCACCTCGGAAAGGCCGAACTTTGCTTTCAGGAGCCCTGGAATCAAGGCCCAAAGTCCTCCGCTCAAAAAGCCGAGTACAAGCGAGAATCCCAGCATAAGCGGCGCAGGCAACGTGGGGAATGTCATACCAAGCCAGGTGATGGATATGGCCCCCAGATAGAGCTGTCCTTCGGCCCCGATATTCAGAAAGCCGGTACGAAACCCCACCGAGACACCCAAGGCGGCCAGCATGAGCGGGGTTGCACGTACCAGGACTTCAGCCATTGCATACGTCGACCCCCCAATTCCACGAAAAAAACTTGCCAAAGAGGTCGGGATGTCGCTTCCTACCATGGCAATAAGCAGGAAAGAGACAAGCAGGATTACGATGATCATTACGGCAAAGGAGAGTATGGTCCGTTTCATACGCTCCTCCGCGTCTTGGAACCTGCCATCAACAGTCCCAGATGGGTCATGTCCACCTTATCGTGATCAAGTACATCCATAATCGTTCCCTGATAGATAACCGCGATCTTATCGCTGAGAGTGAGGATTTCATCGAGATCCGAGGAAATAAGCAATACCGAGCATCCCTGACTGCGCAAGTCGAGAAGAATGGAGTGCACTTCCTCGGTGCTGCCGATGTCCAAGCCCCGGGTGGGCTGGCAGGCGACCACCACCTTCGGTTGGTCACCCAGCTCCCTGGCTACTATCAGCTTTTGCTGGTTTCCCCCGGATAGATAACGTACGGGCGTCGAAAGTGATGCCGTCTTGATGGCATACAAAGAAACCGCCTGCTCGGTCGCCTGTTGTACGCGCTTGGTATCGATAAGAGCATGGGATGTGTACTCCCTCTTGTCATATGAAGAGAGCAGGAAATTGTCCCGTACATCCATATCCAACACCAAGCCATCCTTGAGCCGGTCGTCCGAGATATACCCGATGCCCAAGGCCTTGCGCTCTTTTACACTCAGATGCTGCAAGGGCTTTCCATCAAGCGTAATCGTCCCGCTCTCGATATCCCGAATTCCCATTATCACCTCGGCAAGAGCCTTCTGTCCGTTTCCATCCACACCGGCGATTCCCACGATGGAGCCGGCGGGAATCGAGAGGGACAGAGGCCCCAACGGTCCGTTTTTACTCTGAATCGAATCAAGCTGCAGACCTTTGGAGGCAAACGAGAACGGCAGTGGTTTGCGTTCAATTTTTTGGAGCTTCCGACCAATCATCAGGGAAGAAAGCTCTTCTTCACTGGTTTCACGAGTTACAACGTGTCCGGCATTTCTCGCAGCCCGAAGGACCGTGACACGGTCGGTTATGGCCAGTACTTCATCGATGTGATGCGTAATGATGATGACTGAATGCCCTTCCTCACGCAGGCGCCTGAGAACGATGAACAGACTCTCCACCTCCTGTGGCGTAAGGACGGCGGTAGGTTCATCCAAAATAATAAGCCGGGCGTTGCGGTAGAGTACTTTCATGATCTCCACCCTCTGTTGCTGGCCTACCGAGAGGGAACCCACCAGTGCAGCAGGGTCTACGGTGAGGTTGTAGCGTTCGCTCAAGGTGCGGATGCTGCGATCGAGTTCCTTCGCATTGACGAAAGGATACCCTTTGCTTTTAAGCCCGAGGGTAATGTTCTGGCGTACGGTAAGGGTGGGCACCAGCGTAAAGTGCTGGTGCACCATCCCGATTTGCAGCGCAATGGCATCCTTGGGACTCTTGATGCTTACCGGTTCCCCGTCAAGTTCAATACAGCCCGAATCTGCCTGATAGATGCCGTAGAGAATGTTCATCAGGGTGGTCTTACCCGCCCCGTTCTCTCCAAGCAGGGCATGAATCTCCCCTTGTTCCAAGGTGAAATCCACTTGTTCATTGGCCATCTTGCCAAAGAACTGCTTGTCGATTTTGGACATCCTCAATGTAGGCATGTTCACTCCTGGTTACTTCGAACGGGTTTCGATCAAGGGTACCTTGAAGCTGCCGCCAAGAATCTCATTGCGCTTGGCTGCAATCGCATCCTTCACAGTCTGGGGGATCTTGGCCTCGAAGCTGTTGTAGCCGGAGATGTCAACAACCCCGTCCTTCATACCGAGATTGAAAACTCCACCTTCATAGGTATTACCCAATACCTTCTCCACGGCTGTCAGCACCAATGCCGGCACACTGTAGATGGTCGAAGCCATGACGGTATTCGGTGCTATGGAGTTCTGGTCGTAGGAGTCCCCGGTGGAGAGCAGACCGCGCTCCTCCGCCGCCTTGATAACGCCGGTACCTGCCTGGTTTGCACAGTGGGAGAGCACATCGGCTCCTTGGTCGGCCATCGACAGGGCTGCCTCCTTGCCCAAGGCTACATCGGTGAAGCTGCTTACATACGCTTCTAGTACCTTGATCGAGGGATTCACACTCTTTGCACCCAGTTTATAGGCTTCCAAGACCTTGACGATCGAAGGCTGTTCAAAGCCGCCGACAATACCGATGACACCGCTCTTGGACATGGAGCCTGCAAGCATGCCCATCAAATATCCCGCTTCTTCACAAGCCATCACATAGGAGGCGGCGTTCTTGGAGTAGGTATTCGACTCGATGGCCATGAACTTGGTATTGGGAAACTGTGAGGAGATGCGGACGGCGGGCTCACCGAATTGGAAGCCATGGCCGATCACCAAGCCGTAGCCCTGTGCAGCGTAATCGCGAAAGGCAGCCTCGCCGTCAGCAATTCCGACATTCTCAGAGTATGCCGTCTCGATGTTGAACTTCTGCTGTGCTTCCTGCAAACCGGCATAGGCTACGGCATTCCACCCTTGGTCGTTTGCCGGACCACTTAAGAGCAGTGCCACCTTGAGCTTCCCACCGGAAGTACCAGCTTCCTTCGCTCCCCCTGCAGTGAGCAGCATCGTGCCCAGAGCCAGGACCAAACACACTACCACTAATGTTTTTTTCATGATTACTCCTCTATCTCAACCAAAGATGGTCGGAAACTGTGTGCGTAGGCGCTCGGTACACGCCTCTTCAGCCATACAAGCAAGCTGTTGCTCATCCACCTTGAGCAGCCGGCCATCCTGAAAGACTACCTGTCCCCCGACCATGGTTAGTACCGCTTCACCTGTAGCTCCACACCGAGCCAGAAGGTTCTTCGGATCATGGAGGGTTCCTGCAAGCTCAAGGCGGGAAACATCGATGGCAAACAGATCGGCTGCCTTGCCAACTTCAAGGGACCCGATATCCTCTCTTCCCAAGGTCTTGGCCCCGTTGACTGTGGCAATCTTCAGCATCTCATAGGAAGAGGGCGCCCCTTCACGAATCTTGCTATGGTAGGATTGTGCGAGATACGCCATCCTCAGTGAGTCAAGAAGATTGGAGCTGTCATTGGTTGCCGAACCATCACAGCCCAACGAGACGGTCATACCTGCTCTCTGCATTGCAGGGATGTCGATGATGGGGAACCCGCCGAGTACCGCCGGGGCAGGACAATGGGAGAGAGCGGTGCCGCTCTTGCCCATGACAGCATATTCATCCGGCTGCAGTTCCCAGCCATGGGCATACCAGACATCCTTTCCCGTAAATCCAATCTCCTGGGCCCAGGTCAGGGTTCTCTTTCCCATACGCTCAAGCATGATGGGATTCTCCCCTTCCCCGAGATGGGTATGCAGACGCACCCCTAGTTTTCGTGCCAGAGCAACCGACTCGGTGAATGTCTCTTCATAGCTGTTGATGGGCTGACACGGTGCCAGAACAATTTGGGACATGCTGTTTGGTCCAGGATTGTGATACGCTTTGATAAGGCGTTCACAGTCCTTGAGGAACTCATCGGTGGTTTCCAACATTTCATCGGGAATGGTGCTGCCTTTGCTTTTTTCCAGCGTGTTGCAACCTCGGCCTGCATGGTAGCGGATGCCTAACGCTGAAGCAGCTTCCATTTGACGGTCGACTGCACTCTTGCCGGTCTTTTTGGTGTAGCAGTATTGATGGTCGAAGGCTGTGGTGCAGCCATGCTTGAGCAGGTCGGCCATTGCTGTCAGGGAGGAGTAATAGATCACTTCGCTGTCGATCTGAGCGAAGATGGGATAGATCAAATCCAGCCAATCGACAACCAACAGGTTTGGATAATCGATGGTAATCAGATTGCGCACAAAGGTCTGGAAAAAGTGATGATGGGTGTTCACCAAACCGGGGTAGATGAAATAGGAAGAGCCGTCGATGATCTCGCACCCTTCAGAGGAAAGATTTTTTCCAATTTGCTTGATCTGATATCCTTCGATCAGCACATCACTGTCGTAATACACAGTGTCCAAGGCATCGCAGCTTACAATTGCACGAGCATTCCGAATAAGTTTCTTTTGACCCATGGTTCCTCACTCCGCTTGTGTGATGAGTGAACGATAAAACCTATAGTTACTATAGGGTCAAGAGAAAGAATAAAAACTCCGGGTTTTTTCTGAATCGACTTTAAAACAGACAGGACTTGATTGCTGGACAACGCATATAAACTACAGTATCGTCTGCTCAACACAAGGGAGGAAGTGTATGGAGAACAGTCCACGCCTTCTCGGAAAAACCGCTGCTTTCTGCAGCCTTGCCATGCTGGTGCTCATCCCGACACAAATTATAGTTTTCAGCCTGCATCGTCCACCAAGCGAAGCAAAGCTCTGGTTTGACTTGTTTGCAAGCAACTGGTTCCTTGGCCTCATCGAGATGGACCTGCTCTACCTCATCGACAACGCCTTGGTTGCCCTGGTATATCTGGGTCTGTATGAAATCCTTAAGGAAAAGTACCGTGCCCTGATGCAGATCGCCCTGCTCCTGGGGTACATCGGCATCGCAGCCTACTATAGCAGCAATCCCGCCTTCGAACTGTGGGAGGCACAGCGTAACTACGCACAAGCCTCCACCCTTATTGAACAACAAACCTGGCTGACCATTGCTGAATCCCTCATCCTGCAGTGGCGGGGAACAGCCTTCAACTCC
>Ga0209066_10006825_pt1 | contig 11526 bp, 14 predicted proteins | sample All_14_2_FD_187198 | JGI IMG/M metagenome (GOLD analysis project Ga0209066, IMG submission 187198) | Freshwater microbial communities in response to fracking from Pennsylvania, USA - Allegheny Zone_MetaG_DW_15 (SPAdes) (version 2) ...
GCGACGACCCCTAACAACCTGCTGGCTATAGGTGCAGTCGGGTCAGTTACTGTGGTAACATCGTAAAAACTCTCAAGGAGCCAATTATGGCAGACGTTAAGAAGATCAAGGACGTACCGGTCCCAAATATCGCCGGTTACCCAAACAAAGTACCCAATACCCAGACTGTGAAAACTCGTGGTACGGGCGCTGCTACTAAAGGTACCAACTCGAGTAAGAAGCTGGGTTAAGCAATGAACTACGCGGAACTGTACGAATCCATCATCGATTTTACGGAGTCGAACGACACGACGTTTGTGGAGAATATCCCTACGTTTGTCAAGAACACAGAGAAGCGTATTTACAGTACCGTGTTGATCCCGGTGCTGCGTCGTAATGTCACTGGTAACATGACTGCAAACAATAAGTACCTCACTTGCCCATCTGACTTCCTCTCTCCCTACGAGTTGGCGGTTGTTAAGGCGGATGGTAGCTACGAGTACCTACTGCAAAAAGAAGTGAGTTACGTGCGTCAGAACTACCCCGAGCCTTCGTATGCAGGGGTACCAAAGTATTACGCTCAGTTTGATGAGAACACCTTTATTCTTGGGCCAACACCTTCGTCGAGCTATGTTGCGGAGCTGCACTATTACTACTACCCTGAGTCGATTGTGACGTTGGGTACCTCTTGGGTGGGTGAGCACTTCCCGATGTGCCTGTTGTATGGCGCGTTGTGTGAAGCGAATATTTTCCTAAAGGGCGAAGGTGATATGCAGCAGAACTATGAGAAAATGTTCCAAGAAAACATGGCCTTGCTGAAGAACTACGCAGATGGCCGCACCCGTAACGATAATTTCCGTCTGACGGAACCACGAATCAAACTTCAGTAGGAGTAAGCAATGGCAATTACACAATCGATGGTAACGTCGTTTAAAGTGGACCTGTTAGCAGGCGTTCAAGATTTCGACACCGATGTATTTAAGGTCGCACTATACACTTCAGCAGCTACACTGGACGCGACAACCACAGCGTACACCACGTCTAATGAGGTTGTAGGTACTGGTTACACAGCTGGTGGCAACACACTAACGGTTTCCGTAACCCCAACTTCTACCGGCACAACCGCGTTTATCAGTTTCGCTAATACGACTTGGGTGGCTTCAACCATCACCGCTCGCGGCGCTCTGATTTATAACAGCTCGAAGTCAAATAAGGCGGTTGCGGTTCTGGATTTTGGTTCTGATAAGATCAGTACAGATGGTGACTTTACGATTAACTGGCCTACCGCTGACGCATCCAACGCTATTATTCGTCTGGCCTAAGTAAATTTTATAGGGGTTCTTTATGGCCTTCATTGTTGCTGATCGCGTCCGCGAAGTAAGTGCCTCTATCGGCACGGGTGTATTCAATCTATCAGGATCACCAATCGGGTACCAAACATTCTCTGCCTCGGTAGGGAATGGGAACACCACATATTACGTCATCTCGAACCCCGGTGTTAATGAGTGGGAAGTAGGTATTGGTACGGTGGGTGCAGGTACGCTGACGCGCACAACAGTTCTGGCTTCTAGTAATGGCGGCACAGCGGTCAACTTCACAGCAGGTTCTAAGGATGTGTTTGTTACCTACCCTGCCGAAGCCGCTGTATTTGCCGACAACACCGTAACACTAACTAATAAGACGCTTTCAGTTGATAATAATACTGTGGCAGGTGTCGCCGCATCAAGCTTCGTGTTGTCTAATGCTTCGGGCAATATTGATGGCGCAGCCGCACAAAAAGCAATCCCTTCTGGAGTGGTTGTTGGCACAAGCGATACTCAGACACTAACTAATAAGACCTTTGGTGACAATCCTGTTTTTAGCGCAGGCACAGCCAATGGCGTAGCCTACCTAAACGGCTCAAAGGTTCTGACTACTGGTAGTGCGCTGACGTTTGATGGGGTGAATTTTGGCGTCTCTGGAAATCAATCAACTGCTATTGCCACAACACTTAATAACAGTAATGCCACAGTAAATGCAGGCAACATCTTAAAGTTTAACTTTGGGGCAATCAATACTGGTTACGTGTGGAACTATTTCGATGGTGCTGACTTTATTACCGCACTATACGGTGCAAAAGCTGTATTGTGGAATATTGGATCTGCTGGCGGCTCCGAACAAATGCGCCTCACCAGCACAGGGCTGGGTATTGGTACGAGTAGTCCTGTAAGCAAACTTCATGTTAATCAGGGAGGGGCATCTTTAACCGTATCTACAACTGGCAACAACAACAACGGATTTTGTGTTGGAGTTGATACAGACGGCTCGGGTGTCATTGCTGCATATGCTGGACAAAGTCCTATAAAATTTGGCGGGGGTATTAACACAGGAGCGTTTACTGGCGAGCGTATGCGTATCGACTCCTCCGGCAACCTTGGCCTTGGGGTGACTCCGAGTGCTTGGTCGCTCGGTAAAGCGTTTGAAACATCTGCGGGCTCTTTCTTTGGTTATTCAACTGGAGAAATCCATGTAACTCAAAACTCCTACTACAACGGAGGTTGGAAATACACAAACAGTAGTGTTGGCGCTGGTAGGTATTTCATTAACGAAGGAGCCCACGCTTGGTACACCGCCCCCTCCGGCACAGCAGGTAACGCTATCAGCTTCACACAGGCGATGACGCTGGATGCGAGTGGGAACTTGCTGTTAAACACAACATCAACCGTAGCAGGAAGTAAACTCGTTGTAGCCAGTGGTGATGCAAACATTAACGGTTTGACAGTAGGTAGGGGTGGCGGTGCTGTGGCTTCTAACACCGCCAATGGCAATGCGGCTCTGTTCTTCAACACCACAGGCAGTGGTAACACCGCTAATGGCTTGAATGCTCTGTTCTTCAACACCACAGGCAGTGGTAACACCGCTAATGGTTTTCAGGCTCTAGTCAACAACACCACAGGCTACAACAACACCGCCAATGGTTTTCAGGCTCTGTACAGCAACACCACAGGCTACAGCAACACCGCCAATGGTTTTCAGGCTCTGTACAGCAACACCACAGGCTACAGCAACACCGCTAATGGCGTGAATGCTCTGTACTTCAACACCACAGGCAGTAGTAACACCGCTAATGGTTTTCAGGCTCTAGTCAACAACACCACAGGCAGTGGTAACACCGCCATTAACCCATTAAATTCAGCGGGTTCTTACGCGCCGGTGTTTAACCCAACAACAGAAAATGATCGTTTCTGTATGGGTTCAACTGGCGTAACAAATGCCTATATTCAAGTTGCATGGACTGTGGTATCTGACGCTAGAGACAAAACAGATTTTGCCACTGTGCCGCACGGTCTTGACTTTGTAACTAAGCTATCGCCAACAGCGTACCGCTACAAGATGAGCCGTGATTCTGTTGAAGGACATGGTCCTGTACGCTACGGCTTTAAGGCACAAGACGTTCTTGCACTTGAGGGCGATAATCCTGTTATCGTGGATGCAGAAGATGCTGATAAACTAAGGTTCAACGATCAGTCAATGTTGGCCGTTTTGGTCAACGCAATTAAAGAACTAAACGCTAAGATTGAAGCACAAGCCGCTGAAATTAAATTGCTTAAAGGAGCATAAAATGAATACACAACTAACACCTGAGGAAATCGCACGTCAATACGCTGCTGCTATGGATAGCGTAAACCTAATCAACGCTGGAAAACCATCTCACATGGCAGATGTTGATTGGGAGGAGGTGGTTAAACGCAATCAAGAGCACCTGAAGATTATGCTGGCCAAAGACTACTGGACAACAGAGGATTTGGAACCGCTGCGCAAGGCGGCAGGAGAATAATATGAAATGGACTATCAATTCTCTTGACGCTTACCCTGATGTTGATGGTGAAGTTGACGTAGTATTTACCGCCCATTGGGATTTAACCGCAACTGACGGTGAATACTTAGGCCGCGTATATGGCTCACAAGGTATTAAACATGATGCCAGCGAACCGTTTACGCCTTACACAAGCCTTACAGAAGATCAGGTGATTGGTTGGGTTAAGGCTGCTATGGGTGAAGAAACCGTTGCTGCTCACGAAGCTAATGTGTTGCAGCAGATCGAAGATCAGAAGAATCCAAAAGTCGTTACGCCACCACTTCCGTGGAATAGCTGATATACTTTGTGACTGGCGGCGCTCTTGCCGCCTTCTTTGGAGAAACTTATGCAGATCAATCTCACGTTGTCAGTGGATGAAGTAACCGGTATCCTTCAGGTGTTGGGTCAACTTCCAACTTCCTCAGGCGCATACCCACTAATGATGAATATCAAAGTGCAAGCGGAATCCCAGATGCCACCACCCGAACCACAAGAAGCCCCACCTAGCGAGTAATTAAACACGATGTTTGGCCTGAACCCTTTTGCTGAATCAGCCTTTGCGACAGCGGGGGTAGATCAGGTCGTCCAAGTAACCGGGGTTCAGAGCCAGACATTCTTAGGAACTGCAAGTGTTGTAGGTAAAGCAAACACCTATCCGACCGGTGTAGAAGCGCAAGGGCAAGTCGGTACGGTAATAGCAGCGGCAGACGCAAACGTCAGTGTAGTTGGTGTACAAAGCCAAACCTACCTCGGTACTGCCTCGACAACAGCCGATGCAAACACATACCCCACAGGGGTACAAAGCCAAACCCAACTGGGTGATGTGTACATCACGTACGGCATCACAATATACCCCACAGGGGTACAAAGCCAAACTCATTTAGGCACGGTCACGGTCTCTCGCGGTGCATACGCCCGTCCAACAGGGGTACAAAGCCAAACCTACCTCGGTACCGCCTCAACAACCGCCGATGCAAACACCTACCCCACAGGCTTAAGCGCGACGAGTGCGGTAGGCACAGTAACCCCCACAGCTAAATCAAACGTATATCCAATCGGGACACAGGCTTCAGGTCAAGTGGGCACTATTGCTGTTGTTGGTAACGCGGTAGTCTACGCGGTTGGGGTAGTTGGTACAGGCATCGTTGGGCTTGAGAATGTTTGGGGTGAAGTTGACGACTCGCAGAGCGTCATGTGGACTGATGTGCTGGCTAACCCCGTGACCTCAATCGAGGTTATTGACTGTTTTGGTAGTAATTGTATTGGTGAGGTTGCGATGGCTGGGGTGTATGACATTAAGTATCGATATCGCCCAACAAGTGATTGGACGCCAGTAGATGACACACAAGACACAAATTGGACTAAAATAGCCGCATAATTAAGGGGTTACCCCAGAACACAAAGGACTACAACTATGGCATCCACATATTCACCGTCGCTCCGCCTCGAACTCATCGGTACTGGTGATCAATCTGGCCTTTGGGGTGACACGACCAACACCAACTTAGGTTCGCTTATTGAGCAGGCGATTACCGGTGTTGAGTCTATCCCGATGCTGGATCTCGATTATACGTTGTCCGCACTAAACGGTTCGCCTGATGAGGCTCGCAACGCGGTTATCATTATGACTTCGGTTGTACCCCTAACAGCGCCACGCAACCTGATCATCCCTAATGACGAGAAGCTGTACACAATTAAGAACTCGACAACTGGTGGGCAAAACCTCGTTGTAAAGACCTCGAGTGGTACAGGCGTAACCATCCCAAATGGTAAGACGGCTACTTTATATTGCGACGGGACCATCTGCCATCAGAACGGGAATTACTTTACAACCCTGAGCGCAGCTACATTTGACGCAACTAACGCGACCATCACCAACCTAACCGCAACTAACCTGACACTCGGTTCTGGCACTACGGGTACAGGAAGCTATGTTCGCCAAACAAGCCCGGCAATCAATACCCCGACAATCAATACCCCGGCAATCAGTGGTGGCACGATTACAGGTATTACTGATCTCGCGGTTGCTGATGGTGGTACTGGCGCTTCTGATGCGGCGACAGCCCGTACTAATCTAGGTGTGGCTATCGGTAGCGATGTGCAGGCATATGACGCGGACCTTACCGCGGTTGCAGGGTTGTCAACTAACGGCATCATTGTTCGCACTGGTTCAGGTACCGCAACGACCCGAGCTGTTACCCAAAGTACAGGTATCACCGTCACAAACGGGGATGGAGTTTCAGGTAATCCTACGGTGGCTATTGATGGAACTGTTGTCACGCTCACCGGCACTCAAACACTCACCAACAAAACTCTGACATCTCCTGCATTATCCGGTACCCCCACTGCCCCCACAGCTACGTACGGCACAAACACCACACAAATAGCAACAACCGCTTTCGTTCAGGCGGCACTACAAGCTATCTATCCAGTTGGTACGTTGTATACCAACACCGCAAACATCACGAACCCCGCTACACTTCTTGGGTTTGGTACATGGGTAGAGATCGGCTCGGGTAAAGTGTTGGTTGGGCAAGATACTAGTGACGCGCTGTTCGATACGCTCGGCGAGACTGGTGGTAGTAAAGACGCTATTGTCGTCAGCCACTCCCATACTGGCGGTACAAATTCCGCTGGCTCCCACACGCACGGTGTCACCGATCCGGGACACACCCACGGTACTGGCGGCTCCACGCAATCCGCAAACAACGGGCCTGACTTCCCTGCTATCCGGTACAACGGTTCACCCCAGACGGGAACCGTTACAACACCTGCTGCGACTGGAATCAGCATCAACAGTTCCGGAAGCCACACTCATTCGGTCACTACCGACGCAACAGGCTCCAGCGGCACCAACGCTAATATTCAACCATACATCGTCGTCAAGATGTGGACACGGACTGCATAAAATGATTGAGACTAAACAAGCCGTAAAAGTAGATGGCGTCGTAGTTGATTGCGCTACCGAGATTAAAAAAATGTGTGTCGCGTGTGGTTATGACCTAACCCCAGATGAGGTCGCTGCTGACACCTGTGCCGACTGCGGCGCACCTCTAAACCTATCGCAGTCAGTCACCATCCACGCAACTTCGGTCCCTACCTTCGCAATTACGTTTGGACAGGGATGAAATATATTAAGTGGGCATTGATGGTGCCAGTCATGTTACTACTCTCCGCGTTGACATTCCCGTTGGCCTTTGTCCTACCACTCTTCGTAGAATATAGATCGGGGCTGCTAGACAACAACACGAAAACTGGGATGGGGTGGTACCTCAAGCCTTGGCTCAGTTGGTTTCAAACGCCTGATAACTCAATAGATGGTGATGAGGGGTGGCGAGTTGAGCATTGGCAGTGGCGGTTCAAATTACCCGCTGCACTAGCTACGTATGTTGGTCGGGTCGGTTGGTTGTGGCGTAACCCCGGGTATGGATTTGGATTGGTGCAGGTAGATGGTTTTACACCAATTATTAGCGCGGGGAATATTAAAGTTAACGACTCGCCCGGAGTAGAGGGGTACTGCCTCGCAGAAACTCCAGACTTATTTCAGTGGGTGTGGGTCAAGCGCATAACGACTAACAAGTGCATTTACTGCAACTTTGGTTGGAATATCAAAGGGTTGATATCTAGTAAGAATGTCCGACACACCGCAACATTCGCTTTCTCCCCTCGCATCTCGACTTGGAAGGACTAATATGGCTTTTGGTATTGATGACGCTATTGCAGCGGGATTGAAGATTATCGATAAGTTCATCCCAGACCCTGAGCTAAAAGCAAAGATGCAGCGCGAGCTAGAGGTTGACGGTAAAGACCTGAAACTTGCTAACCTGCAAGCAGACAATGTAGAGGCACAGGAAATCAGCAAGCGCTGGCAAGCCGACCTCGCTTCCGACTCAGCATTAGCAAAGAATATTCGACCTGCTGTGTTGATCTTTCTGTTGGCCGCATATTTTTTCTTTGCGTTGATGTCGATGTTCGGCTACGAAACACGGGGGGCATACGTTGAGCTTCTCGGTCAGTGGGGCATGCTGGTGATGACGGCATATTTTGGCGGGCGCACATTTGAGAAAATCATGGAGCGCCGTGACGCAGCTAAGGTCAAAGAAACTGAGGTCGAACATGCAAAGTAACTTTGAGGTTTGCTTTCGTTTAGTCCTCAAGCACGAGGGAGGTTATGTTGATCATCCGAAAGATCCGGGCGGTGCTACAAACCTTGGAGTTACTAAACAGGCTTGGGAAGACTACGTAGGGCATGAAGTAACTAAAGACGATATCAAAGCACTGACTCCAGATGTCGTGAAACCATTTTACCTAAAGAGGTATTGGAATGTCTGTCGATGCGATGATTTGCCTAGTGGTGTCGATTATGTTGTGTTCGATATCGCTGTTAATTCTGGACCCGGACGTGCCGCAAAATTTCTACAAAGTGCTGTGGGGGCAACGCCTGATGGTGTTATTGGTCCTAATACTATTACTATTGTTAAGCGTACGACCCTTAGTCCTTTAGACCTCATCACAATTATCTGTGACCGCCGTGAGCGGTACTGGAAATCCCTCCCCACTTTTCCGACGTTTGGTAAAGGTTGGCTACGCCGCGGTGAGGATGTGCGAGAAGACGCCCTTGATATGCTGACTGCGGTATAATCAGCTCATTTACCACCTTGTCTCACTGAGGTCACTATGCCGTTAAAGTCCTATAAATTCGCGCCGGGTATCGATAAAGAAAACACAAACTATACCAGCGAAGGTCGGTGGTGGTCGATGGACAAGATGCGCTTTCGCTCTGGATCACCTGAAAAGATCGGTGGGTGGCAACGTGCTACTACAACCCCATTCCTCGGTGCATGCCGTGCGTTGTTTAATTGGATGGATTTGGATGGTGATGACATCATGGCGCTTGGTACTAATATCAAGCTCTACGGCGAACGCGGCCAGTCTATTTTTGACATCACACCTTCGATCAATACAGTAACCCATAGCACTACCCCGTCATCAGATAACTGCATTCAAACAACCACTGGCTCTACCACCATCCGGGTTAATATTACTGATCATGGTGCAACAGTCGGTAGTTATGTCGTGATCTCCGGTGTGGTCGGTGCCGTAGGTGGTGTACCTGAAGCTGAGCTTAATGGAGAGCATGTGGTAACCACGATCCCCAGTGCAAACTATTTTTATATTACAGTCCCTACAGCGGCTACGTCTGGCACTACTGGTGGTGGTACTAGTATTGTTTTAGAAGTATTACTTGAGAATGGTGTAGAGTACGCCTCCGGTGGTACGGGTTGGGGTGCGGGCACTTGGGGTCGTGGTGGTTGGGGTTCAGCTACCAGTATTGCGGCTTACACTAATACGCAGCTCCGACTATGGGTGTTCGATAACTTCGGTGAGGATTTATTAGCTAACGTCCGTGGTGGTGAGATCTATTATTGGCGACCATCGCTTGGGTACTCTTCACAAAACCGCGCTATTTCTCTGAATGATCTACCCGGCGCATCCGACGTACCGTTATTCTCAAACTACGTAGTGTCTACTGATGAGCGCCATGTGGTTGCTTTTGGTACCAATGTCATCGGTGAGACAGAACAAGACCCGCTTCTTATCCGTTGGTCTGACCAAGAAGATCCTGCAATGTGGACACCTACTGCCACTAACTCAGCGGGGGATATGCGCGTTCCGATGGGGTCTGAGATTGTTGCAGCACGTCAAACACGGCAAGAAACACTAGTCTGGACCGACACCTCCCTGCATTCACTACAGTATATCGGCGCACCATACGTATTTAGCTTGCAGACACTGGCAGACAACTGTTCGCTTATCTCCCCCAACGCGCAAATATCAGTTAATAATGTGACGTACTGGATGGGCAGCGACAAGTTCTATGCTTACTCGGGTCGTGTTGAGACACTTCCTTGCAGTCTTCGACGATATGTGTACAGTGACTTGAACCGTGCGCAGGCATTACAGATCCAAGTTGGGCTAAACGAACAGTATGGTGAGATTATCTGGTTCTACTGCTCCGCTAACTCATTTAATATCGATCGGTATGTGGTGTTCAATTACCTTGAGCAGACTTGGTATTATGGGCAGATGAATCGCACAGCTTGGTTGGATAGCCATATGCGCGGTGCCCCATACGCTTGCTCGAACGACGGTTATATGTATCAACATGAGGTAGGATGTGATGATGGTTCAACTAACCCCCCTAGTGCAATCTATGCTTGGATCGAGTCCGCTGATTTTGACATCGATGACGGTGATAAATTTAGCTTCGTTAAACGGATTATTCCCGATTTAACCTTCCAAAACTCGACGACTAACAACCCCAAGGTGCTGTATACCTTAAAGGCACGCAACTTCCCGGGCGCAGGGTTTACACAGTCAGATGATCGAATCGTTGAGCGCACTGCTACAGCACCGGTTGACTCATTTACCAATCAGATTTGGATTCGTGTACGAGGGCGACAAGCGGTTATTAGAGTTGAGAGTACCGATGTTGGGGTGATGTGGCAGTTGGGTACCAACCGTTTGGATTTGCGCCCTGATGGAAGACGTTGATATATGACTGTTATCGTAAACTCACTGCTAGTCCCAACCGCGCCAAACCTTCCTATTGCGCCTAAGGAGTATGAACCCCGCTATCATGATCAGGTAGACAACGTCCTACGTCTATACTTTAACCGGTTGGCTGGGGGTGGCGCGGTTGGCGCATTATTAGGGCCGTTAGGCGGGCAGTACCTCAATACTCCGTTTGGTGCGTTTCAAGACAATACCGATCAATATGACGGGTCCACCACCATCCCTTACGCGATGCGTCTTAACACAACTGATTTTTCTTACGGTGTCTCGATAGCCCCTCGGTTAGCATTAACGACAGCATCAATAACAACAACCACGCTCACTTGTACAGCGGTCACTAGCGGTCGGTATTATCCGGGGATGCTTTTGTCGGGGGCAGGGGTAACGGCAGGAACCTATATCTATTTGCAATTGTCGTCTACGGCGACTCCGATCTCTGGTACTCAGTCGTTTGTAAGTGGTGGCGCTATTGGTACAGCGACGTTTGTTGTATCAGGTGGTCAGGGGTTGCTCGAGGCACGTCAGTTTGTTTCTGGTACTGGGGTTCCGGCTAACACGCGAGTAGTTAGTGCTGTCTATGACTCGGGGACTGGTAACACCACAGTAACTCTAAGCGCTAATTTCACCGTTCAAGCTGCCGGTACCTATGTGTTTCGCCCGTGGGGGTATCAAGGTACGTATTCGGTGAGTCCATCACAGACGGTTGCCAGCACAACGATTTCAGGACGTTCTGATTCGATGATTACTGTGGCGCAGCCCGGTATTTATAACATACAGTTTAGTGCTCAGTTCGTGAATGTGGATACGCAGGTTCACGACGTGGATATTTGGTTTAAGCGCAACGACATAACCCTACCCGGAAGTAATAGTGTGTTCACAATCCCAAGTAGTCATGGTGGGGTACCCGGGCGGTTAATCGCGTCGTTGAACTTTATGGTGGATCTGCGAGCAGAGGAGTATGTGGAGATCGTCTGGCATACCAGTAACTCTAATGTATTTATCGAGCATATTCCCGAACAGACAGCCCCACTTCGCCCTTCAACACCATCACTTATTGTCACCGTATCATTTGTATCCACCATCACAACCACATGATAAGATACGGAAAAGTTTAGGAGCCTTCTATGCGCCAC
>Ga0209066_10006826_pt1 | contig 11525 bp, 6 predicted proteins | sample All_14_2_FD_187198 | JGI IMG/M metagenome (GOLD analysis project Ga0209066, IMG submission 187198) | Freshwater microbial communities in response to fracking from Pennsylvania, USA - Allegheny Zone_MetaG_DW_15 (SPAdes) (version 2) ...
ATATTATACCATAAATCAATGCTATGAAAACCAATGAAAACAAAAATGCTCTTCGGATACTTATTGTAGATGATGAGCCGGAAGCCTGCGAAAGCCTGAGGACAGCAATTGAAACAACATCAACAAATGTGGAGCTGACAGGTACTGCACATAATACCCGGGATGCAGAAATGCTGATAAATGAACATAAGCCAAACGTAGTTTTTTTTGACATTAATATGCCCGGAGAAAATGCATTTCAGTTTCTGGAGCGGATACCGGAATACAATTTTGAAATAGTATTTGTTACTGCTTATGACCACTTTGCGATAAGGGCATTAAAGCTGAATGCGATAGACTATCTGCTAAAGCCGATAGATGCCACAGAGCTTACCGAAGCATTAAAGAAACTGGAAGATCGTGTGCATAGAAACATACTGATGCAGGGAATGATGTCAATTAATGAAGTGACGGACGAAGCCGCAAGAAAAGCGCCACCTACAAAGATTACATTCAGAGATCTGAATGCAACTGAAATAGTGGAGCTATGTGACCTGTATTATATAGAGGCAAAGGGTAGTTACTCTCATGTTGTGTTTCAGAAACATTCCACAGACAAGCACCTGCTGGTAAGCCACCCGATATCTGAGTATGAAGACATACTGCCCGGAGATATCTTTTGCAGAATACATAAATCGTATCTTGTAAATGGTAGCCATATAAGGCAGATAAGGAAGGAAGACTATACTGTTAATATAGCAGATAAGTATAAGCTACCAGTGAGCAGGAGACGATATGCTGATGTGGTGACTTTTATACGCTCTAACACACTTAACAGAAACTGACTTGCGTATAGGGATAATGCTACTGATATTTCTGTGTTTCCCGGTATGCAATGTACTGGCACAACAGGAATGTCCGTCAAGACATTATCTGATGGAAGATGGACTGCCCAGTAATAATATTTACTCTATTCTGGCCGACAGTAAGGGGTATCTGTGGTTCTGTACTGACCAGGGAGTGGCACGGTATAATGGGATAAACTTCCAGACTTTTACCACGCGTGACGGACTTTCTGATAATGAGGTGTTTTTTGCTATGGAAGATCTGCTGGGGCGTATATGGTTTGCTACTTACAGCGGTAACCTATGCTTTTTTTATCAGGGGGTGTTCCATACAGCAAAGAATGATTCATTACTGCAACTGCCTTTTCATCATCCTTTTCTTACGTTTATTAATGTAGAGCAGGACTCCAGTGTTACTGTTTTTTTTAATGACAGGGCAACAATATTGTCTCTGGGTAAAGACAGAAAATATGTTACTGATCTGAGTAACGTGCAAGGTATACCTAACGCGGTTATGCTCACCAATGTGCGTAAAAAAGATACAGATACTTACGAGCTGTTTTATAAGGATACACGATTTTCTATCAGGAGGGATGGGACAGACTTACAAAGACTACCGTACAGGAAGAACAAGCATTATAATCATAGGAGAGACAGAATATTTGACTATCTGTACTCAGATAATATGCTTTATACACTGGATGAAGAGCCTGTATTTAAGTTCGCACGCGGCTTTGATTCTATTACTGTTTTCTGGGTTCACGAGCGGGGAGGCATTGTTTTCTTAGGAACTGACCATGGCTTATTTGTAAACAATGATTACCGGTATCTGCCCGGCGAGAATGTAACAACAGTAGTGCAGGATGCAGAGGGCAATTACTGGATGAGTACGCTGAAAAACGGTGTGTATTACTTTGACAAAAATTTCCTTCACCAGCAGATGGTGAGAGTACATACTAAAGATGAGATAGGTTTTTCTGCAGTAAGTGATAGTACTGTAATTTTTTCTACGATACGGGGTGATCTGTACCGGTTAAAAGGGGATGTAGCAGAGCTGGTTTATTCGAATACATCATACCTGCCTGAGAACAAGTACGGGATGTCGGTATCTGCTGATATGGATAAGGCAGGAAATTTTCACTGGTTTCTGAACAAGGAGGAAATATACATAAGAAAGCCTGCAGCTGATAAGCCTTTTATAAGGAGGAATATATTGGATATTGATGTACAGGCAAGGAAGCTGGTAGTGATAGGAGATAAGTTATATTACCGTAATCCCAGCTGTATAGGAGGACTGTTATATGATACGAGTGGCAGAAGAATAGATTCTTTAGCAGTGCTGCCGCTGGATGTATCGCGCTGGCCATTTGCCATTACCCGGTCTGATAAAAATGAGTTGTGGTACTCTATGATGCATCAGGTATATAAGGTAACAGGGGATACTCCTGTACGGCTACGGGCATTTGATGAGTATATATTCAAGTGGTTTTATGTGTATGAGCATCTCCTGCTGGGCTGTAGTATAGATAACACCCTTGTGCTGAGTAGTAAACCGGATGGTGTACCGGCAACGGTTACTATTACAGACTCATCCTGTATGTGGCGTGATGCGGTGAAACTGAATGACCATCAGATACTGTTGAGTACCAATGGGGCTTACAGGCTGCTTACTATATTGCCATCAGAAGATACTCCACGCTATACTATTCATATTGTGGAAAACCCTGTTGTACCTGTAAACGCAGAAAGTATATGCTCTGACGGGAACAGATGCTATTTCTTTAAGAAGGGGATCATCAGCATTCTGGAAACAGATGATCTGATGGCAAAGCCGAAGATGCCTCAGGTTTATTTTGCAAAGCTCACAGCAGGCAAAAAGTCAATTATACCGGACGGCAGCCCGGTGTCTCTCCCTTATGCGCAGGCACGTAATGTGCGCATTACTTTTGAGGCACTTACATGGAGCAGTAAGGATATTGTATATGAATACCGGATAGCAAAGCTGGGTAATGAGGACTGGGTAGCTACTAAAGCTAACAGTATAGACATGGTAAATACGGAGTGGGGGGAATATGCTGTAATGGTAAGAGCCTGCACTGCAGGAAAAAACTGCAGCCCTGCTGCTGTACTTATGTTCACCATTGAAAAGCCTTTCTGGATTACGTGGTGGTTCATTGCTGTATGTAGTATACTGACACTGGGTATAGTAGTAATATTGATACGCAGTATGGTGCGCAAAAGAGACAGGGAACACCGGATGCGCAATGAAATGTTACGGTCTGAGTATAAAGCTATGAATGCATTAATGAACCCACATCTTGTGTTTAATGTACTCAACAATGTGCAGGGGCTCATAGAGGGGGGCGATAAGGTAAAAGCAAAGGAGTATCTGCAAACGCTATCCCGCCTGATGAGACAGAATATGCATAATGTATCCAAAGAGCTGATACCATTGCAGAAGGAACTACAATTATTGGAAAACTATCTGAAAATAGAAAAGCTACGCTTCAGAGAGTGGCTGAACTATGTAATTACTGTAGCTGAGGATGTAGATGTAACAGACATTTTATTGCCGCCCTTACTGATACAACCATTGGCCGAAAATGCAATTTTGCATGGCCTGCTCCCTGTACAGTCGCATGATGCCATGCTGACAATAGATATATCAATGGATGGAAATGACCTCGTAATAAAGGTTACAGACAATGGTGTAGGCCTTAATAAGAAGCATGAGCGAGAGGATACTGACAGTCAGCCATTTGGACTTAGTAATGTGCGTAAAAGAATAGCACAGCTTTCTGCAATGCAGCATAATAAGATAGTATTCAGCATAGAAGAACTGTATGATGCTGCCGGGGCTGTTGCCGGTACGCAGGCCATAATACGAATGGCTTTTTAACTTCCTGAAAACCGTTTATACAAATTATAATACCGTTGCTGAAACGGAGCCGTGAGGTAGTGGACATTGGATATACATTGCATGTAGTTCCAATTGTTAACCACTAAACCAATGCCTATGGGATGACAAAAAAATGACGGCTGACTGCCGGTAAAATCCAACAAAACTATTTCACTAAAAAAACACAAAACACTACAATTATGAAAAAAATCAATCGTATTATTTCAGCTATCGGTGCAACCGCACTTATTCTTGGACTCGCATTGGGCAGCACTGCCAATGCTCAGTGCACAACATCTACACTTAATATCAGCTCGGGGTATGATCCCATTGCCGGTGGGCCAGTAGTGCCATCCAATACACAATTGGACCCCATGTGGACATCTACCGTGTCGCCTGATGCCGCAGCTGCAATTCTGGCAAATGGCGACCTGATAGGCTGCTATGATGCACTGCCACTGGTACCGCCCACATGGCCGGCTCCGTTTCCCGGTACTACGTGGATGATGGGACAGAATAACTGGGGCGTAATGACCGATGGCAATCCTGCACATACATTTACCTGTACCTATGAGCGCAAGTTCACAGTATGCGGCTCAGACTCGATCAACTTTGAGATACAGCGTCTGATGTCTGATGACTGGATATCGGATATATATCTGGATGGCTCTGTAATACAGTCATATCCGGTATCGGGTGGGGTAAACGTATATCCGTCTGTAACGCTGTCACTGGGTTTGCTGTCTGGTACGCATTCTATACAGATACTTGTACATAACTTTAATAATGGCGTTTATCTCAATGCAATAGGAGTGGATATACAGGCACAGCTTGTTTCTGTAACAGGTTCTTCATCGCTGGTAAGTGAGATATGTCCTGAATACTCCTGCGATGACAAGTGTGACGATAAATGCTTCTGGAAGCTGACAGGGAATAACATATATGGCACCAATAATCGCTTGGGAACACTGTCTAATGACGATATCAGAATTATATCGTCAGCTACACAGCGTGCTGTTGTAAAATCGAGCGGTGAAATCGGTATCCGTCAGCTGGCCCCAACAACTACATTTAATGTAGATTGTATTCCTCCAGGTCTGGTGCCATCAGGACTACGCTTTGAAAATCTGCCATATGGCCAGGGTAATATACTGGTGGTAGATGCTCTGGGTTATGTTTATCAGATGCAGGGTGGAACTGTAAACCCGGCTAACCCTGCGGCATTGCAGCAGGAGGTAGATGCGCTCAAAAAAGAAGTGGCCGAGCTGAAAGCATTGATAAAAGGAGAAGCCGGAACCGGCAATACACACAAAGCCAGTACTATGAGTGTATCGCCCAATCCCAGCAGTGGTGATATCAATGTTTCCTATGCTATAGTAGGCAGTTTTACCAAAGCAGTGGTAAGAGTAAGCGATAATATGGGCAGAGAAGTAATTACAGCTCCTGTACCTGACAATAATGGCATAGTGCACATAACGCTACCATCATCACTGAAAGCTACAACACTGGTAGCAACACTCATAGTAGATGGGGCGCAGATATCAGCATCCCAGATAAGCTATATGGTAAAGTAAATCGCAGATCAGGCTAATAGATATAGATTATTGAACCCAATTACGGAAAACGAACCAGGGCTGCACATTTGTGCAGCCCTGGCAATTTATTATCGGAACACCCATGATCTGTTACTGAAATTCAGAATCAGGTATTCCTTTGTTTACTTCCACGCTTTGTACTTTAAGATTAAGGTTGGCACCACCGGCAGGCAGGCTCATAAAGTGAGGTACCTTATATCCGTTGGTTCCGGGTATTTCACGGTAATCAGAGCGGTCTGTACTCTGAGATACTTCGTTGCCCTGAGGGTCTTTGTCAAAGCGGGTTTCGCGTACCAGCAGCCCCGTTTTTTCATCGTAGTATTCCATACGCTTTTTACCTGCAGCATCTACTACTTCCATTATATAGACGTCAGCACCATCAATGGTTTCCATTCCTTTCAGGGTGCGTTTCATGCCATATTTTGCATCATGAAGCTCTGCCTGGAGATCAGCTTCCTGTACTGTTTCTGCTATATCTTCAGCCGACAGTTCTTTTTTCTGACCACGCACTTCTTCATACCCTTTAGTACCATCAAATACTTTCTTCTGGAAGGTCATTGTTTTCCCTCCTATATTGGCATCTACCTGCTGGCGCATTTTGTTACCGTCCTTTTTAACTACTGTAATGGTAAATGTCATGCCCTGGAGCTCTCCGGTGCTTACCATTTTCAGGTCTTTAACCGTATTGATAGCCTTTTCGCCACCTATAGCTGTAATGTACTTTTTGTAAACATCATCAGCCGTCAGACCCAGCGGAACTTCTTTTCTTTCTGATGGTGTAATAGGCTTGCCGGCATAGTCATAATAGCTCACAGTGCCATCGGCTGAGAAGCGGGCCAGCTTATTGGCCACTTCATCTTTACTGCCAGCTACAACAATGTTTGCATTTTCCGGTCTGATATATTTCTGCGCTGCAGCCTGTACATCTTCGGCAGTAACTGCGCTCAGGTTTTTCAGATAGTTTTTATAGTAGTCCTTAGGCATGTGGTAACGCTCAATGTTTATGGCAAACTGAGCAATACGTGCAGGATCTTCGAGCGAAATAGCAAAGTTGCCCGATATATAGTTGATAGTATTGCGCAGTGTAGAGTCGCTTACCTTTTCTGTGCGTATAATGCGCATTTCGTTTATCAACGCTTCCAATGCACTGTCAGATACATTGTTCTTGCATTTGAGTGTGGCAGCAAAGCTACCGCAGATGTCATCTTCGCGCAGAGAGGAATAAGAGCCGTATCCCCATCCATGTTTTTCACGTATATTCTGAAACAGGCGGCCCTGTGAACCACCACCCAGAATGGTATTAGCTACTTTAGCTTTAATAACATCATCCATACCTGGTTTCAGGTCAGTAAGCGGGTAGGTGACGCTGAAAACACTCTGTACTGCTGCTGTGCGCGGTGCAAAGGCAACTTTAGTTTTACCATTCATAGCAGGAGTAGGGTAGTTGGCCACTGGTACATCTGACCGCTGCCATTTACCGAAGTACTTTTCTATAAGCGGCTTAACCTCTGCCATTGTTACATCGCCCACAATAGCCATATAAGCTACATTAGGGCGGAAGTATGTTTTGTAATATTTACGGCACTGATCCAGTGTAATGGCTTTTACCGTTTCCTGTGTTGTTACTTCGCCATATGGGTGGTTGCTGCCATAGTTTACTACGGCACTTACATTGGCTACCATTGCATCAGGTTCATTTTTCTGAGCTTCCAGTCCCGAAGCCAGTTTCTTTTTAGAGCGGTCCAGCTCGTCCTGAGAAATAACGGCATTCATAGCCACGTCGGCCATGAGTTCAAATATGCGGGTCTGGTATTTTTTCAGACCGCTTCCCTGAACACTGTTGGCATCGATGGATATATTTGCCCCCATCTGGTCAATTTCAGATGTAAGCTTATCCTTAGAGCGGGTGGTGGTACCGGACATCAGCAGTTCGCTCATCATGTCCATGTATCCGGCCATATTTCCTTCCACCTGAGGCTTAATGTCCAGTTGTATACTGGCTTCTATAGTAGGGAGCTTATGGTTTTCCACCACAAATACTTTCATGCCGTTGGGAAGTGTAAAACTCTCGGTCTTGCCAAGCGATATTTCGGGTGCTGGACCCGGCTGCGGCCGTTTACTCCGGTCCAGAGATTGTCCCTGAACAGATAAGGCAACCGCAAAAGCTAATATAGATAGTGTTACTTTTTTCATTTTTTTCTCTTTGTGCAGGTTAGCTATTATTTTTTTCCGGGATTGTTAGCGCTTTCTGTTGATTTGTTCTCCTCTGATTTAGGCAGATAGTGTACCACCAGCCTGTTCTCTTTAGTAAAGTACTTATTGGCAACACGCTTTATATCTTCTTTGGTAACCTTGCGGTAGCGGTCCAGCTCGGTGTTAATAAGGTTGGCATCGCCCATGTATGTATAATATGTAGCAAGATTGCTGGCAATACCCAGTACTTTCTGGTTTTGCTCTACAAAGTCATTCTCTGCCTGGTTTTGCAGCTTTTTATATTCCTCGTCTGTAATACCGTCTTTCTTTACTTTCTCTATTTCGGCCAGCAGTGACTTTTCAAGGTCATCGGCAGAAACACCCATATTGGCAATACCCAGCATTATAGCAAGTCCGGGTTCCTCATTGCCCAGGTCAAAGGCAGCAGCCTGTATTGCTTTTTCCTGTTTATCCACCACTTCACGTTCAAAGCGGGAGCTCTTACCTTTTGACATGAGCTGTGTAAGCAGTTGTATAGCATAATAGTCATGCTCGCCCAGTTTAGGCATGTGGTATGCCAGTACTACGCCTGGTAGCTGCACATTGTCATAGAACTTCACACGCTTTTCTGCGGTCTGCTTAGGTTCTACAGCAGTAGGCCGGGGTATGGGTTTGGTGCCTTTGGGGATATCGCCATAGTACTTTTTTATAAGCTCTTTTGTTTTGGCTTCATTTATGTCTCCGGCTATAACCATTACGGCATTGTTAGGAACATAGAATGTTTTATAGAACTCCATAAACTCGTCGAGCGTAGCCTTATCTATGTACTGCTCCTTACCTATAGGGCTCCATTTATAGGGATAGGTAGTATATCCGTTTTCGAATATTACGTTTATCAGCTGGCCATAGGGCGTGTTGTCATAGCGCTGCTTTTTCTCTTCTTTTACCACTTTACGCTGCGTTTCTACACCTACCTCATCAATTTTGGCATGCAGCATACGCTCAGACTCCATCCATAATGCCAGCTCCAGCTGGTTTGACGGGAGAACTTCATAATAGAAAGTACGATCCTGGGTAGTGTTGGCATTCAACTGACCACCTGCTGACTGTACCAGCTTCATAAACTCACCCCGCTGTATGTTTTCACTGCCTTCAAACAACAGGTGCTCAAAGAAGTGTGCAAACCCGGTACGCTCTGGGTGCTCATTTTTTGAGCCCACATGATACATAAGAGATACTGCAACAATAGGTGTGGAGTGATCTTCATGCAATATTACGTGCAGGCCGTTTGGCAGGGTGTACTGCGTGAAGTTGATCTTAGCTTCAGCCTTTTGCAATGGTGCCACCAGCAGGGACGCGCCAAGAAACAGGCTATAAAGTGCTTTTCGCCTCATGATTAATTTTTGTTTGGGAACAAAAATATACCATGAGGGATTAAAAAGCCGGTTTTATATAAAATTCCCCCGGCATTTCCCACCCGACTGGATTGAAAGGGTAATTATTCAGTAACTGTCAGTAAATACGAGAGAAAAAGTAACGCCAGCCACGTAAATGTGATGAAGGCTTTAACAATAGCCTGCTAAGTCTGTATAGCAGACGTCCTATAATGTATGGTGAGCGGATTGGTGCTTGATTTTTCATGTCAGGGTTTGGGTTATGGGTGTACACGAAAACAAATGCAATAAATATACATGCACAAAATCCGTGCCAGGAGAGGCAGAAGACTTTTTAGAATGTTAATATGTTACTCGAGAGATATGCTGTTTAAGCGTAGCAGCATAGAGATAGCCAGGCGGTCAAGGTTGCTTTCGGAGCGGTTTGAAAGAAGTACTACGCCTTTTCCCTTACCGGGATAGAAACCAATATAGCTGCTGAAACCACCTGTATTGCCATTATGCCATACTATGGGGCCGGTATTGAATACGTTTCCACTCACATCGTCTATATGCCAGCCACAGCCTACTGCACCACCGGGGATATCTGCCACAGTTTTACTTAGTTTTTGTGTAGCCCGGCCTATGGTGCTGGTTGTGTCTATTACTGCTTTCAGAAAGCGAATCATATCTGCACCAGACGACCGGATAGCCCCTGCGCCAAATAATATGGGCATATGCCATTGGCATGTAGCTTTGCCTTCTGCATCATAGGCCGTAGCCATTAATGCGGTGTCGGTACATAGTAACGATGTGTTATTCATCTCTAAAGGATGGCAGATGTACTGCTGCAGCAGGGTGTCATAAGATATGCCGCTACGCCATTCCAGCACATGACCCAGCAGGCCGGCACCCAGATTAGAGTAATCATAACCGGCCGCAGAGGGGGCTTTTTTGTCCGTATCATGTGCCAGATAATATTTAAGGTCATCGGGTGACAGTGTGCTGTATGGATCACATTCATTCTGTTCTATCTGGGGAAACCAGAGTGCAGGCAGGCGTGGAAAGCCGGATGTGTGTGATGCAAGGTGGCGCAAGGTGGTGCCACCGTCTACAGCCATTGTATATCCTTCGGGTAAATGTGCTGAAAGCAGGTCGTCCCATTTGAGTTGTCCGGCATCTGCCATTTGCTGTGTCATAATGGAGGTGAATACTTTGGATATAGACCCTATTTCAAATATGGTATTGGTATCTGTCAGTTGGCCGGAGGCTAAATCGGCATAGCCAAAGCCGCGCATATACATTTTATCTCCTTGTATGATGCCAACAAACAGGCCGGGGGTACCGGTTTTTTCTATGTGCTTCAGACAGAGTTTTGTAACACGCTCTTTAAGGTCGTGGGAGTCTTTCATGTGTCTCATTTTGTAGTACACAACCCCGGTAACAATCAGTAAAAGGACAATAATAACAGCAATGACAATACCGGCAATTTTCAGGATACGGAGCATATAAGTGAATTTGTCATAAAATTAATAATTGTAGGCACTTGTGTCCAGGATGGGATGAATACATTTTTGTATTTGTGATGGTTAAACTTATAGTCAGTGTGACAGTCTGAATGTTCCCAAATAAAAGTTAATTGCAGCACCTGAGAACGGTGTGTAGCGGCAACACTCCCATGGTTTATAAAGTAATATTGTATTTTTCGCCTTTAAAAACTCCCCATCAGGAGTTCTATACACTATCTCCCGTAGCATGACCCCAGGTATTATACATGGTGCATATCGTCCCGACCTGTTGCATGAGGAAACTCTTGCTGACATTTTTCGTGCTACTGCGGCATTATACCCCGATAAAACAGCTCTGATTTTTAATGAGCAATCATTGACTTACAAACAGCTGGACAGATGGAGTGATGCCATGGCAGATTATCTGTCCCAGAATGGGGTGGTACCGGGTAGTTATGTAGGGTTATGGTGGCCCCGGGGGCTGGAGCTGCATGTAGCAGTACTGGCCATAGTAAAAGCCGGTGCTGCATATGTGCCGCTGGACCATGAAATGCCCGCAGAGCGTGTAACCGGTGTGCTGGAAGAGGTAGGGGCAATGGGGTACATAAGTAAGGATACCTTACCGCTCCCGTGTCCCCGGTTTGATGTTGTTGCACTGCCCCGGGCCGACGAAATTGTTTACAGACACAATGGGCCGCAGCCCGATAATACTGCTTATGTACTCTATACATCGGGTAGTACAGGTAAGCCTAAGGGGATACCGATTACTCACCGGCAGATATGCCATCTGGTACGCTCAGAGCAGACTATACTGGAAATAGTACCTGAGGATAAGGTGTATCAGGGCTTTTCGGTATCGTTTGACATGTGGTGTGAGGAGACCTGGCTGGGATACCTGGCCGGGGTAACCCTGTGGGTGGCAGATGCCACAACGGCAAAGGCTATAGATGAGCTGAGCGATGTACTGCGACAAAACCAAATAACAGTACTACATGCAGTACCCAGCCTGCTGGCGGTGATGGATGATGACCTGCCCGATGTGCGGCTGGTGAATGCAGGTGGTGAAGCCTGTACTACTCAGGTACTTTCGCGGTGGTCGGCACCACCACGTAGATTTTATAATAGTTATGGCC
>Ga0209066_10006827_pt1 | contig 11525 bp, 22 predicted proteins | sample All_14_2_FD_187198 | JGI IMG/M metagenome (GOLD analysis project Ga0209066, IMG submission 187198) | Freshwater microbial communities in response to fracking from Pennsylvania, USA - Allegheny Zone_MetaG_DW_15 (SPAdes) (version 2) ...
ACCTTGAATATGAAATTCAGAATCATCCTCGCTTGGCAGCAGGTCGCAAGACCACGCATCATGCCCACGGTCTCTGAATGCCTGCCTGACGCGGCCTGAGTATTCGCAACCGACAAGCACTCTCATAGCCCGGCATCCTGCAACACGGTTAATTGGCACGCCAGCCGATACACGCCCATGGGACATCCGCGTGACTTGGCGTATTGCCATGCGGCGTGCCTGCCGATGTTCTTGTGATAGCGCAGGTGGGCGGCGCGGATGGCAACTTGGACTTGCTGGTTAGCGGTCATGGTCTAACTCCTCAGGTAATTCGCCGTTGGCCGCAAGCTCTTCATACAGCGCAGCGATGGCCTGGACCGCGCCGTGTCCGCCAATTTCTTTGATGCCGTCGATGGCGGAGGCGGCGTCCATGAACACGTACTGGCTGTACAGGTCTATGCTGTTGTACTTGATCCACTCGGCAAAAAGCGCATCGTAACGCAGTAAGTTATCCTTCCTCCGAGCCGACTGCCACATCTTGCTAATGGCATCGCGTTCATCATGGGCAGACCAGCAGAACGGCTTGTGCTGGTGCGGGATTTCTACGATGTAGATCATGATGCGCGGCCCGCAAACTGAAGCGCAGATTTTGCCGCAGGACGGTCCCACCCAAACATCGAGCCTGCGATTGCGCTCTCCAAAATCTCAGGCGTTACGTCTTGCGCATTCAGTTGGTCAGCGCTGAACCGGCTGTAGATCGGCCAGTAGCCTTCTTCGCCAATTTTGACGGCCATGACTGGTGCCTGACATGAGGCGACGCAAAACTTTACCGGGTCTGCATAGATAATAATTTGTTCCATTTCAAATTCTCCTTTGGTTGGCCGCCTATCAGCCATGAACGAACTATACCAAGTGCGGATGAGTAATGCAAGCTATTTTTGCAACTGTTACATTTTGTTACATTTAGCTCAAAATGGCAGATCGTCATCATCCACAAACGCATTCGCCTTGGCCGCAGAGTGTTCGCTGATTGGCGCAGCATTGCGCTCCTTGGGGACGTACAGATTCAGCCAGCCGCTCCAATCTGGGCCGACGGGCAGGCATTCCATCTTGATGCTCAACTGGCCCTTGTCGTTCTCGAATACCTTTCCGCATGTCAGGTAACGCTTTTTGGTTTCACCCTGATTGGTTTTATATTCACCTACGTTTGCCACTACGTCATAGACTACTTTTGCCATGATTTGTTACTCCTTTGTTTGATAAATCAGTTGCTACACGTTAAAAACTACAATCCGTACTCCGCTCACTATCCTTACGAAGCAAGCATTGCTTACAGATGAATTCACCGCGCAATAGCCGTTCGCGCTCCTGCAATAACGCGCCTATCGTGCTGTAACAATCAGCCATGATTCCGTGCGCTACATCAAGCGCATTTCTCCCGCCTGCACCAATCTGGCAACGCTTCATGAGGCGTTCAGCATCTTCTGTTTTCACTGTCGTCATGAATTCTAATCTTCCGTTACGATTCAATAACCCGCTGCGCCTGCTCCGCGCTGGTGACGAATCCAGCGATACCACCAGCTTCACGGATCGCCGTTAGAAACGCTTGCTGCTCTAATTCGCGCTCACCTGACGGCGCTTTCCACAGGCGATTTTTCGCTTCCAAGGCGAACATGCGCTTATCCGTCAAAAGTCCCCAAAAATCTGTAACGCGCATCTTGGTTCGACTGCGTACCCACCGATAAAACCATATCGGCGTCCCGCTGGCATTCTGCGACATGCCTGAATTCTGGCGGACAGCGAATAGCACCTTCGGATGATGCGCCAGCAATGCACTGACTTCGCGCATAACGGATTCCTCGCGGTCATCGTCCGTCATGCGCTTGCTGTTGCTGCGCTTGTCGGCTATTTCATCAAGGTCATCGCGCAGCGTCGTGCCAAACGCATTCGCCCATGACTGCTCGGCCTTACGATTTTCCAGCAACGTTTCGCGGAGTGTTTTACGGGGCTTCATCAGTAGGGACGCTCATGTTCACCATAGAGGCTGCCAGGTTTCTGACCACTTAATCCACTTGCTTGATTGTATAGATTACTTCTTAAATTCGCGTAATAGCGAATTGACTTTTCTTGCTCTTCACGCCGCTCCCTCCATGCGGCCTCTCTTGCTTCGATTTCCTCATCCATCAGTTTCTTAACCTTTGGCATATTATCCTTCGCCCATGCCATAACAGCGTCATGCTCCAAATCGTACTTTTTAAGAGGAGCGCGATGCGTAGCGCAAAGGTATCCCCACCGAGCATCAGTTCCGGTAACAGGTTCAAAATGCACCCCGCATATTTGGCATACACTGTATTTCTTTTTCCATAAGTTACATAGGCTCATCATTTTGCCGTCTCCTTTTCTTCGACATAACTTCCGCCACCAGGCAAGGCATAGATAATCCGTCCTTGCTCATCGCGGACAACGACAAGCGGCTCGACCGTGGTTTCGTCATCCATGCGCTTTGTTTTCGGAACGATCCAGTATTTCTGCCCGCTGGCATCACGGAAACGCAGCGCGGGGATATTGCCGTCCCTGGTGTAGGTTATCGGCTGGCTGGTGCTGGTGTAGTACATCAGATCAACTCCTCACCTGCCGGATTACCTGCCTTCGCCGCCGCACGTTCAGCCGCAATCTGTTCCAGCATTGCTTTGCGTTCGGCGGCTTTCTCACGATATACCTCACGCGCCTCGACTAAATCATCCGTCGTCCAGTCGTCCAGTTTCTTGCCGTATTCCTTCTCCAGCATTTCCTTGGTGAATGCGATGCTATCGAATGCGTCGATCACCTTCTGGAGTTCTTCCTGCGTAGGCTTCACTGGCGGATTGATCGCAGTTGTGATAACCGACAGATCGCCTTCGGACGGATCGCCGGTAATGTTTTCAGGTGCGGGTGCGGGCGCAGGTGCAGGTGCAGGAACTTTGGCCACCGGAGATTCACCACGCAGCACAGCGCCTTTGGCTTTAACATGATCCGGCATCGGAACGGGTTGTGCGACAGGCGGAATAACATCAATGCTAACGGCTGTTTTCTTTCCGCGCTTGGTGGATAGCATCAACACAATCGGCGCTGCGATGCTGGCATGCGAAACCTCTATGCCGCCAACTTTCACACCGCCAAATGTGGTATCAGGATTACGGACAAGCCGAATACGCTGGCCTACCCAATTTGCAGGATCGTCGCCAAAGCATCCAATCAACGCACGGCGAAATGTCTTGGATGGGCGATAGAACTTGTCGGTTTCATTCAGGAGAAGCTGCACCGGCTGCTCATTGCTTGGCCCACGCTGCACTGCTTTAATGGTGACATCCATCGTGATCCCGCCGATGAGATTATCCGCGTCCACTTGATCTGACTTGGCCTCTACCGCTTGAATCAATTCTGCTTTGTTCATTTCACTCAACTCCTTTCAAAAGGTTTTCTTCATGTTCCGCATTAAGATCGTTCAAGTCCCACGGCATTGCATCTAGCATCTGTATGTCTTGCGGATACCCAGGCCATTCGTCAAGCAGCATGCACTCATGCCAGATATTGAGCGCCTCTGTGAATTTCCGCTTGCCGACTTCAAGGAATTCCATCGTCGGCTTGAATAGCTGCACCGGATACGGCGCGACGGTTTCCTGTACCAAGAAAAGCCATTCGCATTTTTCGCCCAACTCCTCGGCGACGCGCAGATACATGGCTGCTTGCAAGTCATATCCGAACTTCGATGCCTGTCTTGCAAAATTGTCGAGCGATACGCCGGTCGTTTTGTAGTCGATAATCTTCCGATGAATGTGAATGTCGGCGCGGATTCTGCATAAAACGCTATCCACCTCAGCAATCATGGTGACTTCATTTGTTGTTTGCTTCACGTCGAGGCCATAAGCAGAAAGCATTCCAGCGGCGATGCGCGCCATTTCCTGCGTGCGCTCATAGTCAGATGCAAGAATAGGTGTCAGCCCTTCCGCCCTTGCTGCATCACGTTGCTCTTTCGCTGCTTTTGTCAGCCAGTTATCGAATTCGCATACCTGAATGCCTGCGCCGTTTTCCAATAGCATTGCATGTGCCGCAGAACCAATATCAAATGCTGCCTTTGGTGGCTGCGGCTTGAAGTCTGGATTCAGCTTCGGATGCGCTGCCCATGCCCAATACGGCGGGCGCTCCAATAACAGCTTTGCGATGCCGCTGGACAACGACGGATTTTCACAAGGATCAGCGTGGTATTCCGCTGCGGTGATTGTGTGGATTCCTGCTGGCAGTGTCATTCTTCCTCTCCCTCAATAAACTGCAACATTGCATTGACTTCTTCCCTTTCGGCTTTTTCACGCTGAAACCGTCCTATGGCCTGCCACCACCAATCGAAATCGTTGCCGCAATCGTCTGGTGAGTCTGGCGTGTCGAGATCGCTCATGGCCGCACCCATTCCATCACCGGCAACCGTGTCAGCGCATACGCCCTGCGCCAGCACTCTGCGGCTGTAGCGCCAGCGACATGCCCTATCGGTGTAAGCTGTGCGGCGTACTGCGTGACCATGTTGCCATCGACAAAGGCATGGCCGCATTCAACTGGCGGGTCTTGGCGATAGACTTTTGCGCGAATCATGTTAAGACTGACGTTCATCTTCATGTTTCGGTACTCCTTGGTTAAATGACACCTCCACTTTACCCGAATAAATCCGCATGTCAATACTTTTGACAAATATATTTTTTGCCCTGTAATAATACTTTACAACGGCAAAAAACAGGTGTAACGTGCGCCACACTATGACGACAAACGACATCATCCAGCACTACGAAACCATTGACCGAGCATGCGAATGCCTTGGCTACACACGGCAAACCCTGTGGAATTGGAGCCGAACAGGTATTCCGCATCGCACACAAATAATCATCCAGTTCAAGAGCATGGGCGCGTTACAGGCCGATAAACCCAAGGGGAAGTAATTGAACGCCGACTTCAAGGCGCGGATCGCCAGAATCCGCGATACGGTATCTTTACCCGATCTTTTGCTGTCCTATGGCACAACGCTACGGCAGACTGGCAGTGGGTACATTGCCAAATGTATCAGCCATGAGGACAATAATCCGTCGATGTCAGTTTATCGAGCAGATAATTTTAATGGCTATCTGTGCATCTGCCATGCCTGTTCTTTCAAGGGTGACGTTGTCGACGTCTACGAAAAACTCACTGGAGCAGATACCGCCGAAGCCGTCGCCGCACTCGAAGGCAATGAGTACGCGGGACGAAATTACGCGGTTATCAAAGACGAGCCGCCACTGAAGGCAGCGCGGCGTGAAGTCTTTCCGCCACCGGATGACGCGCCGGACGTACCCTGGAAACGGGCGATGTTCATGACGGCAGATGACCAGTGGATCGGCATGGGCGACCCCGTGGCGACATGGTGCTATCGGACACCGGAAGGCAAGCCGTGGTATTACGAGGCACGTTATGAGGTCGACGGCAAAAAACAGCCGCGATGCTGGACATGGGGGAAACGCGGCAGTCAGCCTGCACGTTGGGAGCTAGGCTTTCCACCTGCACCGCGCCCGCTGTATGGACTCAATGAAATTGCCGAAGCCGTACAGGTGCTGGTCTGTGAAGGCCCACGCAAGGCAGAGGCGGCGCGCAAGCTGCTGGGCGACATGCCATCCGTCGCATGTGTAGGATGGGCAGGTGGTGCGAATGGCGTCAAGCATTCGGACTGGTCGCCACTGGCGGGCAAGTCGATCCTGCTGATGCCGGATAACGATGCCCCCGGAATCGCGGCCATGCAGGAAGTCGGCAAGCGGGTATCGGCCAGCAGCCTATTCTGGATTGATACCGCCGCCATGCCTGAAGCATGGGATACCGCCGACGCGCTAGCCGAGGGATGGGACAGGGATAAATTCGTTGCCTTCCTCAAGGCGAACAAGCGCGAATATGCCGCACCGGAGCCTGAGCCGGAACCGGAATCGGAACCACCGCCCGAACCGCACGAACCACCGGAGATACCCTTCCCGCCGCAACCGATGGACTATATCCCGGATGACAATAACCCGTATCCGACCGAGTGGCCGGAGCCGATGGATATATTCGATGAAGTCACACCGCCGCAAGTCAAGGAATACATGCTGCCGGAGTGCATCGCCGACTGGTGCATGGATACGGCGGGCATTGTCGGCGTCGACCCGACCACGCTTGTGCTGCCTGCCATCGTTGCAGCGGCTTCGCTGTTACACGATGAAATCCAACTCCAACCAGAGGCGAAAAATCCATCATGGCGCGAATCAGCAAGGCTATGGGGCGCGATTGTCGGCGAACCAAGCAGCAAGAAGTCACCCGCCATTAGCAGGGCACTGAGTATCGTGAAAAAAATAGATGCTGAGTGCAATGAGCGGGAGGCGAAAATAAAATACGAATTCAGCCTGCTGGAAAAAGCGCACAAGACGCAGGAATCCGCCTATGTCGACAAGGTAGCAAAGGGCGATAAAACGGCAGTTATGCCGGTCAAGCCGGAAATGCCTGCTATCCATCGCGCCATTGCGCAGGACTTCACCATCGAATCACTGCGCGATATTCTCAAGCATACAGGGCGCGGCGTACTGGCGGAGCGCGATGAGTTGAGTGGCTGGTTTGGCAGTATGGATGCTTACAAGCGCGGCGGAGGTAGTGACCGTGCGGCATGGCTGGAAACCTATAACGGCGGCAGTCGGCGCATCGAACGCGTCGGCGCTGGCAGTGTATTCGTTAAAAACTGGTCGGCCTGCATCATCGGTGGCATACAGCCGGAACCCATGCGCGCCCTTGCATCAGGCATGCACGAGGATGGCTTGTTGCAGCGGTTCATAGTGATCTATGGACGGCCAGGATGCCCCGGCAATGAGCAGACGCCAAACAAACCGGCAAATGAGCGTTACCGTGAAGTCATGCGGCAACTATGGGATATACAGCCAGCACCTGAAGGCACAGTAAAACTATCCGAGGGCGCGAACAATGTCCGCCGGGAGATTGTCGGCTATGCGTACAAACTTATCGACGTTGGCTTTGTGTCCACGGCCATGTCCGCTCATCTAGGCAAATGGGAGGGACTCTCTGCGCGCCTGCTGCTGACGTTCCACGCCATCGAATGCGCAGACCGGCATGTTCACCCGCAGTCATGCGAGATTAGCGAGGAAACCGCCCAGAAAGTGAAGGCGTTCATGATTGATCTGTTATTGCCCCACGCCACCACGTTTTACACGGACGTGCTCGGCGGTTCCGATTTATCAAAACAGATAGACGCCATCGGAAACCTGATTCTGGCGCGTAACGCCGGGGAAATCACGTTGAGCGGAATATCCAGCGGCTGCCCAGGCTGGCGTAACCTGTCCGATCAGATGCAGGCTACCGTTATCAACCGCCTGATAGATGCTGGATGGTTGCATCCTGCACCTGGCGTCCGCACAAACAGCAAGCGGATGATAGCTACGCGGTATCTGGTGAATCCGGGACTGCATAAGGCACACGCGGAACGGGCAGAGCGGGAACGGATCAGGCGGGCGGAATCGGTCGAGATTTTCAAGGCGATGCGCGGCCAGTGAAAAAATTCCCCGGACTGGATTCTGCACAGTCCGGGGATAACCGCTTACGCGGCGCATGGCGGGGAAACCATGCGAGGGGGAAAACTGGATTTTAGTTTGAAAACAGGGAAAGCAGTATGCTGAGAACGAACAGGACGACGACGGCAACGCCAACGCCATAGAATCCGCCGAATAGGAATGCAAGGCCGAGGATAATAAGCATTTCCATGATAACTCCTTTCAATGAGCGGCAATATGTCCGCGTTCCAGCAGCATCTTGCAGACTTCCTGATAAATGCGGGAGTCGGTAAGTATCCCCTGCGCGTATTGTCGCAGGATACGGGCCAGGCGCGTGCGGGTTGCGATGTCCATGCAGGTATTCATGCGGCCACCTTTTCCGGTTCTGCGTGGCCTAGCGCAAAATCTGAAAACCATTCCGGCGGCGTGGCAGGTACGGCGACGTGGCCATCTGTTATCGGCATAATCCCGCCGATAAAATCGCTATCCTGCAAGCTGATTAGCGCGCATCCCTGCCCGTTATAGCCGATCCCCACAAGTGAATGTTTCTTACCATGCAGATAACCCCATGCCTTCGCTAGTCTGCCTATATATTCGGGATTGAACTGTGCGGCCTCGCCTGATACCTTTTGCGGCATAACGCGCCGCCAGTCTGGATAACGGGCGTCTGTGGTATGTCCGGCAATGGACAGTCCGGCATAGGTTATCCGCACTTCGCGGCGTCCGTCGGTATCTGATACCGGCGCACCTATGACGAATTCAACATCGCCCGCCGGTTTAATATGTTTCAGCAGGTCGCTAGCAATGCAGATACTCGTTAGCGGCTTGTCAATATCCGGCTGGTCACTGACCACGCGGAAACAGCCTAAAATGTGCCCATTGGTTGCGACAATCCGCGATTCTGTGCGGCCTATTTCCAGGCAGATACCGTTTAGATATTGCCGGATGTCTTTCTGTGCGGCGAAGAGTTTCAGCACGGCAATGTATTTTGCCGGGACTGTTAGTTGTATTTCCTGTTTTATTTCCATGATTATTTTCCTTTAGGTTATGCTGCCTTAAGTGCTGCCTGATATTCCCCGGCGTATTCCATCGCGGCCAGGTGCGTGAATGGTGCGCGGTAGATCATGCCGGTGGAAACCTTAACCACGCGCCATCCTCTGCGCGCTTCCAGTTTTTCAAGCAACTGATAGGTTAAGCCGGTGCGCGTAGTCCATAGCTGCCCCTCTGCATACGCTGGGCGTGCTGCCTTCGCCGAATGGTATTTGCGCACGGCTTCGCGCCATTCTGCGGCACAGAATTTAGGCTGGCTTACCTTGTCAAGAAAATGCAGCGGGCAGTTCACCTCATAAGGCCCCATGCTCTCATCCAGCTCTTTTGTTCCCCAGCCATAACCGCGTCCCCCGCTCTGCATCAGATTCAAGCCAATAGTCACTTCACCACTGGGTGCGCGCATCAGATACCAGAAGTTATTCCCGACAACAACAGAATCAAGCATTTCATAACCCGGCGCTAAATGCCCAGGTTCCCTGAACTTCTGGATAAGCGCCTGTTTGTCGATACGTGAATCCGCGTAGAAATCCCAGCCCATGATAATTCCCCTTAGAATTGAAAAAACAAGATCAGCGCGAAAACAAGCCCGATAATCGCGCCTGCCAGTGTGTGCATTAGGTTTTCAGACATGGCGCGCCTATTCCTGCCATGCTTCGGGCAGGTCGACGCCTTCGTTTTCCGCAGCTTCCCGAAGGTATCGAATGTCTTCACCATTCAGATCATCCGGCGAATACTCGTCGAGCAGATCACATAAAAACCCCTCATGGCCTTCATAGGGCGTCGTGTGAAATATGGCCAGTTCTTTGCCGTTCATCATGGCAACCTGATAATCATCGTTGACCAGGAACACAAAACCGCTATTCCTATTCATAGCCAGCCTGACGCCTTCGTTAGAAAATCCCCATGGCAATTCAGCGGCCAGTAATTCAGCGGCCATATTGCGTTCACGTGAACCGAAGTCCGCCATATTTTCAGTGTAGATATTTTCCATTTCAAATTCCCCTTTATATAGTGTTAAGCGTTGGCTTGCCGTAATGCGTGCCAATTGTTGCGATAACATTTTGTCCATCCATGTTAGGCACTTCATAAGCATGGTGGCTATCTACCGCCGTGCAGCAAGTAAACCCGTCTACGCGCAGCAAATAACGCGGGTTTCCATTTGCTGATTGTGGCAGGCGTTTAATTATTTCCAGCTTGCCGATGTGCTGCGTTATGTTTTTCATTTTTCTACCCCTTTTAAGTATGGCCATTCAGCCAGTGAGTGATACTATACCAAGCAAGGATTAGTAAGTCAACCCCTATTACAATTTATTTTTCACCATTTCACGCAAGCCGGATTCAATCGCCAGAACAAGGCTTTCGCCGATCTGCTGCATCCTGCGCATGTCTTCCCTGTCGCCGCGTTCGTACAGTGTTAGGGCACGGCATAGGTCGAGGTATTCCGGCGTACTGCAAGCGTGTTCCAGGGCTTCGTCGAGGTTTTCGGGTGTCATGGCTTTCCTTTCATTGAGTCGATCAAGTTGCCCAGGTGTCGCGCTGGGCTTCGCGTGTTGCATGCCATTACCTATGCAGTCCACGTGCCAGTCAATGAAGTAGAGCATAAAATAAGTGGATACTTACGGCGAAACCATTGCAGTAACTAGCCATTTATTTTTATCGATATGACTGACCAGCAACAAACCACAGGATGCGACAACCGGTCAATGTGCCGTAAAACGTCACCCACTACATGCCAGCCATGCCGATAATCCGCCGAAACCCTTGGTACGACTGCATTCCCTTATGTGCCGCAAAACTTCAGCCCGAAAACGGCACAGTGACGCAAAACGTCAGTCTAGGAATGTATAGGTATGTTAGTCGAGTGATGCGAGTTATGCGAGTGATGGATGGTTAGAGATTCACCTTCTGCGTGCACGCAGGTATTCCAACTTTCTTTTTTTATTATATTATTTTAAATTATATATATATTTAATTCTTACAGAATACTTCAGACGATTTTCAAAAATCTTTCTTAACTCGCTTTACTCGCTTTACTCGCTTGACTGATCTAAACACTTCTGTTATTCTGCTGATGCCAGCATGTGCTGGTTATCAGTGGAGGATGAGATTATGGGCAGACAAGTGATATATCGGCCGTGGGTAGTTGATGCGGTGGCCGCGTGGCATGCCAAGCAAGCGCCAGGGCGTAGCTTATCGCCTTCGACAGCCGCAAGTGAGGTGGTTGCACATGCTGGCATACCGGCGGCCGGTTGTGGGCCGTCTATCGTCGCCGCGCTGCTAGTCAAAAATCATGGATGGGTTCATGCGGATCGTATGCTGTGGCGGCCTATGTTCAAGCCACAGATGCCACAGATGCCAATGAAGATAGCAAGTGCAGCGCCGGTAACGATGTCAGATGATCCAGCGATGACGCCGGACGAGATGGCAGAATTCCGGAAATGCCTAAAGCCAGCGCCGGTGGCGCTACCAGGGGAACTTATATGATTACCCTAACCGTCAAAGCCGATGGCGAGATCGTCGGAGAGTATTCAGGCGCGACTGACGTCGACCTAGCGTTCCGCGTCGCCGCTGCGTGTGCCAAGCGGCGCCGGGAGGTGACAGTATTTGACGGCGAATGCTACGTCGATCCTTCCGGTGGCAAGCACAGTGATCCGTATATATGGCCACTGCCGCGTCCACCTGGCAGGCCTAGGCTCAAAGACGAACCAAAGCCAGACGCTCGACCAGTTGGACGCCCACCACTGCCCGGCAAGGTGATTCATGTACGCATATCAGATGCAGCATATGATGCCCTGCTCGAGCTAGGACACGGCGACATGCAGCTAGCCATCTACAGCGCGCTTGCATGCGTCAGTCATAGCAAGGCATAGCGCGTGAGTGAGTGCTCACTGATGACTGTATGTGAGTGCTTACTAACCT
>Ga0209066_10006828_pt1 | contig 11521 bp, 12 predicted proteins | sample All_14_2_FD_187198 | JGI IMG/M metagenome (GOLD analysis project Ga0209066, IMG submission 187198) | Freshwater microbial communities in response to fracking from Pennsylvania, USA - Allegheny Zone_MetaG_DW_15 (SPAdes) (version 2) ...
GTGGCCACCGAGATCGAAATCGCATGGGGTGGGGCATGCCCCACCCCATGCGATCACCTCAATCTGCACCAGAAATTACACCACGAGCGCGGACGCTAACTCGCGCAACGAGCCATCGAGGTTCCAGCTCATCCCGTGGAAGGGGCAGCGGATCGCCCTGCGCACGCCGCCGCGGCTGCCCTCGCGGGCAAACTTCATCCCCCGGTGCGGGCAGGAATTGATGAAGGCGCGGATGCGGCTGTCCTCGCCCCGGACCACCAGCACCGAATGGCGCCCGATGTCATAGACATGGCGATCACCCGGCGCCGGGATGTGCTCCTCGCGGCAGGCCCATTGCCAGACATTGGGCCACAGCCGCTCCATCTCCGCCTCGTAAAAGGCCGGATCGTGGTAGCGGGCAAAGGGAATGTCACCATCGCCGAGGAAGGCATAGCGCTGCTCGCGCAGCGGCGGCGGCGGATCGTCGCCATCGGCGGCAAGAATGTCCTGATAGGAGGGGCCGGGGCAGCGCGCCGCCCCCGGGGGCAGAGCAGGATCGCGCGGCGGGGCAGGATCGCGTCTGCTCACGCTCGCATCGCCTCGCGCCGGTAGAGAGGGTCATCGGGCTTGCGCGCGCCGATGAGGAAGGGCGCGCGTGCGAGCATGGCATCGCTTGCCGGATCGTCGCGCAGCCAATCGACGAGTTCGGCGCGATAGGCGATCTTCCAGATGCCGCCGCGCCGCTCGTAGCGATCGAGATAGCGCCCGGCGATGAACAGATCGCGCGGCGCGCCTTGCGCATCGAAGCTGCGGTGCCAGGCCTGATAATAGACCTCGCCAAAGGCCTCGTCCGCGCCGGCAAAATCAACGAGGTGTTGGCCGATCAGATGATGGTTGCGCGCATGATCCTCGAGCGCGGCCATGCAGAAGGCGGCAAAGTCCGCAGGGCCGCCGGAAAAGATGCCATATTCGCAGCGCGCATCGGGCCAGAACTGGGCCGCGAGCAGCGCTTCGTCGAGCCGGTCGAGTGCGCGCATGTAGAGCGCGGCAAGATCGGCAAGGGCAAAGCGGTCCTCGGCCCTGGCGCTCATGCGATCGACAGGCCCCCATCGACGATGAAGGGCGCACCGGTGGCAAACTTGCTTTCATCGCTCGCAAGATAGACGACGAGATGGGCAATATCCTCGACCTCGCCCATCCGCCCGATCGGCTGGGCGATGCTGAAGGCCGCGCGGGTCGCTTGCGGGTCGGGCGTGCCGGCAATCACGCTTTCGACATTGGGGGTGAGGATCGTGCCGGGCTGGATGCAATTGACCCTGATGCCGTTCTTCTCGCGCGCGCAATAGAGCGCGATCGACTTGGTGAGCATCGCCACGGCCGCCTTGGCCGAATTGTAGGCGGCCAGATCGGGGGAGGGCTTGTTGCCCGCGGCGGAGGAGAAATTGATGATCGAGCCGCCGGCGCTCCCCCACTCCTTGTGGCGCGCCATCAGCGGGATCGCTGCCTTGCAGCCCATGAAGATCGAATCGACGTCAACCGTGTAGCAGCGGCGGAAATCTTCCGGCGTTATGTCCATCACCGAGCCATAGACGGTGATCGCGGCGTTGTTCACCAGCACGTCGAGCCGCCCGTGGCGCGCTTCGACCGCGCCGATCACCTCCTGCCAGCGCGGCCAATCGGTCACGTCCTGGTGGAGGAAGTCGCAGCCCAGCGCCGCCGCGCTCGCCGCGCCGACTTGCGCATTGATATCGGTGATGATGACGCGCGCGCCCTCGGCGATCAGCGCCCTTGCCGCGGCCTCGCCGAGGCCCATCGCCCCGCCGGTCAGCAGCACCACCTTGCCGGCCACGCGCCCTGCCATCCTGCTCTCCCCTCGTCTCCTTGGGGAAAGAGGGCTATCAGCCGACCAGCCCGCTGACCACTGCCAAACTGAGGAAGACCAGAAAGCCCATCGAATCGGTCGTCATGGTGACGAAGATCGAGGAGGCGATCGCCGGGTCGCCCTTGAGCTTCTGGATGGCGAGCGGCACCAGCACCCCGGCAAAGCCGGCGATCATGATGTTGCACAGCATCGCCGTGCCGATCACCGCGCCGAGCAGCGGGTTGCTGAACAGGAGGGCGACGATGGTGCCGATCACCAGCGCCACGGTGCTGCCGTTGAGCGCGGCGATCGACAGCTCGCGCCGGATCGCCCGCCAGGTGTTGGCATCAGTGAGCTGGTTGGTGGCAAGCGCGCGCACCGTCACCGCCAGGGTCTGCGTCCCGGCATTGCCGCCAATGCCAGCGACGATCGGCATGAGCGTGGCGAGCGCGACCATGGTGGCGATCACCTCCTCGAATTGGGCGATCACCGAGGATGCGACCGAGGCGGTGAGCAGGTTGGCAAGCAGCCAGCGCACCCGGGCCTTGTAGCTGTCAGTGATCGGCTCGTTGATGTCGCCATCGCCCGCGCCCGAGAGCAGCAGCGCGTCCTCGCCGGCTTCCTCGGAGATGATGTGGACGATGTCGTCCACCGTCATCTGCCCCACCAGCCGCCCGCTCTCGTCCACCACCGCGGCCGAGATCAGCGCATATTTCTGGAACATCAGCGCCACCTCTTCCTGATCCATGGTGACAGGGATCAGGGTCTGGTCGCGCTTCATCACATCGGTGAGGCGGACGTTGCGTGGGGTGGTGAGGATCCACGAGAGCGCGCAGGTGCCGACCGGGTGGAAGCCTTCGTCCACCACGAAGACCTCGTAGAAATCGTGCTCGATATCGCCCTGTTCGCGCAGGTAATCGATGAGATCGCCCACGCTCATGTGCTCGGGCACGGCGACGAAGTGGCGGCTCATCAGCCGCCCGGCGGTCTCCTCGGGATAGGCGAGCGCGCTCGCCACCGCGGCGCGGGTTTCAGGCTCGAGTTCGGCGATCACCGCGGCCTGATCGGCCGCGTCGAGGTCCTCGATCAGCTGCACCGCATCATCGGTGTCGAGCTGTTCGGCAATGGTGGCGACCGCCTCGGGCGGCAGGGCCTCGATCAGGTCCTCGCGCACGTAATCGTTGAGCTCGGCGATCACCTCGCTCGTCATCAGGTCGCTGATCGCGCGGGCGAGCGCGGCCCGTTCGGAGCGCTCGAGCAGTTCGATGAGGTCGGCAATGTCGGCGGCGTGGAGCGGCTCGACGAGGTCATAGACCGCGCCCTTGTCGCCCGCTTCGAGCGCGGCGCGCACGGAAGCGACGTAATCGGCCTTCAGCCGGTTCTCGCTGTCGAGCCGCTCGTCATCGACCCGGTCATCCGGGCGCACGGCAACCTCGCCCGGATCGGCGATCCCTGCCGGTTCGTCGATGATGCGCTCCTCGGCCATGGCGCGGCGTTTACGGGGGGAGGCGCGAAAAGCAAGCGCGGGAGGGTGACAGCGCGCGATTGCCTGCTAAAAGCCGCGCCCAGCACCAACAGGAGACCGCAGCCATGGCCGAAACTCTTACCTTCACGCTCGATACCGGCGATGGCGTGCCCAAGGAGGTGGTGATCCGCCTGCGCCCTGATCTGGCCCCCGGCCATGTCGCGCGCATCACCGAGCTGGCGCAGGAAGGCTTTTATGATGGCGTGGTGTTCCACCGCGTGATCGATGGCTTCATGGCGCAAGGGGGCGATCCTACCGGCACCGGCATGGGTGGCAGCGACAAGCCCGATCTCAGGGCCGAGTTCAGCGATGCCCCGCATGTGCGCGGCACCTGCTCGATGGCGCGCACCAGCTATCCGCACTCGGCCAATTCGCAGTTCTTCATCTGCTTTGACGATGCCACCTTTCTTGACGGGCAATATACCGTGTGGGGCGAGGTTGAAAGCGGGATGGAGCATGTCGATGCCCTGCCGCGGGGCGAGCCGCCGCGCGCGCCGGGGAAGATCGTGAAGGCGACCGTCGCCTGAGCGGCTGCGCCCTTCCGGGCGAGGGGAAGCCGGCAGGGCCGGGGCGCGGCGCGGTTGTGCGCGCGTCGCCCTGCGGCTAAGAGCGCGCCGATCATGAAACCCACCCGCGCCCCCCAGACCTACCGGGTCAAGAGCTTCGGCTGCCAGATGAACGTCTATGACGGCGAGCGCATGGGCGAGCTGCTGGCCGAGCAGGGCATTACGCCCGCGGCGGAGGGTGAGGAGGCCGATCTCGTCATCCTCAACACCTGCCACATCCGCGAGAAGGCGGCCGAGAAGGTCTATTCCGATATCGGCCGGCTGGTCGCGGCGGGCAAGGAGAAGGGCAAGGCGCCGCTGATCGCGGTCGCCGGCTGCGTCGCCCAGGCCGAGGGTGAGGAGATCATGGCGCGCGCCCCGGCGGTCTCGATCGTCGTCGGCCCGCAGGCCTATCACCGCCTGCCCGCGATGATCGCGGAAGCGACGCGCGGCCGGCGCGCGACCGATACCGACATGCCCGCGATCGCCAAGTTCGACGCGCTTCCGGCGCGGGCGAAGCGCGGGCCCAGCGCCTTCCTTACCGTGCAGGAGGGCTGCGACAAGTTCTGCACCTATTGCGTGGTGCCCTATACCCGCGGGGCGGAGATCTCGCGGCCCTTCAACGATCTCATCGCCGAAGCGCACCGGCTGGTGGAGCAGGGCGCCAAGGAGATCACCCTGCTCGGCCAGAACGTCAACGCGTGGAGCGGCGAGGACGACAAGGGCCGCCGCGTGGGGCTTGGCGGGCTCATCCGCCGGCTGGCCGTGATCGACGGGCTGGAGCGCATCCGCTACACCACCAGCCATCCCAAGGACATGGATGATGACCTCATCGCCGCGCATGGCGAGGTCGAAAAGCTCATGCCCTATCTCCACCTGCCGGTGCAGAGCGGCAATGACCGCGTGCTCAAGGCAATGAACCGCCAGCACAGCGCCGAGAGCTATTTGAAGATCATCGAGAAGGTGCGCGCCGCGCGCCCCGATATCGCGCTTTCGGGCGATTTCATCGTCGGCTTTCCGGGCGAGAGCGAGGCCGAATTTGCCGACACGCTGAAGCTCGTGGACGAGGTGCGCTATGCCGCCTGCTTCAGCTTCAAGTTCTCGCCCCGGCCCGGCACCCCTGCCGCGACAATGGAGGGCCAGGTCGCGGCGGACGTGATGGATGATCGGCTCCAGCGGCTTCAGGCCCGCATCGCCGCGCACCAGCTGGCCTTCAACGAAGCCAGCCTCGGCAAGACCTGCACGGTGCTGGTCGAACGCCGCGGGCGCCACCCCGGCCAGTGGCTGGGCAAATCGCCCTGGCTGCAATCGGTGCACTTCACGGGCGATCACGCGATCGGCGATCTCGTCGAGGTGGAACTGGCCGCAGCCGGGCCCAATTCGCTTTCAGGGCGGGTGCGCACCGCGGTTGCCGTGTGATGACTTTCCACCGCCGCGTGGGCGCGCGGCGCTTGCTTTGGCCCGATGCGCGCCTAGGCTTGCGAATCGTGGGCCGGGGATCGCCCCCGGCCTCAGCCGAAGGAACCTATGGGCCGCAGACCCTCCCGTGCCGGCAATCCGGCGCTCTCGTCTGATCCGCGCGGAGGCGCCGCAGGCCGGCGGGCGCGGGCCGATCTCACCTTTGAGAACCAGGCGCTGCTCGGGCCGCTGTTCGGCCAGTTCGATGCCAACCTGGTGCAGGTGGAAAACCGCCTCGGGGTGTTCATCCACGCCCGCGGGCACCAGGTGATGATCGAGGGCGCCGAGGACGATGTCGCCCGCGCGCGCGATACGCTCAATTCGATGTATGATCGGCTCGCCCGCGGCGAGGCGCTCGATGCCGGGGCGATCGAAGCGCTGATCGCCATGTCGGCCGAGCCGACGCTCGAGGGGATCATTTCGGGCGAGCACGATGCGCCCGCGGTGATGATCCGCACCCGCAAGAAGACCATCGTGCCGCGTTCGGCCACCCAGATCGCATACATGCGCGCGCTGGCGCGTGATGATATCATCTTCGCGCTTGGCCCGGCGGGCACGGGCAAGACCTATATCGCAGTGGCCCAGGCGGTAAGCCAGCTCATCACCGGCTCGGTGCAGCGGCTGATCCTTTCGCGCCCGGCGGTCGAGGCGGGGGAGAAGCTGGGCTTCCTGCCCGGCGACATGAAGGACAAGGTCGATCCCTATCTGCGCCCGCTCTATGATGCCCTCAATGATTGCATGCCGCCCGAACAGGTGCAGCGGCGGATCGACAGCGGCGAGATCGAGATCGCGCCCATTGCCTTCATGCGCGGGCGCACGCTCGCCGACAGCTTCATAATTCTCGATGAGGCGCAGAACACCACGCGCGAGCAGATGAAGATGTTCCTCACCCGCTTCGGCCAGAACAGCCGCATGGTGATCTGCGGCGATCCCAAGCAGGTGGACATTCCCGGCGGCCCGGCGATGAGCGGCCTCAATGATGCTGTGCGGCGGCTCGAAGGCGTCGAAGGCTTCGGCACCATCCGCTTCACCGCCGCCGACGTGGTGCGCCACCCGATCGTCGGGCGGATCGTTGCGGCCTACGAGAACGACGGCGAGGACGCAGCCTAAGGCGCGCTGGCGATCGGGGTGATCGGCGGATCGGCAAGCGGCCAAAGGCGGGTGGGGCTGATGGTCTGGAACCACACCAGCACATCATGGCCGACCACCGGATCGCCCGGTATCTGGCCCGTGGCCGGATCGCTGATCTGCCAGGCATCGGGCACCACCACCGCACCGGCCCAGCCGCGCCAATAGGGTCGCGTGGCCCAGCTGGCGATCAGCGGGGTTGCCGGGCGGGTGGCCATGTCGATCCACATCGCCTGCGCTCCGGTGCGGTCGAACAGGTTGCCGAGTTCCCCGGGGCGGTTGTTGGCAAGGCTCACCACGTCGAGATTGCGCCGCGTCCTCAGGTCGGGCGCGCCGTCCGGGCCGAGCGCGGTGATGGTCGAACGGAAGCTGCCCTTCGACCAGGTGAAGCCCACCGCGGCATAATCTGCGCCCAGCCTGTCGCCGATGGTGCTGCCGAGCGTCTGGAAACCCATCGCCCGGACAAAGCCGGGCACGTCCCTCATCACATGCGAATCATGCGCCCACAGCACCGCGCGCTCGCCGGGGGCGAGCATGGCGATGGCGTTCTCGCCCATGAAGCGGTCGCGCCGCGAGAAATAGGCCGGATCGGCCTTTGACTTGTCGGCATCCTCGCGGTCGAACTCGAAGGCGGCGAGCGCCTGCTGCGCGGTGATCGCGGCAAAGCGTGCGCGGGCAAAACCGGGCGCGGCGCGCACCGCAGGGGCAGCACTCTCGAACCATTGGACGAGCGCGGCGGTGGTGGCCATCACCCGGTCAAATTCGGCGCGGCTCGAGGTATCGACCCAATCGACGAAGCGCCCCCCGGGTTTGAGCCCCCCCATGTCTGCCGCCCATTGCGCGGCCTTTGCCGGATCGTGCGCGGCGATGAAGTCGAGCGCCACGGCGCTGTCGCGCCCGGCATCCTGACAATCAAGGCCGACGATCCGCACCGGGTTTGCCGCGTTCTGGTTCCAGGCGCGCAGCCACAGCAGCAAGCCGGCAAATTCGTCGTTGCGCCAGATGCGGAAGAAGGATCCCGTGCGCATCACCGCGGCCGGATCGCCCGTGCCTTCGCGCACATAGCGATCGAACTGCTCGCCCGCATCGCGGTTGGCTTCGAGCAGCAGCGCCGTCACCTCGCCGCTGCGCACCAGCTGCTTGATCAGCTCGGCCTTGAAGGCCTGGTCCTGGTGCGAGCCGTGCGTTGCCTCGCCGATCCCGACAATCCGCGCGCGGCCCAGCCTCTGCGCGAGCGGGGCGAGGGTATCGCCATCATAGGCCGAAGGATCAAAGGCGATGCCCTTGTCCTTGAGCCAGGCGATCGCGGCGGCCTCTTCCTCGACGGTTGCGGGCGTAGGATCGGGCATGGCCGGCTGGGCAAGCGCCCCGCCTGTCCCATGAGCCCACAACAGCGCGGCCATCGCCAGCGTGAAAAAGCGCATCGATTGTCCCCCCCGGGAAGTGCACAAGGCGCTGGCTTAGCCGCAGCCCTGCGCCAAGCGAAGCGGAAAATCACGCCAGGCCAAAATTCTGTCCGGCTGGCCCTGCGCGCCTTGCCCAAGCCGCAAAAGCATGGTTTCGCGCCGCGTCCGTTGGCACTATCGGCACCTCATGCAGCTGGATATCGACATCGAGGACTGGCCCGAGGGCCCGTGGGAGGAACTGGCGCAGCGCGCCGCGCGGGCCGCGGCCGAGCACGAGCCGCTGCTCGCCAATGCGCGGCTTGCGGCGAGCCTGCTGTTCACCAGCGATGCCGAGGTTCACGCGCTCAACCGCGAATGGCGTGGGCGCGACAAGCCCACCAACGTGCTTTCCTTCCCGATGCTCGCGCGCGGCGAACTCGCGGCGCTTGCGTCCGATGGCCCGCCGGTGCTGCTCGGCGATATCGCGCTGGCGCATGAAACCTGCGCGCGCGAGGCGGCGGAAAAGGGCATCGCGCTTGCCGATCATGCCACCCATCTGATCGTCCATGGCCTGTTGCACCTGGCTGGCCACGACCATGTGGCCTCGGACGAGGAGGCCGAGGCGATGGAGGCGCTCGAGCGGCGGATACTTGCCAAACTGGGCATCGCTGACCCATATGACGACTGAGGCAACAGGGAGCACCCCACAAGGCCATGGCCGATTCCCATTCGTCCGCACCCCCGACGGGAGAGGCGGACAGTAGCAGCGGGCTGATGTCCGCGCTGCGCCGGCTGCTCGGGCTCGACAGTGCCCGTTCGCTGCGCGAACAGCTTGAAGAGGCGATCGACGAGCACGAGGAGGAGGGCGCCGATCCCGGTGCCGATGCCGCCCGCAGCAGCCGCGGCGATCTGTCGCGGGTCGAGCGGCAGATGCTGCGCAACCTTTTGCACTTTTCCGAGCACGATGCCGATGACGTGGCGGTGCCGCGCGGCGAGATCATCGCGGTCGATGCCGCGATCAGCTGGGCCGAGCTGGTCGCCGCCTTCGCCGAGCATGGCCATTCGCGCATGCCGGTCTATCGCGAGACGCTCGACAATGTCATCGGCATGATCCACATCAAGGACGTTTTTCCCTTTCTGGCCAAGGGTTTGCCGCCGCCCGAAGACTGGACCACGCTGATGCGCCAGCCGCTCTATGTGCCGCAGACGCGCGGCGCGCTCGACGTGCTCGCTGACATGCGCACCCAGCGGGTGCACCTCGCCATCGTGCTCGATGAGTTTTCCGGCACCGATGGCCTCATCACCATCGAGGATCTGGTCGAGGAGATCGTCGGCGACATCGAGGACGAGCACGATGATGCCCCGCGCCCGCTGATCGTGCCGATCGGCGAGGGCATGTGGGACTGCGATGCCCGCGCCGAGCTTGATGACATCGCCGAGGAGATCGATCCGCGCCTCGCCGAGGTCGAAGAAGCGGTGGACACCCTGGGCGGGCTTGCCATCGTGCTGGCCGAGGCGGTGCCGCAGGTCGGCACGGTGCTGGAACATCCGAGCGGCTGGCGCATTGAGGTGACCGCGGGGGATGAAACCCACGTCACGCGGCTGCGGCTGCACCCCCCGGCAAGCGAGGCAGAGGTGCAGTAAGCGCAACGGAGCGCTTGTCCACACAAATTTTCTTTCCTTTTTTGCATCCTTTCGGCGTCTCGGGCGTATCTGCGCGCACAAGGAGACCCGTCATGCCCGCCCGTCGCTTGCCTCCCCTGCGCGCGCTCGAAGCCTTCATGCGCACTGTCCGCCTCGGCTCAGCCCGGGCCGCGGCCGAGGAGATCGGCCTTTCGCCCTCGGCGCTCTCGCGGCGGATCAGCAATCTCGAGGAATTCGTCGGCAAGAAGCTCTTCACCCGCGCGCGCCAGTCGATGCAGCTCACCGACGAGGGCCAGGCCTTCTACGAGGCGGTCAATCCGCACATGGAAGCGCTCGCCCGCGCGATCGAGAGCCAGTCGGACAATATCTCGCTGCTGCGCCTCAGGCTCGGGGTGCTGCCGATGTTCGGCAGCCAGCGCCTGTTCCCGCGCCTTGGCGAATTGCGCAAGCGCCACCCGCTGCTCCACATCGACATCGACACCGCCCCGCATCTGGAAGACCGCGTGGGCGACACGCTCGATGCCGCGATTATCCTTTCGCGCGGGCCGGCAAGCGGGCTCCATGCGGTGCGGCTCGATCACAACCTCGTCCATGCGATCTGCTCGAAGGAGGTGGCGCGCGCGATCGGGCCCGCAATCACCCCCGAGGTGATGGCCAAGCAGACCTTCCTCATCCACAACGAGCTGCCCGAAAGCTTCATCGCCTGGAAGAAGGCCAATGGTCTGGAGAACATGGATCCGGTGGCGATCGACCACTATGATTCGGGCGCGCTGATGCTCGAGGCGGCGGCCCAGGGGCTGGGCATTGCGATCATGCATGATGATCACCTGCGCCGCGCCAATGACAACCGCCTGACCAACCTGCCCGGCGTGCCCGTGGAAAGCCCCTATTCCTACTGGTTCGTGTGCAAGCCCGTCGCGCTGGAGAGCCGCCCGGTGCGCATCTTCCACGATTGGCTGGTGCGCGCCGGGCTTTAGGCGCCAGGGCGTGCGGCGGCCTCAATCCGCCGGGGGCTCGACCGCCTCGGGGGCATAGCGCACCGGCGGCACGCTGTGGGCAAAGGGGCGCAGCGGGCGCCCGAGGATCTCCACCAGCCCTTCCTCGATGCGGCGGCGCGATTCCTGCCCGATCGCCTTGCGGCCCTTGAAGTCCTCGGGGCTGAAGGGTTCGAGAAAATGCACCCGCAGGCGGAAGCTCCCCCGGCGGGCGAGCACGCGCTTGGCGTTGTTGATCCCGCTTTCATTGCCGATCCAGCCGATCCACTCGGCCACCGGGCCATAGTCAAGGATCACCGGCTGCACCAGCACCCCCGGCGGGGGCGGCTCGAGCACCGAGAGCATCGAGGTCTTGAACGGCAGCAGCGATTGCCCGTCGGTGGTGGTGCCTTCGGGGAACACCGTCACCGACCAATTGTCGACCAGCGCTTCCTTGAGGGCATTGATCTGTTCGGCAACGCCCATGCGGTGCTCGCGCTTGACAAAGACGGTGCGGTTGAGCCGCGCGAGCCAGCCGACCAGCGGCGCCTCGGCCAGTTCGGCCTTGGCGACAAAGGCGGTGCCGCTCGCCCCGGCGAGCGCGAGGATGTCGATCCACGAGACATGGTTGGCGACGAAGAACACGTCGCGCTTCAGATGGGTGCCGATCACCTCGACCCGGGCGCCACAGACCCGCGCGGCATAGCGCAGGAACAGCATCGGGAAGGGCGAGCCATAGGCAAAGGCGCGGTAGAGATAGTGCAGCGGCACGAAGATGAGGAGCAGGCCGACAAGCGCGAGCGCGCGCAGGCCGATGCGCAGCCAGCCGAGCGCGGAAACCGGCGTTGCCTCACCCCTTGCGGCCGCCTCGCGCAGCGCCCGTGCGCGCGCATCCGGCGCCGCGGCGGCGCGCTCAGTCATTGCGCGAGAGGCGCACGCCGTAAAGCTCCATGCGGTGATCGACCAGGCGATAGCCGAGCCGCTCGGCGATCTGGCGTTGAAGCGCCTCGACCTCGGGATCG
>Ga0209066_10006829_pt1 | contig 11520 bp, 10 predicted proteins | sample All_14_2_FD_187198 | JGI IMG/M metagenome (GOLD analysis project Ga0209066, IMG submission 187198) | Freshwater microbial communities in response to fracking from Pennsylvania, USA - Allegheny Zone_MetaG_DW_15 (SPAdes) (version 2) ...
CCTCAGGGGGGTCGATCAGCAGGCCGTTGCGGCAGTTGCCGATGATGTCGGCAGGGCCGCCGTCTTCGGTGGCGACGATCGGCAGACCGCTGGCTGCGGCCTCGATCAGGGTGAGGCCGAAGGGCTCGGTGAGGGCCGGGTTGACCAATACCCCGCGACGTCTGGCGGCGAGGCGATAGAGATCGGGGATGTCCTCCATCCGGTGGTGTTTGGGTATGGCGACCTTGCCCCACAGGTCGTAGCGGTCGATTGCCAGAACAGGTCTGCCAGCACCTGCTGCTGGGCGGCCTCCATGGTCCGGATATCGTCGCGGTTGCCGGCGACGATCACCAGGTTGGCGATCTCCTGCAGTTCCGCGTCCTCGCCATAGGCGGTGAGCAGACGGTGCAGGTTTTTTTTCGTTTCCGGCCGACAGATCGTGAGAATGCAGGGTTTTTCCGGGATCTCGAGGAACCGGTCGACCATCCGGCGGACCGTTTCGGAGATCGGCCGTCGCCCCGGCGCTGAAAATCGCGTGGTGTCGGTGCCGGGGGGAATGACGCTGGCCCGTTTGGCATCGAAATTCAAATATTCGCCATACTGGCTGACAATCTCCTGGCGGGTGCTGGCGACGATCAGCGAGGCGTGGCTGAGCACCTCCTCCTCGGCGGCAAGACGCTGGGCGAAGTTGAACTGACGTTCCAGCGAACTCTTCTTTCTCCCCGACTCAAGCAGCCGCTGCAATTTGCCGCGGCCGAGCGAATGGCCGGTATGGATCTGGGGGATGCCGAGCAGCCGCGACAGCTGCGTGCCGACGTAGCCGGCGTCGGCATAATGGGAGTGAATGACGTCCGGCAGCTTCTCCTGGGAACGCAGATGGTGCAGACAGCGGTCGACCAGGTGGTCGAGGTGTTTCCACAGTACTTCCTTGCGCAGATAGCGTTTCGGACCGAACGGCAGACGCACGATCCGCGCCCCCGGCCCCAGCTTTTCTTCCGGTTGGGCATAGTCGGACGAGACCTCAGGATCATCGATCAGTCGGGTCAGCAGGTCGACCCGCTCGATATTCGGGTTGCGGCCGAGGGCGCGCGCCAGTTCGACGACGTAGGTGACCTGACCGCCGGTATCGGCGTCCCGGCCAAGTTCCAGGTCGTGGCCCCGGACGAGACCATGGATGCTCAGCAGCAAGATGTGCAGGGGTGGCTTTTCCATAGTGATCTCCATTGTGCTGGTCCATAACGCCGGATCGTCCGCAATGGGAATAACCGCTGGTGAAGGGGCGACTGGCCTGTACTGCGGGAGGGCAGGACGACCGGAATCATGGACTGCCTGCTGGCGGTACGGCAGTTGGGTGTGACGGATGTCGAGGTGGATAGCCGGCAGCGGCCGGATACCCGTTACCGGTTATGTTGCCGGGCGATGCGCGGGTATGCAGAAACTGCAGGCCCGGCGGGTATACGTCTGGCAGGCTGGATTGTCGAGTCAGGGAAAAACTCAGCCTGCGCTTGTGACAACAGGTCGTTTATCAAACTAATTTATTATAAAAATTGCACGATTGCAAGGCGATGCTGCAAGAAATAATATATAAGCTATAATAACAGATATATATATTAATCGGAGATTTGCCTGATCCCGAGGAGCGGAAAGCGGTGATGTTCAATATTCAGAATTATTGAATGTGGAAGACGGCCGGGCGTTGGCCTCTCGTCTGTATTCAGGCCCCTTGTCGGCCTGTTCCGGTTTTCTAGCCCTTTTCCGGGTACATGGTGGTGAAGTTTTTTTCCGATTCGGCGGTGCCGATCATGATCATCTCATCGTCGGTCTGCAGCGGTTCGTTCGGGTCGGGGTTGATCAGCATGCGGCCCAGACGCCGGACGGCAATGACACTGCACCCGGTGTTCTCGCGAATGCCGCTGTCAATGAGAGTTTTGCCGACAAGGTGGAGATGGACCTTGTGACGGAAAATATTCAGCCCCTCGGTCAGCATCAGCACCTTGCCGGGAGAGAGGAGATTGATGATGGTGTTGGCCGCCATCGATGCATGGGACATGACCAGGTCGGCGCCGGCGGCGTGGAGGATGTTGATGTTGCGGTCGAGGTTGGAGCGGCAGATGATCTGGATGTCGGGCCGCAGGCGCCGGCAGTAGATCGTCAGGTAGATGTTCATCTCGTCACTGTGAGTCGTGATGAACACCGAGGGGGCATCGGCGATGCCGGCCCTGCCCAGGACTTCGTGATCGGCGGCGCTGCCGACGATGGTGTTGTTGATACCTTCGAGGATCCGGGGGTTCTTGTCGATGATGCGGTAGGCGATTCCTTCCTCCTGGAGGGCGATGGCCGCCGCCTTGCCGACCCGACCGCCGCCGAGGATCAGGACCGGGGCGTTGACGGTGTGCGTCTCTTCCACGTAGTTGTCATAGGCCGCCAGCTGTTCCTCGGAACCGGAAAAAACGAGGACGGTGCTCGATTCGATCCGGGTGTCCGGTCTGGGCAGGCTGAATTGACCGCGATTCCACAGGCCGACGACGTTGACGCCGAGTTCCTGGCGCAGGCCCAGGTCCTTGATGGTCCTGCCCACCAGGCGGGTGCGCATCGCCGGGGCCGCGGCGATGACCAGGTCCTCATAGCGGTAGGTGATATTGGCGAGCGTCCTCCGGCCGAGAGTGCGCCGGGCCAGCGACTGGCCGAGCATGTTCATGAACTGGAAGACATGGCTGCAGCCGGCCAGGGCCAGGATATCGATGGAGTCGTCGAGATCGGCGTTGGCGGCGATTGGTACATCCGGGGCGATACTGCGGACGATGAAGGCGATGCTGGTGTTTTTCATGTCGTCGTTGACTGCCACCACCAGCGCCGCCTTGTCGACGCGGGCGCGGAGGTAGGTTTCAGGGTCGTCCAGTTCGCCGACGAGGACCTGCAGGCCCTGGTCCACCAGGTCGAGGGCCTGCTGCACCTCCGGAATGAGGATGACGTAGTCGAGTCCGTACTGCCGGAGGCGGCCGATGAGGGCGATGGTGATCGGGTCGTAGCCGGTAATGATGACATGGTTGGCGAAATTCTCCGGCAGCTGCCGGGGAGCCCGTGATTTGGATTGGGCCTCGAGCCAGGGGGCATAGAAGAACTGGATGAAGGCGAAGGGCAGCATGATCAGCAGGAAGATGATGCCGGAGAGGAGGACGACGATGGAGAAGATCCTGCCGATGTCGCTCTCGAAGGTGATGTCGCCGAAACCCAGGGTCGACATGACCGTCAGGGTCCAGTAGAAGCCGGTGATGATAGAGTAGTAACGGCCCTCGATGTTCATAATGACATGAAAAAGGAGGCTGTACACCACGATGAACAGACCGAGCAGGAGGAGGAATTCGATCAGGGTACGGATATTGCGTCGGGTCCGCCGGTTCTGCATCAGGTAGATGACCTGGGAGGGGAGATATTTCATGGTTGCAGAGTGTGTAGTAAACTATTTGTGGTATTATTCCGATATGTTGGAAATTCTGATCAAGGGGAATGGAGGCGAAGAAGTTCTCGATCGGATTATTTCCGGTACATTGATTGCATCGGTATGTGGTGGAAATTTCAGTTCTGTCATCATAATATGAAGAATATTCTTCACAATGGCAAATGCAAGCTGCAGGGACAACTCCCGGCAATCGGCTTCATCTCCAAGGCTGTGGGGCGATATTGATGCAACCGGGATTACCGTCAAAGGTATTGTCGACATTCCTGCTCCCTGTCGTGGTAAGATATGTACCGATACATAAGAAGAATGATTTTCAACGAGGAGGCAAAGGAAATGGAAAAAATGCATGTGCGTGACCTCATGGTTCCGGCAGACAGGTTTCCGAAGATTTCCTACCGGACAAGTTTTTACGAGGCGGTCAGGGCCCTGGAGATCGCTCAGCAGAAATTCATGGCTGGGGAAGCCGAGCAGAGGATCCTCCTGGTGGAGGACGATGATCATAAGATCATTGGAAAACTCAGCCCCATCGATCTGTTGCGCGGCCTGGAAACCAACTACAGCCGGGTGGTTGCCGAGAAGACCCTTTCCCGCTATGGTTTCGGCAATATCTGGAAAACCGTCCAGGAGGACTTCAATCTCTGGGGCGATCCGTTCCACGACCTGTGCCGCAAGGCGGCACAGGTTCAGATACAGGATTTCCTCAAAGGCCCATCCGAAGGACAGACCGTGGGAGTGGATGACCTCATGGCCAGATGTTTCCACCTGTTCGTGATGAATCGGCATGACTCGCTGTTTGTTGTTGACGGCGATCGGATTGTCGGGCTGCTGCGGTTTTCGGATGTCTACCAAGAGGTTTCGAAAACCATGAAGGAATGCCATATCGACACGGTACCGAAATAGGCGCTGGTTCCGGTTCGAGTCAGTAGCGCCCCGATCGATGGTTGTCGGTGCTGTTGCCGGCATGCGCCCCGGCCCGTCCCGGCTGCGGTCCCGATGTGACTTTTCGTGATAGGTTCACCAGGCTATGAATCTGCTGCTCATTGTTCTGCTTCCCTTTGCCGGCGCCTTGCTGCCGCCGCTCGCCGGGCGACTGGGCCGCGGGGCGGCGGCCTGGACGGCGGCCATCGTCCCGGCGCTGGCCCTGCTGCTGTCGCTGGAGCCGTTGCTGGCCGCCTTTGCCGGGACGCCGGTGACGGTCAGCCGGGCATGGCTGCCGCAGACCGGTGTTGACCTCATCCTGCGGATGGACGGCCTCGCCGGTCTGTTCATGCTGCTGATCCTGGGCATCGGCCTGCTGATCATCCTCTATGCCAACTACTATCTGGCGGAGGATGACTCTCCCGGCCGGTTTTTCGCCTTGCTGCTGCTGTTCATGGGGGCCATGGTCGGTATCGTTCTCTCCGATCACCTGCTGCAACTCCTGGTTTTCTGGGAATTGACCTCCCTCAGTTCCTTCCTGTTGATCGGTTTCCGCCATCGCAGCGCCGAGGCTCGTCAGGGCGCCAGGATGGCGCTGACGGTCACCGGCGCCGGCGGGCTGGCGCTGCTCGCCGGCTTCCTGCTGCTCGGCCGGATCGCCGGCAGCTACCAGATCTCGACCATCCTCGGCATGGGCGACATCATCCGCGCCCATCCCCTCTACGTCCCGACCCTGCTGCTGATCCTTCTCGGCGCCTTCACCAAATCGGCCCAGTTTCCGTTCCATTTCTGGCTGCCCCAGGCGATGGCGGCGCCGACCCCGGTCAGCGCCTATCTGCATTCCGCCACCATGGTCAAGGCCGGGGTCTTCCTGCTGGCCCGGCTGTTCCCGGCCCTGTCCGGCACCGATCCCTGGTTCTTCCTGGTCGGCGGCACCGGTCTATTGACTCTGTTGTATGGGGCCTATTCCGCCCTGTTCAAGCATGATCTCAAGGGGCTGCTGGCCTATTCGACGATCAGTCATCTCGGCCTGATCGTCCTGCTGTTCGGGATCGACACCCCGCTGGCGGCCGTGGCCGCGGTCTTCCACATCATCAATCACGCCACCTTCAAGGCCTCGCTGTTCATGGCCGCCGGCATCATCGACCACGAGACCGGCACCCGCGACATGCGCCGCATCAACGGTCTGTGGCAATACATGCCGGTGTCGGGAACGCTGGCGATGGTCGCCGCCGCCGCGATGGCCGGGGTCCCGCTGCTCAACGGCTTCATGTCCAAGGAGATGTTCTTCGCCGAAACCCTGCATCTGGGCGCCATGGGCCGCTTCGCCTGGTTCCTGCCGGTGGCGGCGACGATCGCCGGCATCCTGGCCGTCGCCTATTCGGCCCGTTTCATCCACGATGTCTTCTTTAACGGCGAGCCGGTCAACCTGCCGAAGTATCCGCCGCACGAGGCGCCCCGCTACATGATCCTGCCGGTGGCGGTTCTGGTCGGCCAGTGCCTGGTGGTCGGGGTCTTTCCCACCCTCACGGTCGCTCCCTTCCTGGCCCTGGCCTCGGCCGCCGTGCTCAACGGGCCATTGCCGGCCTACAACCTGGCGGTCTGGCACGGCTTCAACGCCCCCTTCATCATGAGCCTGGTGGCGATGTGCGGCGGCATTCTCCTCTACAGCCGGCGCCATGACCTCTTTGCCCTGCATGATCGGCTGTTCTGGGGGATCGAGGCCCATCTCCTCTATCAGCGGACCGTCGATCGCCTGATCGACGGGGCGCGGAGTGCCACGGAGGCCATCGCCAATGGTTCCCTCCAGCGCTCGGTCGCCCTGCTGCTGCTGGTTGCCGCCCTGGCGGTCCTCCTGCCGCTGGCAAGCGGCGATTCGGCTCTCGCCGGAGACCTGCCGATCTCCGCCGTTGATCCCGTCACCCTGCTCGGGGCGCTGCTGATGATGGCGGCGGCCTTGGCCACTGTGTTCTTTCACCGGCAGCGGCTGATCGCCCTGATCGTCCTCAGCGTCGTGGGCCTGCTGGCGGTCCTGACCTTCGTCCGTTTCTCCGCCCCAGATCTGGCCCTGACCCAGCTGGCGGTGGAGGTCGTCACGATCATGCTGCTGCTGCTGGCCCTCTACTTTCTGCCCCAGCAGGACCGGCCGGAATCCCCGGGCTGGCGCCGCAGCCGCGACCTGCTGCTGGCCTTGGCCATCGGTGGTGGCTGCGGCCTGGTGACCTGGGCGATCCTCACCCGGCCCGCCACCACGATCGCCGATTATTACCTGGCCAACAGCCTGCCGGGCGGCGGCGGGGCTAATGTGGTCAATGTCATCCTCGTCGATTTCCGCGGTTTCGACACCCTCGGCGAGATCACCGTGCTGGCGATCGCCGCCATCGCCATCTACGCCTTGCTTCACCGGCTCTGCCTCGCCCCCGGCACCCTGCACGGCGTGCGGCCGCGCTGGGCCTTCGAGCGTCATTCCCTGGTCCTGACCCAGATCACCCGCTTCCTGCTGCCGCTCGCCCTGATGGTGGCGATCTATTTCTTCCTCCGCGGCCACAACGCCCCCGGCGGCGGTTTCATTGCCGGGCTGATTACCGCCATCGCCCTGATCCTGCAGTACATGGCCAGCGGCATCGCCTGGACCCAGATGCAGTGGCATCAGCATTTCCACAAGGTCATCGCCTGGGGCGTCCTGCTCGCCGCCGCCACCGGCCTCGGCAGCTGGCTCTTCAACCGGCCCTTCCTGACCTCCGCCTTCGGTCATTACGATCTGCCGCTCATTGGCGATATCGAGCTGGCCACGGCGATGCTCTTTGACCTCGGCGTCTACCTGACGGTCGTCGGGGTGGTGATGCTGATCCTCGCCACTCTCGCCCTGTTGAGCCGACGCTGCGTGGAAACCGGGAGGTGCAACTGATGGAAATACTCGCCTCTCTCGTCGTTGCCGTCCTCTTCGCCTGTGGTGCCTATCTGGTCCTGCGGGCCCGCACCTTCCCGGTGGCGATCGGCCTGGCCCTGCTGTCCTACGGCGTCAATCTCTTCCTGTTCTTCACCGGCCGCCTGGTGACCGGCGCCCCACCGCTGGCGGGCGGTGCTGCCGCCACCGCCGACCCGCTGCCCCAGGCCCTGGTGCTGACCGCCATCGTCATCGGCTTCGGTATGACCGCCTTTGTCGTCGCCCTGGCCCTGCGGGCCCGCGGCGAGCTCGGCAACGACCACGTCGATGGCGGGGGAGAAGAGCGATGAGCCACTGGATCATGGCGCCTCTGCTCCTGCCGCTGCTGGCGGGGATGGTCAACCTGCTGCTGGTCCGGCGCGGTGCCGGCCCCCAGCGCCTGGTGTCCCTGCTGACGACCGCCGCCCTGCTGCCGGTATCAATCCTGCTCCTGCTGCGGGCCGGCGGCGGCGAGATCGTTCTCTACCAGCTGGGCGACTGGCCGGCCCCGTTCGGCATCAGCCTGGTCCTCGACCGCCTCAGCGCCATGCTCCTGGTGCTCACCGCCGTGCTGGCCCTGCCGGCTCTGGTCGCCGCCACCGCCGGCGAAGACCGGCGCGGGCCGAACTTCCACGTCCTCTTTCCCCTGCAGCTCTTCGGGATCAACGGCGCCTTCCTGACCGGCGACCTGTTCAACCTCTTCGTCTTCTTCGAGGTCATGCTGATCGCCTCCTACGGTCTGGCCCTCCACGGCGGCGGTCGCGACCGGGTTCGCGCCGGCCTCCACTATGTGGTTCTCAACCTGATCGGCTCGAGCCTGTTTCTCGTCGCCATCGGCACCCTCTACGGGATCGCCGGCACCCTGAACATGGCCGACCTGGCGATCTATACGACCTCTGCACCAGTGGAACAGACGACCCTGCTGCGGGTTGCCGCCCTGCTGCTGCTGACCGTGTTCGCCCTCAAGGCGGCGGTCCTGCCCCTGCATCTGTGGCTGCCGGCCCTCTACAGCGCCGGCATTGCCCCGGTGGCGGCATTGTTTGCGATCATGACCAAGGTCGGGGTCTATGCCATCCTCCGCACCTTCACCCTGATCCTGCCGGTGACTGGGCCTGGAGCCGATGTGGCGGCAGTGCTGCCGGTGGTCGCCCTGCTGACGATTGCCGCCGGGGCCCTCGGGGCGCTCGCTGCTCGCCGCCTGACGGTGCTGATCGCCTATCTGCTGGTCGTGTCGGTGGGGACCCTGCTGGCCGGGATCTCGCTGTTCACTGTCCCCGGCCTCACCGCCGCCCTGTTCTATCTCCCCCATACAACCCTGATCACCGCCGGCCTGTTCCTGCTGGCCGCCTTGATCGCCGACCGACGCGGGGCGGTGGGCGATCAGTTGCAAACGGTGGCGGTCAATCCCGGCAACCTGCTCGGCGGCCTTTTCTTTCTCGCCGCCGTCGCCGTGGCCGGCATGCCGCCCCTGGCCGGGTTTCTCGGCAAACTGCTACTGCTGCAGGCCGTGGCGCCGCCGCATGCTCCCTGGCTGTGGGCCGTGGTGCTGGTCGGCGGCCTCGCCGCCATCGTGGCCCTGAGCCGGGCCGGCAGCTCCCTGTTCTGGCGGACAGAGGGTGAAGGAGTCGTCGGAACCGGTCTTCCCTTGCCTCTTCTGGCCGCGACCGTGCTGTTGCTGCTGCTGACCGTGGCGCTGACGGTCTGGGCCGCACCGATCACCCGTTATGCCGTGGCCACCGCTACCCAGCTGCTGCGGCCGCAGGAAACCGTTGAGGCTGTGCTCGGCCGGGAGGAACGCCGATGAAACGCTGGCTGCCCCAACCGCTGTTCAGCCTCAGCCTCTGGGGGGTCTGGCTGCTTCTCGGCAACACCCTGGCGCCGGGACAGATCCTGCTCGGCGGCCTGCTCGCCCTGGCGCTGCCGCTCTTCACGGTGCGCTTCTGGCCCGACCGGCCGCGTCTGCGCCGGCCGCTGCGGATCCTGACCTATATTCTGGTGCTGCTCTGGGATATCACCGTCGCCAACCTGACCGTGGCCCGGCTGATTCTCGGCCCGACCCGGAAGCTGCGACCGGCCTTTATCCGGTTGCCGCTCGACCTAGGCAACGATTTCGCCATCGTCGTCCTGACCAATACCATTTCCCTGACGCCGGGCACGGTCTCGGCCGATCTCAGTCTCGACCGGCGCTCGCTGTTGATCCACGCCCTCGACGTCGACGATGTCGAGCAGACCATCGCCCGGATAAAACACCGCTACGAGCGGCCCCTGCAGGAGATCTTCGCATGCTGAACCTTGCCGTACGCATCGCCTTTGTCTGTATCGCCGCCGCCCTTCTCCTCAATTTCTGGCGTCTGGTCCGCGGCCCCAGCCTGCCGGACCGCATCCTGGCGCTCGATACCATGTATATCAACACGGTCGCCCTGCTCGTCCTCTTCGGTATTTACCAGGGCCTCACCGTCTTTTTCGAGGCGGCCCTGATCATCGCCCTGATGGGTTTCGTCAGCACCGTCGCCCTGTGCAAGTACCTGCTGCGCGGCGACATCATCGAATAGGGAGGAACCGCCATGCTCGATCTGCTTATCTCCTTTTTCCTGGTCGTCGGCGGCCTTTTCGCCCTGATCGGCTCCATCGGCCTGGCCCGGCTCCCCGATCTGTTCATGCGCCTGCACGGTCCCACCAAGGCCACGACTCTCGGGGTCGGCGGCATTCTCATCGCCTCGATTCTCCATTTCAGCAGCCGTGACAGCGGCCTCAGCCTCCACGAGCTGCTGGTCGCCCTCTTCCTGCTGATCACCGCGCCAGTCAGCGCCCACCTCATCGCCCGCACCATGATCCATCTGCGCGGCGGCACCGCGGCCGTTCTCACTGACAAGGAAGCAGGACCGCAGCAAGCCGGAACGGGGGAGGAATTATGATTGAGCTGATCAAAAAATTCGAGAAGGTGCTTATTTTTTCGCTCGTGGTGATGATGGCGATCGTCCTGTTGCTGGCGACGATCGAACTCGGCTGGATCATCGTCAAGGATATCGCCACACCGCCGATGTTTCTGCTCGAGATTGACGAGCTGATCGAGATCTTCGGCCTGTTCATGCTGGTGCTGATCGGTATCGAACTGCTCGAGACAATCATCAGGACCTATCTCGACAGGAGCACCGAACACGTGACGATCGTTATCGCCGTCGCCCTGATCGCCATTTCCCGGAAAGTCATTGTCCTCAGTAAGCAGGAGTTCACCGGAGACATCCTCCTGGGTATCGCCGCCGTGATCATTGCCCTGGCAGGAGGTTATTATCTCATCAGGCGCAGGTCAGAAAAGTTGGGGGAAAACGGTGAATGAGATTTTTCCCACACCGTCCCGTTTTCGAGGGCAGCGTATTTTCATCGCCATCCTGACCAGGGAGTGGCAGGGGATATGCCCTGTCGCAGCCGTCGGGTTCGGGATGGTTGGATGGCCGATTCCTTCGTCTTCCGCGATAATAGCGGCGGAACAGTCAACCATGTATTACAATGTGGTATATTCCATGAAACGAGGAGTATCCTGATAAACCGCGAGGCTGCCATGACCCGGATCAGATATGGTTTTGTCCTTACTCTTTCCGCGCTATTGCTCTGCCTGCCACTCTCGCCTGTCGTTGCCGCTGAACCGCCGGCGGCAGGCGATGAAAGGGATGTTGAGCAGCTGGTTGAATTCGCCCTGGCGAACAATCCCGAGATCAACGCCTCGGAAGAGCGCTGGCGGATGGCCGTTCACCGCGCCACCCAGGCCGGAGTCCTCGATGACCCGATGCTGATGTTCAAGATCCAGAACGGCCTGGTCCGCGAACCCTTCGATTTTAACCGGGATGCCACCACCGCGAAGGTCATCGGCCTCAGCCAGACCGTGCCCTTCTTCGGTAAGCGGGGTCTGCAGCGGCAGGGGGCAGAGCGTGAGGCCGAGGTCGAACGCTGGCGGATCGAGGAACGACGGCTCGAGTTGCGGCGGATGGTCAAGGAGACCTGGTACCGCATCTATGCCGTCGATCGGGCGATCGAGGCGGTAATGAAGAATATCGCCGCCCTCGATGACCTGGTGCGCTTCTCCGAGACGATGTACGGGGCGGGGCAGGGCCTGCAGCAGGATGTCCTCAAGGCCCAGCTCGAACGCTCGAAGATGGAGGAGATGCGCATCGATCTGCAGCAGAAGCACCGCTCCCTCACCGCCACCCTCAACAGCCTGCTCTATCGCCCGGTTGATGCG
>Ga0209066_10006830_pt1 | contig 11514 bp, 9 predicted proteins | sample All_14_2_FD_187198 | JGI IMG/M metagenome (GOLD analysis project Ga0209066, IMG submission 187198) | Freshwater microbial communities in response to fracking from Pennsylvania, USA - Allegheny Zone_MetaG_DW_15 (SPAdes) (version 2) ...
GCCTGGCATCGTGGCGGGAAAGCTCGACTGGCTCCAGCGGATCAGCTGCACGGCGGGCGATCCGGTCAGAAGGGCTGCCGAGGGCGTGGACCAGAGGATATGGTCCATCAGATCATTCGGTCGGTAGCTGCCATCGGCGATGCCATCCCCGTTCAGATCATAGGCGGGATGGTCGGACCAGAAATTGCCGCGGCCCTCATGGCTCCATTCCATGAAACGGGTGCCGACATATTTCACCTGGTTCTGATTGCCGATGAAAGCATTGCCGGTCAGCACGTTACGCTCTGACCCGGCGGTGAAATGGATGCCGATGCCGCAGCCCTGAAAGCGGTTCGACCAGATCAGGTTCTTATGGGCGTTATAGATGAAGAGGCATTTCTTGGTGCCGCCCCGGATCAGATTGCCGGTCACATCGGCATTATTGGCATAGTTCAGCATCAGCCCGTGTTCGCGGTCGCCAAGGCTGAGATTGTTCAGGATTTTCGCGCGATCCGAGAACATGATCGCAAAGCCGAGATGGTTGCCGATCGAGATATTGCCGGAAACTTCGGTCCTTTGCGTATACATGAAATGCACCGCGAACCGCAGGTCGCGCATGATGTTGCCCCGGTAGATGCTCGACGCGCTGGCATTCGAGAAGATGCCATCGCGGCCATAGCGGATCTCGTTGCTATCAAGCAGCGTGCCGGGGCTGTTCCAGACATAGATGCCGTTGCCGCGCGCGTTCATATGCAGATTCTGCCGCCCGGTGATGCGGTTGCCGATCACCTGGGCATCGCGCCCGCCATGCACGTCGATGCCATGCATATTGTCGTAAAGCGTCAGCCCGAGGATCTGCACCCGGTCGGCGCCTTTCAGGATCTTGACCCCGGCATCGAGGTCTTCATTCACCGCCCCCGATCCGGTGACAGAGAACCCTTCAAGCACCACATCGGCGGCGGATATGGTGATGACGGTGCCCTGTCCCATGCCGTCGATCACCGCCGCCTCCGGCCCCTTTATCGTAAGCGCGCGGTCGATGGTGACGGGGCCCGGATAGGCCCCGTCAGAGAGGATCAGCACATCGCCGGGATCAGCCCCGGCGATGGCTTCGCTTAAGCGGCCCGCTCCGGGCACGACCTCACGCTCTGCCGCAAGCGCGGGCAGGGCGGTAAGGAGGGCAAGGCAGAGGGCCGCGAGACGCATCGGATCAGCCCTTCTTCGGCTCGACGAACATCCGGCCGCGCATCTCCATATGGAGCGCGTGGCAGAACCACTGGCAATAATACCAGTAGACGCCGGCATTGGCCGCGACGAAGGTCACGGAAGAGGTCTGTTGCGGCCCCACCTCCATCGCGACGCCATGGTTGCCCATGGTGAAGCCGTGGGTCAGGTCGTCGATCTCATCCATATTGGTGACGATGACGGTGACCTCATCGCCCTCCTGCACGGTGAATTCCGACAGTGAGAAAGAGGGCGCGACCGAAGACATATAGACCCGCACCTTATTGCCGTCGCGGATCACCGTTTCGCACCAGTCGTCGAGATTGATCCCGTCGGCCTCGGCCTGTTTGCGGGTCTCGGCCCACATCGGGTCCTGGCGTTCCCAGACCGATTTGATCCCCGACATGATCGAGGGATGAACCGCAATCGCGTCATGGGGTTCGGCGAAGGTCGGGCCGTCATGCACCAGCTTCATCTCATCGCCGGAGATGTCGATCAGCTGGTCATTCTCGGCCTTCAGCGGCCCCACATTCAGGAAGCGGTCTTTCGAGAATTTGCACAGGCACACCATCCAGTCATTGGTGGCATCGAGCGTCTCGCCCATCACCGTTTTCAGGTGGCCCGGCTGATAATGCACATCCAGCTTGTGTTTGATCGGATCGACCTTCTCGCCGGCATAGGCGCGGATGGCGTCCTCGATGTTCCACTTCACCACCTGGCTGTCGAGGAAGAGCGAGGTATAGGCATTGCCGCGCCCGTCAAAGGCGGTGTGCAGCGGGCCAAGACCCACCTCGGGTTCGGCCACAACGGCAGAGCGCAGATCGGCGCCCTCATAGAAGATCGCGTCGAATTTGGTGATATCCAGCACCGTGACCGTGGGCGACAGCTTGCCCGCGACACAGAGGTGCTTTTTATCCGGCGCCATATTGCAGCCATGCGGGTTATTGGCGATCGGGATATAGCGGGTGAATTGCGATTTGGCCTCTTTGCGGCCATCGACGACCTTCACGCCGTTGATTTCCTCATATTGACCGGCGGCGATGGCCTTCTCGATCTCTTCGATATTGAAGACGACGACATGGTCCATCTCGGATTCGGTCATCTCGGCGAGCGTCATGCCCATTTCCGAGTTATAGGAGGTCGAGAAGGCCCATTTGCCTGTGTAATCGGCATCGCAATTGTCGAGATTGCCCGAGACCTGGACCTGCCAGGCGACCTGCCAGGCATCGGCATCAACGGCGGTGAAGATGTTCACATAGGTCGACACATCGCGCATGGTCGAGCCGTCATTGATCAGCGGTGCCTCGTCTTCGCCATTGCAGAAGACATAGTTCGAGCGCGGCCATTTCTGCGGGCGCAGACCGTGGATCCCCTTGGCGTTCGGAATCTCCAGGATCGCATCGGTCTTCATCACGTCACAACGCACCCGCGCCACGCGGGTATTGGCCTTGTCGTTCATGAAGAGGAAACGGCCGTCATATTTCCCTTCGGTAAAGGACATATGGACGTGGTGAAGATCGCCATTGTCATGGATCTTCTTGCCGTTCGCCGCGAGGTGCTTTTTGGTCTTCTCGCTCATGGTGCGCTGGTGGATATGCAGCGATTCATTGGTCTGGCCCCAGCCGGTGGCCGAACAGCGGTTGAAGACCGGCACCCGCATCAGCTCGCGCATCGAGGGGATGCCGAGGATGCGCAATTCGCCCGCCTGGCCCGAGGACCAGAAGCCGTAGTAATCATCGAGCTGGCCCGGCGCGATGGAGCCATCGGCCCCTGCCGCCAGCGCCGCGCCCGAGGTCGCAGCCGTGACCGCGCCGATGCCGCCGATGCCAAGCGCCAGCCGTCCCGGCAGCGATCCTGCCAGTGCCACAGAGCCTGCGGTCGCGCCAAAGAGCGAGCGGCGGCTGAGGCCTTTTTGTTCGGTCTTATCCATGATCGGGTTCCTTTCGATCAGACTTCAGATGGGGTTGCGCGGGCCGCATTCGGGTGACCGGCAGGTGGCCTGCCGAGTTTCGCGCCCAGATCGGGCGGCGTGCTTTCCGCAAGTTTTTCCCGCCGTTTCAGCTTCTTGATCACGACAGGGCAGGTGGTTTCCGACTGGTAAAGGACCTGGCAATGAAGGCAGTTGATGCATTCATTCGGGTTGATCTCTCCGGTCGGGTGGATCGATTGCACCGGGCATTGCCTGGCGCAGGTCTGACAGGGGTTGCCGCATTCGTGGTAGCGTTTCAGCCAGTCGAACATCCTGAGCCGCGCCGGGATGGCCAGCGCCGCGCCCAGCGGGCAGAGATAGCGGCAGTAGAAGCGTTCCACGAACAGACCGGCGATCAGCAGGGCGGCGGCATAGGCCACGAAGGGCCAGGCGCGGATGAATTTCAGGATGATCGCGGTCTTGAATGGCTCTACCTCGGCCAGGTGTTCGGCCTGGTCGATGCTCATCAGCGACACCCCGAACAGCCCGAGGAAGATCATGTATTTGATCGGCCAGAGGCGTTCATGCAGGCCCCAGGGCAGGGTCCATTGCGGGATGCGCAGCTTGCGCGCGATCTGGTTCGTCAGCTCCTGCAGCGCGCCAAAGGGGCAAAGCCAGCCGCAATAGGCGCCGCGCCCCCAGAACAAAAGCGCAGCGGCGACCGCAAACCACAGGATGAAGGTCAGCGGGCTGAGGAGAAACGCCTGCCAGCTGAAGCCGCTGACGAGGCTGCCAAACAGCGCCATCAGGTTCACGACAGACAGCTGCGCATTGGCATACCAGCCGAGGAAGACCAGCGTGACGGTGAGGAAGCCCATGCGGAAGATGTAGAAACGGCGCTCATTGCGGACGGCGAAGCTCTGGAAGAAGAAGACGCCGGTCAGCACCAGAAGCATCACGCCGAGGACGGTGATTTCCAGCTTTGATGACAGCCAGATGCGTTTCCACAGGTCTGACTGCGCCTGGGCCTCATCGCGGTCCGTGACCTGCGCGACTTCCGGCGGCGGCGCGGGGGGCGCAAGGCTGCGCAGATAGGCGGCGGGCAGCTGATAGCCCAGATCAAAGGTCTGGAACACCTTCTCCACCGGCCCGACCGCGCGCTGCACCAGCAGCTGGATGCGGAAGGGTTTCGTCGCATCAAAGCCCGAGTCGGCGGGGATGCGGAATAGGTCCATCTCGGCAAATTCCGGCGCGCCATCGGCGGTGATCGCATTGATCCGCTTATGGTCGCGGTCGCGGAAGCGCACGGAAATATCGTCCTGGATCAGCACGATACGGTCAAAGATGCCGCCGCGCACATAGCCCGAACCCTTGAAGCTGTAGATGCCGCGCCCGACCACGGCGATGGCGTGATCGCCCTCTTTCAGCCAGTTTTTCAGATTGGTATCGGCGGCCCCGCCCAAAAGCGCCTCGCCAATGGCGGGCACGGAAACGAGCGCGGTCTGCATCTCGATAAAGGTGGTGGCGGGGGCCTCGGTCAGGGCGCGTTCAGCGGCGCGCGGATCGGGATTGGCCGCGAAAGCCGCATTGATCTGGCCGACATCGAGCGACAGGCGGCGCAGGGTGCCGTCTCCCTCCATCTCTGACCAACCGGAGGGAACCGGCGCATCGGGGTTGATCTCGAAGCGCGGGCCTTGCGCTGCGGCCTCGGGTGCCAGGCCGCCAAGGCCAAGCCCACGCGCCACTTTCAGCCCCGAGCGGATGATGGAATCGTCGATCACCATCACGGTGACGGTGGCGCCCGAGATGATCTCGACCTCATGGCCGGTGCCACCGGATTTCGCCTCGGCAACGAGATCGAGGCCCAGATAGCCATCGACCATCGCCTGGATCTTCGCCTCGGGAATGCCGATCAGCACGATCGGCTCGGAATGTTTCACCAGCTTCACACCGGCGATTTTGGCGTCCTTGTCCAGCGCGACCAGCGTGTGGATCGGCTTCCCCGAATAGCCGGTGGTGCCGACGAAATCCGAGGTGACAAAGGCCCAGGCCAGGGTCTCGCCGCCCTTCAGCACCGGGGCAACTGCGAGGTCCGCGCTGATCGGGCCGAAGGCATCGGCACCTGGCACCAGATCGGCGGCACTCTGATCGGGAAGCAGTTTTGAGAGCACGGTCTGCGCCGCCAGCGGGAGCGGCAGCAGCAAACAGGCGAGGAGCAGGATAAGGCTGAGGAACGGGCGGCGGGCGGTCATGCGCTGGCTCTTTGGGATTGGGACATTGGGGGGCCGCGGGCATGCGGGCTCTGATGATCCCGCAGGGTCGTGCCGGGGCGCTCTGTCAGACACGACGCGGCTGTGGGGGTAATCTCATGCGGCGCTGCGCCCCCTGCGGAGCTGGAAAGAACCGGCACGGGCAGGGCGCAAAGGCAGCAATCGCGGCAGTCCTGCGGGGCGGGATGTTCTTTGCCATCGGCATCAAGCCAGACGGTGGTGACCTGCGCATCATGGCAGATTTCGACCGCCATCAGGGGGCCGCTGAAGGGCATCGCGGCCCTCGCCTGGCCTGCCACCACGAGGCTCAGCGCCACGAGGATCGTGGCGGAAAGACGGAGCCAGAGAGGGGAGAGGCGGCAGGACATGGTGAAGGGGATAGGCCGAGGGGGAGGGGGAGTCTTTGCGCCAGATCAAAGAGGTGATGCATTTCAGACCGGCGCACGCATTCCCGTGGTTCCGGCAAGGAACCCATCGGCGAAGACCGCGCCGGGCATCTGTCGGTGCAGCTCTGCCAGGGCAGCGGCGGGCGGAAGTTCCGCGCAGGTGGCCCGGGCATAAATATCGACAATTTCTGGAAAATTCCCGATCTGCGGCGAGAGGCGCAGCGCGGTCACCCCCGCCTCGCGCAATGCCGCGATCTGGTTTGCCACGGTGGTATGGGCGTGTCCCAGCGTCTGCACCCCGTTGATGGTGAGGAAGGTGGTGCCATCCAGCGTCTGCACTTCGCGCCCGTCGGGATCTTCGCCGCAGACGAAGAGGCAGGCATCCTTGATCCGGTCATGCAGCCGCGCGTGATAGCAGCGCCCCGAGATCGCCAGCGGCGCGCGGCCATGGCCCCAGACCTCGATGGCGACGCCTGCCTCGCGGCCCGCGCGCGCCAGCACGGCGACCGAGGCCAGCGGCAGCTCGGGCGGCAGGCAGATGCGGGTCGCGCCTTTCTTCGCCAGCCATTCCAGCGTCCCCTCGTTATAGACATTCACCGTGGGGCCGACCTGGAAGGGCGCGCCCTCGGGCAGGTGTTTCAGCGCGCCCAGATCAGCGATTTCGACCTGCAGCCCGGTCTCGAACAGGGCTGCGGTCTGTTTGCGCTCGCGCTTCAGCGTGATCAGGGTAAGGGATGACAGCGCCACCTCTTTGCCTGCCGCCAGCAGCACCTCGACCGCGCCGGGGATTTCCTGCTGCCAGAAGGGCAGGCGTTTCGAGCAGACCCATTCGCCGATCACCACGCGCGCGGCAGGGCCTTTGGCGAGGCTTTGGTAGAAACCCCGCACCTGTTCGGCGGTCCAGAAGAAGGCGATGGGGCCGATGGTCAGATCCATGGTCATCTCCAGGTCTTGGCATAGGCGCCGGTGGTGGCGGCCTGGCCCTCGGTGAGTTTCGCCAGAAGACCGGTGGGCATCGGCTGGCCCGCCTCGGCGGCCTCGACCGCGGCGCGGAAGGCACGCACCACCTGGGCCACATAGGCGCGCGACCGCTGCCGCCCCTCGATCTTCAGCGCGGTGACCCCCGCCTTTTGCAGCCTCGGAATCAGCTCGGTCGCATCAAGGCTGACAGGGTCTTCAAAGATATGGCCGGTCTGGGCGGGGCCATTCGCGGTGGCGGGGGCGGTGAAGCAGCCCTTGCAGAGCGTCGGATAGGGCACCGGCGCGCCTTTGGGCGTGCGGTGGATCAAAAGGCCGCCCAGCCGCGCCTCGTTCTGTCCGGCGACCGTCGCATAGGCGACATGGCTCGCGGGAGAGCAGACGCCGTTCATATTCGGCGACAACCCGGTGGCCCAGGAGGAGAGCGAACACCGCCCCTCGGCCATGACGCAGAGCCCGCCGAAGACGAACACTTCCGTCTCGATGTCGATTTCGCGGTTGATGGCGGTGATCTCGTCGACTGTCAGCACACGCGGCAGCACCACGCGGCGGATGCCAAAGGCCTGCGCATAAAAGTTGATCGCATCGGGATCGGCGGCAGCGGCCTGGACGGACAGGTGCAGCCGCAGATCGGGATGGGCCTCAGATGCATGGGCGATCAGGCCCGGATCGGCGAGGATCACGGCATGCACGCCTGCCTGCCATGCGTCCGCCACGGCGCGGTGCCAGATGCCTTGTGCGCCCGCGCGGGGGAAGGTGTTGATCGCGACCAGCACCCTTGCGCCGCGGGCTGTCGCATAGGCCACGCCCTCGGCCAGTTCCTGAGGTGAGAAGTTCAGGCCGGGAAAGTTGCGCGCATTGGTTTCATTTGCAAAGCCGCAATAGACGGTATGGGCACCAGCATCGACTGCGGCGCGGAGCGCTGCGGGGGTGCCTGCGGGGCAGACGAGTTCCATCATGTCAGGGGTTCCTCGCGCGACAGCGCATAGCCGCTGGCTTGCGCCAGGCGGGCAGATGCCCGGCGCAGCCAGTGGTCAAAGGGGGGGCGCGACCAGGAGGCGAGTTCCTCGGTCAGGTCCAGCTCGGCATCATCGAGCGCATTGCGCAGCGCCAGCACGGCAGAGGTGTCGCCCGAGATTTCCAGCGCGCCCGAGAAGAACAGCGCATCGCCATCCTCGCGGCCATGCAGCATTGCAAGGAAGGCGGCGATACTGCCGGTGATCCCGGCGTCATGGCCGGGGGGCGCTTTGTGTCGGGCAAGGGCGGTGATCCGCCGCGCCTCGGGGTCGATGAGCAACAGCACCGGCCCGTCCGTCACGTCGATCAGAAACCGTGCGCTTTGCCAGCGGCCAAGCCGGGTGAAGATCGCCGGATGGCGCAGGGCGACCCGCCGCAACACCGCTGTCAGCATCCGGCTGAGCGCGGGCGCGGCCATTGGCGGCAAGGCGAGGCGCTGCAACATGCGCGGCAACGGGCGGGGGCCTGTGAGGGGAGCGGCGTCAATCATGCCCCGGGGTCTCGCATGGAAAAACCGCGCGCCGCTTGACCATCGTCAAGACCCGGGAGGATTTTCCGGGGCAAGGAGTGGGGCCATGAGCTATGTACCTTCCCCCCTTCGCAGCCTGCCTGCCTTTGCCGATCTGCGGGCCTGGCTGGCGCATGTCGAGGCGGCGGGCGATCTGGCGCGGGTTTCTGACAAGGTTTCACTCCGCCATGAGATGACGGCGGTGCAGCTGGCAGCGTTGCGCCGGGGCGGGCCGGTTTTGCGGTTTGATAACCATGATGGCGGCGCGGTGCCGGTCATCTCGAACCTCTTTGGAACAAGGGCGCGGGTCGCGGCGGGGCTTGGACTGATGCCGGAACAGGTGCCGGATTTCGGCGCGTTTCTGGCCCATCTGCGCAGCCCGGTGCCGCCGGGCGGCATCCGCGACGCGCTGGCGCAATGGCCGATGCTGCGCGCGGCACTGTCATCGCGGCCGAAAATCCTGCGCCATGGCCCGGTGCTGGATGCCAGCCTGCCGGATCTGACCGCGCTGCCGGTGCAGACGCCCTGGCCCGAAGATGCCGGGCCGCTGATCACCTGGCCTGTGGTGATGACGCGGCCATTTGGCACTGAAGCCACCGATCTCGCGCGCTATAATCTGGGTGTCTACCGCGCCCAGGTGATCGGGCCGGACCGGCTGATCCTGCGCTGGCTCGCCCATCGTGGCGGCGCGGCGCACCACCGGACATGGGCGCGGGCCGGTCAGCCGATGCCGGTCGCCATCGCGCTTGGTGCCGACCCCGCACTTTTGCTTTCAGCGGCGCTGCCGCTGCCCGAAACCGTCTCGGAGCTGGGATTTTCCGGTGTTCTCCGTGGTGCCAGAACCGATCTCGTTCCCTCGCGGTCGCTGCCCATGATGATCCCGGCCCGCTCTGAGATGGTGCTGGAGGGCTGGGTCCACCCGGGCGAGACCGCGCTGGAAGGCCCGTTCGGCGACCATACCGGCTATTACAATTCGGTCGAGGCTTTCCCGGTGATGCGGGTGACGGGCATCACCTGCCGCGAAAACCCGCTTTACCTGTCGACAGTTACGGGCCGCCCGCCGGACGAGCCATCGGTGATCGGCGAGGTATTCAACGACCTAGCGCTGCCGCTGATCCGCGCCCAGATCCCCGAGGTGCTGGATCTCTGGCTGCCGCCTGCGGCCTGTTCCTACCGGATGGCGGTGGTGAAGATCGACAAGCGTTACCCCGGCCAGGCGCGGCGGGTGATGATGGCGCTATGGGGGATGCTGCCGCAGTTCAGCTATACCAAGATGATCCTGGTGGTGGATGGCGATCTCGATATCCGCAACTGGGATGACATCGCTTGGGCCATGGCCACGCGGATGGACCCGGCCCGCGATGTCATGCTGATTGGCCGCACGCCGATGGATTACCTCGATTTCGCCTCGCCGCTTGAGGGCCTGGCGGGCAAGATCGGCATCGACGCCACCACCAAGACCGGGGTCGAGACCGCCCGCGAATGGGGACGAGAAATGGCGCTGGACCCAGAACATGTCGCGCGGGCCGAAGCGATCCTCGCGGGGGTCATGCCATGACCGCGGCCATGCGGGTTGTGCTGGGTGTCTCCGGCGCGTCGGGCGCGGTGCTGGCGCTGGATACGGCGCGGGCCCTGATCCGCGCGGGGGCTGAGGTGGATCTCGTGCTCTCCACCATGGCCGCCCGTACCCTGTCAGAGGAAATCGGGCCGGAGGCGGAGGCCACGCTGACCGCACTTGCCACCCGGATCCACCCTTTGCGCGATCTGGGGGCTGCGATTGCTTCGGGGTCTTGCCCGGTTGCGGGGATGATTGTCGCGCCCTGTTCGATGCGCAGCCTCGCGGCCATTGCGCATGGGATGGATGACAATCTCCTGATCCGCGCGTCAGGGGTGCAGCTGAAGGAACGTCGTCCGCTGATCCTTTTGACCCGCGAGGCGCCGCTGACGCTGGCGCATCTGCGCAACATGCAGGCCGCGACCGAAATGGGCGCGGTGATCCTGCCCCCGGTGCCCGCCTTTTACCTGCGCCCGGCCTCGCTGGCCGAGGTCACCGCCCAGATCGCCGCCCGCGCGAGGGCTCTTTTGCGCCTTGGCCCAGCCCTCGCGCGGGCCTGGACGCCCCATTGAAACCCTGACCCCCATTCAAACCTGACCCACCGGAGAGATCCCAATGAGCCTAGACCTCCTCGCCCCCGAGACCACCGTCCGCGACATCGCCGCACGGCTGCCGGGCGCCGCCCAGATCTTCCGCGATGCCGATATCAGCTTTTGCTGCGGCGGCGCGCTGACCCTGCCGCAGGCCGCCGAAAAGGCCGGGCTGGAGCTGGGTGGCCTTGTGGCCGGACTTCAGGAACTGATCGCCCGTGCAGCCCTGGAGGCCCCCACCGAGACCCCCGACCTGATCGCCTATATCCTCAAACGCTATCACGAGACCCATCGCGACGAGCTGAACTTCCTCACCCAGCTCGCGAACCGGGTCGAGATGGTGCATGGCGACCATGAGGAGGCACCGCTTGGTCTGACCGAAACGCTGCTCGCGCTGCATGATGATCTGGATGGCCATATGACCAAAGAGGAAACCGTGCTCTTCCCCGCGATCCTGAGCGGGGCAGGGGCGCTGATGGCCACGCCGATCAGCGTCATGCAGGAGGAACATGCCGCGACCACCGATCTCTTGCGCAAGATCGAGCATCTCACCCACGGTCTGACCCTACCCGAAGGGGCCTGCGGTTCCTGGACGGCGCTTTACACCGGGCTGCGCAAGCTTTGCGAAGATCTGGTGGCCCATATCCATCTTGAGGAAACGGTGCTGTTCCCCCGGGCGCTGGCCGCCTGAAAAACCCACACCTGCCTTGATCGAAATCAAGGAAGCCGCCGCCCCGGTCTGTAAAGGGCGGCGGTGCGGCCCTCTTTTGGTGGCCCGTAGCAGCCCAGCCAGATGCCAGGATTTCCCAGGAACCAGCCCAAGGCCCCGGATCAGGGGCGGGAAAGGAAAACCATGAGCATCAGATCCCTGCGCGGCAGCGCGGCGCTGCTTTTGTGCCTCGGCCTCACTGCATTGCCCGCTTTGGCCGAGGAAGAGCCTATCAGCCTCGGCACCATCACCTCACGGTTACCGGCTTGCCGGTCGAGGTGCTGAAAAGCCCGGCTTCGGTCAGCGTGATCGACGGCGCGGCGATCAAAAAGACGGCGCCCGTCTCGGTGGCAAAGCTGATCAGCGATGTGCCGGGCCTTCAGGTCAGC
>Ga0209066_10006832_pt1 | contig 11514 bp, 6 predicted proteins | sample All_14_2_FD_187198 | JGI IMG/M metagenome (GOLD analysis project Ga0209066, IMG submission 187198) | Freshwater microbial communities in response to fracking from Pennsylvania, USA - Allegheny Zone_MetaG_DW_15 (SPAdes) (version 2) ...
GTCGAGGGCTGCGACGAGGCGCTTGGAGCCGGGGCGAAGGACGCGCCCTTCATCGAGGCCCCGATGGACGGGGCCAAGCGCGCCGGCTTCGACGCCGAGGCCCGCCGCAAGGAAATCATCCGCAAGCGCAAGGAGGCGCCGCCTCCGGTCGGCGTCTCCCGCGGCAACGCCGGCGGAACGCGCACCGACGGCATCGGTATCCTGGACTACTGAGCGGCGCAGGACGGAAAACGGCCCGGGATCGCTCCCGGGCCGCCTCGTCTTCTCGTCTTCGCAGTCTGTCGGAGACCAGCCTTACGACTCGGCGTCCGCCGTTTCGAGGGCGATCTCGACCGGCAGCGGCTCCATCGCCTCTTCGCGGGCGGCCGAGAGGGCCTCGTCGCGCTTGGTGGCGATGCGCTGCAGGCCGCGCAGGTAGGAGCCGGTGCCCGCCGGGATGAGCCGGCCGACGATGACGTTCTCCTTGAGGCCTTCGAGGGTGTCGACCTTGCCGTGGACCGAGGCGTCGGTGAGGACGCGGGTGGTCTCCTGGAAGGACGCCGCCGAGATGAAGCTGCGGGTCTGCAGCGACGCCTTGGTGATGCCCAGCAGGACCGGCTGGGTGAGCGCCGGGCGACCCTTGCGGGCTTCCGCCTTGGCGTTCTCGTAGTCGACCTCGGTCTTGTCGAGGTGGTCGCCCTTGATCAGGCCCGTATCGCCCGGCTCCAGGATCTCGACCTTTTGCAGCATCTGACGAACGATCGTCTCGATGTGCTTGTCGTTGATCGGCACGCCCTGCAGTCGGTAGACCTCCTGGATCTCGTCGACCAGGAAGTTGGCCAGAGCCTCGACGCCCAGGATGCGCAGGATGTCGTGCGGATCCGGGTTGCCGTCGATGATGTACTCGCCCTTGTGGATCACGTCGCCGTCGTGGACCGCGATGTGCTTGCCCTTCGGGATCAGGAACTCGGCCGCTTCACCACCGTCTTCCGGCGTGATCTTGATGCGGCGCTTGTTCTTGTAGTCCTTCCCGAATTCGACGCGGCCGTCCATCTCGGCGATGACCGCGCAATCCTTCGGACGACGGGCTTCGAACAGCTCGGCCACCCGCGGCAGACCGCCGGTGATGTCGCGCGTCTTGGCGCCTTCGGTGGGGATCCGGGCGATGACTTCGCCGGCCTTCACCTCGTCGCCGTCGCCAACCGAGAGAATGGCCCCGGCCGACAGCAGGTAACGGGCTTCACCGCCGCTGGCGAGGCGCTTGTAGGCCCCGTCCTCGTCGATGACGGCCATGGCCGGACGCAGGTCCGAGCCACGGGCCGAAGCGCGCCAGTCCACGATGACGCGGTTGGCGATGCCGGTCGCTTCGTCGGTTTCCTCGCGGACCGAGAAGCCGTCCACCAGGTCCTCGGCGCGGATCCGGCCGGGAACTTCGGTGATGATCGGGGTGGTGTAGGGGTCCCACTCGGCCAGACGCTGGCCGCGCTTCACCTTGTCGCCATCCTTGACCTTCAGGCGCGCGCCGTAGGGCGGCTTGTAGGCCTCGCGATCCTTGCCATCGACCTGAACGGTGATGGCCGTGTTGCGGCTCATGACGATGAAGTCGCCGTCGGCGCCCTTAACCGTCGGGCCGACCACGCGGGCGACGCCGTCGTTGCTGCTTTCGAAGAACGACTGCTCGGCCACCTGGGCGGTGCCGCCGATGTGGAAGGTCCGCATCGTCAGCTGGGTGCCCGGCTCACCGATCGACTGGGCGGCGATGACGCCGACAGCTTCACCGATGTTGACCGGGGTGCCGCGGGCCAGATCGCGGCCGTAGCAGGCGCCGCAGACGCCGGCCTTGGCTTCGCAGGTCAGGACCGAACGGACCTTCACCGACTGCACGGCGGCCTTCTCGACGAGGTCGATCTGGTCTTCCACGAGGTAGGTGTCGGCCGGCACGATGACTTCGCCGGTGTTCGGGTCCTTGATGTCCTCGGCCGAGAAGCGGCCCAGGATGCGCAGGCCGAGCGAGACGAGAACGTCGCCGCCCTCGACCACCGGACGCAGGGTGATGCCCCGCGTGGTGCCGCAGTCTTCCTCGGTGATGATCGAGTCCTGCGCCACGTCGACCAGACGGCGGGTCAGGTAACCCGAGTTGGCGGTCTTCAGCGCGGTGTCGGCCAGGCCCTTGCGGGCGCCGTGGGTGGAGTTGAAGTACTCCTGAACGGTCAGGCCTTCCTTGAAGTTCGAGACGATCGGGGTCTCGATGATCTCGCCGGACGGCTTGGCCATCAGGCCGCGCATCCCGCCGAGTTGCTTCATCTGGGCCTGGGAGCCCCGGGCGCCGGAGTGGGCCATCATGTAGATGGCGTTGATCTCGCGCTCGCGGCCGTTCTCGTCCGTGTGCTTGGTCTGCAGCTCGGCCATCATCTCGTCGGCGACGCGATCGGTGGCCTTGGCCCAGGCGTCAACGACCTTGTTGTACTTCTCACCCTTGGTGATCAGGCCGTCGGCGTACTGCTGCTCATATTCCTCGGCAAGCTTGCGGGTCTCGTCGACGATCGCCGTCTTGCGCTGCGGAATGATGATGTCGTCCTTGCCGAAGGAGATGCCGGCCTTGGCCGCTTCCTTGAAGCCCAGCGCCATGATCTGGTCGGCGAAGATGACCGTCGCCTTCTGACCGCAGTGCCGGTAGACGATGTCGATCAGATTGCCGATTTCCTTCTTGGTCAGCGCCTTTTCGATGAGGCGGTGGCCGATCTGGGTGTGACGCGGCAGCAGGGCGGCGATCTTCATGCGGCCCGGCGTGGTGTCGATCACCTTGCGCAGGGTTTCGCCTTCCGGAGTCATCTCCGTGAAGCGCGCCTTGATCTTGCTGTGCAGGGTCACGACGCCGGCGTCGAGCGCCATCTCGATCTCGCCCAGGTCGCCGAAGATCTTGCCTTCGCCCGGCTCCCCGTCGCGCGATTGCGACAGGTAGTAGAGGCCAAGGACGATGTCCTGCGACGGCACGATGATCGGGCGGCCGTTGGCGGGGCTGAGGATGTTGTTGGTCGACATCATCAGCACGCGCGCTTCCAGCTGGGCCTCGAGGCTCAGCGGGACGTGCACGGCCATCTGGTCGCCGTCGAAGTCGGCGTTGAACGCGGCGCAGACCAGCGGGTGCAGCTGGATGGCCTTGCCCTCGATCAGCTTGGGCTCGAACGCCTGGATGCCCAGGCGGTGGAGCGTCGGCGCGCGGTTCAGCAGGACGGGGTGTTCGCGGATGACCTCTTCGAGGACGTCCCACACCGCCGGCTGCTCACGCTCGACCATGCGCTTGGACTGCTTGACGGTGCCCGACAGGCCCTTGGCGTCAAGGCGCGCGTAGATGAACGGCTTGAACAGCTCCAGCGCCATCTTCTTGGGCAGGCCGCACTCGTGCAGCTTCAGCTCGGGACCGACGACGATGACCGAACGGCCAGAGTAGTCGACGCGCTTGCCGAGCAGGTTCTGACGGAACCGGCCCTGCTTGCCCTTGAGCATGTCGGCGAGGGACTTCAGCGGACGCTTGTTGGCGCCGGTGATGACCCGGCCGCGACGGCCGTTGTCGAACAGGGCGTCGACAGCTTCCTGCAGCATCCGCTTTTCGTTGCGGATGATGATGTCCGGCGCGCGCAGTTCGATCAGGCGCTTGAGGCGGTTGTTGCGGTTGATGACCCGGCGATAGAGGTCGTTCAGGTCCGACGTCGCGAAGCGGCCGCCGTCCAGCGGCACCAGCGGGCGCAGCTCGGGCGGGATGACCGGCACGACGGTCAGGATCATCCACTCCGGCTTGTTGCCGGACTCGATGAAGGCCTCGATGATCTTGAGGCGCTTGCTGTACTTCTTCTGCTTGATCTCGGACGGCGTGCCGGCCAGCTCCTCGCGAAGCTTCTCGGCTTCCTTCTCGAGCTCGATGCCCTTGAGGAGGTTGAAGATGGCCTCGGCGCCGATCTCGGCGGTGAAGCTGTCATCGCCGAACTCGTCCTGGAACCGCATCTGCTCGTCTTCCGACAGCAGCTGGTGCACCTTCAGCGGGGTCAGGCCCGGCTCGGTGACGATGTAGTGCTCGAAGTAGAGGACGCGTTCGATGTCCTTGAGCGGCATGTCGAGCATCATGGCGATGCGCGAGGGCAGCGACTTCAGGAACCAGATGTGGGCGACCGGCGAGGCCAGCTCGATGTGGCCCATCCGCTCGCGCCGGACGCGGGCGAGGGTGACTTCCACGCCGCACTTTTCGCAGATGATGCCCTTGTACTTCATCCGCTTGTACTTGCCGCACAGGCACTCGTAGTCCTTGGTCGGACCGAAGATGCGCGCGCAGAACAGGCCGTCACGCTCGGGCTTGAACGTGCGGTAGTTGATCGTTTCCGGCTTCTTGATCTCACCGAACGACCAGGACCGGATCTTTTCCGGCGAGGCCAGGGCGATGCGGATGCGGTCGAAGGTCGGAGCGGCCTGGACCGGGTTGAAGATGTTCAGGACTTCCTGGTTCATCTTGGTTCCTTCAGTGCGGGGTGACCCGCGAAAATGTCTGGATGGAGAGGCTGGCGGTCGCCCCTCCCCCGCCGGGCGGGAGAGGGGTCAGAAAACCGTCAGGTGTTCTCCAGCTCCACGTTCAGGCCCAGCGAGCGCATTTCCTTGACGAGCACGTTGAAGCTCTCGGGAATGCCGGCTTCGAAGGTGTCGTCGCCGCGCACGATGGACTCGTAGACCTTGGTCCGGCCCGCCACGTCGTCCGACTTCACCGTCAGCATTTCCTGCAGGGTGTAGGCGGCGCCGTAGGCTTCCAGAGCCCAGACCTCCATCTCCCCGAAGCGCTGACCGCCGAACTGCGCCTTGCCGCCCAGCGGTTGCTGGGTGACGAGCGAGTACGGGCCGATCGAACGGGCGTGGATCTTGTCGTCGACCAGGTGGTGCAGCTTCAGCATGTAGATGTAGCCGACCGTGACCGGACGCTTGAACTGCTCGCCGGTCTGGCCGTCGAACAGGATCGACTGGCCCGACGGGTCGAGACCGGCCATGCGCAGGTGATCCTCGATGTCCCCGATGTGGGCGCCGTCGAAGACCGGGGTCGCGAAGGGCACGCCCTTGGACAGGTTGCGGGCGAGCTCGATGAGCTCTTCCTCGTCGTCCGGCAGCTCCTCGTCGGGACCGTAGATGTCCCGCAGACGATCCTGCAGCGCCTTCTTCTGGCCGCCCTGTTGCCAGGCTTCCAGGAGGTTGGCGATCTGCTTGCCAAGGCCCGCGGCGGCCCAGCCCAGGTGGGTTTCGAAGATCTGGCCGACGTTCATGCGCGAGGGCACGCCCAGCGGGTTCAGAACGACGTCCACGGCGGTGCCGTCAGCCAGGTGCGGCATGTCCTCGATCGGCAGGATCTTGGAGATGACGCCCTTGTTGCCGTGACGGCCGGCCATCTTGTCGCCCGGCTGAAGCTTGCGCTTCACGGCCACGAAGACCTTGACCATCTTCATCACGCCCGGGGGCATCTCGTCGCCGCGCTGCAGCTTGTCGACCTTGTCCTCGAAGCGACGATCCAGACGCTTGCGCGCCTCGTCGAACTGGCGGCGCAGGGCCTCCAGCTCGCCCATGGCCTTCTCGTCATCGAGCGCGATCTGCCACCACAGGCCCGGCGCGATCTCCTCGAGCTTGTCGGCCGAGACTTCGCCGCGGCTCAGGCCCTTGGGACCCGAGACGGCGGTCTTGCCGACGATCAGCTCGCGCAGACGCGAGGTCATGTTGCGGTTCAGGATGGCGAACTCGTCGTCGCGGTCCTTGCCCAGGCGTTCGATTTCAGCCCGTTCAATGGCGAGCGCGCGTTCGTCCTTGTCGACGCCGTGCCGGTTGAACACCCGCACCTCGACGACCGTGCCGGCGACGCCCGGGGGCAGACGCAGGGAGGTGTCGCGGACGTCGGAAGCCTTCTCGCCGAAGATGGCGCGCAGCAGCTTCTCTTCCGGGGTCATCGGGGACTCGCCCTTGGGCGTGACCTTGCCGACCAGGATGTCGCCCGGCAGGACCTCGGCGCCGATCGCCACGATGCCCGCTTCGTCGAGGTTGCGCAGGGCTTCCTCGCCGACGTTGGGGATGTCGCGGGTGATCTCTTCCGGGCCCAGCTTGGTGTCGCGGGCCATGACCTCGAATTCCTCGATGTGGATCGAGGTGAAGACGTCATCGCGCACGATGCGCTCGGAGATCAGGATCGAGTCTTCGAAGTTGTAGCCGTTCCAGGGCATGAACGCGACGAGGGCGTTGCGGCCCAGCGCCAGTTCGCCCAGGTCGGTCGAGGGGCCGTCGGCGACGATGTCGCCGGCGTTGATCCGGTCGCCCACGCGCACCAGCGGACGCTGGTTGATGCAGGTGTTCTGGTTCGAACGCTGGAACTTCGACAGGCGGTAGATATCGACGCCGGACTTGGTCGGGTCGGTTTCCTCGGTGGCGCGGATGACGATACGCGTACCGTCGATCTGCTCGACCACGCCCTTGCGACGGGCGATGACCACGGCGCCGGAGTCCCGGGCCACGACATCTTCCATGCCGGTGCCGACCAGCGGCGCATCCGACTGGACGAGCGGCACGGCCTGACGCTGCATGTTCGAGCCCATGAGGGCGCGGTTGGCGTCATCGTTTTCGAGGAAGGGGATCAGGGCGGCGGCGACCGACACGACCTGCTTGGGCGAAACGTCCATCAGGTCGACCTGGTCGCGCTGGAGCAGGCCGGGTTCGCCGTTGATGCGGCCCGGGACCAGATCCTCGAGGATCGAGCCGTTCTCCATCTTGATGTTGGCCTGGGCGATGACGTGCTTCGCCTCTTCCATGGCCGACATGTAGACCACCTCGTCCATCGGCTTGCCGTCGGACACGCGGCGGTACGGGCTCTCGATGAAGCCGTACTTGTTGACGCGGGCGTGGGTGGCCAGGGAGTTGATCAGGCCGATGTTCGGGCCTTCCGGCGTTTCGATCGGGCAGATCCGGCCGTAGTGGGTCGGGTGCACGTCGCGGACTTCGAAGCCGGCGCGCTCGCGAGTCAGACCGCCCGGGCCAAGCGCCGAAAGGCGACGCTTGTGAGTGATCTCCGACAGCGGGTTGGTCTGGTCCATGAACTGCGACAGCTGCGAGGAGCCGAAGAATTCACGCACGCTGGCCGCGGCCGGCTTGGCGTTGATCAGGTCGTGCGGCATCACGGTGTCGATGTCGACGGACGACATGCGTTCCTTGATGGCGCGCTCCATGCGGAGCAGGCCGACGCGGTACTGGTTCTCGAGCAGCTCGCCGACCGAACGCACCCGGCGGTTGCCGAGGTTGTCGATGTCGTCGATTTCGCCGCGGCCGTCGCGCAGGCCCACCAGGACCTTCAGGACTTCCAGCACGTCGTCCTTGCGCAGGACGCGGACGTCGTCGGAGACGTCCAGTTCCAGGCGCATGTTCATCTTCACGCGGCCGACCGAGCTGAGGTCGTAGCGCTCCTGGTCGAAGAACAGCGACTTGAACATCGCTTCGGCGGCTTCGACCGTGGGCGGCTCGCCCGGACGCATCACGCGGTAGATGTCGAACAGCGCGTCCTCGCGGACGACGTTCTTGTCGACCCGCAGGGTGTTGCGCATGTAGGCGCCGACGGTGACATGGTCGATGTCGAGCACGTCGATGGACTTGAAGCCCTTCTCTTCCAGGGCCTCGATGACCGCCGCGTCGAGCTCGTCGCCGGCTTCGGCGTAGATCTCGCCGGTTTCCGGGTTCACTTCGTCACGGGCCAGGTAGCGGCCGGTCAGGGCCTCCGGGCCGAGCAGCAGCGTCTTGACCGTGTCGCCAAGCTTCTTGGCGGCGCGGGCGCTGATCTTCTGGCCGGCCGGCGCCACTTCCTCGCCGGTGTCGGCGTCGATCAGCGGGAACTCCGGCTTCACGCCGCGCCAGCGCTCGGGCTTGTAGGGGGTGGCCCAGCCGCCGGTGCGGCGCTCGAACGGCACGACGTCATAGAAGGTGGTGAGGATTTCCTCGCCGTCCATGCCCAGGCCGTAGAGGAAGGTCGTGGCCGGCAGTTTGCGGCGGCGGTCGATGCGGACGTAGACGATGTCCTTGGCGTCGAACTCGAAATCGAGCCAGGAGCCGCGGTAGGGAATGACGCGGGCGGCGAACAGCAGCTTGCCCGAGGAGTGGGTCTTGCCCTTGTCGTGGTCGAAGAACACGCCGGGCGAACGGTGCATCTGCGAGACGATGACCCGCTCGGTGCCGTTGACGATGAAGGTGCCCTTGTCGGTCATGAGCGGGATGTCGCCCATGTAGACGTCCTGCTCCTTGATGTCCTTGACGGACCGGGCGCCGGTTTCCTCTTCCATCTCGAACACGATGAGACGCAGCTTCACCTTCAGCGGCGCCGCGTAGGTCATGTCGCGCTGGATGCACTCCTCGACGTCGTACTTGGGCTCCTCGAACTCGTAGGAGACGTATTCGAGCACGGCGCGCTCGTTGAAGTCCTTGATCGGGAACACCGACTTGAAGACCGCCTCGATGCCCTCGTCCCGGCGCTCGCCGGCGCGCACTTCGCGCTGGAGGAACTGTTCGTAGGAGGAGCGTTGAACCTCGATGAGGTTCGGCATCTGCACAGCTTCGGGGATGCGGCCGAACGACTTGCGGATCCGCTTCTTGCCGGTGAAGGATTGCGCCATCTTTTTCCCTGCGTGCGCGGAGGGACTCCGCGCGTAAATGTGTCTTGTCGCGTCCACCCTCGGCTCTTCCGGCGGTGCCGGAAGCGGACGCAAGACCTTGCCCCTGGCGTGTCAGGGGCGCCCCATCGCACCGGTCGGAGGGCATTGACCGGGCTGTCGGGCACGCGCGCGGAAAGTCGCGTCTCAGTTGATCGGATTTTCCGCGAGGGAGCGGATATAGGGGAAAGCCGTGGATAAGGGAAGAGGCCCCGCTTGACTTTCGTCACGCAGCGTCACGGCCCGGCCGAAGCGGCGCGGCTCAGCCCTTGCGCAGGGCCTTGATCGCCAGCGTGCCGGCCAGGCCGATCAGGCAGACGAAGAAGGCGATCTTCGCCAGTCCCCCGGCCACATCGACGACGAATCCGAGGATCCCGGCGATGATCATGACAACGAGGAAGACGCCTGCGAGCTTGAGCATTCGATCCTAACGCGATTTCTGTCGAGGCGGTTCCGGCGCGACATGCGCCATCTCCGACCTGACGCCAAACGAAAACGGGCCCGGAGGTTTCCCTCCGGGCCCGCGATCGTGGTGCTGGTCCTGATCCCGGCGCTAAGGCCGGGATAGTCCGATCCGGGCATGGCCCGGAGACGAACTACTTGATCTGGACGGTCGCGCCGGCTTCGGTCAGCTTCTTGGCGACTTCTTCGGCGGCCTGCTTGGAGACGTTCTCGACGACGTTCTGCGGAGCGCCTTCGACCAGGTCCTTGGCTTCCTTCAGGCCGAGGTCCGGACGGACGCCGCGGACTTCCTTGATCACGTTGATCTTCTTGTCGCCACCGGCGGTCAGAACAACGGTGAACTCGGTTTGCTCTTCGGCGGCTTCGACCGGAGCAGCGGCGCCACCGCCGGCGGCCATCATGGCGACCGGAGCGGCGGCGGAGACGCCCCACTTTTCTTCAAGCATCTTGGAGAGCTCGGCGGCTTCCAGGACGGTCAGGGAGGACAGGTCCTCAACGATCTTTTCAAGCTTCGACATGGTGCGATTTTCCTTGGGGAGTTGGGAGGTAGGCGGAGATGACCGGGACTAGGCCGCGTCCTTCGTGGCGTAGGCGTTGAAGACGCGGGCCAGCTGGGCGGCCGGAGCCTGAATGACGCCAGCGACCTTGGTCGCCGGAGCCTGCAGAAGGCCGATAAGCTTGCCGCGGAGTTCGTCCAGCGACGGCAGCGTGGCGAGAGCCTTCACCGCGTTCTGGTCGAGAACGTCCTTGCCCATGATGCCGCCAACGAGGGTGAACTTGTCGTTCTCCTTGGCGTACTGGGCAGCGACCTTGGCGGCGGAAACGGGGTCCGGGCCGTAGGCGATGGCGACGGGGCCGGTGAAGAGGGCGTCGCCCGCCTCACCAAGCGAACCACCAAGAGCCTTCTGGGCCAGAGTGTTCTTCACCACCTTGATCGACGCGCCTTCCTTGCGGAGGCGGAGTCGAAGGTCGGTCATTTCCGCAACGGTCAGACCCATGTAGTGGGTCACGACCACGGCGCCGGCATCGGCGAAGACGCCCTTGAGCGTCTCGATCGATTCCGCTTTTTGTGCGCGGTTCATTGCGGTCTCCTGGTTCACGACGCCCGGACCATCCGGACGCCGAAAGCATGCCGCCCGCGCGCGGGATCGCTCCCGAAGGCGGGTGACGGTAGACCTGTCCCAAGGAAAGCATCGGCCGCGCCCGCAGCTTGTGCGGTGATGCGGCGTCTCGTTTCCCCGTCTCCCTACGCTGAAGGGGGGCTCCCCTTCTGTTACGACGCAGGTGACCCCGACGTCGCGTAGCTCTCGGACAGGACCAGCGGCGGGCAAGCCCGTTCGCTGGAAGAGCGCGCGTATAGATCAAGGCGCGGAGAAACTCAAGCGGGGGCGGGAACTGATCCGCCGGCCAGGCCTTGGCGTAGGGCTGTTATCGCCGCCACCCGGGGTCCGACCATGTCCAGCTTCCGCGCCGCCTTCCTGATCCTCGCCCTGGCGCTCGCCGGCTGTTCCTCCGGGCCCAGCGGCAACGCGTCCGTGCCGCAGCCCGCCAAGCCGGTGGAGCTGGAGCGGTATCTCGGCCGCTGGTACGAGCTGGCCCGCTACGAGCACCGCTTCGAGCGGGGCTGCGAGGGCGTGACGGCGCAGTACAGCAAGCGGCCGGACGGCATGATCGCGGTCCTCAACACCTGCCGCGACGGCGCGCCCGACGGCAAGGCGCGCGCGGCCGAGGGCCGGGCCAAGGTGGTCGAGGGCAGCGACGGCGCCAAGCTCAAGGTGTCCTTCTTCGGCCCCTTCTTCGGCGACTACTGGGTGCTGGACCGGGCCGACGACTACAGCTGGGCCATCGTCGGCGAGCCGTCGGGCAAGTACCTGTGGATCCTCAGCCGCGACCCCACGCCGGGCCAGGCTGTGATCGACGGCCACATCGCCCGGGCCGCCGCCCTGGGCTACGACACGGCGATGATCAAGCGCGTGGCGCAGCCGCCAGCCTGAGTTGTTAACCAACCATGTCACGGAATTAATTGGGAAACACTGGAACTATCCACAGGCCACCCCATTTAAGGGGCTGATCGCGGACGACGATCGCACGCCGGACCGGCGAGGCCGAACGCCTCAGCTTCCCGCCTGACGGAAAGACCAAGCCCATGTTGCTGGGCCCCATCCAGACCAGCCCCGACCCCTGGACCGCCGCGCAGATGCGCGACCTTCGGTCCGTCGCGCCACAGCCGTTGCAGACGCCGCGCGGCCGCCACGCCCAACTGCTGCAGATCGCCGCCGCCCGCCGCCTGCGCTGCGTCGAGCGCGCCGGCCTCGCCCGCTTCGAAGACGCCGGCTACTGGAAGGCCGTCGCCCCGACAGCGGTATTCAAG
>Ga0209066_10006833_pt1 | contig 11513 bp, 11 predicted proteins | sample All_14_2_FD_187198 | JGI IMG/M metagenome (GOLD analysis project Ga0209066, IMG submission 187198) | Freshwater microbial communities in response to fracking from Pennsylvania, USA - Allegheny Zone_MetaG_DW_15 (SPAdes) (version 2) ...
GGCGCGCATGGCCACCGGCAAGGCGGGCATCGTCTGCACCAACGCGACCTATCACGGCAACAGCGAGGCGGTCGGCAAGATGACGCGCATCGGCAACGGCCAGAACACCGCCGGCGACGTGCGCGCGATCCCCTTCCCCGAGATGCTGCGCCCGCTGGTGCCGGGCGCCGGCGAGGACGAATTGTGCGAGGCCTATCTCGACAGGCTGCGCCAGGTCATCCGCAGCTTCGAGGCGGACGGGACGGGATTCGCGGGGCTGATCGTCTGCTCGATCTTCGCCAACGAGGGCCTGCCCGACGTGCCGCGCGGCTTCATGGCGCGCGCCACGGAGATCGTGCATGCGGCCGGCGGGCTGGTGATCGCCGACGAGGTCCAGGCCGGCTACTGCCGCAGCGGCGTCTGGTGGGGCTACGACGTGCTGGGCTTCACGCCCGACATCGTCGTTACCGGCAAGCCGATGGGCAACGGCCTGCCGCTGGCCGCCACCGCCGCCAGCCGCAAACTGGTCGAAACCTTCCGGAGCGCGACGCGCTACTTCAACACCTTTGCCTCGAGCCCGCTGCAGGCGGCGGTCGGCATGGCGGTGATCGACGTCATCGAGCGCGACCGCTTGGCCGAGAACGTCGCCTCGGTGGGCGCGTTCCTGAAAGCGGCGCTGGCCGAGCGCAAGGGCCGCTTCGCGTCGATCGCCGACGTGCGCGGCCACGGGCTGTTCATCGGCGTCGAGATCGCGACGGCTGATGCCGCGCGCGCGCCCGACATGGACAAGGCGGTCGACGTCATCAATCGCCTCAAGGACCGCGGCTTCCTCACGAGCAATGCCGGCGCCTACCGGAACGTCGTGAAGATCCGGCCGCCGCTGGTCTTCCAGCAGAGCCACGCCGAGGAATTCCTCACCGCCTTCGACGCCACGATGGCGGAAATCGACGGCTGAAGCGCTCGATGGACGACCAGACCGTCGATCGCACATTCACGCCGGCCGCCCACGCGGCGCTGGCGGCCTTTCCGATCGAGGCGCGGGACCTGACGCTGGTGTCGCTTTCCGAGAACGTCACCTTCCGGGTGACCGATGGGCGCGACGGCCGGCCTTACGTCTTTCGGCTGCACCGGCCGGGCTATCACACGCTCGAGGAGCTGGTCTCCGAGCGGGCCTGGATCCGCGCGCTGGCCGCGGCCGGCATCGACGTCCCCGAGGCCGTGATGACGCGCGACGGCCGGGACTATGTGCCGGTGACGATCGCCGCGACCGGCGAGCAGCGCTTTGCCGGCCTCGCGAGCTGGACCGAAGGCCGCCTGCTCTCCGCGGTGCTGGCCGAGACCTCCGATCAGAAGTTCGTCGAGGAATCCTTCAAGCAGCTCGGCGCGATCACCGCCGCAATGCACGACCAAGCCAGCGCCTGGCAGCCGCCGCCGGGCTTCAGGCGCCATTCGCTCGACAGCGACGGGCTGATGGGCCTGGCGCCGCATTGGGGTGAATTCTGGGAGCATCGCTCGCTGACCGCGGGTGAACGCAAGCTTCTGCTCGATGTCCGACGCCGCATGCATGACCTGCTGAGCGGCTTGAGCCGGGACCCATCCGCCTACAGCCTGATCCATGCCGACCTGCATCCCGGCAACATCGTGGTCGACGGCGACCGGCTGACCGTCATCGACTTCGACGATGCGGGCTATGGCTGGTACCAGTACGACATCGCGACGGCGCTCACGCACTGGCAGACCAAGCCGAATGCCGCCGAGATCGAGCGCGCCTTCCTGGCCGGCTATCGCGCCACCCGCCCCGTCCCCGACGAAGCCTTGAGCCTGATCCCGCAGTTCCGCCTGATCCGCTGGATGGCGACGATCGGCTGGTTCCACCAGCGCCCCGAAGTCAACCGCCCCTCCGCGATATTCGAAGAACGCAAGGCCTGGGTCCTCGACCAGTGCGCAGCGCTGCAGCGTTCACGGTGAGTGCTCCCTAACGCTTGTGACGGTCGTCGGGATCTCCCCAAGGATCGATCAGGCCTACGCCCGTTGCAGCGAAATCGCGGACATTGCGCGACACCACCGTGAGGCCATGAATCAGGCCGGTGGCAGCGATCAACGCATCCCTCTCGCTCTTTGGATCCGGTACGTGCAAGCGTGCGCATTGCTGGGCGACGGGAAGATCGATCGGCAGGACTCGGCCTTCGAACTCGGTGAGAACCTGGCCCTGCAGCCACCGTCGCAGCACTGCTCCTTGTGACGGGTCACGGCGCTCGGCCATCAGCACGCCGAGTTCGAGTTCCATTGCGGTGATGACCGAGATGTAGGTCATCGATGACCCAATCGAATGGGCCCACCGCGCAACATTGGCGTCGGCTTTGCCGGCTCTAACCTTGCGGAGTTCCGATACGACGTTGGTATCGAGAAGAAACATCAGCGGAGGTCAGGGGGTGTGAGCACGATGTTGCTCCGCAGCGGATCGAACTCCACGTCGTCGTCCAAGGCCAGAGCATCGGCAATGCTTCGGCCCCCGCCAGCGAGCCGGCGATATTCCTCGATCGACAGCAACACGTGGGCTGGGCGGCCTCGGTCGGTGATGAAAACGGGACCCGCTTCCGCAGCCTTCTTGGCCCGGCTGGTGTCCTGATTGAACTCCCTGCTGGTGAGAGTGGTGATGCTCACGAAAGCCTCCATGAAGCAGTTTGTATACACGTTTATACATACCTGCTGGGAGGCTTCAATCGGCGGATTCGACGTGATCCTCATTAGCCGTGCAGGTGGCACGCCACCGCACGGCCGTCGTCCATCTCCTTCAGCGGCGGGTCGATCGACTTGCAGACCTCCATCGCCTTGGGGCAGCGCGTGTGGAAGCGGCAGCCGGGGGGCGGACGCATGGCGCTGGGAATTTCGCCGGCGATGATGTCGGCGCCGCGCGCCGCTTCCAGCTCGGGATCGGCGATCGGCACGGCGGCCAGCAGCGCCTGCGTGTAGGGATGCAGCGGGTCCTTGTAGAGCTGCTCGCGCGTGGCGATTTCGGCGACGCGACCGAGATACATCACGGCGATGCGGTCGCTGATGTGGCGGACCACGCTGAGATCGTGGGCGATGAAGATGTAGGTGAGGCCCAGCCGCTCCTGCAGCTCCATGAACAGGTTCACGACCTGCGCCTGGATCGACACGTCGAGCGCCGACACCGGCTCGTCACAGATCAGGAGGGTAGGCTCGAGGGCGAGCGCGCGGGCGATGCCGATGCGCTGCCGCTGGCCCCCGGAGAATTCGTGCGGATAGCGCTCGGCCATGTCGGGCAGCAGACCGACCATGCGCAGGAGGTCGGCGACGCGGGCACGGTACTTGTCCTGGTCTGACGCCAGCCCGTGGACGACCAGCGGCTCGCCCACGATGTCGGCCACCTTCATGCGCGGGTTCAGCGAGCCGTAGGGGTCCTGATAGACCATCTGCATGCGCCGCCGGATCGGGCGCATGCGCTTGCGGTCGTAGCGCGTGATGTCCTCGCCTTCGAACTCGATCTTCCCGTCGGTGACGTCGAGCATGCGCAGGATGGCCAGTCCCGTGGTCGACTTGCCGCAGCCCGATTCGCCCACCAGGCCGAGGGTCTCGCCGCGCGCCACGCTGAAGCTCACGCCGTCGACGGCCTTCACCGTGCCGACCTGCTTGCGCAGGATCGCGCCCGCAGTGATCGGGAAGTGGATCTTGAGGCCCTCGACCTTGAGAACCGTGTCCGGGCGAACGGCGTCAGGCGGCGAGACGGTCATGGAAGAAACACGCTGAGAAATGGTTGGGGGCGCTCTCGACCAGCGGCGGCCGCTCGGCGCGGCAGCGGTCGGTCGCGTCCTTGCAGCGCGGCGCGAAGGCGCAGCCGGGCGGCAGGGTGGCGAGATCGGGCGGTTGGCCCTCGATCGGCACCAGCGGCCGGTCGGTGTCGCCATCGAGGCGCGGCACCGAGGCCATGAGGCCGCGCGTATAGGGATGGCGCGGCGTCTTGTAGAGCTGCCGCGCCGGCGCGGTCTCGACGATGCGGCCGCCATACATCACCACGACGCGGTCGGCGTAGCGCGCCACGACGCCGAGATCATGGGTGATCAGGATCATCGCCGAGTTGGCCTCGCGCGTCAGTTCCTTGAGCAGCGCCAGGATCTGCGCCTGCACCGTGACGTCGAGCGCCGTCGTCGGCTCGTCGGCGATGATGAGCTGCGGCTGGCAGGCCAGCGCCATGGCGATCATGACCCGCTGGCGCATGCCGCCGGAATACTGGTGCGGATAGGACGCGAGGCGGCTGCGCCCGTCGGGAATGCGCACCTTGCCCAGAAGCTCGGCAGCCTTGTCGAGCGCCTTGGCCCACACCGTCTTGCGATGCAGGTTGATCGGCTCGCCGACCTGCAGGCCGACCGTGAGCGCCGGGTTGAGCGAGCTCATCGGCTCCTGGAAGATCATGGCGATGCGGTCGCCGCGGATGGCGCGGATGCCGGCGTCGTCGAGCTTCAGGAGGTCGCGACCCTCGAAGAGGATCTCGCCCTCCTCGATGCGGCCGGGCGGATCGGGGATCAGGCGCAGGATCGAGAGCGCCGTGACACTCTTGCCCGAGCCCGATTCCCCCACGATCGCCAGCGTCTCGCCGGCGGCGACGTCGAACGACACGCCGTCGACCGCCCGCACCGTGCCGCGTTCGGTGCGGAAGCGCGTCGACAGGTTACGAACGCTGAGAAGCGGAGCGGTCATGGGCTGAGGATCACTTGCCCATCTTCTTCTTCAGGTCCTGGTCCACCCACATGCGGGCATAGATCGGGCCGGGACGGACCGCGCCGGCACGCAGCTCGCCGTTGTAGCCCTTCACCCACGGCCACCAGGCCGTATAGATGTAGGGGGTCGGCAGCCAGATGTAGGGCGTCTTCTCGAGGATCTCGCGCGTCAGCTCCTTGACCATGACCTGACGCTTGGCCTCGTCGCGTTCGAGGTACATCTCGGTCACCTTCTTGTCGAAGGCCGGGTCGGAATACTGCGACGGGTTCCACACCTCCTTGGTGACGAAGCTCTTGCGGATGCTCGTCGTCGGATTGGTATGGCCGTTGTTCATGAAGTAGCCGGGCGCGTTGGTCTTGGTCGTCATCGCCGAGAGGAAGGCCGCATATTCCATCGGCTGGATCTCGAGCTTGACGCCCACCGCTTCGAGATAGGCGGCGACCAGCGGCAGCAGGTCCATGTGGTCGGGATTGCAGGAGCAGACCTGGACCTTGAAGCTGAAGCCCTTGGGATAGCCCGCCTCGGCCAGCAGCTTCTTCGCCTTGTCGGGATTGAAGGTGTAGAGTTCCCTCACCGATTCCGGCATCGCCTCCAGCGGCTCGTAGTAGCCGAGATAGTCGGGATGCTGCGGATAGGCGAACAGCTCGGCGTTGCCGCCGTAATAGGCCTTCACGATCTCCTGCTTGTTGACCGCCATGTTGAGCGCGCGGCGCACGCGGATGTCGTCGAACGGCTTGGTGTCGACCCGCATGGCCAGGAACTGGCCGCTCATGCCCAGCCAGCGCGACCATTTGAGCTGCGGCGTCGTCTTCTTCAGGTCGTCGGCGGCGCTCCAGCGGATGTTCTCCAGCAGGTCGAGCTTGGCGGTGCGCAGCGCCGTCAGGTAGGTCGCCTCGTCCTTGATCGTGCGATAGACGACCTTGTCGAGGAACGGCAGCTTGTACTCGACGCCGTCGATCTTCTCCTTGTCCCAGTAGATCGGGTTCTTCGAATAGGTGTTGGAGCTGCCCTGGACGAAGTCGCTCAGCATGAACGGGCCGGTGCCGTTCACGTTCTTCCAGTTGGTGGCGCCGGCATCGGCGACTTCCTTGGGCGTGATGGTCGAGTAATAGCCCCAGCCGAAGCGGTAGTCCCATTCGGCGTTGAAGTACTTGAAGGTGAAGACCACCGTGTACTTGCCGGTGGCTTCGACCTTCTCGACATGGTCGAAGTAACCCGCGATCCTCTTGGGGCTGTTGGCCAGGCGGTTGAAGGCGAAGACGACGTCCTCCGCGGTCAGCTCGCGCTCCTTCATGACGCCGGGCTTCTCCGGGAACATCACGCCCTTGCGCAGGTCGATCGTGAGCCGCAGCGGATTGTCGCTCCACACCCACTTCTCGGCCAGCTCGCCGCGGATCGCGTCGGAGGGCAGCCAGGCATCGGCATAGAACGGATACTTTCCGCCGTTGCGCTTGCTCTGGGAGAGGTCGGCGGCGAAGAGCTGCTCGTAGAACTGGCCGGTATCGTGGTTCAGCTTCCAGTTCCAGTCGGCCGGATCGAAGGAGAGTGCCGACAAGGTCACGTACACCGTGCCGACTTCCAGCGTGCCGCCATATTGCGGCTTCTCCGCCTGTGCCTGCGCGGTGCCCGCCAGCGCCAATCCCAGCGCACCGGACAGGAGCCCCTTGGCCCACCTCTTCATCGTCATCGTTTCCTCCTGGTGCTTCTTTTTGTGTCGTCTTTTCGTCAGCGTGAGCCGCGCATGCGTGGATCGAGAAGATCGCGCAGCGCGTCGCCGAACATGTTGGTGGCGTAGACCACGACGGTGAGGCAGAGGCCGGGCGCGAGCGCGAGCCAGGGCCCCTGCAGCATGAAGGTGCGGCCGCTGCCCGAGAGCAGGCCACCCCAGGTCGGCGCCGGCGGCGGCACGCCGAGGCCGAGGAAGGACAGGCCCGATTCGGCCAGGATCACCGTGCCGACGCGGGTGGTGAACAGCACGATCACCGGCGCCATGACGTTCGGCAGGATGTGCCGCCACAGGATGCGGAAGGTCGACGCGCCGGTCGATTGCGCGGCATGCACGTACATGTTCTCGCGCACCGAGACGACGGCGCCGCGGATGATGCGCGAGCCGGCGATGCCCAGCAGCAGGCCCAGCGTCACGATGATCTGCGGCATGCCGGGGCCGACGACCGACACGACCACGATCAGGATGATGAGGTCGGGGAAGCTCATCCAGGCGTCGACGAAGCGCTGCAGCACGAGGTCGAACTTGCCGCCGAGATAGCCCGACACGATGCCGAGGAAGACCGAGATGATCGTGGCGATGCCGGCGGCGCAGAAGCCGATGATGACCGAGAGCTGGGCGCCGTAGAGGCAGCGCGAGAGCATGTCGCGGCCGAGATTGTCGGTGCCGAAGGGGAAGGCCCAGGAGGGCGGCTTCAGCCGGTTGAGCGGCGAGATCTGGTTCATGCCGTACGGCGCCAGCACGTCGGCGAAGATGCCGCAGAACAGGAACAGGATGAACACGACCGCACCGGCGGCGCCCAGCGGCTTCTCGCGAAAGAGCCGGCCCAGGAAGTGCAGCACCGGACCGCGCTTGCGGCGCGGGCCGGCGGGGAGTGTGGTTTCCGCCACGGAAGCCATCAGCGGAACCTCACCTTGGGATCGAGCAGGCCGTAACTCAGGTCGACGATCAGGTTGATGAACATCACCGCCACCCCCACGATCAGGAAGACGCCGGTGATGACCGGATAGTCGCGCTGGCTCACCGCATCGAGCAGCAGCAGCCCCATCCCCGGAATGACGAAGATCTGCTCCATGATCACCGCGCCGCCGATCAGCAGCGGCGCCTGCAGCCCGATCAGCGTCACCACCGGGATCAGTGCGTTGCGCAGCGCGTGGCGCGCCACCACCAGCTTTTCACCGAGCCCCTTGGCCCAGGCGGTGCGGATGAAGTCCTGGCGCAGCACTTCCAGCATCATGGTGCGCGTCAGGCGCATCGTGATCGCCGAGAGCGCGCAGCCCAGGATGATCGACGGGATGATCATCTGGCTGAGGTTGCCCCAGGGATCCTTCGAGAAGGGCACGAACTGGATGGGCGGCGACCATCCCCACCAGATCGAGGGGAAGACCATCACCATCGTGCCCAGCCAGAAGCTGGGGACCGCCAGCATCAGGATGGAGAAGGAGCGCGCGACGTAGTCGCCCGGCGTGTCCTGGCGGATCGCCGAATAGACACCGATCGGGATTGCCACCGACAGGCCGACGATCAGTGCCATCAGGCCGAGCTCGAAGGTGACGGGCAGGCGCTGCAGGAGCTGCTCGGTGACCGGCGTGTTCTGCCAGAGCGAACGGCCGAAATCGCCATGGAAGAGGATCGCGCCGACCCAGCGTCCGTACTGGAGCCACATCGGCTGGTCGAGGCCCAGAGCCTTCTCGAGCTGCTCGCGGCCCATCTTGGAGGCCGCGATGTCGTTCTGACTGAGCATCAGGTCGATGACGTCGCCGGGAATCATGCGGACCGTCACGAACACGATGAGGCTGGCGAAGAACAGGGTCGGGATGAGCGCCAGCACGCGGCGCACGACATAGGCCTGCATCAAGACTTCCCGTCGGACACGACGGGTGACCCGGCGGAACCCGCCGGGATAGGCCGATCAGGCACGGCCCTGGGTGTGAAGAAGTTCACCCTGTTCATCCTTCCCGCAAAGACGCTTCCTCGGTCATCCGTTCATGCGGACGATCCTGTTGGGGACAGGCTGCCGGGTTTGCAGGTGAACTGTCAATTGAAACGGATGCAGAGCCGCTACCCGTTCGAGATCGCCGCTCAGGATCCCTGCAGCAGCTTCTTCAAGGCGGCAGCGATCAACTCGGAGGTGAAGGCCGAGGGATGTCCGTCGTGCGGGATCATCAGATTCGTGACGTCCTGGCCGAAGGTCGCCGACGACTCACTGAACATCGGTGCACCAAGTTTGCGCAGCCGCACGAGGGTCTCGACGAGCAGGGGTTGCTCCACCTTGGAATCGCCATAGCGATGTCGGGTCTGCTCGTCCGGCCAGGAATAGATGATGACGAGGGGCGCACCGAACTTCTCGCGCGCATCGACCTGCAACTTCGCCATCATGGCGAGGAACAGTTCGATCTGCTCCTCCTGACGCTGACGCTGGCCGATCGCCTCGATGAAGGCGAAATGCTGGCCGAGAAGGTAGCGAAGGCCAGCAATGGGATCGCGCCAGCGATGTTCGTTGAACGAGCCGGTGTAGCGCAGCTTGCCGTTCTCCAGCACGTAGCGCGGCGAGGACCCAAGCCACGAGCCATCCCCGGTGACCCGCTGCAGGTGCGCCGGGATGATCCAGGTCACGACGGCCTTCACCTTCCGGTCGGCGTAGCGGTCGAGGAGCCCGGCTTCGAAGGCGCGCACGAGATGGTTGGGGCCGTAGCCCGGCACGCCGAGATTGACGCTGCGGGCCGCCGGCGCATTCTGTTTCACGAATTGCGACGGCATCGTCTCGTCGTCGCGCAGCCCCTGTCCGAAGATGAACGAATCGCCAATGAACAGGTAGGTCTCGGTCGCATCCGGCGCCGGCGGTGTCACCCGGGCCGCCGCGGAATCGAAGTGATAGGTCTGGCGGTAGACGGTCTCGGAGCCCCAGGTGGCGGTGGCGACGACTTCGCTGTCGGGCTTCGGCCGGAAGCCGAGAATCGGATCGGGCGGCGGCCACCATTGGGGAATCGTGCGGGTCACGACGCCCATGTTCATGGCCTTCGGCGACAGCAGGCCGGCGAAGAGGTCGAGCGCGACCAGGCTGAGCGCCAGCGCGGTCACCAGGAGGGCACCGCTGCGCCAGCGATTGCCGTGCAACGTGACGACGCCCGCGATGCCGAGCAGGGCGGCGGCAACGCAGGCCCACAGGGCCGACTGCAGGGCGAGCCCGCTCGCGAGGATCACGAGCAGAAAGGCGCCTACCAGCCAGAAATTGCGAAACCTGCCGGCCATTGACCTGAAAGCTCTCTCCCGGGATAGGCTGGGTGTAGGCGTTCGAAAGGAAAAACTCAATGAGCGGACCATTGCCGTTGCAGGGCCTCAGAGTCCTCGACCTGGCCAGCTTCATCGCCGCCCCCGTCGCAACGACGGTGATGGGAGACTATGGTGCGGAAGTGATCAAGATCGAGCCGCCCGGCGAGGGCGATCCGCAGCGCAAGCTCGGCCAGGCGCATTCGATTCCGCAGCATCCGGTAAACTTCTGCTGGCACATGACCAACCGCAACAAGCGTTCGGTCGTGCTCGACCTCAAGAACCCGCTGGGACGTGAAGCCTTCGACCGGCTGGTCGCAACGGCCGACGTGATGGTGGTGAATTTCCCGCTCAAGGTCCGCGAGCGGCTGCGCATGCGTTACGCCGACGTGAAGCCCGCCAACCCGCGCCTGATCTATGCCTCGATGACCGGCTACGGCGAGCAGGGTCCCGACGCCGATCAGCCGGGCTTCGATTCGACGGCCTTCTTCGCCCGCTCCGGCCTGCTCGACGCCTTGACCTATGAAGGCGGACCGCCCGCCTTCTCTCTGCCCGCGCAGGGCGACCAGATGGCCGGCATGAACCTGTTCGCCGCCATCGCCATGGCGCTGCTTCACCGCGAGCGGACCGGCGAGGGCAGCGAGGTCGGCACGTCGCTGCATGCGAGCGGCCTGTGGTCGAACGCCATCCTGGCCCAGGGGGCCCTGCTCGGTGCCTATGTCGCGCCGCGTCCGCCGCGCACCAAGCCACGCAGCGCGCTCGCCAACCAGTATCGCACGTCCGACGGCCGCTGGATCCAACTCACGATCGTGCGCGAGGACAAGCTCTGGCCCGAACTCTGCCAGGCATTGGAACGCACCGATCTGATGGACGATCCGCGCTTCGAAACCACCGAGAAGCGGCGCGCCCATGCCACCGACCTGGCGGCGATCCTCGATCCGGTGTTCGCGGGCCGTCCCTGGCCCGAATGGAAGGAGCGCCTGCGCCGGCACGAGATCACCTTCGGCCTGCTGGGCGTCCTGCGCGACGTGCCCGACGACGAGCAGGCCGTGGCCAACGGCGCGGTCGTACCGACCCGGCAGGACGACATGCCGCGTTCGATCTCTGCCCCGCTCCGCCTGTCCTTCGCTGCCGCTCCGGTGCCGCCCGGCGCCGGGCCGGCGCACGGCGCCCACACCGACGAGGTGCTGCGCGAAGTCGGTTACGACCAGCAAGGCCTCGATCGGCTGCGCAGCGGCGGCGCGCTGGGCTGAGTGCCGCGGCGGAGCGTCGGCTTTCAGGTGCAGTTCGACCGGACCTGCGACATCGCGCGGGGCGCGCCGGCTTGAGGGGCCGGGCCCGCCGCCCCTAGTATGGCCTCATGGATCGCAGGGGCCCCGTCACCGGCAGGCGCGCGGTCGCGTTCGCCGCGGCCCTGTTCGCGATCACGCTCAATTTCCTCCAGCCGCTCGCCCATGCCGCCCTGCTTCGGGACGGCGGTCCTATGGAAGCCGCCCGTGTCTGGGGCGCCTTCTGTCTGACGGCCGCGGAGGATGAGAGCGGCAACGGGCCACTCCCGGACGCCCGGAATATCCACGAATGCTGTCTCGGCCTCGCGCACGCGACGGCGATGGCCGGCCCTTCGGCACTTTTCACCATCGAGCCGCCGGTGGTCCGGGCGCCATCCGTCATGGCCGCCGTCCCCGCGGTCGGCACTGCCGGCATACGGGATGGCCCCCTCCAGGCCCGAGCACCTCCCCTGATCGCCTGATCCCGCCGCGGGCCGCGCGCGCGGACCCGCCGTGCTGTCTGCCGCACC
>Ga0209066_10006834_pt1 | contig 11513 bp, 9 predicted proteins | sample All_14_2_FD_187198 | JGI IMG/M metagenome (GOLD analysis project Ga0209066, IMG submission 187198) | Freshwater microbial communities in response to fracking from Pennsylvania, USA - Allegheny Zone_MetaG_DW_15 (SPAdes) (version 2) ...
GTGGGCCTGCTGACCATCTACGACATGTGCAAGGCCGCCGACCGCGGCATGACCATCGGCGGCGTGTGCCTGCTGGAAAAATCAGGCGGCAAAAGCGGCCACTGGCAGCGTGATGCCGCCATGACCACCCCGCCCGCCACACCCACGGGTCAGTAAGGCAGCACCTCGCGCCAGGTGTAGCGACGCTTGGCGGGCTCACACTGGAACGGCTTTTCTGCCCCCTGGGCCAAGGTCTTGTCGCATTGCGCCAGAAACTCACGCCCCTGCCGGCTGTTGAACTCACGCAAGCGCGCCACGATGTACCGCGCCTTGTCCAGCTCACCATGCTCGGCCAGCGACCGGGCATACGCGATCATCAAGCGCGAGTCGACCAGGTTGTGCAGCGTGCGCGTGAAGGCCGCCGGCGGCTCTGACGGCTCATCGTCGTCCGGCCCGGTCACCTTGGCGTAATCGGCCTGGTAGCCAAACCACAGGCGCTGCTGCCCCGACGTGATCCGATCATCCAGCGGCCCGGCCCCTGGGCGGGGGGCATACACATTGGCCGCCCACTGGTAGTCAATGGCACACCACAGCGCGCCCACCGCCACCACCAACGCCGGCACCGCGTGGGTCCAGGAGGAGTGGGTCTGGGTGGATGCCTCCATCGCGCGGGTGCAAGCCTCCGGTCGGAACAAGGCAGCGCCAGCCCGAGCCGCCAGCCCGACGCCCCAGACAAACGCCAGCGGCAGCAAGAAATAGCTGTACCACAGCGGGTACTCCAGCAGGCTGTGCAGTCCTGCCATGGTGACCATGGTGGCCGTGACCGCCACCACGCCCAGGCGCAGACCTTCAGGGCCCTCGGCATCGCCAGGCTGCTCACCCAGGCGCCGCCAGGGGAACCACAGGACACCCACGGCCCAGGTGGTCAAAGCGGTCAGTGCCAGCGCCATGGGCACCCCCAGCTCCACCGCCCACTGCAGGATCACATTGTGGGTGTGGTCAAAAAAAGCCACCGGCCGGTTGGGCAGCTCCGTGAAGGTCCAGGCCAGGTTGAACTGCCCCCAACCCACGCCCGTCCAGGGCTGCGCCTGGATCAAGGTCAAGGTGTCGGACCAGATCTTGAAGCGCGAGCTGGAAATGTCACTGCCGTCGTTCAGTCGGGCCCCCGCCGCAAAGGCATGGTCCTTGCCCACATGCGCCCACCAGTCCATGCCCAGCCACCAGGCCGCATAGATCAAGGGCGCCGCCCCCACCACCCAACGCAGCCGGGTCGGCATGTGACGGTCGCGCACGGCCCACAGCGCGAGCAGCAAGGTGCCCAGCATGCCCGTGCGCGATGCGGTCCAGACCACACCGCCCATGAACATGACCACCGCCAACGCCGCCAAAGGCAGCGCCCACTGGCGTCGGCGCCCCAGCCAGACCGCACCACACGTGGCCCAGATCAACAAGGTGCTCAGGTGGTTGGGCTGGCGCAGGTTGCCCACGGCCCGCCCCGCGGTTGACGTCTCGGCAATGATCAACCCATCCGTCCAGGACGGCACAAACACCTGTAAAAACCCCAGGGCCAGCCCCGCCGCTCCCGTCAGGGCCAAGGCCTCGGCCATCACATCCAACGTGTCGACCGCCCCCAGTCGATGCGAGCTGCGCCAGGCGGTCGACATGGCCACCCACGCCGCGGCTGCCATGCCCGAAGCCATCAGGGCCAGCCCCACCGGCAGGTGGTTCACGGCGCTGGACCACCAGGCGCCCGCCCCACAGATCACCAACACCAGCGTCAAGGCCCACCAGGCCTTGCTGCCCTCGGGTACCCGGACCGGAAGCCCCCCCTGCAAGCGAAGCAAGGCTGCCATCCACAGCCCCCAGCCAAACACACTGAGCACCTGGTTGTAGAACGTGACCGATGGCGGGTCATTGGCAGCCAGCAAGGTGGGCGCAGCCACGGCCAGAAAGGCCAAAGGCCAGTGGGCAGCCGGAGTGACCGGGGTCATCGGAGACGGGGGAAGCGACGCATTCATGGCCGCCATTGTCAGCCATCAGGGACTACCCTTCCCAGGAACAAGGGGCAGGGGTGTCCCTGAGACCGCGGTAAATGCGAGGTGTTGCAAGTCAGAATCGTGACATATGACTTCCACCGTGTCGCCCCCGATGCCATTGCGCGCCAAACCCCTTCGTGGGGGGGGCCCTGACTCGGACACCCGAGATGCCATCGTCAAGGCGGCACTGACCCTGTTTGCCAAGCACGGCGTCGATGGCGTGTCCCTGCGTCAGATCGTGAGCGCCGCCGGACAGGCCAACCCATCGGCCGTGCACTACCACTTTCAGAGCAAGGATGGACTGATCTCGGCCGTGCTGCAGCACGTCAACAGCCAACTCCTGCCCTTGCAGGCACAGGCCGTGGCCTCCATGGACGAGGCCAAGCGCCAGGGCACCATCAATGTGCGCGAAGTGATGCGCCTGTGGGCCACGCCTCTAGTGCTGCTGTACTCGTCGTCTGACCAGGGTCGCATGGCCGTGCGCTTCATGTCACGCCTGACCTGGCGCCCCCAGTACATGGGCCAGGAACAACTGATCGGCGCCTGCATGGCGCACATGGATCAGGTGTGCGACCACCTGCAGGACCTGCTGCCCGGCGATCGCCCGCGCGAGCGCACCTTCTTTCTGACCCTGATGGCCACGGCCAACCTCATGCACAGCCTCTCGGACGCCAGCATGCTGAGCCTCCACCCCACCCTGGGCATGAGCAAGCTGGTGCTGGAGCAACCTTTCATGCTGGTCGACTGGATCGTTGACTACATGGCCGCTGGCCTGAGCGACCAGCCTGCCCAGGCCAGCCAGGGCCACAGCACGCGCAACAGCGCGGCCTGAACAACACAGCCACACACGCGCCTCACGACGCGTACTGAGGCGATACTGGCAGGCTTGCCCCGCCCGGAATCGCCATGAGTCAGCAGCCCCCGCTCCAATTGTCCACCCGCCAGGAACGCTGGATGCTCTGGAGCCTGGCGGCCGTGCAGTTCACACACATCGTGGACTTCATGATCATGATGCCGCTGGGGCCCCAGTTGACCGAGCTGTTCCAGCTCAACATGGCTGAATTTGGCCTGCTGGTGTCGGCCTATTCACTCGCCGCCGGGGCATCAGGCCTGCTGACCTCACTGTTCATTGACCGCTTCGAGCGGCGCAAAGCGCTGCTCACTTTGTACGGCTGCTTTGCCCTGGCCACCCTGGCTTGCGGCCTGGCCCCCACCTACGGCACCTTGATGGCTGCCCGCGTGCTGGCCGGTATTTTTGGCGGCGTGCTGGGCGCCCTGGTACAGACCATCGTGGGGGACGCCATCCCCTACCAGCGTCGCGGCCAGGCCATGGGCACCGTCATGTCGGCGTTTTCCTTGTCCACCGTGGCCGGCGTGCCGGCCTCCCTGTGGATGGCCAGCCAATGGGGCTGGCACATGCCCTTCATCGTGATCGCCGCCGTGTCCGTCGTGGTGTTGCTGGCCAGTTGGAAACTGGTCCCTCACCTGGATGGCCACGTCCAGACCGGCCCCAATGCCCGGTCGGGCTGGCAAACCCTGCAGGCCGTGGTCAACGAGCCGCGCCACTGGCATGCCTTTGCCCTGTCGGGGATGATGATGGTCGGCAGTTTTTCGATCATCCCCTACATCACCCTGTTCACCACCATCAACCTGGGCATCAGCGCCGACAAGATCCCGCTGATCTACCTGATCGGTGGGGTGGCCACCTTCTTCACAGCGCGCCTGTGGGGCCGCATGGCCGACGACCTGGGCAAGGTCAAGGTCTATCGCCTGCTGGTGGTGCTGTCCATCCTGCCCATGATGGGCCTGACCCACCTGCAAAGCAGCAACCTGCCCTTGCTGATCCTGATCACCACCGCCTTTTTTGTGCTGGTCTCGGGCCGCATGGTGCCTGGCATGGCCCTGCTGACGGCCACACCACCGCCCGCCCTGCGCGGCGGCTTCATGAGCGTCAACAACGCCATCATGTCCATGTCCATGGGGCTGGCCTCCTGGCTGGGTGGTGTGCTTACCTCCCGCGCGCCCAATGGCATGGTGGTTGGCTATGAACACTGCGGCTGGCTGGCCCTGGGCAGCAGCCTGGTGCTGCTGTGGTGGGTGGGCAAACTGCCACAACCGCAAGCCCAATGAAAAAAGCCTGCGGTGATCAACACCGCAGGCTGGGAGCAGATTCAAACGTGTGCGATCAGGGGCTCAGGGAGCGGGGATCTCAGAGGCAGTCAACGGCTTGTTGGACACCGCTGGCGAGCGCTTGTACGAGGTCACCTTGACGGCAATCGTGCCCCATTCGGTGGTGGCCAGCGTGGCCTTCAAAGGGGGCGACAAGGCCAGCTCGGTCCCGATGATGTCCTGCAGTTGTTGCGTGAACATCAGGTTGCTGACCGACTGGGTCTGGTTCAGGACCAAGCCCTTGAACGAGATGTGCAAATCACCGTTGTCCTTGAAGTTGTAGATGGCCAACTGACTTTGCACACCGTTCTTGGTGAACACATCGCCGTACAGCACCTTGTTCACGAAGTCGACGCGGAAGTTACCCAGCGTGAGGGTGCGTGCACCACGGATCAGTTGCAGGGCCGATCGAGTGGCATTGCCAGCCGTCGGGGTGATTTTCAGGTTCCAGCCAATCTTGATGTCTGCCGAAGTCACAGGCTGGTTGTACGAAGGGGTGGGGATCATTTCACCGGTGTCAGGATCCAGCACGTCCACATCCGCGATGCGGGTCATGTTGCCCAGCGGACGGAAGGTGATGCCGGCAGCAGATGCCGAGCCGTAACCCGCGACCGAGAAGGTCAGCACGGAGTTGGCCTTCAGGCCGCTGGTGTTCAAGGTCAGCGCGGAGGCCGCACCACTGAAGGCCACGCCAAGGGACAGGATGGAGGCAGTCAGAGCGATGTGGGGCAGTTGGGTCATGGTCATCTCCTGAGGAAGAAAGGCTTTGCAACCGATGACTTCATCATGCCCATCCGCCTCCCTTGGGTGGGGCACGGAATCCAAGGGCTTGCCCTGCCCTGCGGATCCCGGCGTGAACTAGTAGCACCCCCTGAATGAGGGGGTCACCCTGAGGTTTACACGCAGAAGCCCCCTGAAATGACAAATGCCCCCTGCGACAAATCGCAGGGGGCATTCTTGGGAGCGTTCAAACCTGAGCGAGCTCAGGCCAGGCTAGAAGCCCGAGGCTCAAGGAGCAGGAATGTCAGCAGCGACCAGGGGCTTGTTCGACACAGCGGGCGAGCGCTTGTACGAAGTCACCTTGACAGCGATCACACCCCAGTCGGTGGTGGCCAGGGTTGCCTTCAGAGGAGCCGACAGGGCCAGTTCGGTGCCCAGCACATCTTGCAGCTCTTGCGTGAAGATCAGGTTGCTGATCGACTGAGTCTGGTTCAGGACCAGGTTCTTGAAGGAGATGACCAGGTCACCGTTGTCCTTGAAGGTGTAGATGGCGCGCTTGGTCAGGGTGGTGCCATCCTTCAGGATCACGTCTCCGTACAAGATCTTTTGTTCGAAGTTGACGCTGAAGTTGGCCAGGGTGGCCGTGCGCTGACCACGGATGATCTGCAGGCCCGAACGGATGGCATCGCCAGCCACGGGGGTGATCTTCAGGTCCCAACCGATCTTGATGTCAGCCTTGGTGACAGGCTGATTGAAAGAAGGCGTGGGCACCATTTCGCCGGTTTCTGGGTCCAGCACGTCCACGTCAGCCAGACGGGTCATGTTGGCCAGGGGGCGGAAAGTGATGCCAGCAGCGCTAGAAGAACCGAACGCGGCGACCGTGAAGGTCAGCACCGAGTTGGCCTTCAGGCCGGTGGTGTTCAGGGTCAGCGCAGAGGCTGCACCGCTGAAAGCCAGGCCGCTGGCCAGGAGAGCGGAACCGAAAGCAAGTTTGAAAGAAGCCATGTTGTTTACTCCGAGTTAGAACGACGTGTTTGTCTCAACCGACGCCTCTATGATGCCTAACGCAGGCCATCACACATGCGCTGCAAGCTCAAGGTTTGCCCGGGGTCAGACCCAAAACCTAGGGTCATTCACCCCCTGTGAACCAGGGGGTTTGGCTAGGGGAAACGCGAAATTCGGGGGCTGACATCTTTTTTGCCAAAGCACAAATGCAAAACGGCCGACCAAGTGGTCAGCCGTTTTTTGTCACAGCGCCTGCACAGGCGCTGAACTCAGATCAGAAGCTGCGGCCGACGCTCAACATAAACATCGTGGCGTTCAGTTCAGTGTCAGCCTTTCGGACGTACGTTCCCAGGTTCGCTTGGCCGCGCAACTTTGCAACGCCCGCAGAGACGACACCAACCACGCCACCTGCAGCAGCGTAGGCATCTTGGCGCACCTGGGGGCCAGACTCTGCCAAAGCGCCCTGTCCGGTTTGAATGGCATCAGAGATGGTCAGGACGTCCTCAGGCGGCAACAAATTGCCATCACCGTCGTATTGGAAACCAGAGAGGCCAAAATCCTGCCAAGCGCCTGAGTCTTTGGTCAGGAAGGTATTTCGGGTGGTCAATGTGCCCTGGGTCCTCAGTTTGACGTTACCAACGTTCATGCTCAAGTGCCATGCGTCAGAGAACTGATATTTGACGCCCAACATGGGGCCAAAACCAAAGGTGTTCTTCAGCGACACAGTGGTGTCACCAGGATTGCTACCGCCAACATATCGGTTCAGGGCTTCAGTGGCCTTGGTGTCATAGAACATCGCGTACATAGCCGCTACACCTGTGTAAAGCCGAAACTTTGCATCTTTGTCGCCCCAGTAACGCCCAAACATCACAATGGGGGGCAACATCTTGGTCGATAAAATCTTTTGCCCTTGCAAACCAAAAGGCCTTGCGTACTGGGCAGGCTCATCAGCAGTGTTGTCGACACGAACCCTCGAAGGCCCCTGCGCTGTCACAGATGTCTTAACGGGAGCAGCTAACACATAGGCCTCCACAACCCACGTGTAGTCATCACTCAGATAGGCGCCCAGGCTGATACCAGCAGTGCCGACTCGCTCTTGGGCCACGGCAGTGATGCCTGACGGCGTACCCAGCGCATCAATGCCCTGGGCAGTCATTGCGGAAGTCACCAAAGGAATCCCCGCGGAGGGGTTCCTTAGTCCAGTATTGATCGTGCCTGCAATAGGCGCGTCGATACCTCGCTCAATCAACGCATCCCGAATGTAGAACGCATCGGTGGCAGCCAACCGTGTCAACTCGTCTTTTGTGATCACTGGCCCGGTGACGTCGTATGTCTCACCTGACTTGGTCTTGACCTTGACGTGAATCGCTCCAGCTCTCACAAACACCCGGTCCTTGACCGACGAGGCCATTTTCAAACCCAGGGTGTCATCGGCAGCCTGCACCATGCCCTGATGTCCCATCGCGCTGATGAATGCAGCGATCAAGCTGACACGGGCCCAGTTCGAACGATTCATGTTGTCTCCAGTCAGAATTCTTTTCAAAGAAAAAGCCGCTCGGATGCTAAACGCATGAGCGGCTTGGGCACAAGGCCGGGCAAACCACACCCGGCCTTGCTCAGCAACGCTGATTACTTGGCGCGGCGGCGAGCAGCAAAGCCCAGACCCACCAGACCGATGGCCATCATGGCGTAGGTCGAAGGTTCTGGCACAGCAGGCGTCACTTCACGGACCGAGAACTTCAGGTTCGAAGTCACGGAGCCGTAGTCGGTCACAGCGCTCAGAGCGCTCAAACCGGTGGCGCCCAGACCCAGGCTGTTCTTGAAGAAGTCAAAACCGGCTTGAGTGATCGACAGGCCGGAGATGACGTTGTTGGCCTCACCAGTGTAGTAATCGCCTTGAGCATCGGTCAGCTTGACCACGTTGCTGAAACCAGCAGCGGTCATGGCAGCGACAGGGTCAGCAGCCAGCAGAGCCGAAGGAGGGATCACGGTGGGGCCGGTGATCGTGGCAATGTTCCACAGGGTGGTGGTGCCCAGATTGTAGTTGACAGCAGCGTTCGTGCCCACAGCAGACTTGGTGCCGGTCAGGTCAGCGATCACGACCTTGTTGGCCAAGTCAAACTTCAGGTTGGTCACCGAAGCAACACCACCCGTCAGCACGCCGTTGATGCGGGTGCCGGTTTGCACAGCACCACCGGCGCTTTGCACGGACAGCACTTGGCCGGTCACGTTGTCAGCGGTCAGCGAGGTGACCTGGGCCGTGGCGATGGAGCCCACGCGGTAAACGTCACCATAGTCAGGGTCGGTGTACTCAATGGTTTCGGTGGTGACACCACCAACGCCAGAGATCGCAACCTTACCGACGTTCAGGGCGCCGATCAGGCCGCCAATGTTGCCAACGTCGTCGCCAGGCTGCCAGCCGCCGTTGCTGAACGACAGAGCGCCAGAAGAGCCCGTCAGCAGGGTCAGCGTTGCGCTGCGGCCGCTACCAGCGGGGTCAGCAACGGTCACGCCCACGCCCACTTGGCCGGTCACGGCAGCAGCGTTCGCGGCACCAGCAGCGATCATGGCGGAAGCAATCGCCAGAGTCTTCAATGCAAATTTCATGTCTATCTCCACTTTCAAGCGGCCCTTTGAGAAATTTTGACTGCTTTGCATCCGGGCATCCGCGTCCTCCCGCTGCAAGCACAGACTCTTCATCTGTACGTACAAAGGATAACGGTCCTGCGAACCACCCAACAACCGTGGGGACCCCGATAGGCTGGTAAAAATTGTCAGGAAAACACTAAGGGAGGGGTTTAACCCCTCATTCAGGGGTCCGGGTAATCACCCAAAGTCCGGAAATCCAACCACTTCGGCGTCCAACACCCCAAATATCACTGAACTCGGGAGCGTCTGGCGTGACCAGCAACCCCCAGCAGGCCAACACACAACAGCACAAAAACCTCAGGCTCTGGAACCGCTGTCACGGCAGGTGGCAACGGCAGCTTGGGGCCTTCGACCAAGTTGAAAACCAGGTCCAGCTTCAGCGTGCCCCAGCCTGCGGCGTAACGATTCGCAGCGGCCAAGGTCGCACGCCCTGTCCCACCCTCGTCCATGCCAAGGGCGTCAGCAAAGGCAGCAAAACCTTCATCCGTCACAGTGAGGGCGCCTAACTTGCTGGTGGCACGCACTGTGTGCTGCACCACGGAGGCACCGTCAACAACCAAATTTTTTGTGGTCAGCCATTCATAGCCAAGCTCGGCAAGGTCAGACCGATCACCGTCCAGACCTGCCAGCACGGCAGCAGGAGGGAGCGAAGTGGGGCCGCTGATGGAGCCGATCCGCCACATGGCACCGCTGTAGATCACTTCGCTCCCATAGACCGGCGCGGAAAGATCCGCACTGACCAACGGAGCACCGCTCAAATCCGCGAACACCAGTCCTTGCAACAGGTCAACCCTCAGGTTCTGCACGGTCACCACGCCACCTGCCTCCAAATCAGGATCAAACGGTGCGGACAGCTTGACCCCGCCGCGACCCATCACGCCTGAGAAAACGCCTGTATCGGCATCTGTCACCAGACCGGTCACGTCGCTCGCCATGTTGACAATCGCCCGGTAAGGCCACAGGCGCCAGGTGACGGGCAGGTCAGCCACCGTCATGAACGCGCCGTCCACCGGGGTCGGCATGCTTTTGCTGACGTTCAACGCACCAACCACGCCCCCCACCGAGATCAGCTTGGCAGGCGGGGGCGCCGAGGGATCCGCATCTCCGTTGCTGAAAAAGAATGTGCTGCGGGCACTTTGCAAGGTCACCTCGACCGAACGGTTGATTGATGGCGCTGCGCCAACACCGCCGTGAAGCTCAATGGTCTCACCGACGCCAGCCACCACGGTGGTGGCCTGGGCGGCACTGGTCATGGCAATGGCAGCCGCCATCACCCACGTTTTTAGTTGGAATGTCATGGGGAGTCCCACTGTTTTTGCATGGAAAGTGCCGAATTGCCCCAGGCGAACTTGCGGTTGCCTACCTGGACCACATGGATGCCAGCCCTCAGCACACGAGCTTGGACTTGACGCTTATTTGCACTGCATTTCTCGGGGATTCAAGCGCCCCGACGGCGGCGAACCGCCACAGCCAGCCCCACCAGGCCGATGCCCATCAGGACATAGGCTTCAGGCTCGGGGACGTCGGTGATCGGGGGCGGATAAACCTGGGGAATCTCCATGAAGGAGACCTCCATGTCTAATTTGAAAGAGCCCCAACCCGCGGCGGAGCTGTTCGCCTGAAGGAAGGCCTCCTCTCCTCTCCCCATGAGGTCGGGATGAATGAAGGGCGCCAACCCGAGACTGGCCGCAAGATACTCCCACCCGTAGTAAGTTGTCTTCAAGTTGCTCAGGGTGTTGCTGAAGCGGATCGTGTGCTGCACCCTGCCTGGCGACAACTCCAGGGAAGACACGTGCTCATATCCCAACTGAGCCAACAAGGATGCATCGCCATCGACGGCACTCAACAACGCCGAAATTGGCAGAGACGTCGGTCCAGAGCTGCTGCCAAAAGTCCAAATTGGGAGCCCCAAACCCAGACGTTCCTCTCCGTAGACCCTCACAGGGTCGTCATAGCTGAGCAAAGGGCGCCCTGACGCGCCGCCAGCAAACACCACGCCTTGTTGAAAATCGACCCCCAGGTTTTTCAAAGTCGCTGTGCCACCATCCACCACGCCATCGATCCAGGGAGTGGTCAGCGTCACCGCGCCGACCGTGGTCACGACCGAAAAGGCCCCCGTTGCGTCATCAAGGGCCAATCCAGAGACAGGCGCACCGATGTTGATGACGCCACGGGCTCCGATCTGGCGCGCCCCCTCCTTCACAGTTGCCTCAGTCACCTGTGCGCCATCCGAACCCTCCAGCACCGCCTTGGTGATGTTCAAGGCATTCACCGTGCCTTGCAGCCTGCTCACCGCCGCAGGCGGTGGTGCTGTGGGATCGACCGTGCCATTGCTGAAGAACAGGGTGCTGGTCGCACGCCCCAACGAGACATCGACCACGCGCAACGTCGAGGCATCCCCAGCGGCTGCACCGTGAAGCTCGATGGATTCACCGACGCCCGCAACCACAGTGGCTGCCTGGGCGGCGTTGGTCATGGCGATGGCAGCAGCCATCAGCCACGTGTTCAATTTGAATGTCATCAGGAGCCCCTGGGTTTTCTGTACGGAAAGTGACAAATCGCACCTCCCGCCAGAATACCGGCGGCGACATGCCGCACGCCAGCAAACCGCCCCGAAACCCCTCACTGGGGGGTCAGTGTCACCCGAGCAAATTTGCGCTTGCCCACCTGCACCACATGGGTGCCAGCACCCAAACGGGTCGCTTTGTCGCCCACGGCCACCCCATCCACCCGCACTCCGCCCTGCTCCACCATGCGGGCGCCTTCGCTGGTCGATGCCACCAGGCCCGCCTGCTTGAGCAAGGCGCCAATGCCCAGCCCCTCGGCCGGCACAGTCAAGGTCAGCTCCGGGATGTCATCGGGGATGCCGCCCTTGGCGCGGTTGTTGAAATCGGTCAAGGCATCGGCCGCTGCCTGGGCCGAGTGAAAGCGCGTGACGATTTCCTGGGCCAGCAT
>Ga0209066_10006835_pt1 | contig 11510 bp, 12 predicted proteins | sample All_14_2_FD_187198 | JGI IMG/M metagenome (GOLD analysis project Ga0209066, IMG submission 187198) | Freshwater microbial communities in response to fracking from Pennsylvania, USA - Allegheny Zone_MetaG_DW_15 (SPAdes) (version 2) ...
GTTAAACCCCAGCGCCTCCATAAATGCTCCAATCGGTCATAAGACTTCTCTGTAAAAACCATGTCACAAGCTCGCCCCTTTTAATTCTTGAACCACTTTTTTACTGGAACAATGCTTATAAATGCCGCGTTGCAAAAATGCAACCTTAAATATGCACCGCGAAAGCAATATACACGCATAAGTTGATTTCGTCTAATGCAGTTTTGGGTGTTTTTATTGTGGACATTAAGACAATCAGCATAAATTTGTATAGTTGGCAGTAGGCCTGCGTTAGAGCGTTAAATGGATCATTAAGTAAAAACTTAGTTGTAAATTAAAGAATGCTGACTATTATGGTCGGCATGAAAAAAACCCTTGTATCACTCTTTGTTGCTTTTTCGCTGCTTACTGGGCCTATGGCGCATGCGGCTGAAGTGAAATGTGAAGGCGATACCTGCCAGACATCGGAGCAAGTAAAGAAAAAGGCCGATGGTACGCAGCAGGACAATGATAAAATGGCCAAAGGCGGACATCATTGCTGCTCTCATGTTTCGGCCCTTCCTGATTCGACTATAAATAAATCCGCCCCTGATGCTGCTAACCGCACATCTTTCATTCTTGAGCATGATGCAATCGCATCCGTAGTGGTCGGGCCACCCCTCAAGCCACCCTCACACGCTTAATTTCATAAATCAGGCTCGCGCCTGATCGGGTGCCTATTCAGGCGCTCCGATTTTGCGCGTCCTTGTCGGTTTTTTAACCAAGGAATTAAGTGTGAGAATTACTTTATGTACCCACGATATAAGCTATCCGCTTGGCTGCTTTGTGCCACGGTATTAACCAGCGTGCCAGCATTTGCGGAGCAAGAAACGAAAATCGAATCCCAACCCCCTGTAGCTATCCAAGCACCCGCCGCATCCACTGGCTTTACTTTGAAGCAAGCGATTGCAAAAGCCCTGATACAGTCCCCTAGGCTCAAAGCATTCGGTAGCGGCGTGGCCGCTGCTAAAGGCGCACAAAGCCAAGCAGGTGCTTGGGCCAACCCTCAAATTGGTGTTCAGGCCGAGAATGTTTCAGGTAGCGGCTCCTACAAAGGGTTTAATTCAGCCGAAGTAAATTACGGCGTTACCCAGCAATTTCTGATTGGCGGCAAACTCTCGGCACAAAAAGACATTGCTGGTAAGGACGTGGAGATCGCCTCGTTTGACGAGCAATCCGCTGCGCTCGATATTATCCGGGATGTAGCCACCGCGTTTGCTGACGTTGTTTCAGCAGAAGAAAATGTGCGTCTTGCAACAGAGCAAAAGGCGTTGGCCGAAGATGTTCTGAAATCCGTGAGCATCCGCGTGGGGGCTGCCGCTGCGCCACTCGTGCAAAAGAGCCGTGCAGAAGTAGAACGCTCAACGGCGACCATTGCATTAGATAAGGCAAGCCGGGAACGTGATATTACTCGCAAACGATTGGCGGCATTGATGGGGGAAGAAAGCTTCACCCTGCCACTTGATACCACGGGCTTCTATGCAATCCGGGAACAAAAATTGGCGGATAATGAGAAAAAACTCAAAAACAACCCTGACCTTGTAAGGCTGGAAAGTGGCTTGGAGCAATCGCAAGCCCGACTTGATTTGGAAAAAGCCAATGCCATTCCAGACCCCAGCGTCAGTGTCGGGATACGCGATTTTCGCGATAGCGGCGATCAAGCATTCATGATCGGCGTTTCCCTTCCTATTCCCGTCTTCAATGCGAACCGGGGCAATATCGAACGCGCAAGAAACGAAGTAACCCGCACGGAGTTAGATAACCGCCAGTTTGCATTGAATACCAGTGCGGAACTGACGCGCGCACAAGAACAGATGCAAAATGCTTACATGCAGGCAGAAACGCTGAGAACGGAAATCCTCCCCTCAGCGGATAAAGCCTTCCGTCTTTCCCGCGAAGGGTATGCAGTCGGTCGTTTCCCCTATCTTGAGGTGCTGGATGCACAGCGCAGCTTGTTCGTGGTGAAACAGCAGCAAATCGACGCCATCCGCGTGTTCCATACTGCAAGGGCGCAAGTGGAGCGTCTTACGGCGGCACATCTGAGCGACATTACAGCAAATGGCTCCATTGCGGAGATAGAGGAAACAGGAGAACCCCATGTTGAGTAAACGCAACCTAACCATATTAATTCTGGCACTAGCTCTGGCTGGTGGCGGTTATTATGCCATGAGCAATTCGGGTGACACAGAAAGCACCAAGCACAGCGAAAGCGATGCAGATGCACATGGCCATGAGAATGAAGCCAAGCCGGATCATACCGAAGGTGGCGAACATGGGCATGGCGATGTCGATGAGCATGCCCATGGTGAGAAAGAAGAGCACGCCCACGGAGGAACATCTGAAACTGGCAATGCCTCCGGCGAAGAAGAAGGCGGGCATGAGGAAACCAAGATCAGTGAAAATGCAGTCAAAAACATGAACATTGAGGTGTTGGAAGTTGGCTCTGCGCTGGTACAGGAAACGATTAGCGTCACCGGCCGTGTTACCTTAAACCAGAACACCGCCGCACAGGTTAAGGCACGTTTCCCCGGCGTAATTCGCAGTGTTTTGAAAGAGCCGGGCGAAACGGTCAAAGCCAATGACACGCTGGCAACCGTAGAGAGTAACGATAGCCTGCAGGTCTATCCGGTAAAGTCGCCGGTGGCTGGGCTGGTCATTAACCGCAATGCAAGTGTGGGGGAAGTTGCTGGCGAAACACCCCTGTTTGTTGTGGCGGATGTGAGCAAATTGTGGGCCGAGCTATTTGTTTTTTCTAGGGACGGTGAAAAAATAAAAGCGGGCCAGAAGGTTCATATTCAGTGCCTTGATGATGACCTTATCACTCAGGCCGACATTTCTGTAGTGCTGCCTACCACAGAGGCTTCAAGCCAAACATTTGTCGCGCGTGCGGTGATTGATAATCCAGATAACCATTGGCGTTCCGGCATGAATATCCGGGCCGATGTGGTGATTAAAGAAAAAGAAGTGCCGGTGGCAGTCAAGACCGACGCCATTCAGCGCTTGGAAGGGAATGACGTCATTTTCATACAGGAAAGCGGCGGCACCTATAAGGCACAACCCGTCGAGCTTGGCACTAGCGATGAAACATGGACAGAGATCAAAAGCGGTCTTGTCACCGGTCAGCGTTACGTTGCGAACAATAGCTTTGTGGTGAAAGCCGAAATTGGCAAAGCAGGTGCCGAGCATGCGCATTAGAACGGAGCCATTCATGATAAATAGATCACCGCTATTCAAAGAGCGCATGAGAATTGTGCGCTTCCTGATGCTCTTGGGTGCGCCGACGCTGCTTTTCATTGCCCCAGTAACACAGGAGTTTACGTTCTGGCATGAGTTGATGGAAATATTGGCCCATCTTCTGGTTTTCAGTGGCGTATTAATTCGCGTTTACACGTCGCTATATTCGGGCGGTCGCAAAAACGCGGTTCTGCTTACTGATGGGCCATATTCTGTTGTCCGGAATCCGCTTTATATCGGCTCATTATTCGCTGTGATAGGCCTAGGCCTGCAAACAGGCAGTATGATTGTAGCAGCTGTCGCCACAACCATATTCCTAGTGCTCCATTACTGGACGATCCAGAAAGAAGAAGCGTTCCTGCAGGGGCATTATGGGGATGCTTACCGCAATTACCTGCGCATGGTTCCCCGCTGGATGCCAAACCTATCGCTCTGGCACCAAACGCACGAACTGGTTGTCCAGCCGCGCATGGTGTTGCTGACCATGCGTGATGCCTGCGGCTTCATTCTCGCCCTTCTTCTCATTGAAACGCTGTGCGCATTGCGTATTTCCGCGATGTTACCCGCATGGATCATCTTACCCTAATGTGAGTCATTTTATGATCGAACGTATTTTACAATTCTCCCTCCACCACCGCTTTTTAATAGCGCTGCTAACGGCAGCAGTTGCGGCGTTTGGGGTCTACTCGCTTAAAAACCTGCCGATTGATGCTGTACCCGACATTACGAATAATCAGGTGCAGATCAATTCCGTGGCTCCCGCTTTTTCCCCGATGGAGGTGGAGAAGCAAGTTACCTTCCCGGTTGAAACCGCCCTCGCAGGCATTCCGGGGTTGGAATATACGCGCTCTATTTCGCGCAATGGGTTTAGCCAAGTCACCGCCGTATTTAATGACAATGTCGATATTTATTTCGCCCGCGCCCAGGTCAATGAACGCATTGCCGAAGCACGGGAAAGCCTGCCAGATGGTGTAGAGCCCCGCATGGGCGCAATTTCTACCGGCCTTGGCGAAATTTACATGTGGACAGTGGAATATGCCAACCCACGCGGTAAAGGTGCTGAAATCAAGAATGGCCATGCTGGTTGGCAATCGGATGGCAGTTACCTTACCCCCGAAGGGCAACGCCTGAACAATGAATTGGAGCAAGCCTCTTACTTGCGCACTGTGCAGGACTGGATTATCCGCCCGCAGCTGAAAGGTGTCAAAGGCGTTGCCGGTGTGGATGCTATCGGCGGCTATGTGAAACAATACCACGTTCAGCCTGACCCGCAAAAACTGGTTGCTTTAGGCCTTAGCTTTGGCGATGTGGTGAACGCGTTGGAACGCAACAATATCAGTATTGGTGCGGGCTATATTGAAAGACGCGGTGAAGCCTATGTGGTGCGCTCAGATGGCCGTATCGAAAATGCCGACCAGATCGGCAAAATCGTGATTGCGAATCGGGGTGGCTTTGTCATCTACCTTCGAGATATTGCCTCTGTGGGCATTGGCAAAGAGCTTCGTACCGGCTCGGCTTCCGAAAATGGTGAAGAAGTGGTCGTAGGCACGGCGCTGATGCTGATCGGAGAGAACAGCCGCACCGTATCCAAAGCCGTTGACCAGAAAATAACCGAAATTAACAAGTCTTTGCCGGAAGGCATTAAGGCAAAAACGGTTCTTAACCGTACCAAGCTGGTCGATCGCACCATTAGCACGGTACAAAAGAATCTTGCCGAAGGTGCGCTGCTCGTCATCGTGATTCTCTTTGCGCTGCTTGGTAATTTCCGTGCGGCACTCATCACGGCGTTGGTGATTCCGCTTTCCATGCTCATGACCAGTATGGGAATGATACGCGCAGGCATCAGTGGCAACCTGATGAGCCTTGGCGCACTCGATTTCGGTCTGATTGTCGATGGCGCGGTGATTATCACTGAAAACTGCTTGAGCAGGCTCGCGCATCGCCAACATCAAGAAGGCCGGATGCTGACGGTGAAAGAGCGTTTGCATGAGGTCATGGTAGCCAGCCGGGAAATGATCCAGCCCTCCGTGTTCGGTCAGGCGATCATCATTATGGTGTATATCCCGCTTCTGACCTTTACTGGCGTGGAAGGCAAAATGTTCGAGCCGATGGCCCTGACGGTTATCTTCGCACTTGCCGCTGCATTTGTGCTGTCACTGACCTTTGTGCCTGCCATGCTTGCCATTTTTGTGACTGGCAAGGTGGAAGAAAAGGAAAGCCGTGTCATCCATAAAACGAAAGGTTGGTACGCGCCTGCGCTTAACTATGCGCTAAACGCACCAATGAAAGTCATTGCTATCGCAACAGCGGGCTTTGCTTTCTCATTGGTGCTATTTTCAACCATGGGGCAGGAATTCATCCCAACCCTTGATGAAAAAGACATTGCCATGCACGCCATGCGTATCCCAAGCACCGGCATTACGCAGTCACAGGATATGCAATTTGCGGTGGAAAAAGCTGTAAGCACGGTGCCAGAAGTGGCGTTTGCTTATGCGAAAACGGGGACAGCAGAAATGGCTGCCGACCCGATGCCGCCGAACGTATCCGACACCTTTATTATTCTTAAAGATAAAGAAGAATGGCCTGATCCCAGTATCAGCAAGTCGGAAATCATCGAGAAAATCACGGAAGCTGTATCGGATGTTCCTGGGAATAATTATGAGTTCACCCAGCCCATCCAAATGCGCTTTAACGAGCTTATCTCGGGTGTGCGTTCTGATGTTGCCGTGAAAGTCTATGGCGATGATTTTCCGGCCATGGAAAAGACGGCCGCAGAACTGGTGCAGGTATTGAAGGGCATTGATGGCGCGGCAGACGTGAAGATGGAACAAACCTCCGGCCTGCCGATGCTTGAGGTGAAGCTCGATAAGGATGCGATTGCGCGGTATGGCCTGAATGTGGCCGACGTGCTCGACGTTCTATCTATTGCCGTTGGTGGCCGCGAAGCTGGTTTGGTGTTCCAAGGTGACAGGCGATTCGACATCGTGGTGCGCCTGCCAGATAAGATGCGGCAAAATCTGAATGTACTGCAGAATTTGCCAATTCTATTGCCCGCCGATAACGACACCACCGCCCAAAGTGGGCTGCCGGACAGTCGTCCAGTTTATATTCCCTTAAAACAGGTGGCGAAACTGGAAATCACCGATGGCCCGAACCAGATCAGCCGCGAAAACGGTAAGCGCCGCGTCGTAGTACAATCCAACGTGCGTGGTCGGGATATTGGTTCGTTCGTAAAGGATGCCCAAGCCGCTATTGATACACAGGTAAAATTACCTGCCGGATATTGGCTGGAATGGGGCGGGCAATTTAAAAACCTGCAAGAAGCAAAAGCACGCTTGGCCGTGGTTGTGCCAGCCTGCTTCTTCATGATTTTCCTGCTCCTGTTTACGGCGCTCGGCTCGGTCAAGCAAGCATTGCTGGTATTCTCCGGCGTACCGCTGGCGCTGACCGGTGGTATTATCACGCTATGGCTTCGTGGCATGCCGTTCTCGATCTCGGCGGCAGTAGGTCTGATTGCACTTTCCGGTGTGGCCGTGCTTAACGGCCTCGTGATGATTACGCGCATTAACCAGTTGGTGCGTGAGGGGCTTGAATCGCACCGCGCTATTGTGGATGGGGCACTATCCCGCTTCCGTCCCGTGTTAATGACCGCGCTGGTGGCAAGCCTTGGCTTCGTACCGATGGCGATTGCCAGCGGCGCAGGCGCAGAGGTTCAAAAACCTTTGGCAACGGTCGTTATCGGTGGACTCATCACAGCAACCGTTCTGACGCTGCTGGTGCTGCCCGCCATTTACAAACGGTTCAACCTAGCCCGCGACGTATTGGCCAAGGAAGAACTGTAATTTTAACCCAACCCATAAAGGAGAAGAGAATGAAAAATTTTAAAACCATGTTGACCGCATCGGCCCTCGCGCTGGTGCTGGCTTCCGGCACGGCGGCATTTGCAGAAACGCCGAAAGCTACGGATGCTAAAAAAGCAGCGAAGCATGAGCATAAAGAAGGCGATCATGCCCACAAGGACGACGGCAAGCATACTGGCCATCAAGAGGGCGACGATCACCACGACGACACCAAGGAAAAGGAAGAAAAGCCCAAGGAGCAAGCCCCAAGTCGGTAAGCAATATGCCTAAAGGCCTCATGCTTTTAGGCATAGTTGCGGCGGGAAGTAACAAGTTTGGCGACTAGCTTCCCGCCGCAACCCCAAAACCTAGCAAATGCTGGGAATGTAACCACCAACCAAAGGAGAAATCTGATGAAATCCACTTTTAAGCTAATGGCTATAGTTAGTGTAGCATCCCTATTATTCGGCTCGCAAGCATTTGCCGGTAATTCTTTGGGCCAACAACGCCTCGCAGAGCGCAATGCGGCTTATTTTAAACAAAACGGCATCCAGCATGCCTCGGTTACTTGGGCGGCATCTGCTGCGCCATCTGAACCGAGCAGCCCGCATCATCGTATGGGGCAGCGCAATGCTGAATATTTTTCAGGTAACGTGAGCAATGTGGCCGGGTATCAACCTGCAAAAGAGCCGGCACCCTCCCATCCTACGAAGCATTAGAGCGTTTTGTCGCTGGTGTTCACTGAGCACCAGCGGCCATTTCCCATTAATCTTTAAAAGGAGAATCGAATCATGAATCAGCCCGTAAAAAAGACAGCGACAGAAAATTCTTTCTCGCATGCTGGCGGAACCAATAAAGGGAAACGCCAGTCAGAAAAATTAGGCACTTTTCAGAATCCCCTCGACCTCTGCAATCAACTAATGGCAACCACTATCGAATTGCATAGCGAAGCGGTACAAGCTGCCACCGATTATTACGGCGGAACGGTACGCACCTTGTGTGCCATATCCTCAGGCCTGAATGATAGTGGCAGTCGTTCTTTCTCTCAGATTATCACGATTCCTCAGGAAACGGCGCAATGCCGCACGGTGAACGCTGCTTTTGATCTGCATCAAAAAATCACCCAGCAATCCATTGAGAATTGCGTTGATACAAGTCGCAAACTCACCGCACAGCTACAGGAGCATGTCGCGGAATACTGCAAGTTGTTTCAAGAGCAATCCGCCGCTGTTTCTAAAAAAATGAGCAAGGTGATGCCTTTATCGAAGGAGTAATGGCATGGGGTTTCTTGAGTCTGTCTTAACAGAAATGATTGACCAAAAGATGCGCTATAGTTCTCAGCGCGTGTCGGTGCTTGCACAGAATATCGCCAACGTCGATACCCCCGGCTTTAAAGCGAAAGACTTGCAGGCGCCGGATTTCAATCAAATGCTGGAAGAAAATCAGCGCCTACGCATGTCGCGCACAAATGCAGCGCATTTAGCCACGACCAGCAATTTGACTGCGCCGTACTATGCGGTGAAGCCGCGCCAAGACACATACGAAACCAAGCCCAACGGCAATAACGTGACGTTAGAAGAAGAAATGATGCACCTTTCCACGACATCATTCGATCACCAGCTGGCGCTCAATCTGCATGAGAGTGTCGATAAGCGTTACAAAATGGTGCTGGGCTTGCCGGTAAATTAAAACAAGAAGGAGTCTAAATCGCACGAAAAAAGAAACGCAATAATAACGAAAAAATAAACAGGAACCCAGAGGCCTTATGAATAATACTCCGACCCTCAAACTAAGCCGGGAACAAAAAGACGCTGTCTTTAGTGAGAAATCCAAGCCCGTAGCAGACTTTTCTTTCAATGCCACCGTTGCCGATGTTTTCGATGACATGGTGAGCAGGTCTGTTCCTTATTATGAAGAAATGCAGCGCCAAGTTTGCGAGCTTGCCAGCGATTTCGCAAAGCCCGGAACCAACCTATACGACATTGGTTGTTCTACGGCGACAACATTACTGGCACTCGACGAGTTGATCGCACCAGAGGTGCAGTTTATCGGTGTTGATAATGCCCCCGAAATGCTGGCGAAAGCCAGAGTTAAACTCGATGCAGCGCAGTGCAGCAGAAAAGTCGAATTGCAGGAAGCAGATTTAAACGGGCATTTCTCCATCGAGAATGCCAGCGTTGTTACCATGTTGCTAACCCTGCAATTTGTGCGCCCGCTGCACCGTGAGCGCGTCATGAAATCTATCTACAACGGCTTACAGCATCAGGGATGCATCCTGCTAATAGAGAAATTGACCTGTGAAGAGGCCATTTTTAACCGGCTTTACATCGAGCATTATTACGCATTCAAAAAGCGTAACGGTTATTCGGAAACTGAAATCGCTAAAAAGCGCGAAGCTTTAGAAAACGTGCTGATTCCCTACCGTTTGGAAGAAAATATCCAATTACTTAAAGATACCGGGTTCCGCAGCACCGAGGTTTTCTTTCGCTGGTATAATTTCTGCGGAATTATCGCTGTAAAGTAGGTGTGCAATGAAAAAATCCATGATTCAGATCGGCAATTTCCTTTTCCGTTATCGCAACAAACTTTTTCCTTTTATCATCCTCGCGATATTTGCCATCGCTATCCCTCCGGCAGAGCTGTTTGGCAATAGCGAACTTCCTAACATCAAAGAAATAATCGGCATTGGCTTGGCCCTTGCTGGCCTAGCTGTGCGCGGCGTTGTCATTGGCTTTGCTTACATCAAGCGCGGCGGACTGAATAAGAAGGTTTATGCAGAGAACCTTGTAACGCAAGGCATGTTCTCATTGTGCAGAAACCCCCTCTATCTCGGCAATATGCTTATTTATGCCGGGGTATTCTTTATGCACGGAGATCCACTCGTCATTGTGTTGGGTATTGGCCTGTATCTATTTATTTACCAGTGCATCATCTATGCGGAAGAAAACTACCTGCAGAACAAGTTTGGTGATGCGTATGCAGATTACTGCAAGGATGTGCCGCGTTGGATTCCGCGTATTGCTCAATTCAAGCAGGCCCGCGCAGGCATGTATTTCAACTGGCGGCGTGTTTTCCTGAAAGATTACTCCACGTTCGCTTCCACTGCGGTCACGCTATGCCTTGTTGAGCTTTACGAGCATTGGGGTGCGAGTTTAGCAGGACATTGGCTGCACATTACTTTCTTAGTTTCCACGATGGCTTTGGTCGGGATTACTGCGGCAGGAATCAGCACCCTAAAACGGCATAAGATTTTAACAGATAGAAGCTTCGTGTCTGGGCGATGACGAGGGTACGCTATGCAGCACAAACTCTTTCTGAAACAGTATTTTCAAGCCATTAATACGCATAATGTAGATGCTATTCTGGAACATTTTTCTGAGGCTGCGGTCGTTTATTATGAAGGGGCGGAATACCGTGGCCCGGATAATATCCGCCACTGGCTGGAAAATGCCAACAAGCAGTACAACGCATGTCATACCGTGTTAAATATTTCTTTTACAGATAATGAGGCTACAGCAATAGTTTCTGTTGCAGGGACATTCTCTGGAAGCCCCATTCAACAGACATTTTATTTCATTGTTGAAGATTACAAAATCACATCACTAAAATGTGGGACGTAATTATATCTATCCTTCTGAACCAAGACAGATGGAATTACTGATTATTAAAGGAAGATTTTATGAGCGCCAACAGCAACGTACCGGCAAAAGATTCCGTCTATCGCATTCAGAAGATGGATTGCCCGACCGAGGAACGACTTATCCGCAATAAGCTGGAGCCGATGTCCGGCATCCACGAACTGCGTTTTAACCTGATGCAGCGCGAACTGACCGTACGCCATGAACTGGAAGATGACCAGCCCATTGTTGCGGCGCTGGAAACGCTTGGCATGGAACCAGAACGTAAGGAAGGTGCAGACTGCAAATCATGCGAGCATGACCATGAAAACGAAAAAGATGCCACGGTAAGTCGTATGGCGAAGTGGCTTGTTGCCATTTCAGGTGTGGCCGCCTTTGCCGCCGAAATCAGCGGTTGGATGGGAGCAGAGGAAGGGTCGCTACAAGTTATTGCGCTTTCGATATTGGCTATCCTCACTGGTGGCATGCAGACTGCAAAAAAAGGATGGATTGCGCTAAAAACCTTCACCATGAACATCAACTTCTTGATGGTCATAGCGGTAACAGGAGCAATGATAATTGGGGAATGGCCGGAAGCGGCAATGGTGGCGTTCTTGTTTGCGGTAGCGGAAATGATCGAGGCGTACTCGCTCGATCGCGCCCGAAATGCCATCCGTGATTTGATGGAAATGGCACCCGAAATGGCATTGGTTCAACAACCCGATGGTAGCTGGCAAGAGGTCGCTGCCAGCGAAGTCCCGCTCAATGCAACTATCAAAGTGAAGCCCGGCGAACGTATTCC
>Ga0209066_10006836_pt1 | contig 11508 bp, 11 predicted proteins | sample All_14_2_FD_187198 | JGI IMG/M metagenome (GOLD analysis project Ga0209066, IMG submission 187198) | Freshwater microbial communities in response to fracking from Pennsylvania, USA - Allegheny Zone_MetaG_DW_15 (SPAdes) (version 2) ...
ACCGCCAAAGACGATGTCCTTTTCCTGGAAGTCGGACGTGAACTGCATGGTCACAAAGGTGTCCACACCCGTCATGCCGATGTAGTAGTTGCGACGCGCGGCCCATGAATACTGGCCGCACCCCACGGGGCCGTGGGAGATGTGGATCATGTCCTTGATCGGGCCCCACACCACGCCCTTGGAGCCAGCATAGGCACAACCGCGGATGGTCATCACACCTGGCAATGACTTGATGTTGGACTTGACGCCGCAATCGGGCTTACCTTCTTCAAAGGTACCCAGGTGTTTGGCGCGCCGTTTGGCCATCTTCTCAGGATAGGCCTTCAGGACTTCATCAATCAAGGCCTTGTTGGTCGCCTTGCGTTCTTCAACGGTCATGCTCATGGTGGACTCCGTTACGTTCTGACAGGGGTGCGAGGGGAGGCCCCTCGGCCCCCCTCCCTACTTAGGCGGCGATCTCTGCCGCGGTCTTGCCGACCTGGCTTTCGTCGATCTGCTTCATGATCCCGTGCTCCATCAGCAGGTCTTCCAGCTGGTCCATGGTGATGGGGGTCGGGATGGTGCCGTTGCCGGCGTTGTTGTGGATCTTCTGGGCCAGCGTGCGGTACTCGCCTGCCTGCTTGCTGTCTGGCGCGTACTCCAGCACCGTCATGCGACGCAGCTCGGCGTGCTGAACGATGTTGTCGCGGGGCACGAAGTGGATCAGCTTGGAGCCCAGCATCTTGGCCAGCGACTCAGCCAGTTCCAGTTCCTTGTCGGTCTGGCGCTCGTTGCACACCAGGCCGCCCAGACGCACGCCACCGGAGTTGGCGTACTTCAGGATGCCCTTGGAGATGTTGTTGGCGGCGTACATGGCCATCATTTCGCCGGACATGACGATGTAGATTTCCTGTGCCTTGTTCTCGCGAATGGGCATGGCAAAGCCACCGCACACCACGTCACCCAGCACGTCGTAGGACACATAGTCCACGCCGTCGTAAGCGCCGTTTTCTTCCAGGAAGTTGATCGAGGTGATCACACCGCGACCAGCGCAGCCCACTCCGGGCTCAGGACCACCGGACTCCACGCAACGGATGTCCTTGTAGCCCACCTTCATCACGTCTTCCAGCTCCAGGTCCTCCACAGAACCGGCTTCAGCGGCCAGCGACAGGATGGTGTCCTGGGCCTTGGCGTGCAGGATCAGGCGGGTCGAGTCGGCCTTGGGGTCGCAGCCAACGATCAGGATCTTCTGACCCATGTCCGAGAGTGCGGCCAGTGTGTTTTGCGAGGTGGTGGACTTGCCAATGCCACCCTTGCCGTAGAAGGCGATCTGTCTCAAAGCAGCCATTTCAGTTCTCCAAAAAAGCTAAGGTTAAAAAGCAGGTTGCGAAGCCGCGACCCTGGTGTGCCTTTGGTGTCGTTATTGGTCTTCGACTACCGCCACGTTCTGGCCAGACATGGTCTGCGCAGGGTCTTTATCGCAACTGCTGTGCCACCCCATTCAAAAATCATCAAGTGATTGATTTGATTGATGAATCCTGATTTTTCAGATTCACAAACGGGCCCTGAATCCATTGTGTGAAACCTGACAAAACAACGGCTTCACGTCGCGAACGGGACATGTCGGACGACACCCCGCATGACGTCTCACGACGCCACCACACACGGACTTCATAGGGAGAAGGCTTCTGTCCCACAGGGTATCGATCACTGGTATGCCGATTGCATTGGTGGGTCTTGTGAACCCCTGAAACCCAAGACTGAAACCGAAGGACTCATCATGACCGTGACCACCGAGCAGACTCCCATTGAGCAGACGGCCTTTGCCCGCCTCGAACAGGGTCGACACCTGCAGAACCCTGTGTTCAAGGGCCTGACCAAGAAGCCCGGCCGCTTCGGCTTTCGGGGTGAACTGGCCTTGCGCTTTTCTACACAGATGGCCGACGAGGCTCGCCCACCCGAGCTGACCTGCGACCAGGTCATGGCCGTGGGCAAGGTCGGTGAGTCCACGCTGTCCTTCTTTGCTGGCTACCTGCTGTCCTTTGAACACCTCAAGGATGTCGCTGAAGTGCTGGGCAGCGCCCTGACCGCGGGCGGCAAGTACTTCCTGTTTTGCAACAACATGGACCTGAGCAAGAAGTACCAGGTGCCTTACAAGGGCGCCATGTTCTATGTGCTGCCCATCGACGAAGGCACGGTCTACAACGAGTTGCTGGAACTGCTGTACCTGGAAAAGAACGACCTCAAGAAGCTGGACACCGGCGCCAAGCTCGATGCCATCGCCGATGTGGCCATCAAGTACGACATCACCTACGACACCATCACGTACACCGAAGGCCTGGCACTGATGGGCCCGGTGCGCAACCCCAACGAGAACCGGCCGGTCTGACGTCATGAAGCTGCAACTGGATCGGCCTGACGTCCTGGCCCTGGCCGAGCGGTTTCCGCAGCTCGATGGCTTGCTCGATCAGTTGCGCTTTGGCCATCGCATCGAGCTGAGGTCCAGGACCCTGCCCCTGGACGCACTGGCATTCCTGGCCACTTTGTATGAGGATGCCGGTGCGGCGCTGGCCGGGCGTGCGGCCCAGTTGCGCGGCCTGCTGGCCGCCTTGCGTCACGAGGCCCCGCGCTTTGGTCCCGGCGATTCGCTGGAGGGCGTGCTGCCAGCGCTGGTCCGCTACCTGGCCACCGACAGCGAGCGGGGGTGGCTGTTTGCCGCCAACATGGATGGCAAGCCCCTGGCCTGGGTGCCCTCGCGCATCGACTACGTGCAAGGCTCCTCGGAGGAGCTGGGCAAGGTCATGGTCGAACTCAAGGCCCATGCCCGTGCCAACCTGGTTTCCCAGTCGCTGCGTATCACCGAGGGCGACCTTCTGAACCACACCCTGCCCGAGATCCTGGCCGCCAAGGGCTTCCTGAAGGAGACCCCCTCGCTGCTGGCCGCCTACGATGCATCTGCCCGGCGCTACTTTGAATGGCGCCCTTGCTACGGGTCGCAGTTCTCTGGCGAGGGCATGGGCTTCATGGCCGAAGACCCCACCGCCACCCACCGCGACATGGACTGGACCCGCAAGGACCAGGTCGTGCTCAGCGCCAGCGGCGGGGCCGCCCGACTGATCAATGACGAGGGCATCTTGCCGCCACGCAACGTGGCACTGGAGTCCCCCGGCGAAATCCTGGCCCCCTACCTGCGTCGCGCCGGCAAAAGCAGCGACTACGATTTTGAGGACGAGGTCCGGCAGCTCCACGACACACTGGACCCCAAGCTGTTCAAGACCTTGCCGGTGCAGGCCTACCTGTTCCTGTTTCACCTCGACCTGCATCAACACCTGTGGGTGCATGTCGATGACATCGCGCCTTACGCCTACCAGCCCGGCCTCAAGCACAAGCTGGTGCTGCCCTCCGAGCAAACAGAGTTGATCGACATCCTGACCGCCGAGATGGACGTGCTTCAGGAGGACGTGGTGGCTGGCAAGGGTGGCGGCACCACCGTGCTGTGCGCGGGCCCACCCGGGGTGGGCAAGACCCTGACCGCCGAGGTCTATGCCGAGGTCACCAGCCGCCCGCTGTACCGCGTGCATTCGGGCCAGTTGGGTCTGAGTGTCGGCGCCATGGAAGCGGCCCTCAAGGAGGCGCTGACCCGGGCGCAACGCTGGGGCGCGGTCATGTTGATCGACGAGGCCGATGTCTACATCCGAAAACGCAGCGACGACATCACGGCCAATGCCGTGGTGGGCGTGTTCCTGCGGGTGCTGGAGTACTTTGACGGCCTGCTGTTCCTGACCACCAACCGCATCGACGACATCGATGAGGCCATCGTCTCCCGCTGCATTGCCCTGATCCGATACCACGCCCCCGATGTGGCCGCTCGCAAGCGCATCTGGCAGGTCATGGCCGATCAGTTCGGCCTGGCCCTGGACGCCCCCCTGATCGCCGAGCTGGCCGTGCGCTACCCACAAGCCAGCGGCCGCGACATCAAGGGGCTGACCAAGCTGGTCGCCAAGTTCTGCCAGCACAAATCGCTGGCGCCCAGCCTGGACGTGTTTGCACGCTGTGCCATGTTCAGGGCGCTCGATGCAGCCCCTGTGGAGGCTTGACGATGTACCACCGCTCCCTCTACGACATCGTGATGAACACGGGCCACTCCATTGGCCAGCTGATCCAGGAGATGCAAAGCGAAGACGAGTTGTTTGCCAGCACCCTGACCCTGCGCGCGGTGGAGGCCCAGTTGCTCATCATGGCCCACACCTTGGGCAACCTGCCGCCCCCACTGCACCAGCCCCTGATGCAGGTTGACTGGAATGGCTGGGCCGTGCTGCACGACAAACTGCGCAATGGCGTCCAGCCACGCCGCAGCGAGATCTGGTACGCCGTCAACGGCCTGGTCCCCCAGACCATGGCCTTGCTGGAACAGCTCAGGCGTAAACAGCCCGCGCTGTTCGCCTTGGACCACTGAGCCATGAAGCACTACGCCCGCAGCCGCGCGTGGTGCGAATGGCAGGACTTTGACACCTGGCAGGGCCAGGCACTACTCGCTCTGGCAGACCCGGCTGCAGCGGCCACCCCACCCTTTCACCTGCTGTCCTTGCCTGGCATCACGGCCGCGCAACAACATGAGGGTGCCACCCGATGGATGGCTGCGCGCCTGCTGGCCAGCCAGGCCCACCGGTCCCTGCTGGCCAGTGAATTCACCGAGGCTCTCAAGCGCCGTCCCCACAACCCTGACCCACGGATCCGGTTGGGGTACCTGTCCAGCGACTTTCAGCAACACGCCACCGCGCTGCTGATGGTCGAGATGCTCGAAGCCCATGACCGCGATCGCTTCCAGCTGCACGCCTACAGCTACGGCGCCGACAACGGCCAGGGCATGCGGCAACGCCTTCAGGCCCGCTTTGACCAGTTCACCGACATCACCGGCATGGACGACCTGACCGCGGCCAGGACCATCCATGCCGATGGCATCGACATCCTCATCGACCTCAAGGGCTACACCGCCGGCACCCGCACCGCCCTGTTGACCTACCGCCCTGCCCCGGTTCAGGTCAATTTTCTGGGCTACCCCGGCACCCTTGGGGGGCTGTTTTGTGACTACCTCATCAGCGACCGGTTCATCACGCCCAGCCACACGGCCAGCCACTACAGCGAGGCGCTGGCCTGCCTGCCCGACAGCTACCAGCCACACGGCCGACACGTGACCTCCTCCGCCCCACCGACACGGGCCTCGGAGGGCCTGCCTGATGACGGTCTGGTGCTGTGCTGTTTCAACCAGGCCTACAAGTTCACACCCGAGGTCTTTGACATCTGGTGCCACGTGCTGGATCAGACCCCCGGCAGCGTGCTGTGGCTGCTCAGCGATGAGCACGCCCAGGGCAACCTGCGCCAGGAAGCCATGCAGCGCGGCATTGCCCCCCACCGGCTGGTGTTTGCCCGCGACTGCCCGCAGCCCCAACACCTGAACCGCCTGCAACTGGCCGACCTGGTCCTGGACACCCTGCCCTACAACGCCCACACCACGGCCAGCGATGCGCTGTGGGCCGGCGTGCCCGTGCTGACCTGTGCGGGCAGCACCTTTGCCTCACGCGTGGCAGGCAGCCTGCTGCATGCCATGGGCCTGTCCGAACTGGTCACCCACAACCTGCAGGACTACGGTGTGCTGGCCCTCGAACTGGCCGCCAGTCCGGCCAGGCTTCGGGGCCTGCGCGACAAGCTGTCGGCCCTGAGTCCCACAGCCGCCCTGTTCGATGTCGGGGCCTACACCCGCAACATCGAGACCTTGTTCACCCAGATGTGGCGCCGCCATCAGGCCGGGCTACAGCCACAGGCCATGGACTGCCTGACCGTGCTCAAGCCGTGACCGGCGTATCCAGCACGGCCTTGAGGGTCAGGGTCACGTTGTTCTTGGTGGCATCCACATAGGGGCAGATGCCCTTGGCACGCTCGATCAGGTTGTCGGCATCGGCCTGATCCAGGCTGCCCGCCATGTGCACCGTCAAGGTCAGGGCCATGCGATAGGCGTCCTCCATCGTGACAAACATCGACAGGTCGGACTCGACATAACAGCCCTTGAGCGGCACGTGGCCCTTCTTGGCAATGTGCCGCACCGAGTGTTCAAAGCAGGCGGCAAAGGCCCCCGCGAACAGTTGCTCAGGGTTGGGCCCATCGCCTTTGCCGCCCATGGTGGCAGGCACGGCCAGTTTGATCTTGACGCTGCCGTCGTCACTTTGGATGACACCGCTGCGCCCACCCTGGGTCAGCATCTGGGCTTTGTAAACGAGGTCCATGGCGCACTCCTGGTAAAAATTAGTTCAGGCCGCCACACCCAAGGCCACCTTGGTGGCCGAGCGCAGCAATTGAAGGCACTCCACACTGGCGGCCATGTCCAGTGCCGTGAAGTCGTCTTGCGTCTGGATCAGCGGGTCGGCGCCCAAGGCCAGCAGCGCCCGCACGATCTCGGGTTTACCGCTGGAGGCGGCATACATCAGGCAAGTGGCCCCCGTGGCATTGAGGTGGTCAATGGCCGCCCCCACCTGCGCCAGGCGGATCACCAAGGCCGGGTCGTTGGACACGCAGGCCAGCCACAAGGCATTGTTGCCATCGTCGTTCACGGCCGTCAGGCTCGCGCCTTGTGCCAGCAGCGCCTCGACCACGGCCACCTCACCACGCCAGGCCGCCTGCATCAGCGGCGTGTTGCCATGGGCGCCTGGCGTGTGCGCATCGGGCAGGCCATGCAGCTTGAGCCAACTGGTCAACAGCGGAGACGCCACAGAGGCAGCAGGTTCCCCCGCCTTCTGCCAGGCCTCCCACCCACCGATCAGGTCAAACACGTCCACAAAACCAAAGTCCACAAACATCTCGGCATAGGTCTGGCTGGCTTGCCCGTGATAGCAGTAGATGAACACCGGCCGGTCCTTGGACTCGCGAATCAGCAGGCGCTCATGGTTACGGCCATCCAGCCGGATGCTGTGAGGCAGGTGCCCCTGCAGGTGATGGCGCTCCTGGCGCGCATCCAGCACCAGGGCTTGCGGGTGGGCAGCCAACCAGGCAGCCACCTCAGAGGCGTTCAGACGTTGAAAGTTCTTGGGGGTGTTCATGCGGGAAGCTCCAGGGTGGGCCGGTGGGCATAAGGCGGCTCGGTGCTGATGCGCGGGTCCACCACGGGCTGCCCCACCGTGAAGTGGTACAGCACCTGAAGGAGCGAGTCCTTCAGGCCCAGCAACTCATGCACCGCGTCGTCGAAATAACAGCCAATGCCGGTGCCGCGGTAGCCCTCGGCCTCGGCTTGCAGGTACAGGACCTGACCGATCAGGCCCGCCTCCTGCAGCAGCTCGCGGTAGTGCCAGGCACCGCAGTCCACGGCATCGTCAAACTCGGCCAGCAGGCTCACGGCAAAGCAGGCATCGCTGCCAATGGCCTGATGACAGCTCAAGGTGCGCAGTGCCCCGGCCAAGGCGGCGTTCTCGGCCAGGCACTGCAGTGGCAGGTCAGCAGTTGCGGTGGTCACGGGCTGCCAGTCGGTGCCCGTCTGCAGGGCCTGCGCCATCGTCCATCGCCCGGCCTCAGAGCGAGGCAGCACATAGGCCCCCGGCACCAGGCCCTCCACCCGATGCGCATACATCACCACATGCACGCGGGGCGGACATGGCCAGGCATCCCAGGGCAGGCCCGCACGGGGCATCAGTGCCTGAGCGATCCGAAAGAAAGCATCGGCCGGCAAGGTGGCGCGGCGGTCAAAGTGCTGCGCGCTGCGGCGCCCACGGATCAGGGTGCAGGCGGCCAGGGCCGAGGGTGAGTCCGATGACGATGACGATGAAGGTGAAGGTGAAGGTGAAGGTTGCGGTGAAGGTTGCGGTGAGGTGGCCGATGGTGACCCGACTGGCCGCTCTGCCGCCACACCAGCAGGTTGCCTCGTGGCCTGCGCCACTTCATCGATCACCGGCCAGCGGTACATCGGGTGGGCATCAAGCAGGCTGGCCTGCCCTTGCCAGGCGGTGGTCTCGCCCCATGCTGGCGGCATCACGGGATGCGGTGGCAGCGCTGGGCCCACCTGGATCAGCAGCTCAGGCTCCTCGCGCTCGGCACGGCCAAAGTCGGGCGCGCGGTCCAGGCCCAGCAAGGCGGCCAGATCGGCCGTGGGCACACCCGGCACCACGCGGGCCTGCCAGCCCAACACCGCAGCCGCGTAGCGCAAGGCCCCCACCGCATGGCCTGCATCCAGCTGGCAGTAGCGAAACGCCCGCTCGCCATACTTCCAGGCCTCACGCCATTGGACCGAGCTCAATCCCACCCACAGTGACGGCATGTCCCCGGCCTGATGTCCCAGCGCAGGTCCCACCGCAGGCCTCACCCCCGACGCGGCACGCAAGGCCAGCCCATGTTCGCGTGGTGCGTAGTGATGCAGGCCGTCCTGCACCCCGTTCACTCCTTGGGCCAGCAGGTAGACCTCGGTCGGGTGCAGGTTGCCGCTGGACGGGTTGGCACGCAGGGCCCACCGATCAGGCCCCTGCTGCTTCCAGGCGGTCAGGGCAAAGCTCAGCTCCAACAACAGGCCCACCGAGGTCCGGTTGACCGGCCAGGGCGCCACCCGCCCCGGCACCCCCAGGTCTGCCCACGGCACCGCCACCGAGTCGGCCACCAAGGGCAGCGGGGTCATGGGCGATCCCACCCACTGCCGAAACGGGTCCGGCTGCGCGTCCCAGTCCAGCGTTTGCGGGCCTGCCGCATAGCGCTGCAACTGGTGCTTGGTGCGCTGGTGGTAGGCCTTGACCAGCTCGGCAGGTGATGGGCTCATGGGGTCAAGGCCAATGCCAGCAAGGCACTGGTTTGTTCGGTGATGGCCAGTCGGACCGACCGGTCCAGGCGCAGCAGCCAGCGCCTGGGCAAGGCCTGAGCACCACACAGCGCACCAGCCAGCATGCCCACCAGGGCCCCGGTGGTGTCGGCGTCGGCGCCTTCATTGACCGCGCCCACCACGGCCGACTCAAAATCGTGGGCCAGGAAAAAATGATGCAACACCGTCTGCACCGTGTCCACCACATAGCCCGTGGCCCGACCCGGATAAGGCGCATACCGAAACACCGGGTGCTGCGCCACCAGGGCATCGGCCATGCGCTGACAGGCGGGCATGGCGTGCGCAGGCTCCGCCTGGGCCAGCAAGGCATGCAGCATGTCGCCAAAGGCCAGGGTTGCCGCATCTGACAGCGGGTGGTGATGCGTGATGTGGGCCTGCCGCAGCGATGCCTGATGCAACAGCGCCGGCTGCCCCAGCGTGGCCAGCGCCACGGGCAGGTTGCGCATCAGCGCCCCATTGCCTGCATCGCCCTCGTTCAAGGGCCCCTCCAGGCTGCCGTCGGTCAGGTAACGCACGATGCCGCGTCGGCAGGTGTTGCCACAATCCACCGGCTTGCTACGCCACCAAGCGGCAAAGGCATCGGCCATCAGGCCGGCATCCAGCGGCCGCCCGGTGCGGTGCCCCGTCAACAGGGCATCGCCCAGCGCCAGGCTCATGGTGGTGTCATCGGTGACCTGACCGGGCTTGAGCTGCAACCAACCGCCGCCGACGATGTCTCGGTGCACCCCATGCCGATGCAGGATCTCGCGCGGGGTCATGAACTCCACGGTGGCCCCCAGCGCATCGCCCAGGGCCAGGCCCAGGTACGCGCCCAGCGCGTGGTCAAACAGACGAACCCGGCCCATGGCCGATGGCAAACGGTGGGCCTGCTGGTGCAAGGCCTCAGACATAGCGGGCCTCGACCTCGTAGTCGCCGCCCAGGGCCAGCACCTCGCCCTCACCCGCCAAGGGGGCCCTGGGCAGCAAGCCAGGATAGAACACCAGCTTGGACAAGGGCACGTCGGAGCGCAACAACCAATCGCCAAAACACTCGGCATGCTCGGCACTGGTGGAAAAGCTCACCAGGTTGTTCAGCCGCATGACCAGTCGACGCGAGCCCTGCCGCAACTGGCCGGCCACGATCTGCTCCTCACAGCGCGTGATGCCCCGCCACAAAGACACCCGCGGACCCGGGCCAAAGGGCTCAAAGCGCCGCAAGGCCCATTGACAGAACTCGTACAGCAAATCCAGTTGCTGGTAGATGCAGTTGTTGTGAAAGCGGCTGGACACCTTCTCTTCCAGGTAGGCCACCCAGGCCCCCGACGGAAAGCGCTCCAGCCTGGCCCGATGAAAACAAGGCACCAGCCCAAAGCGGCTTTCCACCCACCCCTTGAACACCGCACCCGCCGGGCCATTGCTGTCCAGCCCCCAGCTTTGCAGCAGCTTGAGGTAACTAACCCGCCAGCGCCGGGCCTCGGCCACCGAGGTCGGAGCCACCGCCGGTTGCAGCCCAAAGGCCAGGCTCAGGTAGTGCACAAACACCTCGCTGGCTTCCAGGGCATCGCGGCTGTTGTCCAGCAAGGCAAACAGGCCCGCATGCGCCTCACGCGTGCCCCCAATGTGCAGCGCGATCGGGTGGGCGTTGAACTCGGTGCTGGCCAACACCGGAGCTGCCACCCCAACCAGGTTGGTCGTGTACCAGGTGTGGGGGTGTTCGTCATCGCTCACGGCACACAAAGGGGGGTCAGGCGCCCGAGCGGTGGGGCAAGGCCACCTGCCCCGGCTGGACGTCCCGAGGCCTGCCGGGGTGCGCCAGCGCTTGCCCGTCCTGCCCGGTGTTGCGCATGAAGTCCGCCACCTTGTAGAAGGCGGCATCCAGCTCGGCCCTCAACGCCGCGTCGGTACAAACCTCTGCCAGCGCCTGCCGCATGCACAGCATCCACGCGTCGCGGGCATGGGCATCAATGGGAAACGGCTGATGCCTGCGGCGCAGCATGGGCGCCCCACGGTCCGGGGTGTACAGCTTGGGCCCGCCCATCCACTCGCTCAGGTACTTGACCAGCACCGCCCGGGTGGGACCCAGGTCGGGCTCGTGCATCGCGCGCACGGCCTGCGCGGCCGGCAAGGTGTCCATGGCCCGATAAAAGGCCTCCACCAGCCGGACCACCTGCGCATGCCCACCCAGACGCTCAAAGTGACCGTTGACCGGAGGGGGGGTGACAGGCGGGTGCATGACTGGCACAACGCAACTGTTGTACCAGGCACAGAAAACGTTGGGCTCGCCAGAGGGCGGCCCTGAGAAAGCGCCCTGGCAACGGGGTGTGAGGGCTGAGCGTGAAGGAGGGGTTTGTCGGGTTCAACACAAAGCCGACAGAACCGGCTTGAAGACCGGACGCTCCAGCAGGTAGCCCTGCATCAGAAAAATCCCGCTGTCCGACAAGAAATCCCGCTCTGCGGGGGTCTCCACACCCTCGGCGATCACCTGGATGCCCAGGTCCAGACAGAGCGCAACGATGCTTCGGACAATCGCTTGCCTAGCGCGGTTGGTGTCAACGCCACGGATCAGGTCCATGTCAATCTTGACCAGGTCGGGCTGGAAATCAGCCAACAGCTTCAACCCCGCATAACCGGCGCCAAAGTCATCGATGGCCGTCATGAAGCCGCAGCGCTTGTACTCGCGCAGGATCTCGGCAAACCAGGGG
>Ga0209066_10006838_pt1 | contig 11506 bp, 12 predicted proteins | sample All_14_2_FD_187198 | JGI IMG/M metagenome (GOLD analysis project Ga0209066, IMG submission 187198) | Freshwater microbial communities in response to fracking from Pennsylvania, USA - Allegheny Zone_MetaG_DW_15 (SPAdes) (version 2) ...
GTACTTGAAGAGCAGAATGCCGTCGTCCACCAGCATTTTTTCAAACACCGGCGCCTGCTTCAAAAAGGCTTGGGTTTGCGCCTCGGTGCAAAACCCCATGACCCGCTCCACACCCGCCCGGTTGTACCAACTGCGGTCAAACAGCACGATGTCACCTGCCGCAGGCAGGTGCGGCACGTAGCGCTGAAAGTACCACTGGCTCTGCTCGCGCTCGCCAGGTTTGCCCAGCGCCACCGTGCGGCATTGGCGCGGGTTCAAGGTGTCGGAGATGGCTGAAATCACGCCGCCCTTGCCTGCGGTGTCGCGCCCCTCGATCACCACCATCAGGCGTTTGCCGGTGTGCGCCAGCCAGCGTGCCAGATCGTTGAGCTCATGCTGCAGCGGCTCTAGCTTGTCAAAGTAATCACTTTTGCCCAAGGGACCGGGCTGGCCGTTTTTGGATTTTTTCATAACCCCATCGTAGCGCGACGCCAGCAGTTTGTGTGATATGGTGGAAAATCGAGTCTTACCCAACACTTACAAAACAGAACCCACCATGCTTCAAAAATTCCCTGCTTTTCCCGGTGTGCCCGGCCCGGTTGTTGTCATCGTTATGGACGGCTACGGCATTCCCAAACTCGACGTGGGCAGCGCCATTGCCGCCGCGCGCAAACCCACGCTGGACCGCCTGTTTGCCGAATGCCCGCACATCAGCCTGCGCGCCCACGGCACGGCCGTTGGCATGCCGTCGGACGACGACATGGGCAACTCCGAAGTCGGTCACAACGCGATTGGCGCCGGTCAGGTCTACAGCCAGGGCGCGGCGCTGGTGGCCAATGCGATTGCGGACGGTTCCATCTGGCAGGGTGAAGCCTGGCAGCAGGTCGTGGCGGGCGCCAAGGCGGGCCGCGGCGTGATCCACTTCATCGGCCTGTTTTCTGACGGCAACGTCCACAGCCACATCGACCACCTGAAAGCCATGGTGGCCCAGGCCAAGCTGGAGGGTGTGAAAACGGTGCGTATCCACGCCCTGCTGGATGGGCGCGACGTGCCCGAAACCAGCGCGCTGGACTATGTGGTGCCTTTTGAGGCCTTCCTGGCCGAGCTCAGCACTGGCGGGTTCGATGCCCGCATCGCCTCGGGCGGTGGCCGCCAGAACATCACCATGGACCGCTACGACGCCAACTGGCCGATGGTCGAAAAAGGCTGGAAAACCCATGTGCTGGGCCTTGGGCCCCAGTTTGCCAACGCCACCGCAGCGGTCAATGGCCTGCGCGCCAGCCACCCCGGCACCATCGACCAGGACCTGCCGGAGTTTGTGATTGCCGAGAACGGCCAGCCGATTGGCACCGTGGAGGACGGTGACTCGGTGGTGTTCTACAACTTCCGCGGTGACCGCGCCATCGAGATCACCCGCGCCTTTGTTGAGGCCGACTTCAGCCGCTTTGACCGGGTACGCACACCCCAAGTCACCTACGCCGGTATGCTGCAGTACGACGGCGACCTGCAATTACCCAAGCGTTTTCTGGTGACCCCGCCGGCCATCAAGGACACCTCGGGCGAGTGGTTCAGCAAGGCGGGTTTGAGCCAGTTTGCCTGTTCCGAAACCCAGAAGTTCGGCCATGTCACCTACTTCTGGAACGGCAACCGCTCCAACAAGTTTGACGGTGAAACCTGGCAAGAAGTGCCCAGCGATGTGGTGCCTTTTGAGCAGCGCCCCTGGATGAAGTCGGCTGAAATTGCCGACGCCATGATTGCCGCCATCCAAAGTGGCCAGTACAAGCTGCTGCGCTGCAACTTTGCCAACGGCGATATGGTCGGCCACACCGGCAACTTCCGCGCCGCCACCATGGCTGTCGAAGCCGTTGACCTGGCCTTGGCGCGCCTGCTGCCGGTTATTGAAGCCGCTGGTGGCGTCGCGTTGATCACCGCCGACCACGGCAACGCCGACGAGATGTACGAGTTGGACAAAAAGACCAAACAGCCATCCTTGAACAAGGACGGTTCTTACAAGGCCAAAACCGCCCACACCCTGAACCCGGTGCCGCTGATCCTGTTTGACAAGGTCACCGGTGGCAAGCTGGGCTTGCAGCAAACCGCCACGGCAGGCCTGTCCAACATTGCCGCCACCGTGGCCAACCTGGCGGGGCTGGAAAAACACGCCAAGTGGGACGAGAGTCTGCTGACACTGAAGTGAGCTGATGATGGCCCTCTATGGTGTTGCTGGTGGCGTCAACGCCGCAGACGGGGCATGGACGCCAAGAGGTCTCCGGGATGGATGCTGATCTGAATGGGCGCCCGGACCCGGACGTGCCAGATGCCTCCATCCTGTCGGACACCGTCTTTTTGACGGACTTGCGCCGCCAGATGCTGAAGTTTGCAACGCTGCAACTCGCCAACCCCCATGCGGCAGAAGATGCCGTGCAGGAGGCCCTGGTGGGCGCGCTGAAAAACGCCAACTCGTTCGCCGGTCGGGCCGCCTTGAAAACCTGGATGTTTGCGATTCTGCGCAACAAAATCGCCGACACCTTGCGACACAAACAGCGCATGGTCGATACCAGCAGCCTGCTGCACGAGGATGACGAGGACGAGGACTTTTCGGCGCTGTTTGACCGGCGCGGCCATTGGCATGCCGATGAACGGCCCGCCAGCTGGGGCAACCCGCACCAATCCCTGCATCAGAACCAGTTCTGGAGAGTGTTTGAGCTTTGCCTGGACGGGCTGCCCGGCAACCAGGCCCGGGTGTTCATGATGAAAGAATTTGTCGAACTCGATGCCAGTGAGGTTTGTACCGCCGTTGGCATCACCACCACCAACCTCAACGTGATGCTGCACCGCGCACGCCTGCGCCTGCGTGAGTGCCTGGAGAACAACTGGTTTTTGAAGGGTGAGCGCACATGATGAACTGCCAACAGGCCACCCGGCTCGTGTCCGAGGCGCAAGAGCGCCCCTTGTCCCTGCCGGAAACCATGGCCCTCAAGCTACATCTGATGGTCTGCTCGGGCTGCAAAAATTTCAGTTTGCAGGTGCCTTTTCTCAGTCAGGCCATGAAGGCGTATGGCCAGGGCGGTGAGGAAGAATCCACCGCCGCAGACCCCAAGAAATAACCCGCGGGCAAGCACCCAGCGCGCCTTGCCCGTGCCGACGGCCTGGCGGCTGGCCCCAAAAGCCGCATCAAGGTTTTACGGATAACGCCGGGCGATCCAGTGATCGAGCGACAGCTTGCCCGGCCCATGCACCATCAGGTACAGCAGCACCGCCGCCCAAGTGCCGTGGGTGGGGTAGGCATCGGGGTAGACAAAGAGCTGGATCGTCATCGTCATCCCCAGCAACGCCAACGCCGACAGCCGGGTCGCCAGGCCCATCAGGATCAACACCGGGAAAAGATGCTCGGCCGTCGCCGCCAGCATGGCCGCGATCTCGGGCGCCATCAGCGGCAATCGGTATTCCTCCTCGAACAGCCCCACCACCGAATCCGACAAACGGGGCCAACCCCAGCTGAACTCCCCGTTGACGATGTCCAGGGCCAACCCCTGGACCTTGGTCTGACCCGACTTCCAGAACACCGCCGCGATGGAAAAGCGCGCCACCAACGCCAGCAAGGTGTTCGGAAAACGCTTGATGAGGCGGATGCACTGGCGCATCAGGCCGGGTAGCCACCCATCCGCAGCCGGGGCCGACCGGGTTGAACCCAGCTTGTCAGTGTGTGTGTTCATGGCGTAGGTCTCCGGTGGTGACGTGGGTGACAAGCTGCCAACGCAGCAGCAGCGCCAGGGTGTGGGTCAGGTCAAATGTGGCATCGAGGTCGGCCGCCTGCGCCGCCGCTGCCAGCAAGGTCTGGCCGTGTTGCAGGGCGCGGACAAACTGCGCCGCGCCGTCGGCAAGTACCTGCATGTCCACCGCCAGGTCGTTTCTGAACACCAGCACGGTCTGCGCCGAGTCCGGGTCAAACGTCGATGGCTCGCTCTCGCCCTGATGCGCCGCCCAGATGGACAACACGGCGAACGGCGAGGTGATCACCTGCGCCGACGGGTGCAGCGCCAGCCACGCCCAGGCCAGACGGTGCGGATCAGCCAGCGCGATTTGCAGCGCCTGGGCATCCAGGGCGGGCACATCGGCTGCGTGGTACGCCAGCACCCGGGCCATTTCCAGCCGCGCCACATCGGCCAGATACGGCACGCTGGCCGCTGGTGCAAACGTGTCGATGAAGTCGGCAAAGTCGCGCCCGTAAAACGCCATGACGGCTGAGCGCGGCGCATTAGCCTGGGCAAATACCCGTGCCATGGCGCGAAAAAAATCTTCCCCCACAAACGCTTGCACCACTGGGTAGGTATCAGCCAGGGCGTCCATCAGGGACACCATCACGTTGTTGCGGTACACCGCAAAGCGAATCGCCGGGTCGGAGCCGTTCCAGGTGCTCAGGCCATCCGGGCACGGCAGCGCGGGGTCGAGCAGGGCTTGGGCAAAAGCGCTCTGGGCACTCATGCGGACACCTCGTCAAAGCCTGACGACGTCTGTGTTTGGGGTAAACACGCTTGGCGCAACGCTGCTTCAGCCAAACCGGTCTCGGCCAGCAACACCGGCCAGGCGGGAATGTTGTTGTCGCGCTCCAGCAGTGTCGCCACCGGGCCGGTCAGCCCCAACGTGAAGGCATACAAGTCCCACACGGCCTGCGCCACCGGCGCGCCATGGCTGTCAATCAGCAGCAGGTCGCCATGCGCATCCTGCTGTTGGGCAAAACCGGCCAGGTGAACCTCGCCCACCTGCGCCAACGGCAAGGCGCGGATGACGGCCTGTGCATCGCGCTGGTGGTTGACGCTGCTGACATACACGTTGTTCACGTCCAGCAACAACCCGCAACCGGTGCGCCGCACCACTTCCGTGATGAAGGCCGCCTCGTCCCAGGTGGAGACGGCAAATTCGACATAGGTCGCCGGGTTTTCCAGCAACAGCCGCCGCCCCAAGTGCGTTTGCACCTGGTCAATGTGGTCACACACCCGCTGCAACGTGGCGTTGGTGTAAGGCAGCGGCAGCAAGTCATTCAGGAAGGTTGGGCCGTGCGTGGACCAGGCCAGATGCTCCGAAAATGATTGGGGCTGGTACCTGTCCAGCAAGAGCTTCAAGGCATTGAGGTGCGCCAAATCCAGCGGCGCATCGGACCCAATCGACAACCCCACCCCATGCATCGACAGCGCATAACGCGCACGAATGCGGGTCAGGTGGTGGTGAAACGGGCCACCCGGCACCAGGTAGTTCTCGGCATGCACTTCAAAAAAGCCGACGTCTGGCTGCGTGTCCAGAATCTCCTGGACATGTTCCGGCTTGAGCCCCACCCCGGCCCGCTTGGGCAGGGTGGGGGCCGCAGCAACCTGGGGTAGTTTCCCTGTGTTGGTGGGGTTCAACATACCAGGTGCTCCGGGCCTTCGGTGCTGCTCAGGCCTTGACTTCCTTGAACTCTTTCAACTGACCAAAACCTGTTGGCGACGTTTTGGACAGGGTCTTTTCGCAGGTGCCTTTGGGCACCATCGACCAGGCATTGCCCTGGTAATCCACTTTGGAGGTGCCGGCGCAGGTGGTGCCCGCCCCGGCTTTACAGTCGTTTTTGCCTTTCAGGGCCACGCCGAAACACTTTTCCGTGTCGGCGGCCTGCACGGCCATGGGGGCGGCGGCAAGGGTCAGCGCAGCGCCGATCGCCATGGCCAGACCGGCAGCGGTGGTGTAACGAGCGGTGGTGGTTTGTGTTGTCATGGGGTGTCCTTTTCAAGTTGACGATGGGGAACAGGTGGCGATCCGCACGGAACGTTTTCAGTACCGTGCTGCTGACATAGTCGGTGGGACCGTCGGGTTGTTACACACCCCTGCAAATAAAACCAAACGGGATGTTCAGTGCCGTGCGTCCAAATGTGTGCGCCACGCAACGGACGGAAAACGGGCCAGGCCTGACACTTGACGGCACAAGCTGCCGGAGACCCCCCTTGCCCATTTGTCATTCCCTTCACCCGCACACCCGCGGGCTGCGCTGGCCAGGCGCTCGTCAGTTGTCATGGTGAGCCGCTCCCTCCAGCGCTCTTTCAATGCCATGGCGCGCTTGGCGCTTCGCAACGGCGCCAAAGCGATGAAACTGGCCATGAAGCCCGCCAAAAAACAGCCCAAACCAGGCGTCATCAAGCCCAAGCTGTCTCGCCCCACCCCAACCCAGCGCGTTGCAACCGGCCGTGCGTCGGCCGCCGCGGCCCCAACTGCCAGCAAACTGGCGCGCACGCCACGGCTGCAGTGGACCACGGGCATGGCGACGGGTGCCGGTGGCGCCCGGCGCTACCGGCTTTTCAAACCAACGGGCGTGTTGCGTGGCGAACGCCTGCCGCTGGTGGTGATGCTGCATGGCTGTGCCCAGGACGCGCAGGCCATGGCAGCCAGCACCCAAATGAACCGGCTGGCGCAGGCTGAACGCTTCATGGTGTTGTACCCCGAGCAAGACCGGCTGGCCAATCTGCAAAACTGCTGGAACTGGTACGACACGCGCGCGGGCCGTGCGCAGCGCGAAGCCGACTCGGTGGTCTCTGCCGTTGACCAACTCTGTCTGACACAACCGGTGGACCCGCAGCGCGTGGCGGTGGTGGGCCTGTCAGCCGGGGCCGGTCTGGCCAGTTTGCTGGCGGTGCGCCAACCCGGGCGCTTTCAGGCGGTGGTGATGCATTCTGGTGTCGCTCCAGGCCTGGCCAGCTCGTCGGCTACCGCACTGGCGGCGATGCGCGGACGCCGGGTGGCGGTGCCGCTGGCGCCGCTGGCGGCGGGCTTGCACCTGCCCGCCCTGCTGGTGATCCAAGGCAGCGCCGACCCCATCGTGGCAGCGTCCAACGGCGCCCAGGCGGCCAAGCTGTGGGCAGATCGGGAAGGCGCGCAGGCGCGTTTGCCACGCACAGTGCAGCGTGGCAAACGTTACCCGGCCACCGTCACCGACTACCGCCATCGGGGCCGACTGGTGGCCACCCTGTGTTCGATCAGCGGGTTGGGTCACGCCTGGAGCGGTGGCGCACCGGGCGCGGCTTACAGCGACCCCAAGGGCCCCGATGCCTCACGCATGGCCTGGTCGTTCATGAAAAAGCAATTTGCCAACCGGGCCGGCCTGGGTTAACGGGAAAGAAAAGAATTGTCATGCCGGGCTACGACCCGGCATCCAGGCGTTCGGGGAATGGATGGCGGGTCGTGGCCCGCCATGACATCTTATTTGGGTTGCGGCAGCAGGCGCTCGCATTCCTCTTTGACCGCGGCATAACACTCGCAGGCGCGCTCTTCCAATTTGGCGCGGTCCAGCACGGTGATGCTGCCGCGCGACTTGGCGATCAAACCTTCTTTTTGCAGCTTGCCCGCCGTTTGGGTGACGCTTTCGCGGCGAACGCCCAGCAGGTGCGAAATCTGCTCCTGGGTGATGGTCATCTTGTCGCTGTGCAGACGGTCAAAACTCATCAGCAGCCAGCGGCAAAACTGTTGCTCCACGGCATGGTGCTGGTTGCACACGGCGGTCTGCGATGTCTGGCAAATCAGCGCCTGGGTGTAGAGCAGCGCCAGGTGCTGCAACTTGCCACCCAGTTCAAACTCGCGCTTCATGATTTTGCGGCTGAGCCGGTAGGCTTGGCCCGCGCTTTGCACCTCGGTGGCGCTGGGCATGCTTTCGCCCCCCATGTAAATCGAGATGCCGACCAGGCCTTCGTTGCCGACCAGGGCGATTTCACTCGACGAGCCGTCTTCCAGCGCGTAGATCAGCGAGACGATGCCGGAAATCGGGAAATGCAGAAATTTGACATGGTCGCCAGACTCCGACAGGGTCCAGCCCAGCGGCATGGCCACCAGTTCCAGGTCGGGCAGCAGGCGTTCAAACTCCGCTTTGGGCAGCGCGGCCAGAATCTGGTTTTGCCTGGGATCGGGCACGGAGGGCTTGGGTAATTTCGACATGGCACCTTTTGAAGCATCTGAGGGGACCAAATGTAAGCTGCCGCACAGAGCTTTTCCGGTGGAACGCCCAGAATAAGTTGATGGGTCGCGGCACGCGATCTGCACAACAGCACCCTTGCGCCTCGCCATGACACATGAACCCCGCTCGACATTGCCCGAAGGCCCCCCCGCAGCCAAGTCCTTGAAGGGTGTGTTGAACGACAGCGAGCACGCCTGGGGCATGGTCAAAGAATCTGCCGAAGAACTGGCATCCGTCAACCAGGTCCTCAGTGATGGATTGTCAGGCGGGATCAGCCCGCATGAAATGGGGTCCGCCCTGGCCAAAAGCGAAGCCGTTGAGGTCAAAGTGCAAGACGCGTCAGAAAAACTGTCGCAGGTGAATCTGGCGTTGGAGAACGAGGTGCAAGAACGGCACCTGCTGGAACAGGAACTGGCCCGCGTCACCGAGCAACAGCAGCAGGCGCATCATGCCTCGCTGCATGACGCGTTGACCGGCCTGCCCAACCGCGTGCTGTTCAACGATCGGCTGGAACATGGCATAGAGCAGGCCAAACGTCAAGGCTGGACACTGGCCGTGATGTTTCTGGACCTCGATCAATTCAAGGCCATCAATGACACCCACGGCCACGACGTGGGTGATGCGGTGCTGCTGTCGATTGCCCAGCGGCTGACCGACACCACCCGCACCGACGACACGATCAGCCGCCATGGTGGCGACGAATTTTTGTACCTGCTGATGGACGTCAACGACAGGCAAGATGCCGCCATCGTGGCAGAAAAAATCATCCAGGCGGTGCACCTGCCTTGTGTCACCAGCGCTGGGGCGCTCAGCGTCAGCACCAGCGTTGGCATTGCGTTGTATCCCACCCATGGCAACACGGCAGCAGCCTTGATCGCCCATGCCGACGCTGCGATGTACCAGGCCAAACAAACCCGCAGCGGTTATGCCTTTGCCCGTGACCTCCCAAAGCCGTCGTCAGAGAGCGCGTCAGCACCCCCGCCAACGGCGGGTTGACATCGCGCAGGCGTCGAACCAGCCGCCTTGACCAGACTCAACCACAGGAATTTGACGTCTGCCCCAGGGCAAACACCGAATTGGGCACATTGGGCTGGGTGGACAAGGCCTGCGGCTTCTTGAACACACCCCGGTTGGGGGCCGCTTTTTGCTCCACCTTGAGGCCCAGGGCCAACTGGCCAAGCACCAGACTCTTCAAGGTGACCGAGTGGGTGAAGTCCAGCACGGTGGCGTTCATGGCATCCCACAGGTCTTGCGTCATGTCGTGCACCGGGGACGCGGCTTTCGGCCGGGCTTTGGGTGGGGCATCTTCCACCGCGCAGATGATGTCTGCCACCGTGATGCCATCCACCTCGCGGCTGATGGCGTAGCCGCCACCGGGTCCGCGCACACTGGTGACCAGCCCGTGCTGGCGCAGCTTGCTGAACAACTGCTCCAGGTAAGACATCGAGATGTGCTGGCGCGATGCGATGTCGACCAGCGATACCGGTCCGAGACCTTCACGCAAGGCGACGTCGATCATCGCGGTCACGGCAAAGCGGCTTTTGGTACTTAAACGCATGTTGAATCCTCCTGCCTGGGCAACCAACCTCAATGGGACGCAGGCACATCCAGCCAGGCCAGCGTGACGAGCCCGCTTGCCGGACACCCGCACCGGGCGACCGCGTTAACGCAAACCAAAAAAAGACAAGACCGCAAGAATGATCACAACGGCGCCGACCAGATAAACGATGCTGCTCATAAGTTACCTCTTTGGTTGAAGATGAAAAATTTCAGGGGTCGAATGGGTGGCCTGCATCCATCCAGGTCATTCGGCTTGCCATTTCACCGCGCCAAGTGCGTGCTGTCGGTATGCCAACGAACATAAGAGGCAAATACAAAAAAGGCCCAGCACAAGGGCTGGGCCAAGTCTCTTTCGAGCCGTGCCTGAAGGGAGGAATTTCAGTCACGGGGGCTGTTGTCGCCCAATGGCACTTTAGGGGGTGCCACCCGCGTGGTTTGTTCGGTGCCGCACGGACCGGTGGAGGGGACGGTTACCCATCGCAACAAACTGACAAGTGCCGTGGACAGCTGGGTCAGGGTCAACAGGCGCCTACTGTTCTCTGGCTGTCACGTAGCGAACAGTCAATGGCCTCCAGCAGATCGGTCAATTTGTAGGGTTTGGTCAGGTAACGGGCAAACCCGGCTTGCAGCCCCGCCTGAACATGCGCCGCACAGGCGTCTGCCGATACGGCAATAACCGGGATATGGGATGTGTGCGGGTTGCGACGCAAACCCTTCAAGACCTCACTGGCGCGAAGGTCTGACAGCGAGGTGTCCAGAACAACCACCCTGGGCAAAGAGGTTTCGGCCAGGTTCAAGCCGTCCTGGCCGTTGTCGGCCGTCAACAGCGTCAAGTCGTCGCGCCGGGCAATCAACTGCGTCATCAGCTGCATGTTGGCCGGGTCGCTGCCAATGACCAACAAGGTGTGTTCGGGGGATGGCGTTGACATTTTGTGCACGGAATCTCCCTCTTTAATGTGACATCCATCGGCTGTCATCTTGTCGGCGGTGGGGTGGCTCGGCCGCCAGTCAGGTCAGACCGGTTGGACGCCTTGCGCTGGCGGCCATTATGTGTGGTACCGCACCGAACCCGGGGAACCAAGCGTCAAAGTTGTAACCATCCGTGAACGTCTAGCGGCAGCTTTTCACGGCCACCCAGGCCACGCCACAGCGCACGCTGCACGCCTTCACCCTGGTGTGGCGAACCCAATAGGCCGAGCGTACGCTGTCACACGGACACAACCGCCATGGCGGGCCTATCGTCATTCGTCCCCTAACCGGCTGAGCAGCGGCTCATGCCATCTTTACACCTGCACCTGGAGAAGTTTATGAACCCATTGACCACCCCGCCGTCCCACACCGAACCGGTTGACGACGACATGGCCGAGCAGGCCAACCCCGGCCACGGCATTCCGTCACAAGACCCGGATGCCGCCGCGCAGACGCTGCTGGCCCCCGAGGACGCCGAACGCGAGGCCAACTCGGTGCTGATCGGCGGCGGCGTGATGGCGGGTGCAGCTGCCGAAGCAGCTGTTGGCATGGCGGTGGCCGGCCCGGTTGGCGTGCTGGTGGGCGCCTCGGTGGGGGCCGTTGCCGGTGCCATGGGCGGCGCGGCTGCGGGCGGCGCGGCTGCGGGCGCCGCGGCGAATCCCGACGAGGCGATGCCCGCCAACCCACGCGCCGCAGAATCCGTGCGCCTGCACATCGACGACAGCGGCAGCGGCCGGCCGGTGGTACTGATCCATGGCTGGCCGCTGTCAGCCCAAACGTGGGCGCCGCAAGTGTCGGTGCTTCAAGCGGCGGGCTACCGCGTGGTCACCTATGACCGCCGGGGCTTCGGGCGGTCTGACAAGCCGGCGTCCAGCTACATCTACGACACGCTGGCCGACGACCTACAACGCGTGCTGGCGCAGTGCCAGCTGCAGGACGTGACGCTGGTGGGTTTCTCGATGGGCGGGGGCGAGGTGGCGCGCTACGTGGCCCGCCACGGCGAATCGCGCCTGCACAGCGTGGTGT
>Ga0209066_10006839_pt1 | contig 11505 bp, 7 predicted proteins | sample All_14_2_FD_187198 | JGI IMG/M metagenome (GOLD analysis project Ga0209066, IMG submission 187198) | Freshwater microbial communities in response to fracking from Pennsylvania, USA - Allegheny Zone_MetaG_DW_15 (SPAdes) (version 2) ...
ACCATCTGCGTCCAGGACGGTATCTGATCCAAAGCTGCCGCTGAATTCGTAGCGGTCGTTGCCCGCACCGCCCAGGAGGGTGTCGTTGCCTTCGCCGCCGATGAGGGTGTCGTCGCCTGCATTGCCTTCGAGGTAGTCGGCTCCGTCCAGGCCCAGGATGCTGTCGTTGCCTGCGCCGCCGTAGAGGCGATCGCCAAAGACTGTATTGGGTGAACCATTGAGTACGTCATTTCCATCGGTACCAAAGAAGATTTCCTGGTCGGCGCGAGGGGCACCATCGCGAGAAAAGCCCAGCACGTTTTCACCGGGCTGCCCGTCTGTGAAATAGCGAAAGACGAGATCACGATCAGCTGGTGCGCTGGCGTCGTTTGCCCACTCCCCTGTCTTTTCATAATCTACTTTTTCCAGTGCAACGAGCAAGCGCGTGCGATCCTGGTACCACTGTTCGGTGAAGCTGTAGGCGTAGTTTGGGTCGCCATACAGGCGTGCATTCATGTCGGCTTGCCACTCAGCGGCCAAGGCACTGTGAGTCAGCTTCAAGTCTGCCAGCGTCTGTTCACCCGTAGCGACCAGCGGGCTCAGCGCTTGCAGGGCAAGAAATGCGCCAAAGTCGGTTTTGGCGCGAGATTCGAGCGACAAAATCTCTGATTGACTCAACAATTCCATACCCAGGCTTTGCAGCTTGCTGGGTGGATAGGCGTCGAAAAACGTCTTGGCCCTGCTCGCAAAGTTTGCCTCGGTGGTACTGCCCAGCAAGGCCTTGCCTTGCAGAGTGCCCACGAGCAAATCGAGGAATTTCTCTGAGCCGACAACGGCGATGAGGTTGACAGCCGGGCTGATGGCCGGCGAGCGTGCAGCCACGTCCTTGACGAACCCAAACACGTCACCGCTGGCGAACATGATGTTGAGTTGGGCCGTCAATGAAGGTACGGAGGTTGCCAACAGGGATGTTCCACGGCTGAGCATGGCAGTTGCCATGTAGGCGGTGAAATCGATGGTGCCCTGTACGTACCCAGCCAACAACGCCTTGTTGTACGAATGAACTGCAAACAGCAGGTTCTTGAAGTCGTCCAGCGTGTTGGGTTGCGCCAGGTTGTGCATGCGTGGCAGTTCAGACTGCGCATCGCCCGAACTCGTGAGCCGCCAGGTTTCGTAAGGGCTTGAGCCACCCAGCAGGCTGAAGCCGAAGGTGCCTGCCCAACCGGCGTTGCGGCTGGTGGCGGTATCTTCCAGTCCCAGAGTGTCCCGGTACAGCGCCTCACCAATGGCCTTGGCGTCGATGCCGGCGATCTGGTCGATGCGTGGCACGGTCCAAGGTGCCAGCGGGTCGCCGAGGTCGGAGTTGTCGCCCTTGAGCAAGCTGTTGGCGAAGTTGCGGGCCACCACGTTGGAGGCTTTTTGCATCTCATCGGGGCTGGGCGGACGCCCCACGCGCAACTCAAACTGCTCGGCGGTGTAGGTGCGGATGAAAGCCGAGTGCATGCCCGTGCCGCCGTTGGCGCCAATGGCCACGTCCATCCACAGCTTGGCGTTGTTCAGGTCTGCCAGTGTCGCTGCGTCGTAAGTCTCGGGGTTCGAGAGCTTCTGGGCCAGCAGGTTGGACAGCGTGGTGTAGAACGGCAATACATTGGTACCAGCGAACGGAACCTCTTCGTATGCTCCCTCGCCGGCATTCCAAGTCAAACCCGTGCATTGAGCCAGTGCATTTTGAATCTGCTGTTGCTCGCTGGCAGTAAAGGTGTAGCTCAAGATCAATCCTCCTTGATGATGGAATCGGACAAATACTGTTGAAGGGCTTTGAGGGCGGGCACGATGTCGCGAAGGGCCTCGGTTCCCGTGCTGATGCGCGCGCCGCCTCCCTTGAAGTCAAAACTGCCGTACTCGACGTCACACGGGAACGTGCGTTTACCGAAGTCCAGTTGCTCTAGTTCGGCAATGGACATCTTGTGGACCGGGAAGTCGACCTCGTGCGACCAGCAGCTGATAACGCGTGGAGTCACCCCATCTCGCCGGGGCCAACCAACAATGAAGAAACCCGCGTGGGTCGACCGCTTCTCTGACAACCGCATCTCCAACCCCGGATAAGCCTTGGGCCGAACGGTCAGGTTCTCCGGCCAGGTCGGCGGCGGCCCCGATGGACTGCGGTTTGGGTCGGGGCACTTCTGCGGGTCGAAATGTGCTTTGCACTCGTTGCCCAACCGGCGGTTGCCCAGGCTGGCACCAACCCCCAACCGCCGCCACTCGGGCGGTATCTTGGTCGGGTGCAGACCGGTGAATTTGGGTGCGTTGGGCACGATCTTCTCGCCGGTCCAATAGAACTCCGCCTCAAAGCCCACCGCGCCGCACTCGCCTTCATCGGTGACGTTCATGTGCGGTACGTTGAAAGCAAACCGCGAGGTGTCGATTTCGCCGCCGCCCATGATGGGAATGCGGGTCTTGTTCTCCATCGAGTCTACGCAGGCTTGCAGGCGAGCCTGGTAGTCGGCCAAGCGTTTGTCTGTGTCTTGGCTGGCGGGTTTGCAGCCGACAAGCACGACGGCACAAACAGATGCGAGGACCGAGAAGCGTGTGTGCATTCGAGTTCTATGCGTCATGAACATTCAACCTGAAGAAACTGATGGGGAAGCAGATTTGCCTTTTGCCCAGAGCAACCCCCCTGCATGCGAGGGAACCGAGATGTTTTCAGACACAGCCGTTGAAGCTTTCATGCCCAGCACATCCAAATACCCTGCCGTGCCCGATGCCTGACCCAACCGGACTCTGACCGACTCCACCGCCGCCCGCCGCATGGCCTGTATGCCTGCTGGATCGGCCAGCACCTTTCGCACTGCTTCGACGATCTGCCTTCCATCAAAGAAGTCCACCAACATGCCGTTCTCCCCATGCCGGATCACCTCGCGCACCGGCGCAGTGTCTGACGCCACCACCGCGCAACCGCTGGCCATGGCTTCGAGCAGGGACCACGAGAGCACGAACGGATAGGTGAGGTAGATGTGCACCGCCGAGACCTGCAGCACCCGGCGGTATTGCAGGTAGGGGAGCTTGCCCAGGAAGTGCACCCGTCCCGTTTCGCTGCTGGTGTCGATGTCCACTTCGCGCAGCATGGCCTCGCGCCAGCTTTTGGCGTTCTTCGGTGGTCGGCCATAACTGACTTCATCTCCACCGACGATGAGCACCTGGCAGGTGGGGTGGGCCGCCAGCAGGGCCGGCAGGCTGCGCATGAACACATGGAAACCGCGGTACGGTTCCAGGTTGCGCGCCACGTAGGTGACTACTGGGTCGCCCGCCCTGAGAACCTGACCGTTGGGCAAGGTGAGCTGGGCTTGCGGGTCGGGGCCCAGCAAGTCGGTGGCAATGCCTTCGTGCAGCACCTGGATCTTGGGCTGGTAGGTGGCGGGGAACTGGCTCTTTTGCCACTGGGTGGGGGCGATGGCCACGTCGCACTGTTCCAGCGCCAGCAGGTGGTGGGCGCGCCAGCTGCTCACGCGCAGCCGGTCGTCCAGCGCCACCGGGAACTCCGGGTCAAAGCCCATGTCGGGGCCGTTGGCGTCGTAGAACCATTCGCACAAGTGGATGAGCTTCGTCTGCGGGAAGACTTCGCGCAGGTACAGGGTTTCGCCCCAGCCGGGGTGGGCCAGCACCACGTCGGGCACGAAGCCTTGGGTTTTGAGCTGCAAGAGCAGGCGGCAAACGGCCTGGCCGTGCAGCACGGCATTTTCAAAGTGGCGGCAGTAGGGGTGGGTTTCTTTGGCGGCGCTGCGGTGGGTTTGGTAGTGCAGCCACTGGGTACCAGGCATGCCGGGTGCGCCTTCGCGCCCGATGCCGATCACCTCCACGTCGGCCCGGTCTTGCAGGGCGGCCAGCATATGGCGGAACTGGCCGGGGAAGTTCTGGTGGATGACCAGGATTCGGTGCTGCCGAACTACGCTTGGGCTATGGTGCATGCGATGTTGGGTCGGCCGCAATGCCGACCTTGCTGAACATTGCTCATGGCAGGGCCAACACGAGCAGGACGATGAGCCCAAAAGCCAACCAGTGTGAGGCAGAGAGGTAAACCCAGCCAATGCGCGGAGATCGCTGGATTGGTTGCGTTTTGTTGTAACTGTGCGACGTGCACAGGGTCCTCAATGCGGAGGAATATTCCGCAATAGGGAATGCCGCCTCGTAGGCATTCAATGTATCGCGCAGCTCTAATCGCCTGGCGGTGATCGCAAGGTTTTTCACCTTTTCCTCCCCCTTTTACTTTTGCTTTTTTAATTTATCAGCAAATCCATGTAAAGCAAAGGTGACTATTGCCGAAAATGAAGTGGGTATGCCACAGCCATTACCGCTCCCTTCCCGCCTCATGTACCGTCTTGCTCACCGGACTGAGCAGATATTCCATTACCGTGCGGTGCCCTTGCTTGATCTCGGCGGCCACTTGCATTCCTGGATCAAGCGCGTAGCGCTTCAGCTCCTCGCCCCGCTGCATTTCGAGTTGTTGTGACTTCAACTTCACAATCGCTTTGTAGCCGGTCGCTGCAGTAGGGGGCAGGTTCATCCCGCTGTTCTGGGTCATGGCTTGAGCATCCGCAGCGACGGTTTGCACCGTCCCTTGCATCAACCCGTATTTCTGGAACGGGAACGCGGCCAGCTTCAATTGCACCTCCTGCCCAGGTTGCACGAAGCCGACATCCTCGTTTCGGATCTGCACTTCTGCCACCAGTTGCTCCCCCTGGGGTACCAGTGTCAGCAACACCATGCCTGGCTGCACCACGGCTCCGTTGCTGGTTGTGGCGAGGTCTTTCACTACACCGGCCTGGGGTGCGCGAAGCTCCAGCAGCGTCTGGCGAAAGCCGGCCTTGCGCGCGTCCTGTTCCAGCTTGGAGAAGCTCGACATGACATCTGTGCGTTCAGTCAGCAGCTGGCTGCGATAGTTGCTGGTGAGCGCGGCGATCTTTTTATCTTGCGCTGCAATGCCAGCGACGAGTCCCTCGGCGATGGCGGCCTGCGACTTGAGGTCCTGTTCTTTCTCGATCGCTTCGCGCTCCTTCTCGTTGCCAGCGAGTGGGCTGAGGAAGCCTTCTGCCACCAGCTTGCGGTGGGCGCTTGCAGATTGTTCGTAGCTTGGGAGTGTGATCCTGAGCTTCTTCAGCGTCTCCTGGGAGGCAGAGAGATCCTGCTCCAGCCGGCGTCGTTGCGCAGCCTCTTGCGCCAGCGCGTCTTGGTAAGCTTGACGCCGCTGTGCACCCTGCATCTGCATCTGCGTGAGCAGCACCGGATCGTCGCCCTCCTGCGCGAGAAGCGGTGCCCCCGCGAGCTCGGCATCGATGCGACGCAGGGCTAAGCGGCGCATTGCCAGTTCGTGTGCCAGTGTTTGCTGGTCGGCGCCCATGAGTGTTGGATCAAGCCGCACCAGCACCTGGCCAGCTTCAACGGCATCTCCTTCCTTCACCAATATCTCGGTGATGATCCCCGCTTCCGCTGGCTGCACGATCTTTACGTAGGTCTGCGGCACCAACTTGCCTTCGGCCACGGCGACGATGTCGAGTCGACCGACAGTTGCCCATACCAACATCGTCGTGCAGAGCAAGACCACGCTGTAGATCACGGCCCGCGGCATCTTGGGCGGCGGACTTTCCTGGATTCCGAGCAGGCCAGGGGCGAATTCGATTGCTTCCGCGTCCAGCTTCATGCCTGTGCCTCTTCTTTGACACGAGCAATCGGCTTGCGCAGCACGCCGTCCCGAACAAGGTACACCTCGTCTACCTGTAGTGTCCGCGGCAGCGCATGCGTAATGAAGATCAAAGTGACTTGGCCACGCAATTGGTTGACGGTGGAACCAAAGGCTTCGGCGGTCGCGGGATCGAGGGCCGAAGTGGCCTCGTCAAAGATCAGCACCTTGGGCTGTTTGAGCAGCGCGCGAGCGATCGCAAGTCTCTGCTTCTGACCACCGCTCAAGCCAGTGCCCCGCTCGCCGACTTCGGTCTGATAACCTTGGGGAAGCGCCTCAATGGTGTCGTGAATTTCGGCGCGTTTGCACGCTTGTACGACCTCATGAAATGTGGCTGCGGGGCATGCTGCCAGCAAATTGTCGAGAATAGTTCCGCTGAACAGCACCGTCTCTTGCGGCACGACGCCGAAGCAACTGCGCAACTCGTTGGCTGCCTGGTGGCGCACGTCAACACCGTCGACGCGAATCGCCCCCTCGCTGGGACGATAGAAGCCCTGAAGGAGCTTGGCGAGCGTGGACTTTCCGGAGCCGCTTGGACCCATGATGGTCACTGCGCGTCCGGGCTCAATGACAAGGTCCAAGCCCCTGTACAGCCACGGCAGCTCGTCTCCATATCGAAAACCAACACCCATGAATTCGATGCGGCCTTTACGTTCTGCAAGCCGCGCAGGAACCAAGGCATACGGCTCGGCCGGTGCGTTCATGAGGTCGCCCAGGCGCTTCACGGCAAGGCTCGTCTCCTGGAATTGTTGCCAGAGGCCAACGATGCGCAGCAACGGCTGACTTAGGCGGCTGGCGAACATCTGAAAGGCCACCAGCATGCCGATGGTGAAAACGGGGCCGCCGGGTGCGGGATTCATCACGATCCAAGCACCCAGCATCAGCACCAGCACCGTCATCAGCTGCTCGAGCGCACTGGCGGCAGTGTGGTATGTGTTGCCGATCTGTTTCGTGGCGAAGCCGGACTGAAGATAGGTGGCCAAGTAGTCGCCATATCGCGCGTTCAACTGAGGCTCCATCTGCAGACTTTTCACGGTTTCATGTCCAGCTACGTGCTCGGTCAAGAAGGCTTGGTTACGAGCGCCAAGCAAGAACTGCTGGTTGAGACGTGACTGAAGTACTGGTGCGATTAGGAGCGAGATGACGCAGATCACGGTCAGAATGCCCAGCACCACCAGTGTGAGCGTGACCGAGTAGAAAAACATGATGGCTAATGCGATCAGCAAGAACGGGATGTCCAACACCAGACTCACCGCCGCTGACGAAATGAACTCCCGGATGGTCTCCACTCCACGCATGCGCGCTGCAATGACGCCAGTAGGCCGTCGCTCGAAATAGCCTACCGGTAGCTTGAACAAGTGGTCGAATACCGCTGCTCCGAGCACGGCATCTACTCTGTTGCCGGTATGCAGCACCAGGTACTGTCGGGTCCAGCCAAGTACGGCCGAGAAAACCACAAAGATTCCCATTGCCACGCCCAAGACCATCAACGTGCTCTGTGTACGATGCACAACGACTTTGTCGACAACCGTCTGCGTGATAAGAGGAAAGGCCAGTGCCAGCAACTGCAGGAATAGCGAAGCCAGGAGCACCTGTTGCCAAACCGACTTGTGCTTCAGCAGTTCGGGAACGAACCATCTGAATCCGAACTCCTGTGGTCTGTTCGCACCGTCGGGATCGGTTGCTGGCTTTTCTTGTGCACGGGCTTGGACAATCGAGCCGTTGTAGTCCTGACCAAACTCTTCGGCTGGCTGTGATTTTGGCGTTCCAGAGCCGTTCCATACGACTGGCTTGCCGTCCGTCCAAGCAAGCACAAGCACGGGGTTGCCGTCACGACGGAAGGCAATCAGGGGAAAAGATTGTCGAGACAGACGCGCGGTGGGACATTGACGCATCTTTGCATGGAAGCCTAACTTCCGCAGAGCACCGAGGACCGTTTCCACGCCGCGTGGCACCGGGAAGTGTTGCCTTAAGAGCTCTGCATCAAAGGGGCGTCTATGGTAGGCACACAGTCCGCCGATCACGGCGGTGAAATGAATTGCATTGGCGTTACCCTCGCCCGCAGTGGCATCGCTCATCCCATCCCCATTTTTTATATGTCTGCAGAATAATTCCGGACGCAATAATCATATTGCAAAATTCACAACCATCTTCCGATAATTTTTCGCATAAGCAATGCGTCCGTGTCGCCAGCGGCTGTGGCCGTTGATTTGGCAGTTTGGCAGTTGCTGTCACATGTCCCGGTTTTGCATGGCGAATCGAAAAAATGCCGTCACCCTAACTGGCGCACAGGCGCACAAGCTGCTTTTGCGCGTGATATCGTTTGGATCCGGTTAATGTGCTGGTCGCGTCCACGGACCTGTTGGCTGCGTCGTCGTCCGAAATCAGCGGTGGGTGGTTCTCACTGAACTGGCGAAAAGCCTAGCCCATCTCGTTATACACAAGTCCTAAGATGGCGACGCTGTACGGGAAGGAAGAGCAAGATGGACTGGGCAGAGGAAGAATTTGAGACGCTGGAGTTGGGCGATGCGCGGCTGAACCGGCGAGCGGTGCTGCTGGCCGAAAGGCTGAGCAGAGCTGGACTTCCACGGCCAGCAAACGCAAGGGCTGGGGCCGCTGAACTACGAAGCACAGCGCGGCATGCTGCACCCCACCTATGATCCCGAACCGTCAGCATCGGTGTTGCCGAATTCATCCAGGGAGACAGCATCACGACGCTCATAGAGCGTGCGGATCGGGGGCTTTATTTGGCCAAGGAAAGCGGTAGAAACCGGACTTGCACCACCCCGGATGGACCTCCGCAGTGATGGCCAACCGCATGCGCTGGGCGACCAGGTTCATTTACCGGACTGGTGCACAACCGCCATGGCGTTGTTGCAAAACCTTGTCGTACCGGGTGACTGTCTTTGGCTTTGCGCCTGGCCCTGGCGGTTTTGCGTAGGTCCTGCCTCTGTTGTCGGCAGCTTGCCACCACGGGCTTGACCGTCCGTGACGCAACAACGGTGACCCGTGCACAATGGGCGGCCACCCACCGCAGGCTTGCCTCTTAACGACATATGCACACCTTTTCTGAACACAAACCGCTTTTCGCCGCGCTGATCACCCTCGCGCTGGCGCTGCCCGGCGCCGCCTTCACCGCCGACACGCCGGAACCGCCCGCGCCCGCCGCAGCCAAACAGCCGGCGCCCAGGACCGTGCACAAGGAACGCATCACCCTGGCGCGCGAGGCGATCCAGGCCCAAGACTGGAAGGGGGCCATTGCCGTGCTCACCGAAGCCGTGCAAGTGCACCCGGGCAACCCGGAGTTGCACAACCTGCTGGGCTATGCCTACCGCAAACAGGCCACGCCCGACTTGCCGCGCGCGTTTGAGAACTACCGCCTCGCCCTCAAGCTTGACCCCGAGCACCGGGGCGCGAACGAATACATCGGCGAGGCGTATCTGATGGACAACAACCCCGCCAAAGCCGAAGAGCATCTGGCCAAGCTCAAGCGCATTTGTGGCAATACCACCTGTGAGGAATACCAGGATCTGGCCCAAGCGATTGCGCAGTACAAGGCCAAGAACAAGTAGGTCGGCGTGCCCGCGAGCATGTTCATCTTTGGGGTGAATGCGCGACAGGCGCGCCTCGTGCCTGTCCAACTGCCGTTTCTCGTTGTGTCGTTGTGAACAGGCAGGCACTGCCGTTGGGCGGTGCACGCGGAGAACGCGGTGGGCGGGGATGTGGTGTTTTCGCCTGTTCAAAGTGCAGGTCGGGGCCGGTTTTAGTTGACCTTGAAGTACTCAGACACCACTTTCCAGCGGTTGTCTTGCAGCTGTGACAGACGGGTGGCGTTGCTGCCCAGGCGTTTGGTGGGGCTGAAGGTCATTTCGGCGCTGCCGAAAATATCCGGCGGAATGGTCATGGTGTCCATGGCCTTGATGAAGCTGTCGGTGTTCAGGTTCGGGCCGGCCTTGCCAGCGGCGCGCAGGAACGAGTCCACCAGCGAATAGCCGTAGACCGAGAACACGGTCGGGTCTTCGTTGAACTTGGTTTTGTACTTGTTGGCCCAGAACCGGATGGGCTGCGAGGCTTCGTCGGTGTAGGGGTTTTGCACCGTCATGGTGGCGTAGAAGCCGTTCATGGCCGGGCCGCCCAGCTTGTGGATCAGGTCGGTGTAGGCCGCGCTGGAGCCCACAAACGTGGGATTGAAGCCCAGGCGGCGGGCGGTGGCAATGCCGCCGATGGTCTCGCGGATGATGGTGCCCATGACCACCATGTCGCACTGCGACGAGGCGAGCTTCTGCATTTGCGACGAGAAGTCGGTGGCGCCGCGTTTGTAGGTGGTGACCTCGGCAAACTGCATGCCGATGGACTTCAGGCCTTCTTCGGCGCCACGGAACACCTCCAGCCCGAACTCGTCGTCCTGGTACAGGGTGCACACCTTTTTGGCGCCCTTTTCTTTGGCCAGCTTGGGCACAGCCACCTTCATCTGGTCGTAGTAGGTGGCGGCAAACGAGTACTTGAGCTTGTGGAAGGGCTCGTACATTTCACGCGCTGCGGTCACCGGGAAGAAATTGATCACGTTCTTCTGGAACTGCACCGGCATGGCGGCCATGTTTTGCGCGGTACCGATGTGGCCCACCATGGCAAAAATCTTGTCCTGGTTCACGAGCTTTTGCGCGGCCAGCACCGCGCGGCGCGGCTCGTAGCCGGAGTCTTCCACCAGCAGCTTGATCTTGCGGCCGTTGATGCCGCCCTGCTCGTTGGCTTCGTCCACACGCAGCATCATGCCAAAGCGCACCTGCTTGCCAAACCCGGCCAGGGGGCCCGACAGGTCTTGAATGGAGCCCAGAACCAGTTCGTCTTTGCTGACGCCTTGCGATTGCGCCAAGGCCGCTGTGCTGGCCAGGGCCAGGCTGGCGGCGATCAAAGTCAGGGTGTGTTTCATGTTCCGTGTCTCCTTCGTTGTAAATGGGGTGTGTCTGAAAAGGCGTGGTTGAAACGGGGGGTGTGGGCTTCAGCTGTACATGGCTTCGATGCGGGGGGCGTATTTCTTTTCCACCAGCTTGCGCTTGAGCTTCATGGTGGGCGTGAGCTCTTCGTCTTCGGCGCTGAGCTGGGTGTCGAGCAGGAAAAACTTTTTGATCTGTTCCACCCGGGCAAACTTTTTGTTGACGCGGTCGATTTCGTCTTGAATGAGCTGCTGCACTTCGGGTGCGCGTGTGAGGCTGGCGTAGTTGGAAAACGGCACGTCGTGGTCCTGCGCATATTTCTCGACGTTCTCCTGGTCGATCATGATGATGACGGTGAGGTAAGGGCGCTTGTCGCCGATCACCACCGCGTCGGTCACGTAGGGCGAGAACTTCAGTTCGTTTTCCAGTTCGCTGGGGGTGATGTTCTTGCCGCCTGCGGTGATGATGATGTCTTTCATGCGGTCGGTGATGCGGAAAAACCCTTCCTCATCGATCACGCCCACATCGCCGGTGTGCAGCCAGCCGTCTTTGTCGATGGTCTCGGCCGTTTTCTCGGGCTGGTTCAGGTAGCCCATGAACACGTTGGGCCCGCGCACCAGGATCTCGCCCGTCTGCGGGTCCAGGCGCACGTCGTTGTAGCTGGCGGCCGGGCCAATCGAGCCGGGCTTGATGCGTTCGGCCGGCACGCCGGTGGAGGCGCCACAGGTTTCCGTCATGCCCCACACCTCCAGCATGGGCACGCCCAGCGCCATGTACCAGCGCACCAGCTCGGGCGAAATGGGCGCCGCACCGGTGACCAGAAAACGCGCTTTGTGGATGCCGATGAGCTTGCGCACG
>Ga0209066_10006840_pt1 | contig 11504 bp, 9 predicted proteins | sample All_14_2_FD_187198 | JGI IMG/M metagenome (GOLD analysis project Ga0209066, IMG submission 187198) | Freshwater microbial communities in response to fracking from Pennsylvania, USA - Allegheny Zone_MetaG_DW_15 (SPAdes) (version 2) ...
GTGCGCGGCCGCCAACCGGGCGGACTTATCGAAGGTATTCGCGAGGAAGGAATTCACGCCGGTTTAGCGGCGGAAGGAATGGTGGATGCGACAGGGATTGAACCTGTGACCCCCTCGGTGTGAATTTGCAAATACTGTATTCACGGTGTTTCATGCTGTTCCATTTGAGTAGAATGTCAACAAAATGGTTTTCAGCAGGCTCCAATCGACTACGCTGGGTTTCGTTCGGGGCGCCCCCAATCTGCCCCCCGGATCGCAACCGAGCCAGTCCAGCGAGGGGGTCACTGTGAACCACCCAATCAATACCGATCGCGAGCTCTACGCCTTAAGGCCAGGCGCGGCCCGCTATGAGCGCGCCGTGACCAAGGCGAGGGGCCTGTCGATCCTCGTCCATCCCAACGGCTGCAAGACTTTCGTCGTCCGCTACGTCTCCGAGAATGGGGTGCGGCGGCGCGTCGCCCTCGGCGACTATCCGGCCCTTGGCCTGGCCGAGGCGCGCCTTAAGGCAGGCGCCCTCAGGCTTCAGGTCGTCGAGGGGAGGGACCCCGCTGGCGAGCGCCAGGCGGCCCGGCATGAAGCGCGATTTGGCGAGACGGTTGAAGATCTCGCGCGCGGCTACTGGCCCGCGGCCGCGATCGGCCTGCATGGGGGCCGTCGCCGGCCGCTCAGGCCCGAGACGATCGAACGGCAGAAGTCGCTCTGGGCGCGCCACATCAAGCCGGCGTTGGGATCGCGGCGCTACAAAGAACTGCGTCGGGCCGACATCCGCGCCTTCATGGAAGGGTTCGTGGCCGACGGGCGGCTCAGCGCTTCGAGCATCGCTGCGATCGGCGATGTGCTCCGTGCTTTCTACGCCTACGCGCTGCACGAAGATCTTGTCGAGGCGAACCCTACGCTCGGCCTCACGCGGCCCCTCGAGCCGCAGTCGCGGGCGCGGCTTTTTGAAGAGGACGCGCTTCGCGAAATCCTGCTGGTTCTGGGCGACGCTTCCCACGCCTACGGAGGTCGCAGCGACCCCTATGCACGGATGGTCCCGATCATGGCCCTGGCCCTCAGGTTCACGATCCTGACGCTCTGCCGGCGCAGCGAGGTCGCCGGCGCGAAGTGGTCCGAGATCGACGTGAAAACCCGCGTATGGGTGATCCCGCCCGAGCGCACCAAGAACCGCCAGTTCCACGTGGTTCCGCTGTCCATGGAGGCGATCGAGGTGCTGGCCGCGGCGCGCGCATTGTCCGTGACGCAGGGCGCGGCGTGGGTGTTCCCGTCCCCGGCCGACCCCACGGCGCACATCGACGCCCACGCCATGACCCGGGCTGTGGCGCGCATCTGCAAGCGCCTAGGGCTGCCCGCGGGCTCGCCCCATGACTTCCGTCGGACGGGGGCCACGATCCTCACCGGCGAGCGCCACTCGATACGGCGCTTCGTTGTGGGCATGCTGCTCGGCCACACCGCCCAGGATGGTCCCGCAGTTACAGCCGTCTATGACCGCAACGAGTACCTGCCCGAGAAGCGCTACGCGCTCGACGCCTGGGCCCGCCATGTGACGGAGCTGGTAACGCCGCCGGATGGCGGTGCGGAGCGCATCGCCCGAAACAGCCTGCGTCTCGTGGTCAGCGCCTGAGGCGAGAACTGTACGATCAGGCTTCGAATCTGAGGGTTGGACGCTTGAAGCGTTCCCGCTGGGCCAGCTGCCGTCTAATCGTCGAAACCCAAGAACACCGTCGCTTCGCTGATCGCCTTGCGCTCCGAAACGACGGCGTTGGCGGGGAAGGTCTCGTCCGGCCAGCCGAGCGCGACGGCTTTCATGATCACCTGGTCGTCGGCGATGCCGGCGTGTTCGCGGACCACGGGCGACTGCATGATCCCCTGGCTGTTGATCACGGCGCCAAGGCCGCGGGACCAGGCCGCGTGGACCAGGGCGGTCGTCACGGCGCCGCAATCGAAAGGCGTGTCGTCGCTATCAGCCAATTCGCGATCGTAGGTCACGATCACGCAGACCGGGGCGTCGAACTGGCGGAACCCGCGCAGCACCCAGTCCTGGCGCATGGCCTTGTCTTCCCGAGCGATCCCCATCGCCGCGAAGAGTTGCTTGGCGACCCCGACCTGCCGGTCGCGGTGAGCCCCTTCGAAGGCCTTGCCCGTCCGGAACTCGCGCGAGTGCGGTATGCCGGCGAGATTCCGCTCGGTGTTGCCGGCGCGGATCCGGTCGAGCGGTTCACCTGTCAGGACATAGAAGTTCCAGGGCTGCGTATTCATCGAGGACGGCGCGCGCATCGCCAGGCCGATGATCTCCTCAATCAGCGCCCGCGGTACTGGATCGGGCTTGTATCCGCGGATGCTGCGGCGGCCGAGAACGACGTCGTCAAACTGCATGGCTGGATCTCTTCAGGCTGGGGGTTTCTTCGGATGAGGCCGGGGCGGCCCTATCAGGCAAGAATGCCGATTGCCGTGACGACGGCGAGTTCGCGGGCGATCTTCGAACGGTCGGTTTCGCTGCCGAAGGGCGACGAGGAGACCCACGAAAACAGTCCCGGCATGCTGGCGAGCAGCGGCTCGCGATCGACCTTGCGGATGCTGCCCTCCCGCTCGCCCTCGTCGAGCAGCTTGCGATAGCCGTTCGTGAGGCGCTCGGAGAAGTCGTACATCGCCGCCTGGCTCCGCGGGCTCAGGAGACCGAAGCCGACATAGGGGACGAGGACGGCCCGGTCGGGATGGCCGGCTGTCTCGACGCTCGCCCGCACACCTTGGGCGAAGATGTCGAGCCGACTGGCTTGGAGCCGGTCGGAGGCGTCCATGACCCCGAGATAGTAGGCGATCGCCCGCTCGACGCAGGCGTCTACGAGGGCCGCCTTGTTGGAGACGTGATGGAAGATGGCGCGTTTGCTCAGGCCGACGGCCGCGCCCACATCCTCTATGCGCGTTGCGCCGATGCCGCGCCGGTTGAACAGGATCGATGCGGCCAGAAGGATCGCTTCGCGCTTGGCCGCGTCGACGGCGCGGCGGTCGAACAAGTCGATCTTGTCGCCGGGCTGGGGCGTTAAATCGATTGTCTCGTCCAGAGCCACCTTTCGGTCGGCCGCCAGGCCGCGGAACAGCAGATCCGTCAGGACCGCCGGTTCCAGATCGACCGCGGTCTCTCCCGCCCAACGGCGGTAGAGCGAGGGCCAATCCGCCAGACCGAGCACTGCGTTGGCGACGATGCTCGCGTCCAGCGGCCGGAACCGGCGCAGGCGAACGCCCATTCGCAGCACCGTCGCCAGGCCGGCGAGAAGGTCGTCCCGACGGGCCCGGATCGTCGCCTGGCGCTCAGGCGACAGGGCGTCGATCTCCGTCAGGACGGCGATTTCCGGAGATTCGGGACGGTTCGTCTCGACGAGGAAGCGGGCGATGACCTCGCATGGGTCGTCGGCCCCTTCCGACGCCGCCTGCAGGGCGGCCTGCCGTTGATCGCATGTCCGCGAATAGCATTTGAAAAGCAGGTCGTCGCGGTCGACCACGTACTTGTAGAGCGCCGGGCGCGAGACCCCCAGATCGGCGGCGATCTCGGAGAACCACTCCAGCGATACGCCCATGGTGTTCAGGTGCTTGGAGGCGACCGCGATCAGGTCCCGTTCCCGATTCCGGGCTCCACGGCTCGCATTCTGACGCGGCAAGACAGCTCCACCAACCTGCTTACGAACAAGGGCGGACTTGTACCCGTTCGAAAGTGGCTTGACGAGCGCATTACGTTCGGGGGATATCCACGTACCTAAACGTAACCTATCAGCCGGCGAAGCTCGGCGGGGGGGAAAGCCGTGCAAGCATCCGTGAAGCTCCTGAAGTCCGCCTCGATCGTTGCGATCGCAGGTCTTGCGCCGGCGGTCGCCAACGCCCAGGCCGCGCCGCCGCCTTCCACGGCGGGCGGCGTCGCGCAGGTGGAGGAGGTGATCGTCACCGCCCAGAAGCGTGAACAGTCCCTGCAGAACGTTCCTGCGGCCGTCTCCGCTGTCGGCGCCGACGCAATCCAGCGCCGCGGCATCACTGACACGACAAACCTGCAGTTCTTCGTCCCCAGCCTGGTGGCGGGGAAGATCGCCGGCGTGACGGCGGTCAGTATCCGCGGCGTCGGCCTCAACCAATATGGCGCGACCTCCCAGCCCGGAGTGGCGGTGCACATCGACGGGGTCTACCAGGCGCGCACGCTGACGGGCGGCTTGGGCCAGATCGACCTTGAGCGGATCGAGGCGCTTCGCGGACCTCAGGGAACGCTCTATGGCCGCAACGCCACCGGCGGTGCGGTCAACTTCGTCACGGCTTCGCCCACCGATCGCTTCGAAGGCAGCCTGCTCGCCGGCTACGCAGACTACGACGAGTACCATCTGAACGGAGTGGTGAACGTTCCGCTCGGCGACAAGGTCCGGACGCGGCTGGTGGTCGACTACGACGACCGCCGGGAGGGATTCACGAAGAATGTGGTCCCTGGCGGCCCGGACGCGGACAAGGGGTCGAGCCTGGCGGCTCGGCTGAAGGTGGATGCGGACCTCACACCCGACCTCGATCTGGAACTCACGCTCTTCTATCTCGACCGCGACGGCGGCTTTCCCTGGCTGCAGCTCAACTCGCCGCCAAGCGCGGCGGCGATCGCGGGCAACCCATTCTTCGCCGGCGCCGTCGTTCCAATGGAGCCGCATCGATTCAGCGCCGACTTGGCGCCCCAGTCCGACCTAAAGAGCTATGGCGCCGCCGCCACCGCGAACTGGGACCTCGGCTTCGCCAAGCTGAAGTCCATCACCGCCTATTCTTGGTACGACTATCAGGCCCACTACGACGCCGACGGCACCAACCTGGCTTTTTCCCCCGAGGTGGAGATCGCCAAGTCGAACACTGTCTCTCAGGAGTTCAATCTCGGCGGCAAGGCTGGCCGATTGGACTGGCTTGTGGGCGCGTTCTACATGGATGACGCGCTGAAAGCGGTCTATCAGTTCGATTTCCCGATCGGCTATCCTTCGGCGGGGCTGGCGCCAGGCGGACGTCTCACCACTGCCTCATCGCCCTACCGGGTGAAGACTGCGGCGGTCTTCACAGACAACATCTTCAACGTCACCGACCGTCTGCGCCTCATCGCCGGCGCGCGCTATTCCGAGGACAAGGTCGAGACGCGCTCGTCGACCGTGATCAACAGCGTCCAGATCGCGCCGGGCCTCGTCCTGCCGAGCCTGACGACCTGCAACAACGTCGAGACCGATCCGAGCTTCCATTCGTTCACCCCACGGGCTGGCGTTCAATACGACTTCGACGCGGACATCGGCGGCTACGCGACGGTCTCCCGCGGCTTCAAGAACGGCGGCGTGAACGGCTGCAGCGACGTCTACCAGCCGGAGAAGATCACCGCCTATGAGACCGGTCTGCGGATGCGGTTCCTCGACCGCACCCTCACGATCAATCCGACGATCTTCTACTATGACTACACCGGCTTCCAGGTGACCCAGATCCGGGGGCTGTCGTCGCCGGTCGTCAACGCGCCCAAGGCGACGGTGAAGGGCTTTGAGCTGGAGACCGCCTGGCGGGCTTCGGAGCATCTGACCTTCAACGCCACGCTCACCCTGCTCGACGCACAGTACGGGAGGGGATTCACCAACACCGATACGCTGAACCTCGCGGCCGGCGCCCAGGACCTTGAGGGCAAGCGGCTGAACCGGGCGCCCAAGACGTCGGCGAGCCTCGGCGCGGAGTACCGCACGGCGATGACAGACCGCGGACGGCTGACCCTTCGCGGCGACGTCTACGCCTCCTCGCGCATCTATTTCCGGGAGTTCAACACCGCTCTGGACAGCCAGCCGGCCTATCAGGTCGTCAACCTGAACCTGATCTGGGACAGCCCGCAGGAGCGCTATTCCGTCCGCGTCTACGCCAACAACGCCGGCGACGAGGCCTATCTCGCCCAGGTCGGGGCCACCGACGCCTACGGCGCGCGCTTCTCGTCCTACGCTCCGCCGCGCCAGGTCGGGGTCGAGCTGCGGGCCAACTTCTGATGTCCAGGGGTTCCCCTCAAGCGCCACAGCCGAAGGTGGGGGAGGGGCCGGCGGCCGCAGCCGGCCTCGCCGATCCCAGGATTGATCCGCGCATCAAGGCGATGCTGGCGCTGTTGCCGCCGCTCCCGCCTGTCGGCGACGTCGCAAGCCGTGAAGCCCTCCTTGAGGAGGAAGCCTCCGAACTTGGCCGGGCGATCGCGGCGGGCCAGGCGGCCTGGGCCGAGGCGATCGACGACGAAGCGGTCGCGCCATCGGCGGGATTGACGCTGGCCACGGAGCGCTTCGCCTCCGAGCCGGCGGGCAATGAGATAAGGGTCCTGCTTATCCGCCCTGAGGGCGAGGGGCCCTGGCCCTGCGTCTACTACGTCCATGGCGGCGGCATGCAGACCATGTCGTGCTTCGACGGTCTCTACCGGGCCTGGGGCAAGACCATCGCCGCCCACGGCGTGGCCGTGGCCATGGTGGATTTCCGCAACTGCCTGAGGCCGTCGACCGCCCTGGAGGTCGCCCCCTATCCGGCAGGGCTCGACGACTGCGTTTCAGGGCTTCGCTGGCTGCACGCCAACGCCGACGCCCTGGCGTTGGATCCTCGCCGGATTGTCGTCGCCGGCGAGAGCGGCGGCGGCAACCTGACCTTGGCGACGGGGCTGCGGCTGCTGCGCGAGGGAGACATCGCGCGGGTGAAGGGGCTCTACGCGCTGTGCCCCTACATCGCGGGGAGCTGGCCGCAGGCGCGCTACCCTTCGTCGGTCGAGAACAACGGGTTGCTGCTGGACCTGCACAACAATCGCGGGGCCATGGCCTACGGCGTCGACGCCTTCCTCGCGCGCGATCCGCTCGCCTGGCCCGACTTCGCCGAGGTTGCGGATCTGCGCGGCCTGCCGCCCACGGTGATCAGCGTCAACGAGTGCGACCCTCTGCGCGACGAAGGGATCGCCTTCTACCGGCGCCTGCTCGCGGCCGACGTCCCAGCCCGCGGACGCGAGGTGCTCGGGACCGTCCACGGAACCGAGATCTTCCTCTGCTGTCCCGACATCAGCCGCAGCACCGCGCGGGATATCGCCGACTTCTGCCGAAAAGGAGGTGAGCTGTGAGCGCACCCTCCAGACGCGAGAGTCTCGCCTTGCTGGCGGCGGCCGCCGCCGTTGGTGCGACCCCGGCCCACAGCGTCCAACCTGGCGTGTTCCGTCACGGCGTGGCCAGCGGCGATCCGGGTCCGGATTCCATTGTGCTTTGGACGCGTGTGACCACGACCGAAGATTCCTTGCCGGTGTCGTGGGAGCTGGCGGAAGACCCCGCCTTCAAAAGCGTTGTCCGGTCCGGAGACGTCCTGGCTCGGGCGCCCGCGGACCATACGGTCAAGGTTGCGCCCGGCGGCCTTCCTTCCGGACGGGTCTACTACTACCGCTTCCTCGCCAACGGCGAGGCTTCGCCGACGGGCCGCACCCGCACGCTGCCGACCGGCCGCCTGGACAGGCTGGGCGTGGCTCTGATGTCCTGCAGCAACTACTCGCTCGGCTATTTCAACACCTATGAGGCGGTGGCGCGCGATCCTGCGGTCGATGTCGTGCTCCACACCGGCGACTACATCTACGAATACGGCGACGACCTGTCGCGTCAGTCCAACTACTTCGTAAGGCCTGCCGATCCGCCGCACGAGACGGTGACCCTCGACGACTATCGGCGCCGCCACGCGCTCCACAAGTCGGATCCGCAGTCCCAGAAAATGCACGCGGCGCACCCATTGATCGCCTTGTGGGACGACCATGAGGTCGCCAACGACAGCTGGATGAGCGGCGCCGAGAACCATCAGCCCGCGACGGAAGGGCCATGGGCCGTGCGTCGGGACGCCGCCATCCAGGCCTACTACGAGTGGATGCCGGTCCGCGAACCTGAACCCGGCCGGGACCGCCTTGAGGCCTGGCGAACCTACCGGTTCGGCGACCTCGCCACCCTCATCACCCTGGAGACGCGTCTGACCGCCCGCGGCCAGGCGGTCGACTATCGGGCCTACAAGGACAAGCTCAAGACAGAAGCGGATCGCGACGTGTTTGTCCGCGAGGTGCTGGGCGATCGGTCGCGGCAGATGATGTCGCCTCGGATGAAGGACGCGCTCCATCGGGGGCTCTCGGCCTCGATCGAGGGGCGCCAGCCATGGCGGATCATCGGCAATGGGGTCCTGATGGCCCGGATCCGCATGCCCGCTCTCAAGGCGAACGGCCTTACGCCTGAAGCCTATCCGGAAATCGGCTTCCTCGACCAATACACCGACGTCGTCTGGAAGGCGGACCAGGGTCTGCCGGACGAGCCGGGGACCTGGGACGGATATTCGGCCGCGCGGCAGGAGTTCTATCGGCTGAGCCAGTCGGCCGGTGCTCGCGACCTCCTCGTCCTGACAGGGGACAGCCACTGCTTCTGGTCCAACACCCTGGCGGATGACGAGGGGACGCCGATGGGCGTCGAACTCGGGACCGCCGGCGTCTCGATTCCCAGCACCTACGCGATGGCGCGCTTCCGGCCCGACCTGATGACCAGGCTGGACGCCCTTTACGCCAGCGCCAATCCGGAGGTCCGTTGGACCGACAGCAGTCACCGCGGCTACGTGCGCGTGGTGCTCACCCCGGAGGCGGCGAGGGCGGATTTCGTCGCGGTCGAGACCACCCGACCGGATGCATCCGAGCCTTCGACCTGCGAAGGGAGCACCTGATTCGAAAGGGCGGCGGCTTGGCCTTTGGAGAGCCTTACGCTCAAGCGTCGATCCAGATGGAGGACGACCCATGGCGACGGGCGTAACCACCTTGATCACCCAGGAACTGCGCGACCTTGAAGGGGTCTGGGGTGAACCGCGCAGATCGCCGCCCGTGGCGGCCTCGGACATCCGCAAGTGGGCGATCGCAACCTACTGGCCCAACACCCCGCCGCCCATCCATTGGGACGAAGCCTACGCGGCCGGAACGCGCTGGGGCGGGATCGTCGCGCCGGCTGACTTCAATCCGTTCGCCTGGCCGATCCGGCGCACGCCCCTTGCGCCGCTTCCGACGCCGAAAGGTCTCACCCTCACCAGCCTGAACGGCGGGCAGGTGGAGACCTATGGGGCCCCGCAGCGGCCCGGCGACATCATCGTCGACAGGATGCGCGTGGCCTCGTTCCGGGAACGCCATGGACGCTTCGGCCTGATGCTGCATGTCGAAGTGGAGAACGAATGGACCAACCAGGACGGCGCGTTCGTCCGCCGCCGTCTTTCGACCTTCATCCGCTACTGAGGCCCAGATGACCGCCCGACTCTATTTCGAGGACGTCAAGGCCGGCGACCTGCTTCCGGCCTGGTCGCGCACGACCGACCTGATGAACTGGAACCGCTTTGCGGCGGTCAACGACGAGTTCATGCCGTTTCACATGGACGACGCGGACGGGCGCAGGGCCGGCAATCCGGGCGGCGCCTTCGGCATGGGCAATCTGCGCTTCGCCTACATTCTGAACGCCCTGCAGGACTGGATCGGCGACGAGGCGGAGGTCCGCGAAATCGGTTGCCAGTACCGCAAGATGAACCAGAAGGGCGACACGCTCACGGTGTCCGGGCGTGTGCTCGCCGCCGAGCTCGTCGGCGACGAAGGGCGCGTGAGGCTGGCGGTCGATGTGGTCGACCAGGATGGCGCGGCGACCTGTCCGGGTCACGCCGTCGTCATCCTACCGAGGCGCAAATGAACGGGGCTGTGCGTCCGCTCGCGGGCCTCAAGGTGCTTGACTTCACCCGCGTACTGGCGGGGCCGTTTGCGGGGCGGATGCTGTGCGATCTCGGCGCCGACGTGGTCAAGGTCGAGCCTCCGGAGGGCGACGTGACACGCCTCTGGGGGCGCCGCGTTGCGGGTATTGGGGGCTTCTTCCATCAGCAGAACGCCGGCAAACGCGCGATCTGCCTGGATCTGCGGGCTCCCGGGGCGCGCGATCTCGCTGTCGGCCTGGCCCGACAGGCAGACATCCTGATCGAGAACTTCCGACCCGACGTGATGCCGCGCCTGGGACTGGGCTACGTCGAGCTAGCTGCGGCCAACCCGCGCCTCATCATGCTTTCAATTTCCGGATTCGGTCGGGGCGGACCCCAGTCGCACCGCCCGGCGTACGCGCCGGTCATCCATGCGGAGGCCGGCCTGCTCGATCGCAGCGCGCGGATGTCGGCCGACGGCGAAGCCCGCGATCTTCCGTGGTCGGCGGCGGACACCAACGCCGCGCTCCACGGACTGGTGGCGTTGCTGGCGGCCGTGATCTTGCGCGCGCAGACAGGGCGGGGACAGCATATCGACCTGGCCATGCTCGACGCGGCACTGGTCACGGACGACAACCTGCACTTCGAGCTTGAGGACGCCGAGGCCATGCGGGGGCTGGCGCCCGAGATATGGCGCTCTGGCGCAGGGCCGCTCCTGATTTCCGCTGACTTCCGGGAGCTCTGGCGCCTCCTGACCCGCCACATGGGCCTGGTCGACCAGCACGGACCCCACGCTTCGCTCGCCGAGAAGATCAGATGCCGACGCAAGAGCGTGGCGGCGTTCCTCGAGAACCTTAAGACCTGGGATGCAGTCGAGGCCGCGATGGCGCAGATGAACCTGGCTTGGGGCGCGGTTCGCGCCGGGACGGACCTGGTGACCCATCCGACGGTGCGGGCGAGGGGGTCGATCGTGCACGTCGACGATCGTGCTGGCGGCACGAGGCCGATCCCCCAGTCGCCGTATCGCTTCAGTGCAGCCACAAGCGAGGTGCGGGGCGCGGCCGCTCACCGCGGCGAGCATAACGCGGAGGTGCTGGGCGAATGGCTGGGGCTTGCACCTTGCGAAATCGCCCAGTTCGCGGACGCGGGCGTACTGCTGCGAGAAACCTGACCAAGGACGATCTCACCCTTGGCGCGGGCGCGTCGGAAGGCGCCGCCTCCCATTCCTTGACCGATTTTGTGATGGATCAGCAGAGATGACAGTCGCCACCCCCGCATCCGATTTCGGCGCAGTAGGGACCCTTCTGGACCGCCTCGTCGCTTCCCGCGTCGTTGCCGGAGCCAACGTACTCGTGCTGCGAGACGGGCATGAGGCCTTCGCGCACCAAGCGGGAATGGCCGACATAGAGACCTCCGCGCCGATCGACCGGGACACGATCTTCCGCATCTTTTCGATGACAAAGCCTGTGACCGCGGCGGCGATCATGGTCCTCGTCGACGACGGGCGGGTGCGGTTGGACGACCTTCTGTCGAAATTTGTTCCGGAACTCGCCGATCTGCAGGTGCATCGACCGGGGATCGACGGCGCTGCGAGCGTTGTCGCGGCCGAACCGATCCGGATCAGGGATTTGCTCACGCACACTGCTGGCTTCAGCTACTGGTTCCAGCCTGGCTCGCCGGTCGCCGAACTCTACGACACGGTGCTCGGCGCTGGGCGCTTCGAGCGCTGGCGGTTCGATCCGGCGCTGGGCGGTCTCGGCGGCCTCGCCAAGTCCCTGAGCGGCACCCCG
>Ga0209066_10006843_pt1 | contig 11503 bp, 9 predicted proteins | sample All_14_2_FD_187198 | JGI IMG/M metagenome (GOLD analysis project Ga0209066, IMG submission 187198) | Freshwater microbial communities in response to fracking from Pennsylvania, USA - Allegheny Zone_MetaG_DW_15 (SPAdes) (version 2) ...
ATGGATGCCTTCGGGCATGTCAACAACACCGTCTACTTCCGTTTCATGGAAACGATGCGGGTGGACTGGCTGCAGGAGCAACTGGGCAGCGTGGCTCGCGACGAGGGGCCGGTGGTGGTCAATGCCTTCTGCAACTTCCTGCGCGAGCTGTCCTACCCGGGCGATGTGCTGGGGCGCATGTACGTGGGCGAGGTGGGGCGCAGCAGTATGGACACCTACGTGACCATGTCGCGCACCGATGACCCCGACACGGTCTACGCCGAGGGGGGCGCACGCATGGTCTGGGTGAACTACGCGCAGTCGAAGTCGATGCCCATCCCCGAGGCGCTGCGCGCGCTGGTGCCAACGGGCTGAGGGCCTGCGCGTTTCAGCCCGACAGCAACCGGTGCACCAGCTCCGGCGTGGTCGCGGCCCCAGTCTTGCGCATCAGCCGCGCCCGGTAGACATCCACCGTGCGCGGGCTGATGCCCAGGCGCTTGCCGATCAGCTTGCTGGTCAGGCCTTCGATCAGCAGTGCGGCGATCTCGCGCTCGCGGCCGGTGAAGTCAAGCTTCAGGGCGCGTTTGGATGATAGGTCTTCGAACGCCCAGATGCCTGCGGCATGCGGGTCTTTGGCGTCGAGCGCGCGGCCCGAGACATGGCACCAGAACAGGTCGCCGTTGGCGCGGCGCATGATGCGCTCGTCGGCATAGCGGCCGGTGGTGTCCAGGCTGGCCACGATGCGCTCGCCGGTGCGCTCGTATTCCTCGGCCGATGGGTACAGCACCTCGAAGCTGCGACCGATGAGCTGCTCGCGCTCGGCGTCGAACATGGCCAGCAGTTCGGCATTGCAGTCCACCATCAACCGGCGGCGTGACAGCACCAGGCCCACGGGCGCCTGGTCGAAGGCGATGCGGTAGTCGAGATCGAGGGGAGAGGTCATGTGGGGAGAGGACACCTTAGTCAATTCTACGTAACGACTACTTAATGCGTTACGTAGTACGCTGTGCGCTGTTCTCGAATCCACCTTTCACGGGTTTCCAGGAGGCACAGTCCATGAACAAGGTTTACCCGAGCGCCGCAGCCGCGCTCGAAGGCATCATCCACGACGGCCAGTTGCTGGCCGTGGGCGGTTTCGGTCTTTGCGGCATTCCTGAGGCGCTGATCGATGCGCTGCAGGCCACCGGCGCCAAGAACCTGACGGCGATCTCCAACAACGCCGGGGTCGATGGTTTCGGCCTGGGCAAGCTGCTCGCCACGCGCCAGATCAAGAAGATGATCTCCAGCTACGTGGGCGAGAACAAGGAGTTCGAGCGCCAGTACCTGAGCGGCGAACTGGAGCTGGACTTCACCCCCCAAGGCACGCTGGCCGAGAAGCTGCGCGCTGGTGGTGCAGGCATCCCGGCGTTCTTCACCAAGACCGGTGTGGGCACGATCGTGGCCGAGGGCAAGCCGTTGCAGGAATTCGACGGAGAGACCTACGTGATGGAGCGCTCGCTGGTGCCTGATGTGTCACTGGTGAAGGCCTATGTGGCCGACAAGAGCGGCAACCTGCTGTTCCGCAAGACGGCGCGCAACTTCAATCCCAACGTGGCGATGGCCGGCCGCATCACCGTGGTCGAGGTGGAAAAGATCGTCGAGACTGGCGAGCTGGACCCGGATCAGATTCACCTGCCCGGCATCTTCGTGCACCGCATCGTGTTGAACACCACGCCGGAAAAGCGCATCGAGCAACGTACCGTTCGGAAAGCCTGAGGAGAGACGACCATGGCATGGACCCGCGATGAAATGGCAGCCCGCGCCGCCAAGGAACTGGCCGACGGCTTCTACGTGAACCTGGGCATCGGCTTGCCCACCCTGGTGGCCAACCATGTGCCTGAGGGCATGGAGGTGTGGCTGCAAAGCGAAAACGGCCTGCTCGGCATCGGCCCGTTTCCCACTGAAGACGCCATCGACGCCGATCTGATCAACGCCGGCAAGCAGACCGTCACCACGTTGCCCGGCTCGGCCTTCTTCAGCAGCGCTGACAGCTTTGGCATGATCCGCGGCGGCAAGATCAACCTGGCCATCCTGGGCGCGATGCAGGTCAGTGAAAAGGGCGATCTGGCCAACTGGATGATCCCGGGCAAGATGGTCAAGGGCATGGGCGGCGCGATGGACTTGGTGGCCGGCGTGAAGAACGTCGTCGTGCTGATGGAACATGTGGCCACCAAGAAGGATGGCTCCACCGACATCAAGATCCTTCCCCACTGCAACCTGCCGCTCACCGGCCTGGGCGTGGTCGACCGCATCATCACTGACCTGTGCGTGCTCGACGTCACCCCGCACGGCCTGAAGCTGGTGGAACTGGCCCCGGGCGTGACCCGTGAGGAAGTGCAGGCCAAGACCGGCGTGCCGGTGCACTGACGCGCGGTGCTTCTGAAACGACAAAGCGCCCCAGTTGGGGCGCTTTGTCGTTGTGCGCCTCCGATCAATCTTCGGGCGGCATGTTCGTGGCGAGCCAATAGATCCCCAGGCTGGCCACTGTTTGCGCAAATTCGCCGAAATCCAGCGGCTTGCGCACGAAGCTGTTCGCGCCGCCTTCGTAGCTGCGCAGGCGGTCGCGGTCTTCATCCGACGAGGTGAGGATGACCACCGGCACACGCTTCGTGCGCTCATGCGAGCGAATAGCTTCCAGCACCTCCAGGCCCGAGAGCTTGGGCAGCCCGATGTCGAGCAGCACCACGGTGGGGTTGGGCTTGCCGGCCAGGTGGGCGAACTCGCCTTGCTGCAGCAGGTAGTCAACGGCCTGCTGGCCATCGCGCACCACGTCGATCGGGTTGGCCAGGTGGGTGCGGCGCAGGGAGCGCAGCATCAACGCTTCGTCCTGGGCGTTGTCTTCAACCAGCAAGAGGGTGCGGCTGTTCATGCTCGGCATCTTTCTGCGAGGTGACGGGTGTCGGGGCGGCGGCGTGCTGGGGTGGCGCCGGATCGAGTGTGAAGCAGAAACGGGCGCCGCGGCCGGGTTGGCCGTCGGCGGTGATGTCGCCGCCGTGGCGTTGCACGATGCGCAGCACCGTGGCCAGGCCGATGCCCAGGCCGGTGAATTCGTCTTGGCGGTGCAGCCGCTGGAAGGGCTTGAACAGGCGCTGGCCGTGGGCGGGGTCGAAGCCCACGCCGTTGTCGTCGATGCACACCCAACGCCGCCCGTCGCGCAACTCGCTGCGCAGGTGGATGGTGGGAGCGTCGGCCTGGCGGCTGTACTTCCAGGCGTTGCCGAGCAGGTTGCCCACGGCCGAGCTGATCATGCGGGCGTCGCCGGCCAGCGTCAGGCCGGGCTCGATCTGCCAGCGGGTGGTGGCCGTGGGGTCGCCCTGGGCCAGTTCGGTGAGGATGTCCTGCGCCAGGCGGCTGACGTCGACCTGATCGTGGCGCAGCGGCCCGCGCACGGTGCGCGACAGGCTGAGCAGGCCGTCGATCAGGTCGGCCATGCGCTGGCTGGCCCAGCGGATCTGGCGCAGGTGCTCATGGGCGGCGTCGTCCAGCAGGTGGCCGCTGTCCTCCTCCAGCGCCACGGCAAAGCCGTTGATGGCGCGCAGCGGGGCCCGCAGGTCGTGCGAGACGGCGTAGGCGAAGCTGTCGAGTTCCTGGTTGGCCGTGCTGAGCTGGGTGGTGCGGGCTTGCACGCGCTGCTCCAGTTCGGCGTTGAGCTGGCGTAGTGCTTCCTCGCGCTGAGCGAGCAGCTGCTGGGCCTGTTTGCGCTCGGTGATGTCGCGCAGGAGGACGACCAGGGCGCGGCGCCCGCCGGTTTCGAACGGTGCAGCAGACACTTCCACGTCGACCCACCGTCCATCGAGCCGCACGATGCGTTGATCGATCAACGGCACCGGGTTGCCCAGGTCGACCAGCTGGTGCACGCGGGCCTTGATCACCGCATGGTCGGGCGGCGCGAAGAGGTCGTAGGGCGTTTTGCCCAGCAGCTGATCGGGATGCGTGGCGCCAAAGAGCGTGAGCCCGGCCTGGTTGATGAGCGTCAGCCGCCCGCCTTCGTTGATGTAAATGGCGTCGGGCGAATGGTCGATCAGGGTCTTGTAGCGCACGGCGATTTGCTGGCGTTGCAGCATCTCATCGCGGCGCAGGTCGTCCAGGCGGACCAGCGACTGGGCGAGGGCGCCCACTTCGTCATGCGCGCCGGTGCGCACATCGCTGAAGTGCACCGCGTCACCCGACTGCAGGCCGCGTGCCACCTCGGCCAGCCGCACCAGTGGGCGTGCCAGGCGGCCGGCCAGCCGCCAGCTCGACAGCGCCAGCAGCAGCACCATCGCCACGCCGCCGAGCAGCAGGTTGCGCCGCAGCTCGGTGCCAGTGGTCAGCGCCTTGTCCAGCGGCTGTCGCACCACGATGTGCCAGCCCAGGTCGGTCCAGGCCCGGTCGTTGGTGTCCGTGGGCGCCACGCTCAGGGCGGTGAGGTAGTCGTGGCCGTCGGGCCAGCGTTGCGCCTTGGGCGCCGTGTTGTCGCGCGCGGCGGCCAGCAGCGCGCTCAAGTCCTGGTTGCGCAGCGAGGCCGGGCCCCCCAGCACGCGGCCTGCGCGGGTCAGGATCAATGACTCCATGCCGTGGTCGGCGGCCATGTCGCTCAGCAGGTGTGCTTGCAGCGCTTCCACCCAGCGCCAGTCCAGATGGGCGCCCACCACGGCCACCAGCTGCCCGCGGGCGTCGGTGACGGGGGTGGCCAGGTCGATCAGGCGGTACGGCTCGCCGTCGGGGCTGGGTGGCAGCAAGGGTTGCAGCAGCAGGGCTTCGTGGACGTCACCCACGAAAGGGCCGACACGCCCCGCAGCGAACCAGGCGCGTTGCCTGACGTCGCGGCCTTCGAGCATGCCGTTCTTGGCGGCCCACACCTGCCCGTCGGCGCCGGTGATGCCGAGCCAGACGTAGTCGCTGCGGCCGGTGCTCACCTGCTCCAGGCCGCGGCGCAGGGCGCTGTGGTCGTCCAGCGCGCCAGGCTCCGACAGGCGCGCGGCGATCTGCTGCAGCTCCACCAGCCGCTCGGCCAGGCGCAGTTGCAGGTTGCCGGCCACCTGCTGGGCGCTGTAGGCCAGCGCCCGGCCCGCACTCTGCGACAGTTCTTCTTGGTAGACGCGCTGGGCCAGCGCCGCCATCAGCACGGTGAAGATCAAGCCCAGCGCAGCCAAGCCCAGCGCCACCTTGGCGCGCAGGCTTCTGCGTGGGTCCCATACGGTGCTGGCCTCGGCACGCGTCATGGCTGTCTCCGCTGTGTTGTTCTTGGGGCGGGCGATCGGGCAGGCACTCGTTCAGACCATCGGGCGAAGCGTCGCTCAGGACTGGCGTTGCCAGTGGCCCGTGGTGTCCAGTACTTCATGCGGTGTGAACCCAGCCTTGTAGGCCATCTTCGGGCTTTGGGCGATCCAGTAGCCGAGGTAGACATGGTCGAGGCCGAGCTGGCGGGTCTGCTCGATCTGCCACATCACGTTGTAGGTGCCGTAGCTGGCCTGCGGCTCGGGTTCGTAGAAGGTGTAGACGGCTGACAGGCCATCGTTCAGGACATCGAGGATGGACACCATCTTCAGCGCCCCGGGCTGGCCGTCCTGCTCGGGCAGGCGGAATTCCACCAGCCGCGAGTTCACCCGGCTTTGCAGCAGGAACTGGGTGTACTGGTCGATGGAGTCATGGTCCATACCGCCGCCGGCATGGCGGCCGTTCTGGTAGCGCAGGTACAGCTCGTAGTGCTCGGGCAGGAAGGCCAGGCGCATGACGCGGGAGACCAAGGGCTGGTGCTGCTTCCAGGCCCGGCGTTGGCTGCGTGTGGGCTGGAACTCGGCCACCGGTACCCGCAGCGGCACGCAGGCGCGGCAGCCATCGCAATGCGGCCGGTAGGTGAACAGGCCGCTGCGGCGAAACCCGGTGCTCACGAGCTCGGAATAGGTTTCGGCCTGGATCAGATGGCTGGGCGTGGCCACCTGCGAGCGGGCCTGGCGGCCGGGCAGGTAGCTGCAGTCATACGGCGCCGTCGCGTAGAACTGCAGTTGGGCGAGCGGCAGGTCCTTCGGGTAGGTCACGAGTCGGCGGTCAGCCGGTGGGCCCGGCCGGGCTGGCGTCAGAGGGAGCGGCTGCGGTCGGGTCGATGCCGATTTGCTGCCACGTCGAACCATCATAGGTCCAATCGCACACGGGCTTGGCGTGCATGGTCTCCACCAGATGGGCGAGAAACGCGTCACGCGACACGGGGCGGGCACCCAGGCTGGCCAGGTGGCCGGTCTGCTGCTGGCAGTCGATCCATGCGATGCCCTCGCGGCGGCAAAAGGCCACCAGCGCGGCCAGCGCCACCTTCGAGGCATCGGTGGCGTGGGCGAACATCGATTCGCCAAAGAACATGCGGCCCAGGCAGATGCCGTAGAGGCCGCCCACCAGGCGGCCCTGCACCCAGGTTTCGAAGCTGTGCACTTCGCCAGCGCGGTGCCAGGCGCGGTAGGCGGCCTGCATCGACGGCACGATCCAGGTGCCGGCCTGACCGTCGCGGGGCGTGTCGGCGCAGTGCTGCAGCACTTGGTCGAAGGCGGTGTCGATGCGCACGGCGCAGCCGGGCTCGGCGATGAACTGGCGCAGTGTCTTTTTCAGCGAGCGGTGCAGGCGGAAGTCCTGCACCTGCAGCACCATGCGCGGCGCGGTGCTCCACCACAGCACCGGCTCGCCTGGGCTGAACCAGGGAAAGATGCCCTGGCGGTAGGCCATGCGCAGGCGCTTGACGCTGAGCTGCCCGCCCGCGGCCAGCAGGCCGGGCGCGGGCGAGTCAGGCCCCAGGGCCAGGTGCGGCGAGGGGAAGGGTGCGTCGTCGCCTAGGTCTTCTTCGGGCGAGGGCAGCCAGGGGATCATCGCGGCGCCTGATCCATGACCGTGGGGCCTGGCTCAGCGCAGTTGCAGCGCGTCGTCGCCGTACTCGATGCCCAGCGGCTCGATGATCAGCCGCTTCGGACCGGCTTCCACGCGGCCGGCCACCCAGGCGTCAACACCTTGGGCGCGGGCAACCTCGACGGTGCGCTCGGCATCGCCCGCGGCCACGTACAGCGCGAAGCCAGCGCCCATGTTGAGGGTGGAGTAGGCCTCCTGGTTGTCTTGCTTGGCCTGTTCTTGGATGAACTTCAGCACCGGCGGCACCGGCGGCACTTGGGTGATGCGATAGGTCAGCGCCTTGGGGTGGCGCAGCAGCTTGCGCCAGCCGTGGCCGGTGACATTGGCGGTGTAGTGCGGGGTGATGCCGGCAGCCCACAGGGCTTCGGTCACCGGTGAATACAGCGGGGTGGGGGCAAGCAGCGCGGCGCCGTAGGTGAGGCCGGGGGCGATCTCGGTGAGGTAGCCTTGCGGCAGGCGCTCGACCAGCTTGCGCGCCAGGCTCAGGCCGTTGGCGTGGATGCCGCTGGCGGCCAGCAGCACGATGGCATCGCCCGCGCCCAGCTTGTCGCCTACCGACAGGCGTTGTTTGGGGTTGATCAGGCCGGTGCAGGAGGCTGCCAGATCGATGCGGCCACCTTCCACGATGCCCGCCAGCGCGGGCGTCTCGCCGCCTCCCCAGGCCACCTTGCACACCTCACAGGCCTGCTTCCAGCCGGCCACCAGGGCCTGCGCGCGGTCAGCGTCGCCGAACCAGTCAGAGCCGCCCGCGGCCCAGTACGCCTGCACCACCAGCGGCGTGGCGCCCACGGTGATGAGGTCGTTCACCGCCATGGCGATGGTGTCCTGCGCGATGCTGGCGTACCAGCTGCGGCCGGTGAGCTTGGCCATCTCGTCGGCTACCAAAGTCTTAGTGCCCAGGCATTCGACGATCGAGGCCAGGTAGAAGGGCCCCACGTCGACCACATAGGCGGATTCACCGCGCGAGGCGGCGATCTCGCTGAAGCCGTGGGCGCCCAGTTGGGCGCCGGTGGCGGCTGCGGCGCGCTGGGCGGCGATCTTCAGCGGGTCGATCAGGTCGTAGTTGACGCCGGCCTGGTCGTAGCTCAGGGTGGCGTTGTCGGAGCCGGGGACGGCGGAGGAATTCGAGGCTTGCATGGCGTGATTATCCCGGAGCCGCTGGCGGGGCGGCCATTGACCGCCTGTGAGGTGGACGGAGGCACTGGATCGTGCACCTTGAGGGGGACTTGATGAAGGTGTGCCAAGTATTCACGCGTGCGTCCTGCATGTGGCCCACGTTTGCGCTTCAGCAAACGGGCGGCGTGCCGATCCAACACTTCACACAATGAGACGGGGATGGGCGGGAGCACAACGGGAATACCGACATGACTCTCCAGCCTGCTGGACACCAGCGCATCGCACTGAAATTCACCTTGGTGACCGGTGCGGGTTTGGCCTTGATTCTGATGTTCGTCTGTGCGGCGCTGGGGTTTGCCACGTACCGGCTCACCAAAGATCGTGCGCTCGTGAGCATTGCAGACAAGACCACCTCGGTGGCAGACACCGTGCAGGCCTTCGACAGCACCACCCGCGTGCTGGTGGACAAGTTCTATCGTCCCTTTCGAGAGGGATTCCGCTGTGATTTCGCGCCCAACGCCGCAGGCGATGACTTGAACTGCGGCCAAGTGGGGCTGGCCAACCGCTTCGACGAAGTCGATGCGTTCCACGCCAGCACCGGCGGCGTGGCCACCGTGTTCCTGCGAGCGGGTGAAGACTTCCGCCGCATCACCACCTCTTTGAAGAAGGAGAACGGGGAGCGCGCGATGGGCACGATGTTGGACCATCAGCACCCGGCCTGGCGTCGCGCGCTGGAAGGGCAGTCCTACACCGGGCGTGCCACGCTTTTTGGCAAGCCGTACATGACGTTCTACGATCCGCTGAAGGACGCATCCGGCCAGGTCGTGGGCATCCTGTTCATCGGCTTCGACCTGACGGCGTTTGACACCTCGGTGCGCACGGTTGTGTCCGAAGCCAAGTTCCTCGACAGCGGCGGCATGTATGTGATCGATCCGCGCAAGTCAGCGCAGGAAGCGGTGTTTGTGGTGCACCCACAAGCCTCGGGGCGCAAGGTGCTTGAGGTGTACCCAGAGGCGGCGAGCACCCTGGCGGCATTGAAGTCAGGCGAACTGGTTGAGCGCGACGGATCGGCAGCCATGTTGACCGGCAAGGCTGGTACTCAGTGGCTGCTGATGCGGCCGGTGAAGAACCATCCGTGGTGGATCGTGGCCCATGTGCCGGCTCAGGAAGTGATCGATGACGTGTGGCGCCTGATGGTCTTGATTGCCGGCGTGCTGGCTTTGTCTGGCCTGGTGCTGACGGGCATGGTGATCTGGGTGCTCACCCGTTGGGTGGTACGGCCGTTGAAGGGGCTGGGGCAGGCTGTGGGCATGTTGGCCGAGGGCGATCTGACGCAGCGGTTCGAGTCGGCCCAGCGAGACGAGATTGGTGACTTGGTGCGCCAGGTGGAGGCCATGCGCCTGCGCATGCAGGAGGCGCTGGGCACGGTCCAGCAAGCCGTCGAATCGGTGGACACCGCCAGCCGCGAAATCGCCACCGGCAACCAGGATCTGTCGGGCCGCACGGAACAGACGGCCAGCAGCCTGCAGGAAGCGGCGAGCTCCATGGAACACTTGGACGGCACGGTGCGTCACACCGCCGAGGCGGCGCTGGGCGCCAACGATCTGGCCGGCCAGGCCGCACAAGCCGCTGCCCGCGGTGGTGAGGTGGTTGGACAGGTGGTGCACAGCATGGAGGCCATCTCGCAGTCCAGCCGGCGCATTTCGGAAATCATCGGCGTGATCGATGGCATTGCTTTCCAGACCAACATCCTCGCGCTCAACGCCGCCGTCGAGGCCGCCCGCGCCGGCGAGCAGGGCCGCGGTTTTGCCGTGGTGGCCAGCGAGGTGCGTACCCTCGCGCAGCGCAGTGCCCAGGCAGCCAAGGAGATCAAGGGTTTGATCACCGACAGCACCGAGCGCGTGGCCGAAGGCAGCGCGTTGGTGCACAACGCGGGGCGCTCGATGCAGGAAATCGTGGCGGGTGTGGAGCGGGTGAGCCGCATCATCGGCGACATCACCGCGGCTGCCAGCGAGCAAAGCGGCGAGTTGGGCCGGGTCAACCAGGCCGTGACGCAGCTGGACCAGATGACGCAACAAAACGCCGCGCTCGTGGAACAAAGCGCCGCGGCCGCTGAAAGCCTGCGCGACCAGGCGCGGCGACTGGCCGTGGCGGTGAGTGCTTTCCGTTTGGCCGAGGGTGCCCTGAGCGACTGATGCCGCCCGGGCTGGGGCGGCCCCGTAGAATCGCCGCCCCATGAGCCGCTGCCTGCCGAGTCGATCCCCCGAGGTGCCCCGATGAGCTACCTCGTCCTGGCGCGCAAGTACCGCCCGCGACGCTTCGCCGAGATGGTGGGCCAGGAACATGTGGTCAAGGCGCTGGGCAATGCGTTGGCGCAGCAGCGTCTGCACCATGCCTACCTCTTCACTGGCACGCGCGGCGTGGGCAAGACCACCGTCTCGCGCATCTTCGCCAAAAGCGTCAATTGCACCGGGCCTGATGGCCTGGGCGGCATCACGGCCGAGCCGTGCGGCGTATGCGACGCCTGCCGCGACATCGACGCCGGCCGCTTTGTCGACTACGTGGAGCTCGATGCAGCCTCCAACCGTGGGGTCGACGAGATCAGCCAGCTGCTCGATCAGTCCGTCTACAAGCCGGTGATGGGCCGCTTCAAGGTCTACATGATCGACGAAGTGCACATGCTCTCCACCACCGCTTTCAATGCGATGTTGAAGACGCTGGAAGAGCCGCCCGAATACCTGAAGTTCATCCTCGCCACGACTGACCCGCAGAAGGTGCCGCCCACGGTGCTGAGCCGTTGCCTACAGTTCAACCTGCGGCCGATGGCGCCCGAGACCGTGTTCGAGCATTTGACGGGGGTGATGCAGGCCGAGTCGATCGAGGCTGAGCCCGGCGCGCTGCGTTTGCTGGCGCGGGCGGCACGCGGCTCGATGCGCGACGCGCTGTCGCTCACCGATCAGGCCATCGCCTACGGTTCGGGTCAGCTCGACGAGGCCGGCGTGCGGCAGATGCTGGGCTCGGTCGACCGGGCCCATGTGGTGGCGCTGATCGATGCCGTGGCTGCAGCCGATGGCGTGGCCCTGCTGGCGGCGGTGGACACGTTGCGCCAGCAAGGCCTCTCGGCAGCTGGCACGCTGGAAGAGCTCGTGCTGCTGACGCAGCGCATGGCCGTGCTGCAGGCCGTGCCGCAGGCGGCTGACCCGGTGGACCCGGACACCCCGCTGCTGCAGCAGCTGGCTGCCACGCTGCCGTCGGATGAGACGCAGCTGCTCTACAGCGTGGCCCTGCACGGCCGCGCCGAGCTGGGCCTGGCGCCCGATGAATACAGCGGCCTGGCGATGATCCTGCTGCGCCTGCTGGCATTCCGGCCGGGCGCAGGTTCTGTTGCGGTCTCCGTCCCGCAGCCGGTAGCGGCACCGGTGCCTGTGCGGCCACCGGCTGCTGCTGCTGCTGCTGCTGCTGCTGCTGCTGCTGCTGCTGCTGCTGCGGTGCCGCTACC
>Ga0209066_10006844_pt1 | contig 11500 bp, 9 predicted proteins | sample All_14_2_FD_187198 | JGI IMG/M metagenome (GOLD analysis project Ga0209066, IMG submission 187198) | Freshwater microbial communities in response to fracking from Pennsylvania, USA - Allegheny Zone_MetaG_DW_15 (SPAdes) (version 2) ...
GTATTGGCCCGACTGCCAGAAGATTGCATCGTTCTTGCGCTTCAGCGGGCCGGTGCCGGAGGCGGCCGGCATGAAGTTCACCCCGTCAATCACCCGGTCGCCCGGCAGCGGCACGCCTGCGGCAGCGGCGAGGCTGGGGAACAGGTCGATATGCGCGACCGGCGTATCGACGACCGTACCGGGGGCGATCCGCGCCGGCCATTTGACGAACATCGGCACGCGGATGCCGCCTTCGAACAGCGTGATCTTCCACCCGCGATAGGGGGCGTTGACCTGGGGGATGCCAATATAGCCCGGCGCGCCGTTGTCGCTGCTCAGCACGACGATGGTGTTTTCGGCCAGCCCCTCGGCCTCGAGCTTGTCGAGCACGCGTCCGACGCTGCGGTCGACCGCGCGGATCATCGCGGCATAGACCCGCTCGCGATGCGTCGCGAATTCGCCGACCGCGTCGAAATCCGCGCGCGTCGCCTGCAGCGGGGAGTGCGGCGCCCAATGCGCGAGGTGGAGGAAGAACGGGCGGTTGCGGTTCGCCTCGATCACCCGCAGCGTCTCGTCGGTCCACCAGTCGGTGAGATAGCCGCCCGGCTTGAACGGCTCGCCGCCATTATAGGACGCGGCAAAACTGAAGGCGGCCCAGAAGAATTTGTCGAGCGGATCGAAATCGAGCTTGGCGTTGACGACGTTGGGATCGTCTTCGGGCAGATAGAGCGCGCTGTGCATCAGCAGGCTCTCATCGAAACCTTGCGCGTTGGGCAGGAATTGCGGGCTGTTGCCGAGATGCCACTTGCCGATATGGACCGTATGATAATCCTGCTGCTTGAGCAGCTCGGCAATGGTGATCTCGGATCCCGGCAGCCCCTTGTCCCGGAACGGCAGGTCTTCATCATTAACCGCGGGATTGACTTCGAGCGGCGGCAAGTGGGTTTGCCGGCGTCCTGCGGCAAAGGCCGATATCACGCTGGTCATGCCATCGGGCGTCGGCGTGAATTCGAACCCCGTGCGGGTAGGGTAGCGGCCGGTCATCAGCATCGCGCGTGACGGCGCACAGGTGGAGGTGCCCGAATAGGCTTGACTGAAGATCGCCCCCTGCGCTGCCAGCCGGTCGATATTGGGGGTGGGCACCCGGCCGTTGGCAATTCCGCCGCCAAAGGTGGTGATGTCGTTATAGCCCAGATCGTCGAGCAGGATGAAGATGATGTTGGGCGGTCGGTCCGCAAGCGGCGCGACAGCTTGAGCAGGCCCCTGATTCCACGGCACCGGACGGGTCGGTCCCGCCTCGATCCGGTTCGCCTTTGCCCGATTGAGCGCAATGACCTGGATAATCGCAGCGCGGTTGAACCACGCGACCGCGCCGATCAGCAGCACCGCGACAAGCCCGACGAGCCCGATCTTCTTCAGCATTTCCGCCCTTCCTCCCGTCGTGCCGCTTGACGCTTTGCCCATTTGGGGGGCGGCTTCCATCATCAGCGGCACATCAATTTGCGCCAGATTAATGCATGAAATTAAACTTGGCAATCGGGTGGTACCGGCTAGCTGCAGGGTCGGTGCGCGCTTCGCACCTCACACTCTTGCCTGACGTGAAATAATGTATACCATTAATGCTATCGATCAGCCGCCACTATGAATGGCGGTGCCGACTTGGGGAGGGAAGAATGCTGGGAGCCTATCGCGCAACATTGCCTGTAAAACACCGTTCCACTCTGGCGCTCGGCTGCGCGCTGCCCGTCCTGCTGGTCGGCTTTGCTGCGCCGCTGCATGCTCAGGAGCGGGCTGACGCGGCTGTCGAAGGGGAGGATACGCAGACGTCGCAGATCCCTGTGATCATCGTGACCGCCACCAAGCGCGAACAGACCCTTCAAGAAACACCGGTCGCCGTTTCGGTCGTCAGCGCTGAGGACATCGAGCGTGCCGAGATTCAGGACCTGAATGATCTGCAAACGCTGGTGCCGTCGCTGGCGGTTCGGCAGGGGCAGACCTCGGGCAACACCACGTTCTTCATTCGCGGCTTCGGCAATGGCCAGAACGCGATCGGGCTTGAGCCTTCGGTCGGTGTATTCATCGACGGCGTCTATCGCTCGCGCTCGGCGGCTGCGATCTCGGACCTGCCCAATCTCGAGCGCGTCGAAGTGCTGCGCGGTCCGCAATCGACGCTGTTCGGCAAGAACGCCTCGGCGGGGGTCATTTCGGTCACCACGCGCAAACCGCAATTCGAGTTTGGCGGAGCGGTCGAGGCAAGCATCGGCAATTACGATCTGCGCCGCTTCGACGCCTATGTCACCGGGCCGTTGACCCCGAACCTCGCCGCCGCGCTGTCGGGCAATTATAACCGCCGCGACGGCTTTTTCGAAGATCTCGGCACGGGCGCCGACTATAACCAGCGGGATCGGTGGGGCGTGCGCGGGGACATTCTGTGGAAGCCGTCGGCCGACATCTCATTCCGCCTGATCGCCGACTATGACAAGATCGACGAACTGTGCTGCGGTGCCACCAATCTGGTCGAAGGGCCGACCGGTGCCAATATCCGCGCGATCGGCGGGCGGGTCGTTTCGGAAGACCCCTTCTCCTACAACGTGTTCTACGATGTCGCCCCGGCGAATAAAATCGAGAATGCCGGCGTCTCGCTGCAGGGCGATTTCAATCTGGGCTTCGCTGCGCTGACCAGCATCACCGCATTCCGCAGCAACACGAATGACTCCAATTTCGATGCCGACGTCACCGATCTGTCGCTGTTCGGCGCGGTCAGCCAGCAGAGCGAGATCGAAACCTTTACCCAGGAAATCCGGTTGCAGTCGACGGGTAAAGGCAATCTGATCGACTGGACGGTTGGTGGCTATTATTTTGACGAACGTCTGAACGTCAGCAACCAGATCATCAATGGCGCAGATTACCGCCCCTATCTCGACTCGCTGGTCGGCAGTCCGCAGGTTCTGCTCAATCTCACGAACCTCATTACCCAGAGCACCGGGACCGCCCCGCCCACACTGGGCGGCGCCGGGCAGGGGCTGACGGACAACGGCCGCCAGGACAACACCGCATGGTCGATTTTCGGAACGGTCGATCTCAACATCACCGACCGGCTGACCGCGACCTTTGGCATCAGCTACACCGAGGACGAGAAGACCGTCAGCCTGAATGCGGTCAGCACCGAAGCGCTGTCGAACCAGAATCTCGACCAGCTGGGTTACGCTGCGAGCCTGTCGCAGCTGTTGGTCGGCCGGGGCGTCAATCCGACCAATCCCGCCCAGGTCGGCGCATTCATCCAGACCAACCCGCAAATCTATGCCCAGCTTCAGCAACAGGCGCTGGCGGTAGCACGGGGGCCGAGCAATCCGTTCAATGCGCTGCGCGCATTGCAACCCTTCCCCGCCTTTCTGGGCTATCCCAACGCGGTCGAAGACGGGCGGAGCACCGACAACAGCACCGACTTCACCGTCCGGCTGGCATATGAGGTGACCGACAACCTCAATGTATACGCCTCTTATGCGACCGGCTTCAAGGCGACCTCCTGGAACCTCTCGCGTCAGAGCCGCCCGTTCCCGGCCGACTACACCGCCGGCAATACGGTGATTGATCGCTTCACCCAGCGGCCGGTATATTCAACACCGCCCTCGCCGATCACCAATGCGGGGCTCAATCTCGTCAACCTGTTGCCCGGCACGCGCTTTGCCGGGCCGGAAGATTCCGAGGTCTATGAGCTCGGGCTCAAGGCCAGCTTTAGCCGGCTGAGCTTCAACGTCACGGTGTTCGATCAGACCATCAAGAACTTCCAGACCAATGTGTTCACCGATAACGGCTTCGTGCTCGCCAATGCGGCCGAACAGTCGACCTTCGGGGTCGAATTCGACTTCATCTGGAAGCCCTATGCCGGTCTGACCCTGACGGGCGGGGCAACCTTCCTTGACCCGGTCTACGATTCCTTCCCCAACTTCGGCAACGGGATCGATGTTTCCGGCCAGCAGCCGCAGGGCATTGCCAAGACCCAGTTCAGCCTTGGCGGCAATTACGGTTTCACGATCGGCCGACTGGACGCATTCGTGCGCGCTGACTGGCAGCATGTCGGCGATTCGCCCTTTTTCGATAATCCTGCGGAGCAGGCGATCATCGATGCGGCGGGGTACACGCGCGGGCAGAATCTGTTCAACGCCTCGCTGGGCATCCGCACGCCGGGCGGGTTGGGGGTCAGCCTGTGGGCACGCAACCTGTTCAACGACCAATATCTGATCTTTGCGTCGCCGACGGTGCTGCAGGCGGGCTCGTTCAGCGGCGCTCCGGGCCAGCCGCGCACGTTCGGCGCAACCTTGCGCAAATCGTTCTGAGCCCGGTGATGGCTCGGCTCTTCAGATACCTCGCTTTGGTGCCACCTGCGCTGCTGGCGATGCTGTTCGGCGCGCAAGGCATGCTGTGGCTAGTCAATCCATCGCGGGCCGTCAGATTCTGGGGCTTTCCGGTCCCCGACGGCGGGATGGGCCTCAGCTCGATGATCGGCGCGTTGGCCAGCTGGTGCCTGACCATCGCGGCGTGCCTGTTGCTGGCGCTGATCCGCAAGCAACGCAGCTGGTACTATCCGCCGATGATGCTGATTGGGCTGTTCGCGATTGGGCGCATTGTCGCGGGTGTCGCTCATGGTGCCCCGCACATGCCCGAACGGTTCGTCCCCGAACTGATGTTTGTCGCCCTGCTGTACCTTGCCGCTCGCACCGCCGATGCGCCGCGTGAGACTTGATCGCCGCCCGGTATGGCGATAGACATCCGTGTAATGTAATACATTAATCCCTAGCGTGACGGCGCGCAGGCGAGCATCGGAGATTTGAGGATGATGACCAAGTTGCTGATCGGGCTGGGCGCTGTGGCGGTGCTTGCGATTGCGGGCATATGGTGGATGACCCGCGATGGCACGCGCGTGACGCCCACAGGTTCAGGCACCATCGCCACGGCATCGGGCGAATTCGAGGCCTTCCCACTCCCCGAATATGCAGCTTCAGCCCTGCCCCGCGGCTACAAGAGCTATCTGATTGAAGTCGAACCGGGCATCAAGATTCACGTGCTGGAGGCCGGCACGGGCACCCCGGTCTATCTCCAGCACGGCAACCCGACCAACGGAATGCTGTACCGCAAGGTCTGGCAGAAGCTGCCGACCGATCGGATGCGGCTGATCATGCCGACCATGGTCGGGCTTGGCTTCTCGACCAAGATTCCCGCGAGTCAGCACACGCTCGAAAACCATCTGCGCTGGATGAACGCCGCGTTGCGCGAGCTCAATCTGAGCGGGGTGGTCTATGTCGGGCAGGATTGGGGCGGCGCGGTCGGCCTCGGCGCGCTGATGGGCTCACCCGAGCTGCTCGAGGGCATGGTCATTCTCAATACCGGCTGGACGGCTCCCAAGGAAAAGTTCGAGCTCTCCCGCCCGCACGCCATCGCCGCCACCCCGATCGTGGGCGAACTCTTGCTCGAGAATCTTGTTTCGATCTTCGACCGGCTGCGCGAAACGCAGGGCGATCCGGCCTCGTTCCCGCCGGAGGTTGCTGCGCTGTACAAGCGCCCGGTGATCGACAGCGGCAACAAGAAGGGACCGCTGGCGCTGATGCGGATGGTGCCGACCGGTCCCGATCACCCGACGTCCAAGCCTATGAGTGAAATCGAGGCCTATGCCAGAAAGCTGAACGTGCCGACCGAAATCGTGTGGGGGATGCGCGACCCGATCCTCGCGCGCGCGCTGCCGACGATGAAGGCGATGTATCCGCAGGCGCGGGTTACCGAGACGCAGGCCGGACATTTTCTGCAGGAAGAGGTGCCGGTCGAAATCGCCGCAGCGATCGAACGCGTGGTTGCGGCGGCAGAGTCGAAGTAACCGCCGCTCTTCGACGAACGGTATAATCCCGCATTGTCATTCTAATGGCGTGGATTACTAGCGAGCGCTATGGAAGCTCCAAACCGCCAGGATACCAAGGCCGAATTGCTGCGATCAGCCGAGCGGCTGATTGCCGAAAAGGGACTGGGCTCGGTCTCGGTCAAGATGATCACCACCGATGCTGGGGCGCGCAACCCCAGCGCGGTGCATTACCATTTCGGTGGCATCGAGAGCCTGATCGAGGAAGTGTTCGTCAAGCGGTACCGCGAGATCGAGGCGGCGCGCGCGGTTCGGATGGAACGCGTTGCCGAAAGCGATCCGCAGGCGCGGCTGGTCGCATTGCTCGAGGCGGCGATCGGACCTTTCCTGGAAGCGTGTCTTGAAGACAATGGCCGCGTTTACGCCCGGTTCTGCCTGCAGTTCGTGTCTGACCCCCGTTTCGATTACGCAAAGCTGATCCTGAATGCCGGCGCACAAAGCTTCGTGCGGCTGAGCGAGGAGATCATCGCCTGCCTGTCGCATATCCCGCGTGCGCGCATCGAGCCGCGGATCCGCCAGAGTTTCGTCGTCGCCATGGTCCAGGCCGTGAGCCTTTCGCGCGAGGTGGAAGCCGGAACTGCGCTGCCCATCGACGCGGCGGTGAAGGAAGCGGCGACCTGCCTCGCCGCCTATCTCAGCGCACCTGTGCAAGCACCGCCGAACACACCGCTTACTTGACATCCTAATGCAGTGCATTAAATTAGTGGCATCGCAGCGATGGCCACTGCTGCGCTGCGCTGCCAGCCTATCCCAAAGGGTCGCAGCCTGCTGCTGACGCCGAGCCATCCGACGCAGCGCGTAAACAGGTGAGAGGCTCAGGATGACGACGGTGCTCGACAAGGCTGACATCAAGGCGAAATACGCCGCCGAGCGTGCCAAGCGGCTGCGCCCCGAAGGCAATGATCAATATCAACGGCTCTCGGGCAAGTTCGCCGCGCTCGCCGCCGATCCCTACACACCGTATATCGAGCGCGCGCCGGTGGCCGATCACGTCACCTTCGCCTTTGTCGGGGCGGGCATGTCGGGCCTCGTGGTCGGCGCGCGGCTCAAGGAAGCCGGGATCGACAGTTTCCGGCTGATCGACAAGGCCGGCGGCGTCGGCGGCACTTGGTACTGGAACCGCTATCCCGGCGCGCGCTGCGACACGGCGGCGATGATCTACCTGCCGCTGCTCGAAGAGACCGGCTATATGCCGAGCGAGAAATATGTCCGTGGTCCCGAGATCCTCGCCCATTGCGAGCGGATTGCCCGGCATTACGACCTGTACGAAAAGGCCCTGTTCCACACCGAGGTGTCCAGCATCGAGTGGCAGGAAACCGCGCGGGTCTGGCGCATCACCACCAACCGCGGCGACGATTTCACCGCCAAATATGTCGCGATCGGCACCGGGCCGCTGCACGTCGCGAAACTGCCGGGCATACCGGGGATCGAGACCTTCCAGGGCAAGTCGTTCCACACCAGCCGCTGGGATTATGACTATACCGGCGGCAATGCGGACGGCGCGCCGATGGACAAGCTTACCGACAAGCGCGTCGCGGTGATCGGCACCGGGGCGACGGGAGTGCAGTGCATCCCGCAGCTCGCCAAGACCGCCAAGCAGCTCTACGTGTTCCAGCGCACGCCCTCCTCGGTCGATGTGCGCAACAATCATCCGATCGATCCCGAGTGGTTCGCAGGCATCGCCGAGCCGGGCTGGCAGAAGCGTTGGATGGACAATTTCGTCGAGAATATGGGCGGCGGCCTTCCGCGCGAAGACCTGATCAATGACGGCTGGACCGCAATCTCCCGCCGCATCCGCGAAAAGGCATTGGGGAGCACCCCACTATGGCTGGCGCGGCTGGTAAATTGGCTGCGCAAGGCCTTCAATGCCGCACCGGGCGCGCAAAGCACCGCACGGGTACGGGCGGCGTTTGAGGACGCGGATATCGAGAAGATGGAGCAGATCCGCGCCCGGGTCGAGGCGGTCGTAAAGGATCCGCACACCGCCGAGCATCTGAAGCCATGGTATTCGCAGCTCTGCAAGCGTCCCTGCTTCAGCGACGAATATCTGCCCACCTACAACGCCGCCAACACCACGCTGGTCGATACCGATGGCAAGGGGGTCGAGCGGATCACCGAAACCGGTCTCGTTGTCGGAGGCAAGCTCTACGAGGTTGACTGTATCGTCTACGCCTCAGGCTTTGAATTTGGGGCCAATTTCCAGCTGAAGACCGGCTTCGACCTTAAGGGGCGCGGCGGTCAGATGCTGTCGGAATATTGGGCCGATGGCCTGCAGACGCTCCACGGCCTGCACATGCACGGCTTCCCCAATGCCTTTGCGGTGCAGATGAATCAGGGGGCCAATATGGTCTCCAACATCCCGCACAATATCGTCGATCACGCCGCCACCATCGCCCAGGTGGTCGCCCATGCCGAGCGCAAGGGCTATGCCGAGATCGAGCCGACACAGGCGGCGGTGACGGATTGGGTGAACCTGATCCTGACGACACCGCCGTCCATGATCACATCGTCGGATTGCACGCCCGGCTTTTGGAATAATGAAGGCCAGGGCTGGAACGAGAAGTTCCGCCGGTCACAAGGCCACCCGGGCGGCGCCGAAGGCTTTTTCCGACACATTGCGGCATGGCGCCGGTCGGGTGACTTTGCGGGGCTGATCTTCAGCAAATAGCGCGACGCGGGCAACCGGTGATTTGCACCGCGCGCGCGTGCCGATAAGCTTGTCGGGCAGGGGAGGATAGTTGACCATGAGCGAAACCGTCGATGTGTACTGGTCCTTCCGCAGCCCCTATTCGCGGCTGGTCACGGCAGACCTGCTCCAGCTGCGGAACGACTATGATGTCGCGGTCCAGCTGCGCGTGGTACTGCCGCTTGCCGTCCGCAATCCGCAGGCACTGTTCGACCCGGCCAACCGCAAGCCTCCCCGATACATCGCGATGGACAGCATGCGCCGCGGCGAAATGCTTGGCCGACCGGTGGTGCTGCCGGCCGATCCCGACCCGATCGTGCAGGACTTCCGGACGATGGAGGTCGCCAAGGACCAGCCTTATATCTACCGACTTTCCAAGCTGGGGGTGGAGGCAAACCGCCGCGGCCGGGGCATCGAACTGGCCGACAGCGTCGCAGCGCTGATCTTTGGCGGCACCAAGGGGTGGGACAAGGGGGATTTGCTCGCGAATGCGGTGGCCAGCGTCGGACTGGACCTGGCGGAGCTCGACGCGGCAATCGAACATGGCGATCACCTCGACGAGATCGAGCGCAATCAGGAAGCGCTCGACGCGGCCGGCCATTGGGGCGTTCCGACCATGGTGTTTCAGGGTGAGCCGTTTTTCGGCCAGGATCGGATCGATACCCTGCGCTGGCGGCTCGACCACGCCGGACTCGCCAAAAACTAGCCCAAGCGCGCCGCCACCGCCCTCCTGAACCAACCACCGTATCGTTCCGGTTAATGTTGTGCATTATATTACGGCGTCAGGGAAGGCGGTGCGGATTCGCGATGCTACCGCCCTCTTCTATGCCTGACTCATCAAACCTATGGAGATTGCCCCGATGAAGACCCTTGCAAAGATTACTGCGTTCGTCGCCGCCGCGATGATCCTTGCCCCGGCCGCGCACGCCGACATGTACCAGGACCGGCTCGCCGAGCTGCGGACCAAGTTCAAGGCCTCGGACAAGAACAAGGACGGCAAGCTGACTCAGCAGGAAGCCAAGGATGGCGGGATGAGCCGCGTCGCTTCCAATTTCAGCCGCGTCGATACCGACAAGGACGGCTACGTCACGCTGGCGCAACTCGAAGCTCAGCTGGCTGCGCGCCTCAAGTAAACAAAGAGTGCGGAGCGTGCCGATCCGGTGGATCGGCGCGCTCCGCACCTCGCAATAGCTCCGGCTTTGCGGACGCGCGGTCGTTGGGCGGCACCAATCGATCGACCAGGCGCTCCAAAAATACCGCGGCGCCGGCCCGGATTATTTCAGCGCCGAAAGCGCCGCAAGCTCCGCCCGGGTAACGGACCCATCCTCATTGCGATCGAGCATGGCGAAGACGTCCGGATCGGACCGGTTCCACTCATCAAGGGTCACGCGGCCATCATTGTTGCGATCAAAGATCGATTTCGCCCGTTCGAAGGCCGGTTGAATTTTGCGCTTTGCCAGCGGAATTCTGGGACTGTCGCGATTGTCGATCACGCCGTCCGTATTGCGATCGAGCTTGGCGAACATCTGCGCACGATGCTGGTTGAGTTCGGCCCGGGTGGTCCTGCCATCGCCATTGAGATCGGCCTCCGTCATCATCTCGGCGATTTTTGCCAACGCTTCCGGTCCCGGCTGAGCGTCCTGGGCGCTCACGGCCATTGGCGACGTGGCTAACACGAGCATGCCGAGGATTGGAAAAGCCTTGTTCATGTCACACCTCTTGACTGCGTGGAGCGGTTTCCGAACACGGCCGGACTGTGTCGAGCGCGCCGTTAATGCGTTACATTACATGTGCGTGGTAATCAATGGGTGACGTCCAACCCAGGCGGGCGGCCGCATGGATGTTGATCGCGACCACAATCTTATCGAACGCCGCGATTCACACCCGTTAGCGACGCGTACTCTTCCGGCTACTCGACCTCGACCGTATAGCCGAGCGGCGCGAACATGCGTGTCAACGGGTCGTCATGTTGAAGGCAAGAGGCCGTCAACATTCACGTCATCGCCCCGAACACGCGCCGATGGATCGCCTGTTGCCCCACCCGTGCGCCCAGCCCGGCGACGATGACGGCGAGCGCGGCGTCGAGGTCGTTGGTGCGCCCGCACATGAAGATGTCGACGCAGGCGGTGCCATATTCGGGCCAGGTGTGGATCGAGATGTGGGATTCGGCGAGCAGCGCGACGCCGGTGACACCGAAGCCCGCGCCGAACTTGTGCAGCCGCAGCTCCAGTAGGGTCGCGGCGGCGGCCGCCGCCGCGTCGGTCAGGATGCGTGCGATGCAGTCGGCATCGTCGAGATGCGCGCCGTCGGTCAGGTCAGCGATGAGGTGCCAGCCCTCGCCAGGTTGCATGCCGGTCATAGCAGGCTCGCATGGCGATGACCGAGACGGGTCATCGCCGCCTCCGCCGCGCGGACGCCGTGATAATGCGCCTCTTCGAACAGCGACAATCCGCTAAGGTCGCTGTGCGCCGACCAGATCGGCGCGGCGTCGGTGCCCCCGGCGCGGCGTAGAAAGCCGGGCGTCGGCCGCGCCATCGCATGCCCCCAGCGCCACAGGTCGATGCGGCGAATCGCGCCGTCCAGCTCGGGGTTGGTGGCGAGCAGATCGTCGCGCACGATCCGCTTCCAATCGTTCGCCGGGCGCTCGACCAGCATTCGACGCGCCGCCGCCGGGGCCATGTCCGACAGCGGGAGATACCAGGTGAGCACGGTCGCACCCGGGATTGCCGCCGGCCCCTGATGCGTCGCCACGACATAGCCGAGCGACTGGCTGCTCGCCGAGACATTGTCCCAGGCAAGCGGCACCCCGCGCCCGGTGGGCAGCTGGTCTAGCGTGACATTGGCGACCAGCCACGGCGCGTAGCTGAGGTCGCGATCGCGCGCGACGTCAGCGCAAATGCGCGCGGCGACGAAGTGCGGCATGATCG
>Ga0209066_10006845_pt1 | contig 11500 bp, 10 predicted proteins | sample All_14_2_FD_187198 | JGI IMG/M metagenome (GOLD analysis project Ga0209066, IMG submission 187198) | Freshwater microbial communities in response to fracking from Pennsylvania, USA - Allegheny Zone_MetaG_DW_15 (SPAdes) (version 2) ...
CGCCTGCAAAGCCGGGTGTGGCGCGCTCTCCTCAACCCACCCACTCCTTAAGCCCCTGCCCCATGCGACACCTCCACCCACGCCTACCTCACCGCCTGACGGGCTTCACCCTGGTGGAAATGCTGACCGTGCTGGCCGTCCTGGGCGTGCTCGCGGCCGTGTCTTATCCCAGCTATGCCGCGCACCTGTACCGTGCGCACCGTGCCGATGCCCAGGCCGCCTTGATGGACGCGGCGTTTTTCATGCAACGTCACTACGCCGCCCACCACCGCTACGACACCGGTGATGCCAGTGCACCGCTCGTCGGCCTGCCTGCCCCACTGAACCAATCCCCGCGCCAGGGAACAGCGCACTACCTGATCAGCGTCACCCAGGCGGACGCAGGCAGCTACACGCTGAGCGCCACGCCGGTGTCCCACGGACCGATGGCCCACGACACGTGCGGCAGCCTCACCTTGAACCAGCACCAAACCCGAGGCATCACGGGCACCACCGTCAGCGTGGCGCAGTGTTGGCGGTAGCCACGCTCGTGGCGGCGCCGCCTCGCACCGATCTCCCGATCAGTCCTCGCTCGCGCCATCCTTGGCGCCGCGCTTATTGCCGGTCTCCTTGATCGCCGCCACGAACTCGCTGACGTCATCAAAGCTGCGGTACACCGAGGCAAAGCGCACATAGGCCACCTTGTCGAGCTTGCGCAACTCGCGCATCACCCACTCGCCCAACTGCGTCGAGTTCACTTCCTTCTCGCCGCACTGGCGCAGCTTGGCCTCGATCGACTCCAGCGCCCCTTCCAGCGCCTCGGCACTCACCGGCCGCTTGCGCAGCGCAATCAGCATCGAACCCTTGAGCTTGGCGCGGTCGTAATCGGTGCGGCGACCGTCTCGCTTGACGATCGCGGGCAGGTCGATTTCCGCCCGCTCATAGGTCGTGAAGCGTTTGTCGCAACCATGACACTTGCGACGACGACGGGTGGAATCCCCTTCATCAGAATCACGCGTTTCCACGACCTGGGTGTCGTGGTGTCCGCAAAAAGGGCAACGCATGGGGTTGGGACCTCTCGGTTCAAGACAAGAAAAAACCCGGCGAGGACATCACATCCAGGCCGGGTCGTGGGTCACGCACGCATCAAGGCGTCAGCGCTCAGCGGTAGACCGGGAAGGCCTTGGTCAGGGCCGACACCTGCTCGCGCACGCGGGCCAGGGTGGCTTCGTCGTGCGGGTTGTCCAACACGTCGGCGATCAGGTTGGCCACCTGCACGGCTTGCTCTTCCTTGAAACCACGGGTGGTCATCGCGGGCGAGCCCAGACGGATGCCCGAGGTCACGAACGGCTTTTGTGGGTCGTTGGGGATGCCGTTCTTGTTGCACGTGATGTGCGCAGCGCCCAGGATGGCTTCGGCTTCCTTGCCGGTCAGGTTCTTCGGACGCAGGTCCACCAGCATCACGTGGCTTTCGGTGCGGCCCGAGACGATGCGCAGACCGCGCTTCGTCAGGGTGTCAGCCAGTGCAGCGGCGTTCTTCACCACCTGCTGCTGGTAGGCCTTGAACTCAGGCGATGCGGCTTCCTTGAAGGCCACGGCCTTGCCGGCGATGACGTGCATCAGCGGGCCGCCCTGGATGCCCGGGAAGATGGCGCTGTTGATCTTCTTGGCGATCTCTTCACCACGCATCAGGATGATGCCGCCACGTGGGCCGCGCAGGCTCTTGTGGGTGGTGGAGGTGACCACGTCGGCAAACGGCACAGGGTTGGGGTACACACCTGCGGCGATCAGACCGGCATAGTGGGCCATGTCCACCATGAAGTAAGCGCCGATTTCCTTGGCGATCTTGGCGAAGCGCTCGAAGTCGATGCGCAAGGCAAAGGCCGAGGCACCGGCGATGATCAGCTTGGGCTTGTGCTCACGCGCCAGTGCTTCCATCTTGTCGTAGTCGATGTCTTCGGCGGCGTTCAGCCCGTAGGACACGACCTTGAACCACTTGCCGGACATGTTCAGCGGCATGCCGTGGGTCAGGTGGCCGCCTTCGGCCAGGCTCAGGCCCATGATGGTGTCGCCGGGCTGCAGCAGACCGAAGAACACGGCCTGGTTGGCCTGCGAGCCGGAATTGGCCTGCACGTTGGCGTATTCGGCGCCGAACAGGGCCTTCAGGCGATCGATGGCCAGTTGCTCGACAACGTCCACGTGCTCGCAGCCGCCGTAGTAACGCTTGCCGGGATAGCCTTCGGCGTACTTGTTGGTCAGCTGGGAGCCCTGGGCTTCCATGACGGCCGGCGAGGTGTAGTTCTCGGAGGCGATCAGCTCGATGTGGTCTTCCTGACGCTGGTTCTCAGCCTGGATGGCTGCAAACACCTCAGGGTCAACGTTGGCAATGGTGTGTTGGGCACGGTCAAACATGACTTGGCAGTCCTCTTCAAGGTTGAAGTCCCGCAGCACTGACCCATCCAGATCAGGTGTGAGGGCTGCCCAGGCGAACGGCTGACTCAGCCCGGGCATTAGAAGCCCCTAGGGCTGGCTGCGCTCCCCGGTGGTTCACCACCTCAGACGGCGCCGTCAGAATGTGACGGCAGCACGCCATGTATCGCCAGTTGCGCAGCGTTTTCCATTGTAGCGGCATGGGCCCGGCTCACGCCAGTGCGGGGGCATCAGACACCCGCCGCCCCATGCCATCTCAGGCGCTCACAAGGTGAGCATCGCCACCTGCTCGACGGCAGGGCTGGTCACCGGCGGTTTGACGCTGCTGGCAGCTGGGGCCACCGACACCGGGGTGGACTCGGCCGAGGGCGCAGCGGGCTGAACCGACGATGCCGCGACCGGGGCCGGCGCCTGGGCCACGATCCGTGACGCATTGGACACGTTCACCGGCACCTGCTTGCCCAAGGCCACTTGGCGCAGAAACGACTGCTCGGCCAGCACCTTGGCGCCGTAGCCGCCGTCGTGGGTCATGTTGGCGGCGCCCACGTAATACTTCAGGCCGCCTTCCACGCTGCCCGCACGGCGGATACAGTCCTTGAGCACCTGCACACCCACGCGCAAGTTTGTCACCGGGTCGAAGGCCGCGTTGCGCCCGCCAAACACCTCGTACTTTTCACGGTGGATGCCCGTCATCACCTGCATCAGGCCCTGAGCGCCCACATGGCTCTGCGCAAACGGGTTGAAGCCCGACTCGATGGCCATGATCGCCAGCACCAAGGTTGGCTCCAGCCCCACACGCTGCCCCACGTCCCAGGCTTCCTGGACCAGACGGCTGATGGGCTCGGGGGCCACGCTGTAACGACGCGCGATCCAGTAGGCCACGGCCGCCTGCTGACGACTCAGCTCCGACGGGTCGGTCGCGGTGGCACGCTGAATGGCCTCTGGCTCGGCCATGGCCAGCAAGATGTCCTGGCTGGCAGCCTCGGCATCGTCACTCGCCATCGCCCGGTTCGTGGCGCGGTCGGTCAACCAGCCCAGGGTCTGGTGCTCCAGGCGGTGACGCACATCGGGGCGACCGGCCAGAAAGACCACACCGACCACGGCCACCAGGCCGAGCATGGCCAAGGTGTTGTGGCTCACACGACGCAGGCCCAGCAACACATCCTGAACAAACTGCCGCATGGCCGCCCGCCAAGCCTGGGGGCGGAACGACGACGCCACCGTCGCCTGCGACACTTCCACTTCTTCAACCATCACGGTGGCCTCAAGGCCTGCCGTTGCACGTTCACACGCTGTCATGGTGCTCCTTTCTTCGCCGCCGCACTCACAACCGGCACGCAATCGGTCTCGATCACGCGCCGCGCAGGTACGGCATTGATAATCACCCTGGCAAAAAGATGGCGGGACCGTGCAAGTCACTCACCACCGCGAACCATAGAAAAAAGCCAGGGCTGGCAGCGGTGCGCCACGGTGTGTGACGCAAGGGGAAACCCGGTAAAAAATGTCACCGGATCCAACATGCGCGGATTCTAGGCAAGCCTGTAATAACCAGTCAAGCATAAAGAACAACTTCTTTATAACCAAAATCATGAAATATCGCGACTTGCGAGAATTTGTAACCGGCCTGGAACGCCAGGGCGAGCTCACCCGCATCAGCGAGCCCGTGTCCACTTACCTGGACATGACGGCAGTTAGCGACCGCGTGCTGCGCGCTGGCGGACCCGCCCTCTGGTTCGATCACCCGATTGGGCGGGTGGAAGGGGCGACAGGCACGCCACGCGCCTATGGCACCCCGGTCCTCGCCAATCTGTTCGGCACCCCCAAACGCGTGGCCCTCGGCATGGGCGCCGACGACGTCAGCGAGCTGCGGGACATTGGCCGCGTGCTCGCCAGCCTGAAGGAGCCCGAGCCGCCCCGCGGTCTGAAGGACGCCGGCAAGCTCATCCAGATGGCCAAGGCGCTGTGGGACATGAAGCCCAGCACGGTGCGCAGCGCCGCCTGCCAGGCCGAAGTGCGCGAAGGCAGCGAGGTCGACCTGACCGAGTTGCCCATCCAGCACTGCTGGCCCGATGACGCTGCCCCCCTGCTCACCTGGGGCTTGGTCGTCACCCGCGGCCCGCAAAACGTGCCCAACCCGCGTCGGCGACAAAACCTGGGCATCTACCGCCAGCAGCTGATCGGCAAGAAGCAGTTGATCATGCGCTGGCTGGCCCACCGCGGGGGCGCCCTCGACTTCCGCGAATTCGCCCTGGCCAACCCCGGCCAACCCTTCCCCATCGCCGTGGCCCTGGGCGCCGACCCGGCCACCATCCTGGGCGCCGTCACCCCGGTGCCCGACTCACTGAGCGAGTACCAGTTCGCCGGCCTGCTGCGCGGCAGCCGCACCGAGGTGACCCACACGGGCGTCGGTGAGGCGGGCCAGTATCTGCAGGTGCCCGCCAGCGCCGAGTTCGTGCTGGAAGGCCACATCCCCACCGCCCCCACCGGCTACAAAGGCGTGAGCGAGCATGGCGTGCACCTGATGGAGCGTGGCGGCTACCTGCACGCGCTGGAAGGCCCGTTTGGCGACCACACCGGCTACTACAACGAGCAGGACTGGTTCCCCGTCTTCGAAGTGCAGCGCATGACCAACCGCAAGGACCCGGTCTACCACTCCACTTACACCGGCAAACCACCCGATGAGCCCGCTGTGCTGGGCGTGGCGCTCAACGAGGTCTTCGTGCCCATCCTGCAAAAGCAGTTTCCGGAAATCGTGGACTTCTACCTGCCGCCTGAAGGCTGCAGCTACCGCATGGCCATCATCAGCATGAAGAAGGCCTATCCGGGACACAGCAAGCGCCTGATGTTCGGCCTGTGGAGCTTCCTGCGCCAGTTCATGTACACCAAGTTCATCGTCATCGTGGACGACGACGTCAACATCCGCGACTGGCAGGAAGTGATCTGGGCCATCACCACCCGCATGGACCCGGTGCGCGACACCACCCTGGTCGACAACACCCCCATCGACTACCTGGACTTCGCCTCCCCCATCAGCGGGCTGGGCGGCAAGATGGGGCTGGACGCCACCAACAAATGGCCGGGTGAAACCAGCCGCGAATGGGGTCGCACCATCACCATGCCCGACTCGGTGAGCCACCGTACCGAAGACCTGGTGGCGCGCATTCTGAAAGGGGCATGAACGTAGGCTGGGGCATAGCCAAAACATATTGGCATCGCTCCTGCGGCTGGTTTAACCTGCAGTTGTCTGCAAGGCAGGCAAACCATCTAGACGCAGTCACTGCGTCTGGGGAAGTGGCAAACCTCAATCTTTGCCCTTTCCATGGACGGCCCTCGTGCCGCTCCCACCCCCGGCTTCGTCCGGGGGTTTCTGTTTGTGCCCCACACTCACCCTATGGCTGACATCACTGCCCCACACTCATCCGACACCCTTGAGGAAGCCACCTTGGCAGGGGGGTGTTTCTGGTGCCTCGAAGCGATTTTCAATCAGCTGCAGGGTGTGATCGAGGCTGAATCCGGGTACAGCAATGGCCAGCACCCGGCGCCCACCTATGAAGCCGTCTGCACGGGTGATACAGGCCATGCCGAAGTGGTACGCGTCCGCTTCGACCCCCGTGTCGTCAGCTTTCAGGACTTGCTGGAGGTCTTTTTTGCCAGCCACGACCCCACCACGCTGAACCGGCAGGGGAACGACATCGGCACACAGTACCGATCAGGCATCTACACGCACAACGCGCAGCAGGCGGACACCGCCCACCAGTTCATGGCCGAACTCGAACGGCGTCAGGTCTTTGGCGCCCCCCTCGTCACCGAGGTGGCGCCGGTGCACAACTACCACCCCGCCGAGGCCTATCACCAGCGCTACGCGGCACACAACCCCCATCAGGGCTACTGCGCCTACGTGGTGGCCCCGAAAGTGGCCCACTTCCGGGCTCGCTTTCAAGATCGACTCAAACCCGACTGAGTGCGCGCACTCGCTCTGGCATCAGGGGGCCAGGCGCTGAATCTGCCAGGCGCCATCGGCCTGCTTCACGTACACGATGCGATCGTGCAGACGAGAAGGCCGCCCCTGCCAGAACTCCCAATACGTCGGCACCAGGCGGTAGCCACCCCAATGGGCGGGACGCACCGGATCCTGACCTTGCTGAGCCTGAATTTCGGCCCAGCTGGATTCCAACTGCTCGCGAGACGGAATCACCTCGCTTTGCGGTGAGGCCCAGGCGCCAATGCGCGAACCCAGAGGGCGCGTCTGATAGTAGGCATCCGACTCGGCCTCGGAAATCTGCTCGACCCGGCCCTCGATGCGCACCACGCGCTCCAGCTCGGGCCAGAAGAACTGCAGCGCGGCCTGAGGATGGGCAGCCAGTTCGCGCCCCTTGCGGCTCTGGTAATTGGTGTACCAGACCAGACCACCCTCATCCAGGCCTTTGAGCAGCACCACCCGGGTGGACGGTCCACCGTCCTCGCCCACCGTGGCCAAGGTCATCGCATTGGCTTCGAGGGCCTTGGCATGCACGGCGGCGTCAAACCAATGCTGGAATTGCACCAAGGGGTCGGGGCGCACATGGGTCTCATCCAGCTCTGCCCGTTCGTAACTCTTGCGCATTTGCGCCAAATCGTGAGAGGTCTTGTTCATGCTTTTCAGTATCCGTCAAACCTTGCAAGGAGCGACATGACCCGCATCAATCCGTCTCGGGGGTATGCACTTAAGTAGAGGCTCGGTGGTGCAACGCAACAAAACGGCTCACAGTGAAACGCCAAGCCCGTGACCCGCACCATGCCTGAACTGCCCACCCTCATCATTCTGGCTGAATCAGAAAGCCGCCACATGGCGGACGGGCCTCGTTTCGCCACCGTCACCTCGGCACACGAGTCGGGTGGGGCACTCGACACGGTGCACCACACCATTCGCAAGGGGCTTGCCAGCGGCCTGCAGGTGCTCCTGGTCGCCCCGCCCATGGTGGCGGCGCAAGCGCACCACCTTCTGCCGGCAGACCACGTCATCCTGCTGCCAGAGCCCCTCGCACCGAACCTGGCTACCAGCAACGACCAAATGGCCCTGGGCGTGGCCATCGCGGTCATCGCCAGCGCCCGCTCACCCGGATGGCTGCTGCTGCCTGGCGACATGCCCCTGCTGCAAGCAGACACCCTGAAAATCATGGGGAAGGCCGTCACGCAAGAATCACTGGTCTTCCCAGAGTACCGCCATCGCCGCGGCCATCCTGTGGGATTTTCGGCCGAGTTCTACTCTGAGTTGATCCGGCTGCAGCGAGAGCGTGATCTGCAACGCCTCCTGGCTCAGTACCCTGCCCACGGCGTCGAGGTCGATGATGCCGGCATCCTCATGACACAGGACCCGCACAGCAGCCTGGCGCCCCTGCGCACGGTGCTGCAAGGCCACGCCGGCCTGCACGCCCAGCACTGACCTTCGGCCGCCGCCGTGCAAGGCGTGGCGCCTTCTCACCCCAGGTTGGTTAACCCTGAGCCACCAGACCCCAACTGACTCAAGGCTTACCCTTAACACAGTCAGCTTATGCGCCCTCCCCCCCTCAGTCATGGGGACCACGTGCAAAGGCGGTTCAACAACAATTTGAACCATGGACACAGCGTGAAACGCGGTCCGTAACCCTAAACACCAACAGGAGTTTCACATGACCTTCGCAACCGTCCGCTCTGTCTCTATCGCTGCCGCTGTGGCACTGTCCGCGTTCTCGGCTCAAGCCCTGACCATCCCGACCAACAGCCTGCAAGCTGATTCGTTCCAGGTTTTCTCTGATGCCGCGCTGGATTCCTACGCGCTGTTCGATGTTGCGATCACGCCACTGGGCAACGCCACCGCCGTCGCCGGTACGACCAACGCGTTCAGCCTGCCGGTCACCAGCATTTCCATCGGCCTGACTGGCGGCATCAAGATCGAAAACGGCAAGGCCGTTGGCTCTGCCCTGGAGATCGCTCGCCCGGATCCCAAAACCGGCATCAAGCGCGGTCTGACCATCGCCAACTTCACCATCGACTTTGCCAAGAACCAAGTGCTGGCCGACACCACCGTGATCGGTGGCACCACTCAAGCCCAAGCCCCCGTCTACAACTTCGTCAAAACGCAAGAATTGGCACTGAAATACAAGTTCCCGCTGAGCATCAGCCTGAAGGAACAACTGGGTGACCTGCGCCTGATCGACGTGAACGGCACTGCTGATGCTTTGGGCATTCCTCGTTCTTTGGCCAATTCCGTGATCCCTGAGATCGACTTCGGTGTCATCAACATCGACATCGGCGTGGCGTTCCGCTCCAAGCCTGTTTCGACCAAGCCTTACGTCCCCGCTCTGTAATTGAGTTGATTCAAGTCGGTGGCCTGCGAGCCACTGATTCATCGACATGGGCCACCCGGCCCCTCAAACGCCCGATTAGTCATCGGGCGTTTTTTGTTTACGGGCTTGCACCCGACACCAATCTTCGTCATTTATGGTCTCCCCCGTTCGGCACAGTCGTGACCATGAACTTGAAGCCATTGCCAATCTTGTTCTGCCACAAAATCTATTGACCAGACCTCGCCGGGGCACGTTGCGGCAAACCGCTGACGAGCGGTTGCTCGAGCATCTTGCGGCGCTTGTGCAGATTTGAGATCAGTTGCATCGCCTCATCGTTGATGCCTTCGGACCCAAGCCGCTGCACACACCGGCCGACGAGGATCACCACCCTGGATCGACTGAACCATAGCGCCTATTGCATGGTGCTCGCCTCTCGAGGAACACTGATACCGCGCGATGAACGCAACGTGATCGGCAATATCGGTCGTTTCAAACCCCCAGGCCACTTTGCACTCCTGGATGAGGCAGGCTTCGAATCAGAATAGGAAAAGGGGCCGAAGCCCCTCATAGGATGAGCGCGGATAACGCCTGGTCGATCAGAACGATCTCCCGACAGAAAGCATGAAAATTGTGTTGTCCAAGGTGGAGCGTTGCTTGCGAACAAAAGTCCCCAATGTCCCATCACCGCCTTGCTTATCTTTCTTGAAAGCAGCCAGATCCTTGATCAACTCGGTGGTGAAACCGTTTGGAAACGCCACGACGCCAGCCCCCTCCTCAGCATTCTGAGCCTGAGGCAACACGAGATCCTCGCCATTGTTGATTGCATCAAGCGTCACCTGCTTGTAATCCTGCAGCGCAAGAGAACCAGTCCTAAACATTGTCCCACGCGTCACCAGTGTGGCCTCTGTCTTGATTTTGATCTTACCAACGGACACACCAACTTGCCACCCCGACTTGGCCACGTCGCTCTGCAGACCGATGAACGGCCCCACACCGAAGGCATTCTTCAACGAGATCGACGTCTTGCCGCCTTGATACTCATCGAAGTAAGACGTGGTCTTGGTGTCAAAAAAGATCGCATACATCGCCGCGACCCCAACATAGGGACGCACGACCCAATCCCGATTGCCAAAGTAGTAACCAAACTTCGCTATGGGCGGCAGCATCTTGGTGCGAATGATCTCTCGATCCACCAACTGATTAGGCTCCCCGCGGTCGTTGGTCCCGGCACCGTAAACCGAGGCCCTCAAAGGCGCACCAAGAACCAATGCCTCAACAGCCCAATTTTGATCATCGTTGAGATAAAAGCCGACGCTCAAGGCAGCAGTCTCAGAAGGATTCCCTGACTTCGCCCGGATCCCCTGCGGAGTCGTCAAATAGCCCGCGCCAGGCGCAAAGCCATAGTCTTCCTGCAACGCACCATCCAAGAGTGGAGTTCCTGCAATGCTGAACTGCTCCCAAGTGCCGTAGTAACGCTGCTTGATCCAGTTGATCTTGTCTTGGTCTGTCGTCAAGCTCGAGGGTACAGAATTACCGGTCAGGAGTGTCCCAACCGGCAACTTGCTGACGATGTCGGCACGCATGTCCGAGAGCGCTTGAACGGACACAATCTCGGGCGTCATGTCTCGCGGCTGCTCCGACTTGGTCTTGGTTTTTGTGCTGACGACACTCAAATTCCAGAACATCCGATCCCGAAGCCCCTTGCTCATACTGAGCGCCAAACTGTCTTCAAGAGACGGGCCAGCGGTAACAGGCATGGCCGTGACGGCAAACAGGGCACCCACCGCCAGGGAAAAACGACTACGCACGGGATTAAACATGAAAGCTCCGGAAGAGAGGCCCACGAGACACCAATCAAGAAAAAAGCCGCCCAGCAGGTGCACTGAGCGGCTTCGGTCAGCACCCCTGCAAGGCAGGGGCACCAAATCGCACAGCAATTACTTGGCAGCGCGACGGCGGGCAGCGAAACCGATGCCAACCAAACCCAGGCCCATCAGGGCGTAGGTGGAGGGCTCAGGAATGGCTGCCACGGTGAGCGTGGAGTTCAGCGTACCGAAATCGGTCGACGCACCTTGCAAAGCGATCAGGCCGATGGAGTACAGACCCAGGCCAGCCTTCAGGTTGTTGAAGCCTTCGGTGGTCAGCGCCAGACCAGACAGCGTGGTGTCAAAGGTACCTGCAGTGGTGAGCGAGGTTGGGCCAGCGATGTCGGTGAAAGACCAAGCCAGCACATTGGTGGCGTTGACGTTGACTGTTGCGCCAGCGCTGTTCTTGCCAGCACCCACGAAGTCGGCGTAGATGTTCTTGTTGACCATATCGATCTTCAAGTTCGTCACGCTGATGGTGCCGCCATACGACACGCCCTTGACTGCGCCTGCAATCTGGGTCGCGCCGCCCACGCTGGTAGCCGTCAGAACCTCACCACCGGCGCCGACTTCCACCTGGGTGACAGGAGCAGCCACACCCACTGCGGTGTACTCGCCAGGCAGACCGATGATGTTGGAGGTAGCGGGGGCAGCCGCAATCACTTCCACGCCACCGGTGTTCAGGGCATCGATCAGCGTTTGGCTGAAATTCAAAGCACCCGAACCGCTAACCAAGTACAGATCGTTGACGGACTGCGATGAGTCACCGGCAGTCAGGGTCGCAGCACCGGCAGTACCAGCAGCGACGAAAGCAGCAGCAACAACGATGCTCTTGAATGCAAATTTCATGTCTATCTCCACTTGAAACAAAGCGGCCCTTTGAAACTTCTCTGCTTCTGTCGGAAGGCATCCGCGTATTCC
>Ga0209066_10006846_pt1 | contig 11499 bp, 1 predicted proteins | sample All_14_2_FD_187198 | JGI IMG/M metagenome (GOLD analysis project Ga0209066, IMG submission 187198) | Freshwater microbial communities in response to fracking from Pennsylvania, USA - Allegheny Zone_MetaG_DW_15 (SPAdes) (version 2) ...
GAAGATAAGTGCCTGTCTTTTCATCATACGTATCACATGTAATGAGAGTGAGATAGGCCTTTTCTTCATGTTGCAGAACGGTAATGTCATCAGGTTGTACAAATTTATTTGACACAACTTTATAGGTATAGCGATATCCTTGGCTATACACAAAAATGTATTCACCAGATCCCAAGCCCTTCAACCTGGAAAATATACCTGGCTGCCCAGCTGAATTGACAGCATGTGCCATGAGCACACTATTGCCTGTCCATGTTGGATAGGCGGTTCCATTCAACCATCCAGCCTGATTCTGCAACCATGAAACATCCCAAATCCCATTCTTTAACTGTACACCCACAATAGCGGTATTCACTTTTAGCACTGGGATCTCGATCGTAAGATTGGTTGGGCTGTAAACCTGTCTAGGTGCGACACTCAAGTCTGTAACAGCATCAGGCGCAAACCCAGTTACAGGAATCAAGAATCCGCCTGCACCAACACCTGAAGAAGAGGTATTGTTTCCACCACCTCCTCCTCCCCCACCACCGCCAAGAGGCGTAAGTGTAAGTGAGTCACTGGCGCTATAAAAATCCACCAAGTCAGCTGGATCATAAAATCTTTCAGTTGCAAATTCATTTGCTGGGTCAGAGAAAGAATCTGGTGTAGTTTGATCCCCGGGGAGGCTTGACCACTCTACACTGGCGACATTGGTCACGCTGCCGTTTGTCGGGAGAGAATCATTTCCGACAACGTCAAATCGAATGATGCCTTGATTACCAGATGGCAACCTTGTGAATACACTCCACTCTGCTGTAATCGTACGAGTTGTAGAGTCATACGCACAGGTAACATCAGGATCTTGCGTCCCATCATCACAGTCAAGTGAATTAGGAACATAATCCAAGCTGGCTGGTAATACATCGGTCACCACTACATCAAAAGCATCAGCATTACTTGAAGAAGTATTGGCAATCACCAGGGTAAAAGTTGCACTTGACCCCTTGGCAATAAAGTTTACATTGGCTGTCTTTGCTATTGTCAGATCAGGTTCAATGATGTTCACAGTGGTTTGTGCAGGTCCCATGCTGCCAACAGAAGAACTCCAAATGGCACTGTTATTGAGAGTCTCTCCATCAATATTTGCAGCAATATCAAGGACGATTGCCCGATAGGTAACGGTTAAAGTTGCGAACGTCTGACCACTATTCGTCAATGTTCCCAAATCATAAGTAGCACGGCGATCTACATCCGCAGGCGTACCACCTCCAGCATCATCCACTGTCGGGTTGGCACATATTGATGTAAAGCCACCAGTTATCGTCGTAGTCAGACCTGGCGCATCAATTGCATCGCAACCTACGAAGGCCAATCCTCGCTCCATCGTATCCACAAGTGTTGAATTAGCATACGTCCCAGGTGGTATTACTACATTTACCTGGTAGGTAATGATTTCACCAATGGTAACGCTTAAGCCACCTGTAGATGATTCACTTGTGCCAGAAATGCTCTTGACAAAACCATTGGATAACACAAAACCAAAATCAATTGATGGATTAGTAGTAATCCCTGTCGCATTTACAACTGTAGTACTTACTCCGGGTACTCCGGGGATCAATGAAACAATATTGCTTGAGACCTGACCACCTGCCTCGCCTACACCATTATCATTATTATCCACGTTATTATTTGGCGAAACAGTATCGGAATTGACATCCACAGTACTTGTATAACCTAGCGGCGGAGTCACTCTCACAATGTAGTCGCCAGCAGGCAATCCACTGAAAAGATACAGGCCATCTGCGCCTGTTGTCATACCACCAGGTGCGTCATCTGCAGTTCCAAAAATTCCATCAGGCCCTATAGTGATTTCAGTACCATTACTGGAATACAGTTGTACTGTAGCACCAGCCAACAATGTGTCACCCGCATCATAGACGCCATTGTTATTGACATCTACAAACACAAGGTTTCCAAGTTCAACCTGATAGAAGCCAAAATCCACAGTGCGATTGCTTTGATCATTCGGTGCTTCGCCCGTAGGATTGGTTGGATCGGCATCTGTATCATTGATCGGTTCATCCGCGGCTGGGCCCAAAGTAATTGGGGCACTTACTACAGCCCCGGTAAACGTGGGGCCTGTTTGCAAAGTACCATTATCGTCACTGTCCACATTATTATCTGGGTCAGGGGCAGATGTTTCGCTCGGCACTCCTGCGCCAGTGAGAGTAGTACCGCTGCTCCAGTATCCGCTCAGGGTCCCCCCCGCTGCAAACTCGCTTTCAGGAATCACTACGACATAGTCTCCTGCTGGCAAATCATCAAACCTATAATAACCACCATTAGCTGTTGTTTGAGTGGTGACCAAAGTTGTATTACCCAAAGCATCGACGCTATACAGTTCAACATTTACAGAGTTGACACCTACTTCCGCCCCGTTAATTGTTCCGCTATTATCTGTGTCGAACCAAACGCGATTACCAAGGCTAAATGTGCCAACAGCCTCAACGACCAAAGTATCGGAAGTAGGGTTGTTATTGCTAACAGGTGAGCCGCCAGCCGATGCGGTCAAACCGCCAACCGGAATGATATTCACATAGGTGCCAGGGATGCTGCTGGTAACACTAACTGAGATCGTGCAACTTGAGTTTCCTGCAAGGGACCCGCCGGTTAATGAAATTATTTGCGAGCCGAAAGGCGCTGAAAGAGATCCACCGCAATTATTAACTGGAGCAGGCGCTGAAGCTCCGGCAACTTCAAGTCCAGCAGGCAGAGTACCTGGCAGATTATCTGTCAGAGCCATATCAACCAGCGGGATATTACTGGTATTCTGAATCGTAATAGTCAGTGTAGAGTATGCGCCAGCAAGAATGGTGTTGGGGTCAAAATTCTTGGAGACGCTTGCCCCTGGGAGATTTGTCAACGAAGCTTCAGTTGGCTGGGTGCTACTAATCCCATTGGCAGTGGTGACAGCTCCCGCTGGAATCCGATTGGTTAGGTTTCCATTTACCGCCATAACCACGTGAAGCGTAATGGTGCAGTTTGAATTTGCAGCCAAAACACCACCGCTAAATGAAAATGATGAGTCGCCGGGGTTTCCAGTCAGAGCGCCGCTACAAGTACCCACATCAAATGCGACAGGATCAGCAAGTTCCATACCTGTACCAAGCAAAGCCATGTCATCTGTAAAAGCAATACCAGTTAAAGTTATGCTGTTTGGATTCACCAGCTGAATACTCATGGTTGAGAATGCACCGCCATATACAAGGACAGGGTCAAATCCCTTAACAACGCCAATAGTAAGAATCTCTGTGCGAAGAACAGCAACTGCATTCGCTACAGGGTTTATAACCACTCCTGTACTTTGGACAGTACCTGAGACATTGGCGATCGGAATCGTATTTGTACGATTGCTTGGCGTAGCATTATTATCCGTTCCTTGAACCGTTACTGTAATCGTGCAAACGCCCGGTACTACCCCCACCTGTGCAGGAATTGTTCCACCTGCCATGGTAATCGTCTGCGAACCGGGAACAGCTGTTACGGTCCCGCCAGCACATGTAGTACTTGCATTTGGAACAGGGGCAACCACAATACCATTTACAGCTGTGCCAGGCAGAGGATCTGTAAGTGTTGTATTAATCAACGGTGACGGATAAGTGTTTTGCAGCGTAATCGTCAGTGTTGATAAACCACCTGGATTAACAGTAGGCGGATTGAAGGCCTTAGTAACTGAAAGATTCTCTGGAGAATTCACAGTTAATGTATCTGTAATGTCGCCAGATGGATGACGATTCTGCGTATTTGAGATATCAGTAGGAAGAATTACATTGGTGACAGTACCCGGCGTACTACTGGTTACCCAAACATCGATTCGGCAGCGAGTGCCGGCAGCAATGGTCGCTCCTGTCATAGTAATAGTTGTTCCTCCAGTAGGCGCATTCAACACACGAGGCGGAGATGACCCGCAGTTATTGACCGCCGGAGGCGTAGAGTTACTAATAGTAACTCCAGGTGGAAGATTATCTGTAATGGAAAAATTCGTCAGACTCGTATCAACCGGAGCAAAGAGATCTATTCTCAATCTTGTATTTTGACCTGGGTTAATGGGGTCGATCGAGAATGATTTAATACTTCCAGCCATACCAGTACCCAATGTATACACACTGACATCTGCAGTGGCTGGGATTCCATTAGTTACATTTGGGTGACTGTCAATGGTAATTGCGCCGGCAGGAATGGTATTTGTGTACGTTGCATCAGTTGCGCCACTTGGAGTGGTAACAGTAACAGAAATGGTGCATGAGGAGTTAGGTGGGACAGTGCCGCCTGTCAGAGTAACTGTTGTAGTAGTATTTGAGACTGTCCCTGGAAGACATGTTGTAGAAGAAGACCCGGCGACATATGTTAGATTGGTGTTGGGTGTAATAGGCAAAATATCTGACAAGTTCACGCCAGTGTATGTAGATGACGAGGGGTTTTGAATTGTAATCGTCAATATATTGGTTCCACCAGCCTGAAACGAGGAAGTATTAAACTGTTTGGTAATACTAATTGGCTGAACATTCAATGTAGCAGTGGCTGGAGTAGTATTTGTAACCCCTTGATCTGTATCCAGCGAGCCGGGAGCCACAGGCCCAGCTGGAATTGTATTGTTGTAAACACCCTGTGTTGCCGATGTGACATTCACAGAAACAACACAGTTCAAATTTGGTGTAACCGTGGCATTGGTCAAACTAACAGTATTGCCTCCTGCAACCGCATTCAGCACAGCCGCCCCGCCACAATTTGTTAAAGGTGTCCCACCGAATGGTGGATTGGCCAGAACAACATTTGCAGGTAAGGTATCGGTAAACGAAGTTCCTGTCAGGTCTGTATCTGTATCATTATTGTTGATCGTAATGGTAAGAGTACTAACATCACCCATGGATATTGTATTTGGCGCAAACCCTTTACTCAGTGTGGGTGGTGTAACCGCAACAACTGTCAACGTTGCGCTTGCAGGTGTAGTATTGGAAATAGTAACTACCGTTCCATTATCATTCCCATTAGCACTTAAGTTATCTGCAGGAATGGTGTTAATGAGATTCCCAGCAGTGGTGGATGTAACATTAATTTCAACATAACATTCCCCGGGGGTAGCTCCCACCTGTTCGGGGACTGCCCCATTAGCTAGAGACAATGTGGTTGTACCAGGTACAGCCGTAACACTGCCGCCGCATGTATTACCAACAACTCCTGGCGCCGCAATGCTCAATCCCGGTTGCACGCCTACTAAATTATCAGTCCAACTCGTGTTATTTAATGGAAATGTATTTGGATTGAATACTGTAACCCTCAATACAGAAATTCCTCCAGCATCTATCAATAATGGTGTAAATTGCTTATTGATTTCCGCAGGAATTGCGATTGCGTACGCTGTTTGCACTGGGAATACAAATAGTGATCCGAGTAAAATAAAGAACAAAAACAGAGACCGAAATAGTTTGAGCATAATAACCTCCGCAATTACCAACTTGATGTGCTTCTCGATACAAAGCGACAAATAAAAACAAGCAACGAAAACAGCCTACGGCCGGTTTCGTTGCTTGCTCATCAGCACCCGTTTCCTATGATAAGGAAAAAGCGACCAATTTCAGGGGCTGGGTCATCGCATCCGTAAAAGACAAAGGTCTAGAAATGCTTATATTTGTTTTATGGGCTATGAATATTGGGAGGAATAGCGGAAAGCAACAATGAAGGTAACATAAACACCTCAAAAAATTTATAAGAATTTCGTGGAGGCGATGAAACTGCGTTGCTATTGTAGAAGAACTGGCTATTAATAACGACTAATCTTGTCTATTTTACAAGGAACGGAATAATATGTCAACAAATAAGAGAGAAGGCTATACCACCAGGCCTTCTCTCTTATCCATTCTCAACCTCATTGTTATTACCAATGACAATGTTTCCACCTATTACATCACCATTAATGTTCACCACTGTACTTGATGATGATTTCGGTTTTGGCTTTGATTTTTTCATTGGGGCTGTCTTTCGAATTTCAGGTACTGGCGAACCATCCACTGAAAGGGCTTTTGCGTCAACCTGTTTTGCTCGCAAGTTGAGGCTTTTAACTAATTTATCCATACCATTCTCTGTGAAAAGATCTACCCACTGATAGGATTGCAGCCTGCGGGGCAACTCACATTCCTCGAGTCTGCCGGGAATGAGGAAGATGCGTCCCTCTGGCATCTCAAGTGCACGGTCCAGCGCAATGCGAATTTCCCTCTGAACATATCCTTCTTTATCGACAGATTTTTTTGAGAGGCAAAGCAGGATAACATCGGAGACATCCAAAGCTTTGTTGATCTCGTAATTCCAATCTTGTCCTGGCAAGAGCTTCTCCGAATCCAACCAAGGATCTGCTCCCTGCTGTGAAAAATATTTATATAACTTCTCTACTTCAGGTTTATCGCCAGAGGAGTGACACAGGAATATTTTTAATGGGTGAGATGTCATGCGCAAATTATACGACAGACTTAGTAAAAGATGCAGAACTGTTGACAATAGTTCTGCATCTTTCCTAACTCTTATCTGCTACTCGTCAACAACCTTTACCAATACTGCACGGACTACGCTTCGATACAAATACTCGCCTGTCCGTTCATTATATGATTTACATGTGATCAGAGTAAGCCATGAATGCTCCTCATGCTTAAGGACTGAATTAACCGCATCAGGCCGTACACGGATATTCTCGCGCACTTCATATGTATATTTCTGTCCGCCAAAGTGAATAATGACCTGATCCCCATAACCGAGAGAGCTCAGGTTTACGAATGGGCCAGGTAAGCCATTAGGTAAATACACATGCGCAGTCAAGGCAGAATTACCTGAGTGCGTAGGGAATGCTGTATTTTCAAGCCAGCCTGCGTCCTTATTTAGCCAAGTCAGATCCCACTCCCGCTCATCATTGCTGAATGGAACTCCCACGATATCCAACTTTATACCCAAGTCAGGAATCTCAACCCACAGGTCGGTTTGAGCATACGCATAATCATCTGGCTGGGCAGGTAATTCTGTGACAATTCCAGGAGCAAATCCTGTAGCAGGCAACTCATCTGCCCGAACCGGAGCCGGTTGCGTAATTGTCACTGTGTCTGATACGGCATATGTGTTAATGTTTGCAGGGTCATTGGGATCATACCAGCGTTCAGTTGCTCTCATATTATAGGGAGACAGCTGAGCAGGTACTGGGGGCGTAGTTGGAAGAGCAGGGTCAATCTTCAGGCTGGTCCATTCGACACTTGCAGAATTGGACACAGGAGCAGGGCCAACAAAGGTCGCCTGGAAAGTAATACTAGCTGTCTGGCCGAGCAGGAACTCATCCCACACAAAGGTTAATGTATTTGTAAAAGTATTGAAGGTATACGAAGTAAGAGTAGCAGTTCCAGATGTAACAACACTGCCATCAATAAATACCAACCCGGCAGGAATCTGATCTCTCACGATCACATCAAAGGCATCTGCAGTACTTTGGTCAGTGTGTTCGATATCAATAACAAATGTAATGATGGAACCATAATCCGCCGAAGCAGGTAGGGCGTTCTTGTCAATTGACATTTGCGGTTCAACAATGCTTACTAATGGTGCACTTGTCATTTCTGAACCACCCGTCCAGGACCAGATGACGTTATTGGCTAGAGTACCACCATCCTGATTTAACAGGACATCCAACACAATCACAGAATAACGGATGCTCACAACCTGAGGGGATGTTGAAGCATTTGTGATGGTACCGAAATCAAAAGTAGCACGGCCTCCATTGTTCTCTATTAATGGATTGCTAGTCCCTATTATTGTGCCATCATTGATGTCGCAGGAACCACCAGAGCCAAAGGTGGTGCTTGTTACACTGCTTGGCATATTAATAGAAATACAATCCACAAAAGCAAGTCCTGTTTGGGGCATATCTACGAGCTGAACATTATCCAATGCACCAGCAGGAATTGTCATTACGATCTCATAAACAAGGACTTCGCCAATCGCTACATCCATTCCTGTAGTATTGGAATATCCATCAGGATCTGTGGAGACAAGAGTCTTGACAAATGTAGTGGTAAACCCAAAATCAAGTGTTGGGTTTGAAGTAGTACCGGTTGTCTCGTCAACTATGTTACTTGTACCAGCAACTCCAGGAAGTATAGTTACAGGGTTACTAGCAACTATTCCAACTGCTGTCCCCACGCCATTATCATTATTATCAGTATTGGAATTTGGATCGGTAGTATCGTTTACAGCGCCTGCATCTGTTGTGCTTTGATAATTACCCGGAGGAAGTACACTAACAACATAGGTACCTTGCGGTAAACCACTAAACAGATATTGACCGTTGAGATCTGTTGACACACCACCTGCCATATCATCTGGAGTTCCAAGAATACCGTCCGTCCCTACAGGAATCTCGGTTACCCCATTCGCAGCAAAGAGTTGGATGGTCGCACCGGGCAAAACAAGGTCGTTAGCACTGAAAACACCATTTTGCTCAACGTCCACAAATACCTGATCACTTATCTCAACGAGGTAGAAGCCAAAATCTACTGTACGGTTGCTTTGACCGTCAGCCGCTTCACCAGTTACTGGATTAGTAAGAGGGTCAGCCTCAGACAATGGCTCTACAATGCCTGGCCCAAGAGTGATAGCACGACTGATCACATCGCCGTTGATCTGGCGTGTACCGTTATCATCCAAATCTGTATCGGTGTCTGGGTCTGGCGCGGCGCCTTCATCCAACCCGCCAGTGTTGACGAGTGTTGTATCGCTGCTCCAATACCCAACAAGGATGTCGTTCAACCCATTGTCAGTAAAGTTATCAGCAGGGATTACAACGACATAGTCACCTGCTGCCAGGTTATCAAAACGGTAATATCCACCACCTGATGTAAACGTAGTACCTTGAGCTATCCCTATTGGGTTGCCCACGCCATCTGCTGCATAGAGCTGAACTAAAACATTATCTACACCAACCTCCGAAGCACCTTGGAAGCTGTCATTATCTGTATCAAACCAAACACGGTTACCCAAACTGTAAACCGGCACAAAACCGAAATCTATGCTTGAGTCTGATGTTGTCCCATTAGCATCGGATGTCGAGATGTTCATACCAGTCTCACCAGGAGCCATTGTTAAAACACCACTTCCAACCTGGCCTGCCCCAATTCCAATGCCATTATCGTTATCATTCACATTCGTATCCGGATCAGATGAGTCCGCAATGTTAAATGTGTCCACTGTACTGGCAAAACCGCTGGGAGGCATCACACGCACAATATAATCGCCTTGCGGCAGGCCACTAAACAGATAGGTTCCACCAATACCAGTTGTTACACCACCCGGCATATCGTCCGCTGTTCCCAAGATGCCATCCGGACCAATACCGATTTCAATAGCATTACTTGTATACAAACGTACTACTGCACCTGGTAAGGGAGAATCTATCCCCGCTTCATAATTTCCATTCTGATTTACATCAAGGTACACCAGATCGCTAATTTCAACACGATAGAAGCCAAAATCCACAGTACGATTACTTTGATTGTCTGCCGCCTCACCCACAGGGTTGGTTGGATCAGCATCTGAATCATTCGTTGGCTCTATAGCAGTTGCCTCAATGGTAATAGGCTTACTGAGCACAGCGTTATTGAAAGCACCGCCTATTTGTCGTGTTCCATTATCATCACTATCCATATTATTATCTGGGTCGGGTGCTGTAGTTTCATTAACTGCACTATTAGCCAGAATGGTTGTACCAGAAGACCAATATCCACGCAGTGCACCACCTACTACAAAATTGGAAGACGGAAGCACAACAACATAATTTCCGGGGTTCAGACTATCGAAGCGGTAATACCCACCATTGGCTGTTAGTTGCGAGCCAAGAACCACACCAGTTGGGTTGCCACTGACATCCGCAGCAAACAATTGCACAGTGACACCATTTATACCTTTCTCATCTCCGTCGATCGAACTACTATTATTTGTGTCAAACCACACACGATTGCCCAAGCTAAATCCTGGCAACACAAAACCAAAATCAAGCGTGGGATTGCTGGTTGTACCAATTGCATTTAACACATTATTACCCAATGCCGCCCCAAAACTTCCTGGGGAAAGAGTGACGAGGTTACTGAGAACCTGTCCAGCGCCTGCACCAACGCCATTATCATTATTATTAATATTAACATCCGGGTCTGCAGAGTCAGGCGCACTGAATGTATCAATTGTGCTTAAGTATCCACCTACTGGCGGAGTTACGCCTACATAGTATTCACCTTCCGGTAACGACCTAAATAAGTATGTACCACCTGCACCTGTAAGGACACCACCAGTGGCATCATCTGTGTTTCCAGAAATTCCATCCGGACCATAGCCGTCATCAGATGTTCCACGAATACCATCAGCGCCGGTAATAAGCTCAGATCCATCTCCTGCATACAATTGCACTAATGCACCCGGCAAAACATTGTCACCGCTATCGAATGCACCATTTGCATTTACATCAATATAAATCTGATCGCCAAGCTGCATGCGATAAAATCCAAAATCCACAGTACGGTTGCTTTGACTGTTCGCCGCTTCGCCAACAGGGTTCGTTGGATTTGCATCTGTATCATTTGTCGGCTCGTCGGCAGCCGGTCCCAAAGTGATAGCCGCACTGATCACTGCGCCGCCGGGTTGCAATGTGCCATTATCATCATTATCAATATCAGTATTGGGATCTGGTGCGGCAGTTTCAACCACGCTACCTAAAGCTCCCAGCGTGGTTCCACTGCTCCAGTAACCGGCAAGCAGGCCGCCCGTCTGAAATTGAGACGCTGGTATGGTGACCACATAATCGCCAGCAGCCAAATTATCAAAACGATAGTAACCGCCATTGATTGTCACTTGAGTTCCAAGAACTGCCCCTGCCGGGTCCCCATTGATATCAGCAGCATATAGTTCCACAGTCACACCATTGATTCCAATTTCAGTTCCATTGATGGTTCCACTGTTGTCAGTATCAAGCCAGACGCGATTGCCTACACTAAAGCTTGTTGATGTAACAATCAATGTATCAGAAGAAGGATTGTTATTGGTAACAGGCGTGCCAGATGGTGTGGTTCCATTAATTGTGTTACTGGCAATCGTATTAACATAGACTCCTGGTGTGGAACTTGTCACGTCAACTTGTATGATACAGAAGGAAAGTCCTGCAAGCGCGCCACCAGACAAACTAATAAATAGATCGCCTGGATTGGCAGCCAACGAGGCACCTGCACAATTTGTAAAAGCATTGGCAGGGTTGGCAACTTCCAAACCAGTTGGTAGAGCTGTAGGCAATGTATCGATCAATCCCATATCCACAACATTGATATTGCTATCGTTTGTTATAGTAATGGTAAGTATTGAAGGACTACCAGCCATTACAGCACTTGGATTAAAGGACTTAGCCACACTTACACCAGGTAAATTGGTAAGGGATGCCTCTGCGGGCTG
>Ga0209066_10006847_pt1 | contig 11498 bp, 7 predicted proteins | sample All_14_2_FD_187198 | JGI IMG/M metagenome (GOLD analysis project Ga0209066, IMG submission 187198) | Freshwater microbial communities in response to fracking from Pennsylvania, USA - Allegheny Zone_MetaG_DW_15 (SPAdes) (version 2) ...
CGCTAATACAGGGCAGTTCGAAAAGCTGATGCTAGCGATGCTAAGTTTCATACCATTTAGTTTTATGCTGCCCGCCTATTGGCAAAGGCGGTTCTTTTCGTGAGAGTCCTTGCAGAACTTTATTTCGGAACAAAGGAAAAAAGGAAACGACCACTTGGCGAAATGTTGACGTACTGCAAAGTTTCGCCAATCCGTTTTATTATTACGCCACCAATACGTCAATCGATTGCGTAGTTCAAATAGCCTCTAAAAACACCGCAAAATTTTCCCCATCACCCATGCCCATTTTCTTGCGTAGCCGATAGCGGCCAGTCTCGATTCCACGCACGGAAAGCCGCATTCGCTGGGCAATTTCTTTGGTCGAAAGCTTCATTTTCAGGTAGGCGCAAAGCTTCAGTTCCTGCATGGACAGTGCCGGGTAGCGCTTTTTGAGTTTTTTGATGAAATCATCGTGCAACATATCGAAATGTTCCTCGAAACCTTCCCACTCCCGTCCGCTGCTATCCAATTTTGCATCGATTTTTTGTACCAATTTTGAGATGCTTGACAAGCCCTGTTTCGTCAAAGCAGTTCGTATTTCAGCCAAAAACTCCTGCGCTGCATCCAGTTGCAGCCGGGCCGCTGCCAGTTCCTTGCTTTGCTGTCGTGCATCGGGTGGGGGATTGGCTGACCTTGCCGCTACCTTGCCTTCTTCTATCGCCAAATGTACCCTGGAAGCCCAGTAACTGTAAGCCTGTTGGCAAAGTGCGTGGTTCAAGTTTGGTTCATAAATGACACCGGGCTTCACGTCCTGCAAGGCTTCCTCCAAGTTGGCGTAAATGCCCGTCGCCACACCTGCCGCCCTCGCCGCACCGACCGCCCCCGTGGTGTCCACTACCTCGATTTTGCTGTTGAGCAAGGTGGAAATGGTCTTTGCAAAAATCTTGGACTGGAACATATTGTCGTTGCCGACGCGCAGGACGTCCACGTTCAGCCCCAGCTCCTGCAAGATGTTGACGCCCATGACAAAGGAGAAGGCCACGCCCTCCAGCGAGGCGCGATAGAGGTGCGCCCTCGTGTGGCGGTTGAAGTCGAGGTTGAAAAAATGGGCGTTCACGTTGCGGTCTTCCAGCATCCGCTCGGCCCCATTGCCGAAAGGCAACACGCAAAGCCCATCGGAGCCGACGGGCACGGTGCTGGCCATGCGCTCCATGTCGGCGTAGGAATGGTCGCTACGGGCCACTTGGTGCTTCACCCAACTGTACTCAATGCCAGCCCCGTTCAGGCAGAGCAGTACGCCGATGCGGTCGTGGTTTTGCTCATAATTGACGTGGGCAAATGAGTTTACCCTCGATTTTTTATCAAAAACGGGCTTATCAACGATGCCGTACACCACGCCCGAAGTGCCGCTGGTAGCCGCCACTTCGCCAGGCCGCAACACGTTGAGGCTCAGCGCATTGTTCGGCTGGTCGCCTGCCCGATAGCTGAGAGGGGTGCCCTCGGCCAGTCCCGTGCGGACAGCGGCAGCCTTGGTCAGTTTGCCCTGAATAGAAAAAGTTGGGACGGTGTCGGCGAGCAGTTCTTTGCGCAGGCCGTAATGCTCGAGTAGGCGATTGGCGATTTTTTTTTCCTTGAAATCCCAGAAAATGCCCTCGGTCAAACCCATTACTGTGGTCATAGCCTCACCCGTCAATTTCATGGCGATGAAGTCGCCGGGCAGCAGCAGTTTGTAGGCTTTTTCATAAACATCCGGCTCGTTGTCCTTGACCCATTTCAACTTGGAGGCAGTGAAGTTGCCGGGCGAATTAAGCATTTGCCGTAGGCAATAATCCTCGCCAAGCTCATCAAAAGCCTGCTGCCCGATGGCCACCGCCCGGCTGTCACACCAGACAATGGACGGTCTCAGCACCTGCATTTCCTTGTCAATCAATACCAATCCGTGCATCTGGTAACTAATGCCGATGCCCATGATTTTCTTTGCGTCAACGCCTGTCGTGTCCAACAGCTTGTGCGTTGCGGCACAAAAATGCTGCCACCAAACCTCCGGCTGCTGCTCGGCCCAGCCCCGCTGCCTCGAAATCATGTCCATCTCTTGGTCAGGGTAATGCGTCAGCCCCAAGACCTTGTGGGTCTTCGCATCCAGCAACGCTGCCTTGATGGTCGAGCTTCCGATGTCGTAACCGAGTAGGTACATGTTGAGTCTTTCAGTCCACAGTCCGTCAGTCCGCAGTCAGGGCCGTGGTAGCGGCTCATGGAGTCTTTCAGTCCACAGTCTTCAGCAAGGGTCGTGGTTGCAGCCCCCGACTGTGGACTGACGGACTGAAGACTGTGGACTACCAAAGATGGTGAACCAATGGGCGAATCATTTCATCGTAAACAGTTCCAACGGCTTCCATTTCCGTTTGGGTCAATGGTGGTAGGTCGCTTGCGACAATGTTCGGGGCCACTTGGTCGGGCCTCGAAGCGCCGGGGATGACGGTGCTCACGGCATCGAACATGAGCACCCAACGCAGGGCGACTTGTGCCAATGGAATATCTGGGAGATGGCTTTTCAACCGGTTAACTGCCTGTAAACCAGTCTCATAGTCCACGCCGGAGAAGGTTTCGCCCTTGTCGAAATGCTCGCCGTGGCGATTGTCGTGCCGATGGTCGCCGGGCTGGAAGGCGGTGTTTGCATCGTATTTTCCGCTCAACAGCCCGCTGGCCAACGGTACCCGCACGATGACGCCGATGTTCCGCTTTTTTGCTTGCTCGAAAAATAGCTCAGCGGGGCGCTGCCGGAACATATTGAAGATGATTTGAACCGTGTCCACATTCGGGTACTCGATGGCCTTGAGCGCCTGCTCCACTTTTTCCACGCTCACGCCGAGTTTTAGGATTTTGCCTTCGGCAATGAGTCGGTCGAACTCCTCGAAAATCTCAGGGCGGTAGTAAACCTCGTTCGGCGGGCAATGCAATTGAACGAGGTCGAGCGTTTCCAAGCCCATGTTTTTAAGGCTGGTTTCGACAAAGCCCCGCAGCACTTGCGGCGTGTAACCTTCGTTGACGTGCGGCGAGATGAACCTGCCGCATTTCGTGGCGACGTAAATCCGTTCCGAGCGGTTTTTCACCAATCGCCCAACGGCTTTTTCGCTTTCACGGTTGCCATAGACATCAGCGGTGTCTATGAAATTCACGCCGAGGTCAACGGCCTCGTTGAGGATTTTGTCGGCATTTTCATGGTTGAACGGAGCGCCCCATTTGCCCCCAACCTGCCAAGTGCCAAGGCTGATTTCTGAAATATTGAAGCCTGTGCGGCCTAGTGTTCTATTTTTCATTTTTTAAGTTGGCAATTTGAAGACTACAAATAAGGGTCAAGCGTACGAATCCGCCCATCCTCATCGTAGGTTATTGCTGTCATTTTGATGTTCCGCAAGTGTGTGATGCCCTTTGACACCACGGAATCATGATAGAACAAGTACCACTTGCCTTCAAACTCACAAATGGAATGGTGCGAGGTCCAGCCGAGCACGGGGTTCAGTATCCGGCCCTGATAGGTGAAGGGGCCGTAGGGATTGTCGCCCGTTGCGTAGCAAAGGAAATGGGTGTCGCCCGTGGAATAGGAGAAGTAGTATTTGCCCTTGTATTTGTGCATCCAGGATGCTTCAAAAAAGCGTCGGTCCTTGTCGCCAGCGAGCAGGGGCTGGCCGTTTTTATCTAAAATTTGTACTTCCCGGGGCGTCTCGGCGAATTGCAACATGTCGTCTGTCAGCTTCGCTACGATGGGGCCGAAGGCAGGTTCGGCGTCGTTCTTCAAGCTGTTTTTTTCATCGTAAACATGGTTGCGGTAGCACTGCAACTGCCCGCCCCAGATGCCGCCGAAGTACATATAAAACTGGCTTGCCCCTGTGGGGCCATCCTCATCTTCAAAAACCGCAGGGTCGATTGAATAGCTGCCCTCGATGGCTTCCGGCTCCGCCACGAACGGCCCAATGGGCGAGTCCCCAACGGCCACCCCGATTTGGAAGATGCCATTCGGCCTTTTCGCCGGAAAATAGAAATAATACTTGCCGTTTTTGCGGGCGCAGTCGGGTGCCCACATCTGCCGCTCGGCCCAGGGCACATCTTTTATATGCAGCGCCACGCCGTTGTCCACGGCCTCTGCATCGGGGCTGTCCATCGAGATGACGTGGTAGTCCTCCATGCCGAAGTGGTCGCCGTTGTCGTTGAACGGAATGCCCGCATCAATGTCGTGTGAGGGATAGATGTAGATTTTGCCATCGAACACATGCGCCGAGGGGTCGGCAGTGAAGATGTGCGAAACGAGCGGTGGCGAAATCGCCCGGTCGTTGTAGTCTTGGATAATTTTGTCGTCGAGTGGATTTTCCATTTTTTGGATGATTCTAGGAAGGCACACGGATTAACACGGATTGGACACGGATTCTATTCATAATACCCGTGTCCAATCCGTGTTAATCCGTGTGCCCTCAATTTTATTGCTTTCGCCTTTCCGCCAAATCCTTTTCAATCTGCACCTCCATTTTCTTGTTTATTTCATAGAAAAACAACAGCCCCGCCCCCAGCAGGAAGAACAGCCCAGGATAGATGCTCACCGAAAGTTTGATGCCTTGGATGGCTTCCGCCGTTTGGGTGTCTGAATTGGCGACATAGCCATAATGCCCTAAGATTCCCGTCACCAAGGCGCTGCCGAAGGTCAGCCCCAGTTTCAGGCCGACGAGCATGGCTGAGAAGATGATGGCCGTTGCACGGCGGTTGTTCTTCCATTCGGAATAGTCGGCGACGTCAGCGATCATGGCCCAGAGCAGGGGGATGGTGATGCCATAGAAAAAGCCGTGCAGCACCTGTGCGCCCATCACCAAGCCGATGGAGGCGGGCGGGATGAAATTCAGGACGATGATGAAGAGCGTGGACAGCACCAGCGCCACCCCGAAAGTGTCCCGCTTGCCGTATTTGTCGGCCAAGCCTTTTGAAAATAGGATGCCCACAATCATCATGATGATGCCGCAGCCATTGAAGAGGCCGAACCCGTAAGAGGCAGGATTCTCAATGCCCGACACCCCGAGTTTTGCGAGGAACCCGCCGATGGCCGCTTCGTCCAAATAGTTTTCAAAATAATAAACATACATGCCGCCCTTGAGCGCCAAGGTGATGAAAACGAGGATGGTCAACACCAGCATCAACATCCACGGCCTATTTTTCATCAAGTCCCTGATGTCTTGTTTCAAGGTGGATTCCTGGTCCGGCGTCGGCACGATGCGCTCTTTGGTGGTTAAAAAAGTGATGAACATCATTACCATACCTGCCCCGGCCAGCCAAGTCATCACCTTGGAAAAACCCACCACCCGGTCGCCGCCGCCCATATAATCCACGAAAGGGTACATGAGCACCTGCACCACGAACTGCGCAACCATGACCGCCACGAAACGGTAGGAAGACATGCTGTTGCGTTCGCCCATATCGCCCGTGATGACCCCGCTCAGGGCAGAATACGGCAGGTTGTTGGCGGCATAAAGCAACAGCAGCAAAGCGTATGTCACGACGGCATAAATGATTTTGCCCTGCGGGGAAAAATCGGGGGTGCTGAATGCGAGCAGCGCCATCACACCCAGTGGGACAGCCGTCCACAAAATCCAAGGCCGGAACTTGCCCCAACGGGTACGGGTACGGTCGGCCAATGCCCCGATGACGGGGTTGTAAACGAGGGCCGCAAACAGGCCGACGAAAAAGATGACGGGCGTCGCCACCTCCGGTTTCAGCCCGTACACATCGGTGTAGAAAAAGGCCAAAAAAGTCAGCAGTGTCTGGAACACGAGGTTGGCAGCTAGGTCGCCGAGGGAGTAGCCGATTTTTTCGCCTACGCTTAATTTTTGTGATTCAAGGCTCATGTTTAAAGTCTTCAGTCCACAGTCCGCAGTCTTCAGTCCGACAGTCGGCGGTCTGGGCAGTGGTAGTTGGTAATTGTTATGGTTTGTACGTTTGTTTTATCAGTCTTCAGTCCACAGTCAGTCCCAAGTTAGCAGCCCCCGACTGCGGACTGCGGACTGCCGGACTGAGGACTCAAATTAGGGTTTCGCTTTCTTTTTCACTTCCATGACGCTATTGTAAGCGGGTTTTGGTTCAAAATTCCTATCAAACAGCAACGGATAATTTGTCCTATCCTTGATGGGCCAGCCATTCAGCCACGAATTTCCGTCACCGATGCCCCAGAAAGTGACCCTCTCCACCTTGTCTCGGTGTTTCAAAAGCAAATTAAATAGCCGCTCGTAGGCAACTGCCTGTTCTTCCTGCTTCGCAACGGGCAGGGTGTCGGGGTAGGGGTTCATGAACGGGCTGCCGGGGAAATTTTGGCTCACCTCCGCTCCCTTCAAGTCCCAAGGGTTGGGCAGCATGGTGATGTCCACTTCCGTGAAATGCACCTTGAGGCCGAGCGCAGCGAATTCCTCGATGCTCTTTTCTATGTCATCGAAAGGTAGCCCCGCAATGCTCCAATGGCCTTGGATGCCCACGCCGTCAATCTTCACCCCGGCGGCTTGCAGTTTTTTAATCATGGCGATGCAGCCTGCCCGCTTGGCCGGTTGCTCGATATTGTAATCGTTGTAATAAAGCTCGGCCTCGGGGTCGGCGGCAGCGGCCAATTTGAACGCTTTTTCGAGGTAGCTTTCCCCCATTGTTTTCAAAAAAGGCGTTTCTCGAAGCGTGCCGTCTTCGTTCAGGGCCTCGTTCACCACGTCCCAGCCACCCACCCGGCCCTTGTACCTTCCCACGATGGTGTTGATGTGCTTGGTCAAAGCAACTTCCATCTCAGCGACGTCTTTAATCTGCTCCACGTAGGGAGCCAGTTGGCTGTGCCAAACCAGCGTGTGCCCTATGATGAACTTTTCCTGCTTTTCGCCCAGCGCCACGAACTTGTCCGGCAGCGCAAAATCGAAGCTGTCTGGCCCCGGCTGGATGTGCATCCATTTCATGATGTTCTCCGGCGTGATGCTGTTGAACTCCTTCAAAAGCACTGCTCCAGCCTTGGCGTCCGCCTCGTTGATTTGGTCAGCATTGATGGCTGCGCCGATGTAGAAGTCGTCCTTGAAGGCGGATTTCAAGCCGCCAGTTTCTTGGGCAACGGCTTCCTGCTGGGCCGTTTCTTCCTTGCAGCCAGTCAACAAAACTGCTGTAATTGCTAAGAATTGGATGAGTTTGTTTATTTTCATTTCTCTTGTTTTTAATCATCGCACCCTGCACCCCGGATTGCATCCGGGGCTATTCACATTCGACCACTCCGTGGTCTTTTCACCACCTCGGTCGTATGCCGGGAGAATATGGATAATCCAGTTTTTTATAAAATTCCAAATCATGCGCTGGCGGCTCCAAATCCTTCGGGATTTCCATTTTTGAAAAAGTCTGGAAATACGTCAGGCAGGCATCCCGCCACCATTTTGCCTCTTTTTCCTGGATTTGGAGCATCATGTCCACTTCGTGGAAACGCTGTTCGTCCACCTCTTTTTCCAGCGTTTGCCAAGAGCGGCGCATGGCCGTCACCTCCGCTGCGCCTTGGTGATAACGCTGGCAAAGCTCCTCCCAAAGCGTTTTGCCGGAGGCCAATCTTCCCGTCCAGTCGACATGATGAAACCAGAGCAAGAATTTTTCAGGGCAATTTTTTCTCGAAGCAAACACCTCCTGAACTGCCAGGGCATACTGCTCCACAGCGTTGCTGCCTGTTGCCGTCCGGTCGAAACCGATGCCTTTTTCATCTGCCCGGTGGTAGTAGGTCGGGTTCCATTCGGGGCGGCTCAGGTCGCCAATCCATGGGCCGGGGCCGTAGTGGTGACCCGTGGCCATGAGGTGGTGCAGGCCGAGCGGGGTCATGTAGTTCACACAGGTTTCATGACTGTTTAGCATCAGCGTTTTCAGGGTTTCTACCACGGGTTTTTTATTGGAAAACGTCATGCGCAGCCACTCCTCGGCGATTTTTTCCGAAGACAAATCCGAGTCCCATGCTAAGCGCCCGAAGGCGTACCAGTTGGCTTGTCCGAAATGGTAGCCCGTCCAGTTCATGTCGTTGCCGATATTGGCTACGCCAGCGATGCCCGTTAGGGATGAGGAGTGTGGGATGAGGGATGAAGCGACGGTCGAGCCTTTTCCATCGGTGTCAAAATCCAGCACCTCCTTCCACATCGGGGCGAGATAGACGAGGTGGGTGCCTTGCCCCAAATACTCCTGCGTAATTTGGAACTCCATCATCAGCGGCGTCTTTGGCATGGCCCCGAAGATGGGGTGCGCTGGCTCCCGTGGCTGGAAGTCAATCGGCCCGTTTTTCACCTGAACCATCACGTTGGGGCGGAAACTGCCGTCCAGCGGAACGAACTCGTTGTAGGCCTGCTTGTGGCGGTCAGTAGCATCCTCAGCGCTGTATACAAAGGCCCGCCACATCACGATGCCACCGTGCGGGGCGAGGGCATCGGCGAGCATATTTGCACCGTCAGCATGGGTTCGACTATAAGCCTGCGGGCCGGGCTGCCCTTCCGAATTTGCCTTTACTACGAAGCCGCCGAAATCGGGCACGAGGCGGTAAATCTCGTCCGCTTTTTCCTTCCACCAGCGTTGTACGGCGGGGTCGAGCGGGTCGGCGGTCGGCAATTTACCCAATTCGATGGGCGCACTGAAACGGGCCGTCAAATAAACCTTTATATTATATGGCCGGAACAAATCGGCCAGTGCCTTCACTTTTTCGAGGTAGTCGCTCCGCAATACGAGGGCATTGGCGTTCACGTTGGTCAGCACCGTGCCGTTGATACCGATGGAGGCGTTGGCACGGGCGTAGTCGGTGTAGCGGGGGTCGAGGTAGTCGGGCAGCGTATGCCAATTCCAGATGGAGAAGCCCGCATAGCCCCGCTCGACGGTGCGGTCGAGGTTGTCCCAGTGGTTGAGGATGCGGCGTTGGAGTTTTGGGTTTTCTACAATATGCAGATTGTCAAGCGGTTGGGCGGTTTGAATAAGCCGGAGTAGGTGAAAAACGCCATACAAAACGCCGTGGTCATCTTTGCCCACCACGAATAGTTTCTGACCTTTTTTATACAAAAGATAGCCTTCCGGTTGCAAATTTCTGATGTCCTCGGCCTTGATTTCCTTGTCAATGCTGGCATTTTGACCATAAACAGCCGCCACGATGCCTGGGCCTGTTATTACTTTTTGCCAAAGCAATTGCGGCTCGTCGAGCAGCCCGACCAAGCCAAGCGCCAATTCTTTTCGAGCCGCTTCGAGTGTGGGCGTGTTTCCTCCCACTACAAAATAATTGATTTGGGAACGGTAGGCTTTGAGCCTTGCCTCGTCCTTCAACTTGTCATAGCGCAGCCAAAGACGATAACCGTTTTCAGCGGTAGCGCCAAAAGCCAAGATAAGCCCAACCAGCAATGTCCAAAAGGTTTTCACCATGTCAGCCTAGTTAAAAAACGAACGGGGCGAAACTATAAAATTGCCTAATCAATCGATTGCACAAACCTGTTTTTGTTTTCATTTCCCTAATCAATTGGCAATCTTTCATGGGCTAATCATAAAATTGCTTTACTTAGCCCTTCGGGAATGCCACGCACCCATTTAATCTCGATGAAAAAAAAGAGCAATGTCACCATCCACGACCTCGCCCGGCAGCTTGGGGTTTCCTCCTCGACCGTTTCGAGGGCACTGAAGAGCCACCACAGCATTGGCGAGGAGACGACGAAGGCCGTGAAGCAATTGGCGGCCGAGTTGGGCTACCGCCCTAACAACCTCGCTGTCAGCCTGCGAAAACAGCACTCGACCAGCATCGGCGTTATTGTGCCCCACATCAATCGCCCCTTTATATCCTCGCTCGTCAGCGGCATGGAACAGGCTGCCCGGGAAGCCGGCTACAATGTGCTCATATCACAATCCTACGAAAGCTACGACATCGAAATCGGCAATGCCAGTGCTTTTTTCAACAGCCGAATCTGTGGATTGCTGGTTTCTTGCGCCAATGAAACCACGCAATACGCACATATCCAACAGTTCAAGGACAGCGGCATCCCGGTCGTTTTCGTTGACCGTATCCCTGAAAACGACGAATGCTACAAGGTGATGATTGACAACCGGGAGGCCACTTTCAAGGCCACCGAACACCTTATCCAGCAAGGTTGTCGCCGCATTGCCCACTATGGCGGCCCGCCTCAACAACTGATGTACCACCTACGGCGACAGGGTTATATCGACGCTTTGGCAAAATATGGGCTGCCTTTTGACGAAAACCTGCTACTCACTGCCACGAAACTGACGCCAGAAGAAGGTTTCGTGCTAGCCGAGAAGGCACTTTCGCTCCCCAACCCACCTGATGGCATCTTGGCGGTCAACGACAACACCGCCGTCAGCACGATTTTATACGCAAAATCAAAGGGAATCCGCATCCCGCAAGACCTCGCCATCATCGGCTTCAACGATGACCCTGTCTGCACCATCATCGAACCGAACCTTTCATCACTGCACCAACCAGGGGCGGAAATGGGCAAAATGGCTGTGAGTCACTTATTTAAAATACTCGACAACGAAATCGTGGACGTGCCCAGAACTACCATCCTCAGCACCCATGTCGTCCAAAGGGAGTCTTCTTTGAGAATTTGATTGTCTGCCGTCCGGCAATCCGAAGGCAAGGCCAGGCTATTAACCCCTGGCTGCCGACTGCCATACTGAAAGCTTACAAACTTACCCAATTCGTCAAGGTCCCGATTTTATCAATCGTGATGCGGATTTCGTCCCCGGCTTCAAGGGTGAAATCCTTCGTCGGTACGATGCCTGTGCCCGTCATCAAGAAGCAGCCAAAAGGGAAGCTCAATTCCTTGAAAAGCCAGCCAGCCAGTTCCTCCAGACTTCGCTTCATCTGCGCAATGCTCGTTTTTCCTTCAAAAACAGCCGCTCCGCTCCGGTTGATGAGCAACTGTATTTCGCTTTCGGTGGGAAAAGGCCACTCGCTCACGTAGATGCACGGCCCGATGGCCGCACATCCATCATAAGTTTTTGCCTGCGGCAAATAAAGCGGGTTTTCGCCCTCGATGCTGCGGGAACTCATGTCGTTGCCGATGGTGTAGCCGACGATTTTGCCGCTCGAAGTGAGCAACAGCGTGAGTTCCGGCTCCGGCACGTTCCAGGTCGAGTCCTTGCGGATGCGCACTTTTTCACCCGACCCAACACAACGGTGCGGGGTGGATTTGAAGAACAATTCAGGCCGCTCGGCAATGTAAACCCTTGCGTAAAAGTCGCCGCCGCCCGCTGCCTCCGACTCTTCCTGCCGGGCCAGTTTGCTGTTGAAATAAGTGACGCCGCTGGCCCAAATCTCTTGGCTGCCGATGGGGGCTTGTAACCCATTTTGAAGCAGCGCCAAGCTGTTTCCGACTGGCTCTTTTTGCTGAACCAGGCTCTTTATTTTTTGGTAAAGTTGGTCGTCGTTGATGAAATGATCCCAGACGTAGTTTTCGAGCAAATAGTGTTTTTCGCCCGATTCTACCAAAATGCCAGTGTTGAGT
>Ga0209066_10006849_pt1 | contig 11495 bp, 11 predicted proteins | sample All_14_2_FD_187198 | JGI IMG/M metagenome (GOLD analysis project Ga0209066, IMG submission 187198) | Freshwater microbial communities in response to fracking from Pennsylvania, USA - Allegheny Zone_MetaG_DW_15 (SPAdes) (version 2) ...
CCAAGGCCAAGGACAAGAACGATCCGTTCCGTCTGATGGGCTTCGGCCACCGGGTCTACAAGAACTACGACCCGCGCGCCAAGGTGATGCAGGAAACCGCCCGCCAGGTGCTCGACGAACTCGGCGTCCACAACGACCCGCTGTTCCAGGTCGCCATGGAGCTGGAAAAGATCGCCCTCAGCGATCCCTATTTCGTCGAAAAGAAGCTCTACCCGAATGTGGACTTCTATTCGGGCATCATCCTGCGCGCCATGGGCTTCCCGACCACCATGTTCACGCCGCTGTTCGCCCTGGCGCGCACCGTCGGCTGGATCGCCCAATGGTCGGAAATGATTGCCGATCCTTCGCAGAAGATCGGCCGTCCGCGCCAGCTCTATACCGGTTCGCCGCGCCGTGCCTATGTGCCGGTGGCGGAACGCTGAGCGTTAGAGCATGAAACACCCGATGTCCGGCGAACAGTCCCGGCGCCCCGGCGCCGGGGCGCGTTCGCCGGGCCTCGGCCTGGTGCCCCCGGGCGACCGCAAGGGCACCTGGGTCCGGCTTGGCCGGCCCGCCAATGACAATAGGCCGCCGCTCGGCAAACGCCTGCGCCGCCTGCTGCTGCCCAGCCTGTTGATTGCAGGGCTCTGGGCCGTTTACCGGTTCTTCTAACGACCCCCGGTTCTTTTAACGCCCCCCGGTTCTTTTAACGCCCCAATGCCTTGAGGATCGCCTGCGCCGCCCGCGTCGAGGGGGCCGGTCCGCCGCGGCCGAGGGCCGTCATCACCCGGCGCATGGCAGCGGTCTGTTCCGCCCGCGCCGCCTCGTCCTGCATCAAATGGCCGACCGCCGCTGCCAGTTTCTCCGGTGTGCAATCGGCCTGGATCAATTCGGGGACGATGGCCCGATCCTCGATGATATTGATCAGATTGGCGAAGCGTACCTTCGCCATCAGCCGGACCACCATCATGCTGAGGGCATTGGCCCGATAGGCAATGACCATCGGGGCTTCCGCCAGCGCCAATTCCAGCGCCACCGTTCCCGAAGCCGCCAGCGCCGTCCTGGCCGCCGCCATGGCAGGCAATTTGTCTGCCGCCGCTTCCAGCACATGGACCGGCAGGGGCCAGGTTGAAACCGCATCCTTCACCAGGCCGGCGACATTGGGCACCGTCGGCACCAGCACGGCTAGATCCGGAAAGCGCTGCGCCAACAGGCCCAGCGCCTCGCCGAAGACAGGACCGAGGCGTTTCACCTCGCTCGACCGGCTGCCGGGCAGGACCACCAGCACCGGCCGGCCGGCGGCAATGCCGAGCCGATCCAGCAGCGCCGCGCCCCCGGCCTTCAAGCTGGCGGCATCGGCCGCCCCCTCCACCACCGAATGGCCGACGAAACTGGTGGCCAGGCCATGTTTCTCGAAATAGGGCGGCTCGAAGGGAAAAAGCGCCAGGAGATGGCTGAGGAAGCCGGCCACCATCCGGGCCCGGCGCGGCCGCCAGGCCCAGACCGTGGGGGCGACATAATGGATATGGGGGATGCCCTGCCCCTTGATCTTCTTGCCGACCCGGAAGGAAAACGCCGGGGCATCGACCGTCACCACCACATCGGGCCGCTGGTCGAGAATGGCTGCGGCCACTTCCCGGACCCGGCGCAGCACATGGGCCGCCTTGGGCAGGACTTCGAGAACGCCGAGCAGGGTCAGTTCCGCCATGGCAAACTGGCTTTGCATCCCCTCCGCTTCCATCATCGGACCACCGACGCCGGAGAAGCGGATTCCCCCGCCGGTCTCGCGCTTCAGGGCGGCCATGACGCGGGAGCCCAGGGCATCGCCCGAGGGTTCGCCGGCGATGATGAAGACATGCAGCGGCTTTTCTGCCGGCAAGCCCTGCTGTTGACCGGTCATCGCCGCAACCCCACCACGAATAATCCCAATTCATCGGCCCGGGCAGCGACCTTGGCGCGGTCCACCACCAGGGTGGCGCCCGCCGCCCCGACGATCCCGGCAAGCCCGGCGCGCGCCGCACCTTCGACGGTGGCGACACCGACGGTCGGCAGATCGACCCGGCGTTCCTGCTGGTGCTTCGGCAGTTTCAGCAAAAGCCCGGCGCGGCCGGTCCAGCCGTCGCGCAATTCGGCGCAACGCGCCAGCATGCGGTCCGTGCCCTCCAAGGCCTCGATGGCAAGAACCTGGGTATCCACCACCACGGCCCCCTGACCGACATCGACCCGGCCCAGCGCCTCGACGACCTGCAGCGCCCGGGCGAGATCCGCCTCATGCTCGGGGCCGAGGTCCAGCCGGCCGATCGGGCCTTCGGGAAGCAGCAGATCGTCCAGCACCTGATCGGCGCCAGTGACCGCAAAGCCTTCTTCCTCGAAGACCTGCACCAGGACTTTCAGCAGATTGTCATCGCCCTTGGTCGCGGCGGCCAGCACCCGGGGCAGCACGCGAATACCCTTCCAGTCGAGGCGGAGGGACTTGAAATCCGGCCGGGCGACATTGCCCGCCATGACGACGGCCCGGCATTCCGCCGCACGCAGGGCGGCCAGGATCTTGCCGACCTCGCCCAGCGCCGCCCAATCATCGGCGATACCGTCCTCGGGCCGCGGCGTGGCCGCGCCCTTTAGACCAAGAACAAAGAAAGGCCGGCCTTGACGGCGGCAGGCCGCGATCAGCCGGACCGGCAGATCCCCGCCCCCGGCAATGATGCCGAGTTTCGGCGCCGGCTCAGGCACCGCCACGATCGGCGCGCGGCAGGATGAAGGAACGGGCGGAGTCAGCCTGCATGAAGGCGACAACATCCATCACCACATCGCTGCCCGAGAATTCCTCTGTCACATCGGCGAGCCGTTCCGCCAGCGTGCCTTCATCGGCGAACAGCAGGCGATAGGCCCGTCGCAGGCTGTGGATCTGCTCCCGGCTGAAACCGCGGCGCTTCAGGCCGATAATATTGAGACCGGCCAGGAAGGCGCGATTGCCCATGACCGAACCATAGGGGATGACGTCCTGCTCGACCCCGGACATGCCGCCGATCATGGCGTGGGCGCCGATCCGGACATTCTGGTGAATGGCCGAGAGCCCGCCGACATAGACGAAATCGCCCAGGGTGACATGGCCGCCCAGGGTGCCATTATTGGCCATGACGACATTATTGCCGACATGGCAATCATGGCCGACGTGGGTGCTGACCATCAAAAGGCAATTGTTGCCGACCGAGGTCAGGCCGCCGCCGCCCACCGTACCCGGGTGAATGGTCGCATGTTCGCGGATCTGGCAATTCTCGCCGACCACGATGCGCGTATCGTCGCCGATCGGCTTCAAGGTCTGCGGCGGGGCACCGATCACGGCGAAGGGATGGATCTGGGTGCCGGCGCCGATCCGGGTCAGGCCCGAAATCACCACATGGCTCTTCAGCTTCACGCCATCGGCCAGTTCGACATCGGGACCGACGATGCAGAATGGCCCGATTTCGACATCCTGGCCGATCCTGGCGGCCGGATCGACAACGGCGCTCGGGTGAATGATGGACAAGACCCGTCTCCTCAGCGGTCGAGAATCATGGCGGTGACGGTCGCCTCAGCGGCAAGCGCGCCTTCGACCTTCGCCACGCAATGGAACTTCCAGACATTGGCGCGGCCGCGTTCCTTCTTCACGTGGATACGCATCTGGTCGCCCGGGACCACCGGCTTGCGGAAGCGGCAATCCTCGATGGACATGAAATAGACCAGCCGGCCCTCGGCCTCATTGCCGAGCAGGCGAATGACGACAACCCCCGCCGTCTGCGCCATGGCTTCGACGATAAGGACGCCGGGCATCACCGGATAGGACGGGAAGTGGCCCTGGAAAAACGGCTCGTTGATGGTGACATTCTTGATGCCCGTGGCGCTTTCGCCGCCGATCAGGTCCACCACGCGGTCCACCAGCAACATCGGATAGCGATGCGGGATCATCTGCATGATCCGCATGATATCGATGGCTTCCAGCGTCTCGGCGCTGATCTCGCCGGTCTCAGACATCGTCTTCCCCCTTGTACTGGGCGAGGCGGGACAGGGTCGTCACCTCTCGGAACCATTGTTTGATGGGGACTGCCGGCGTGCCGCCAACCGTAACCCCCGGTGGAACATCGCGAATAACGCCACCTCTGGCAGCGATCTGCGCACCTGTCCCGATATTGATGTGATCGGCAATTCCGGCGGCACCGCCAAAGGCGACGAAATCGCCCACGGTGCAGGAGCCGGAAATTCCCACCTGGGCGGCAAGAACGCAACCCCGGCCAAGCTTCACGTTGTGACCGATCTGCACCAGATTGTCGATGACCGTGCCTTCGCCGATCACCGTGTCGCCATAGACCCCGCGATCGACGCAGCTATTGGCGCCGATCTCGACATCATTGCCGATCAGTACCCGGCCGATCTGCGGCATGCGGACATGGCCGACTGGCGGATTGGGGACGAAGCCGAAGCCCGGTTCGCCGATCCGAACCCCGGCCAGAAAGGTGCAGCGCGCCCCAATGATGGCATAGACAATGCTGGAACCCGAGCCGACGATGACCTCGTCGCCGAGAACCACATCATGGCCGATCACGGCATGGTGATCGATCACGCAGCCAGCCCCTATCCGGGCCCGCTCGCCGATCACCACGCCGGGGCCGATCTCGCAGCCCGGACCGATCACGGCCCCTTCGCCGATCAGGGCCGTCGGGGCGATGCCCGGCACGGCTTTCCGACGGGGATGGAAGAATTGCGCGATACGGGCATAAGCCAGTGCCGGTTGCCGCGAATAGAGCAAGGCCACCCCCCTGGGCGCCCGCCGCGCATGTTCTTCGCGCAGGATGCAGGCACCGGCCCTGGTATCGGCCAGGGAGCGCAGGAATTTGGCATGACCGACGAAGGTGATCTGCTCGGCGCCGGCCCATTCGAGAGGCGCGGCGCCGGAGATGATCAGGCCGGGATCGGCGCCTTCGCCAAGGGTGGCGCCGGCGATCTCGGCCAAAGTCCCCAGGCTGTACGGCCCCCTGCCCACAAAAAAGCGGGGTTCAGCCATCGTCATTTTACAGGCGCGACTTCAACCTTGATCGACGGCAGCTTCTGGTCGAGAGCGGCCAGCACTTCGTCGGTGATTTCCAGCTTCGGGTTGAAGTAGAGGACTTCATTGGTGCCGAGCAGCAGGTTGGAGCCCCGAGTGGTCATGATTTCGCTGAAAATCGGCACCAGGGCTTCACGCACCTTGGCGCCGGCGGCATCCACGGCTTCGGAAATCGCCTTGTTGCTGGCCTGGGCCCGGCGCTGGGCCTCGGCCACCTTGGCCTCGAAAGCCTTCTGGCGCTTGTCCCGCTCCTCGTTGGAGAGCTTGGGCGCGGCATCGCGCAGTTTCTTTTCCTCGGCCTTCAGATTGGCCAGATCCTTGTCGATCACGGCCTGATATTTGGCCTGGACCGCCTGGACCTGACGGCGCACATCCTGCGCCGCCTTGGATGCCGTTTGCAGCTTCTCGTAATTCACGATCAGCGGTGCGGCCAGGGGCAGATTGTCGGCCAGGGCCGGCGCGGCCGCCATGGGGCCGGCTGCCATCCCGAACACAAGGGCCGTGCCCAGCAGGGCGGCTTGGAGCTTGTCACGCATCATCAGAACTTCGTCCCGAAGCTGAAGCGGAAGACCTGAGTTTCGTCATAGTCTTCCTTGAGGAGGGCCTGAGCGAAATCGACGCGGATCGGACCGAAGGGCGAATCCCACGAAATACCGATACCGGCCGACATGCGCAGCGACGCATCGTCGAGCACGCTGACGGTCGGCGAGGTATCGACCTCGAACAGGGTACCGAAATCGGTGAAGACGCTGGCGCGGATGCCATATTCATCCGGCAGGCCGACCGGGAAGCTGACCTCCGCCGTGCCGATGCCATAGGCATTACCGCCCAGGCTGTCACGCGAATTGGCGTCGCGCGGGCCGATACCGGCATCGGCAAAGCCGCGCAGGTTCTGGCCGCCGACGTCGAAACGATCGTTCAGACGGACATTCTGACCAAGGCCGTGGATATAGCCGCCTTCGGCCGAGAGCGAGGCCACCACCGACGGGGTGATCGGATAGTAATAGCTGGCGCCGGCAGTCGTCCGGATATAGGTCACGTCGCCGCCGAGACCGGCGAAGTCCTGACCGAAGAACATGTAATAGCCATCGGTCGGCCGCTGCGGCCGGTCGCGCTTGTCGTAGGAAAGCACATAGCCGACCATGGATGTCAGCGCCTCGCCTTCCGCTTCCTTCACGGCGAAGGAGGCGAAGGGCCCGACATTGGTGATTTCGTCCTGACGCAGCGTATAGCGCGTGGTCATGCGCGTATATTCGGACAGGGCAAAGCCGGCCCGCAGGGCAAAGCCGGTCCGCCGCAGGTCGTATTGCGCTTCGTCCTGATAGTCGCGGTCGATATTGAACAGGTCGATACCGGCGGCGACATTGCGGCCGAGGAAATAGGGTTCCGTGAAGCCGAAGTCGAACTGGGTGCGCTTCTGCGACAGGCTGGCGGAAATGCGGATGTCCTGGCCGCGGCCGAGCAGGTTGCGCTCGCGAACCGAGACTTCACCGACCACACCTTCGGACGACGAATAGCCGGCGCCGACCTGCAATTCGCCGGTCGAGCGTTCCTGGACATCGACATTCATCACCGTGCGGTCCGGGGCGCTGCCCTGGACCTGGGTGACATCGACCTTGTCGAAGAAGCCGAGCGCCTGCAGGCGCTGGCGCGACCGCTCCTTCTTCGCCGTGTTGAAGGCATCGCCTTCCGACAGGCGGAATTCGCGACGGATGACTTCATCAAGGGTACGGACGTTGCCCTGGATGTTGATCCGTTCGACGTAGACGCGGGGCGCCTCGTTGATCTGGAAGGTGATGGTCACGGTCCGCTTTTCGCGGTCGCGCTTCAGCACCGGGCGAATGTCGATGAAGGCATAGCCGAGGTTGCCGGCGGCATCCGTCAGCTTGTCGATGGTCTTCTCGATCAGTTCGGCGTTATAGGTCTCGCCTTCGACGGTCAGGAGCTGGTCGCGCAGTTCGTCCGGCACCAGATCGCGGATGCGGCTTTCGATATCGACAGTGCCGAAGGTGTAAACCTCGCCCTCGTCGACCGTGAAGGTGATGAAGAAGGCGTCGCGTTCCGGGGTCAGATCCGCCACGGCCGACAGCACACGGAAATCCGCATAGCCATTGGTCAGGTAGAACTTCCGCAGCAGTTCGCGGTCATAGGTCATGCGGTCCGGGTCGTAATTGTCCTCGGACGAGAAGAAACGGTACCAGCGGCTTTCGCGGGTGGCGATTTCCTCGCGCAGTTCGCCGTCGGTGAAGGCCTTATTGCCGATGAAGCTGATACGCTCCACCCCGGTATTCGGGCCTTCCTTGATCTCGAAGATCAGGTCCACGCGGTTCTGCGGCAATTGTACGATCTTCGGCTCGATCGTGGCGGCGAAGCGGCCAGCACGGCGGTAAAGTTCCAGCATGCGCTGGACGTCCGACTGCACCTTGGCGCGGGTGAAGATCACACGCGGCTTTACCTGCAGTTCCTTGGTCAGCTGCTCTTCCGAGAGCTTGCTGTTCCCCTCGAGGACGACGCGGTTGATGATCGGGTTTTCCACCACGGTCACCACCAGATCATTGCCCTCGGCGCGGATCTGCACGTCGCCGAACAGGCCGGTCGCATAAAGCGCCTTCAGCGACAGGTCGAGCTTCACCGGATCGAAGCGCTCGCCCGCCCGGATCGACATATAGGAGATGACGGTTTCCGGCTCGACGCGCTGATTGCCCTCGACGCGGATCGCGGAAATGACCGGAGCCCCCACTTCGGTCCCCGCGCCTCCCACCTGGGCGAAGGCAACGGGCGACGCCGCCAAAGCAGCAGCCAATGTAGCCGGCCCGACAAGCCGACGTGCAACGCGCACCATTGAGGACACCCCAGAACTCCCTCTGCCGCCGCCGATCAATTGAATAGCCGGCTGATGAAATCAACGACCCTGAGCTGGACCAGATCGTTCCAGGTCGCGAACACCATCAACGTCAGCACCATAGCAAGACCCACCCGAAAGCCGAACTCCTGAGTCCGGTCCCCGAGCGGGCGACCACGTATGGCTTCAAACGCATAGAACAACAAGTGTCCGCCGTCCAGCATCGGGACCGGCAAAAGGTTGAACAAGGCGAGGTTTACCGACAAAGCGGCAATCAGCCAGATGAAATTCTCGATCCCCGCCTTGGCCATGCGGCCCGACATATCCGCGATTCGGAGCGGCCCGCCCAGTTCCTCGGTGCCCCGCGTCCCGCGCAGCATCTGACCGACCGCCGTCGCCGTCACATCGATGACGGAGCCGACTTCCCGCGTCGCATACCAGAGGGAATCGACCACACCATGCTCACGGAATTCGACGCCCGACGACGAAACCCCAAGCAGGCCGATCTTCTGCTTGCCGCCCTGGCCATTGTCGATTTCGGTGATCGAGGGGGTGGCATTGATCGTGATGCGCTCGCCGCCCCGGTCGACGGTCAGGGCCACCGGTGTGCCCTGATTGAGGCGCATGACCAGGATCAGATCCTCGAACCGCTCGATGGAGGCACCGTCCGCCGTCAGGATGCGGTCACCCGGTTGCAGGCCGGCGGCCTGGGCAGCACTTCCCTCAGCCACCTTGTCGACCACCGGGGCTGTGAAAGGCTGGCCGAGGGCCAGGAACATCCCATAGAAAAGAACGATCGCCAGCAGGAAATTGGCCAGGGGGCCGGCAGCGGCAATGGCCGCGCGCTTGCCCACACTCTGGCCGGCGAAGGAGACTTTGCGCTCCGCCTCGGTCATGGCGATGGTGCCATCGGGCAAGGCCGACGTGGCATCGGCATCGCCGAAGAAACGGACATAGCCGCCCAGCGGCAGCATGGCCACCCGCCAGCGCGTGCCATGACGGTCGGTCCGGCCGAAAAGCTCCTTGCCGAAACCGATCGAGAATACTTCGACCTTCACGCCGCAGCGGCGCGCGACCCAGAAATGGCCGAATTCATGGACCGAGACCAGGACCGAGATCGCGATGATGAAAAAGATGATCGTGTGCAGCGACGAACCGATGCCGCCAATGAATTCGCCCACCTGAGGCCCGCCTTTCCCGGCACGTCAGCCGACGCACCACGTTTCATCCAACCCTGGCTTGCCGCCGCTTCTCCTCCCGGGCCCGCTCAGGCCTGGTTGACGGCAGCTTCCGCCTGGCGCCGGGCAGCGGCATCCGCCGCCAGCACATCATCGAGCGTGGCAAGACCGAAGCGGCCCGCCAGCCTGTCCAACACCTGATCGACAATTGCGGCAATATCGAGAAACCCGATCCGGTTGCCGAGGAAGGCCGCCACGGCCACTTCATTCGCCGCATTAAGAATTGTAGGGGCCGCCCCCCCCGATTTCAAGGCGTGGCGGGCCAGCGTCAGGGCCGGGAAGCGCTGGGCATCCGGCGGCTCGAAGGTCAGGCGCGCGATGGCGGCAAGATCCAGCCGGTTGACCGGCGTCGGCATCCGGTCGGGCCAGGCCAGGGCATAGGCGATGGGCACCCGCATATCGGGAGAACCCAACTGCGCCAGCACCGAGCCATCGACATATTCCACCAGGCTGTGAATAACCGACTGGGGATGCACCAGAATGTCGATCCGGTCTTCCGGAATGGCAAAAAGGTGATGCGCTTCAATGAGTTCCAGGCCTTTGTTCATCATGGTCGCAGAATCGACCGAGATTTTCGCCCCCATGGACCAATTGGGATGCGCCACGGCCTGGGCCGGGGTCGCGCGCTCCATCACTTCCCGGTCGGCGGAGCGGAACGGCCCGCCCGACGCGGTCAGGATCAAGCGGGCCACCCGGTGACGGCAAGCCTCGTCGAAGACCTGGAAAATGGCGTTATGTTCGGAATCGACCGGCAGCAGCGTGGCGCCGTGGCGGGCCACGGCGGCGGTGAAAATATCGCCGGCGCAGACCAGCGCCTCCTTGTTGGCCAGGGCGACGACGGCGCCCCGCTCCACCGCCGCCAGGGTGGGCGCAAGGCCGGCCGCGCCGACGATGGCCGACATCACGAGATCCGACGGCACCCGGGCGGCATCGGCCACCGCAGCGACCCCGGCGCCCACCTCGATGCCGAGGCCCGACAAAGCCTCGCGCAGCACAGGCAGGGCCGCTTCGTCGGCACTGACGACCATGTCGGGTCGAAAGGCCCTGGCCTGTTCGATCAGAAGATCGAGCCGGCGGTGAGCGACCAGCGCAGCGACCTCGAATCGATCCGGGTTGCGGGCGATGAGATCGAGGGTGCTGGTCCCGACCGATCCGGTCGACCCGAGAACGGTAACGCGCCTTGCGCTCATCACAGGGCCCCGAGCAGAACGGCCAGCGCTGCCACCGGCGCCGCGAACAGGAGACCATCCAACCGGTCGAGGAAACCGCCATGGCCAGGGATCAGATTGCTTGAATCCTTCACGCCGAAATGCCGCTTCAGGGCGCTTTCCGCAAGATCGCCGATCTGGCTCCAGGCGCCGATCAAACCGCTGACCAGAGCGAAGACCAGGGGGCGCGGCAGTTCAACCGCGACAGCGGTCAGGCCGCCGGCCAGCATGGCCGCGACCACGCCGCCGATCAATCCGGCCCAGGTCTTCTTCGGGCTGATGCGGGGGGCCAGCTTCGGCCCGCCGATGGTCCGACCGGCAGCATAGGCGCCGGTATCGGTCGCCCAGATCGAAATCAGCAGCCAATAGGTGAGGCCCGTGCCCGACTGCGGCTCGAAGCGGAGCCAGAGCATGGAGAGGCACGGCAGGGCGACATAGGCTACCACCAGCACCGGCCAGGGCCGCAGCCCACCGCGCCCGGCCGCGATCAGGGCCGAGACAAGGGTTCCAAGCGCAATCAGCAGGAAGGCGAGCCAGAAGCGATCCAGCACGCCAAAGGCCAGCGCCGCCATGACAAAACCGCCATGAACAAAGGCCAGCAGGCCCAGGCCATTGCCCTCCGCGATCCGGTCCCATTCATAGACAAGCAGAAGCGCAACAGCGCCCACCAGGGCAATGAACCAGCCGCCGCCGGCATGAACGGCGCCCAGCCCCACCAGGGCCAGCACGGCGCCGGAAGCCATCCGGAGGGTCAGGTCCCGCCCCGGCCGCTTGCTCTCCATCGATCCGCCCATGCCCCCGTCATTCCTTCCCGGTCATTGCCGCCGGGTCATTCCTTGCGCGCGCCGAAGCGGCGGTCTCTGGTCTGATATTCACGCAGCGCCGAGGCCAGGTCCTCGCGCCCGAAATCCGGCCACAGCGTATCGACAAAGATGAATTCGGCATAGGCCGCCTGCCACAGCAGGAAATTCGACAGGCGCTTCTCGCCCGACGTCCGGATCACCAGATCCGGGTCCGGGATGCCTGCCGTTTCCAGCCGGCTGGCGAATAATTCCTCGTCGATGGCATCCGGGTTGAGCCGGCCGGCCGCCACATCTTCCGCCAGAGACCGCGCGGCATGGACGATTTCGCCCTGGCCGCCATAGGAG